>Ga0315279_10003395_pt1 | contig 22260 bp, 17 predicted proteins | sample YL17G06_20_MG_FD_203694 | JGI IMG/M metagenome (GOLD analysis project Ga0315279, IMG submission 203694) | Sediment microbial communities from Yellowstone Lake, YNP, Wyoming, USA - YL17G06_20 | ecosystem: Environmental > Aquatic > Freshwater > Lake > Sediment | place: USA: Wyoming | collected... | reverse complement strand
TGAGAGAGCTCTGCGACATCGAAGCGGAACAGAACCCTTATCATCCATCGCAGTTGTCGCGGTTCAAGAAACGCGTCGGAGCCAGAAGGCTTCAAAGAATCATGAACAAGCTACTCAAGGAACTGTTAAGGGGAGGCGTAATCAACGGTGAAACCGTGGTGTTGGACGCTACCTTCATCAAAGCCTACAGCAGACGAGACCCGCACGAGAACAGTCGTGGAAAGTCAGACCCTGAAGCCAGGGTGGGCAGGAACGGCAGAACCTATGAGCTCGGCTACAAACTGCACGTTGCAGCAGACGCGAAGTCGGAGTTGCCTCTGGCAGTTATCGCGGCGTCGGCCAACGAGAACGAGAAGAAACATTCACTGAACCTGCTGGAGAAGACGAAGACCATTCTAAAGCGGTCTGCAGCCACATTGAGAAGTGTGATAGCTGACAGCCAGTACAGCGACAGCAAACTCAGAAACGCCGTTGGTGAGGCGGTGATTCCGTACCCGGCAAACCAGAAACGCGGTGTCAAAGGAATTCTTAGAGTGGACAAGAAGTTTCGAACATACGGGCCAGAAGACCAGAAAAGAGAGTATCACAAGAGGCCGCATATAGAAGCGGTCTACAGCTTCCTAAAGACGCAGTACAGCCTAGCTGTCAACAAGGTCAGAGGTTTGAGAAACGTCACCTCGTACGCCCTCTACAGCCTATTGTGCTTGGTTCTAAACAGAGAAGCAGCAGAAAATCTTGGAAGACCAGACAAGGCAGTCTCACCGACATTCTTTAATACATAATAAAGGGACAAGGCAGCGCGCTACACAGTTTCATTCTTGCTTCTGCATTTTCAACAAGTGTCTCGCAAGTGTTGAGAATGTTAGGTATCGATAGTGGATTTGGTCATTAAGATCAATCAGGAAACTGTGAAGCACGAACTTGCTTTGAGGGATAAACTGCTTCATCCAATTCTGGAAATTCAAATAATCAGAATAGTCTTTATGAAGAGAAATCACAACTCCGTTGGCATTTTCGCCTAATCCTCGTTCAATCATCACGGCCTGAGGAATTTCAGACAGTCTCTTCCCGTATTCTTCGATTAGTTTTCTCATGGCTTCCAAATCGCTGGGGGTCACGAAATCAGCAAAAGTTAAGGCACATATTTGAAATCCGAGTTTGTTGAAATCTGGAATGATCGTATACTCTCTTATGACCCCCATTTTCCTCAGTCGCGCAGTCAATCTGCTGATGGTAGGCTGAGAAACTCCAAGCGCTTTGGCCAGTTCTCTGTCGCTTCTGTGACTGTCTTTCAATAGCTCGGCGACAAGCCTCAGTTCGATTTCCTTCACTGACACCACTTGCCCTATTTGTTGGGGATTCCATCATATAAAACCTGTGAACCTGTTGTAAGAATTAGGTCAGAGCAGACTATTCTACTTCGTGCAATGAACAATTATTTGAGAGATGCGATTGGATGAGACTGAACCCCAATCTTCACCTATTCTTTGGGTTTGGGGGTAAAGTTTTATCCAACCAACCAACCAAGACGACGGACGACGGCGACGGACCACGACAAACGACCACGACCACGACGACGGAACGACGGACGGACAACAAACTATAGGCTTACGCTAGGTGTATACTGGATTCAGCATACATCTATGGATATTAATGGATTAGGATAAGGAATAGGATACATGTAGTATCGAAATCGAGTATACACTATGTTATAGTATGAGGGGTAAAAAACGAACAAAAACTTACCCCTCACACACGTATATGCACGCGAACACGCAAGAGATTCGCAAACATGATCAACCAATCATTTAGGAAGGGGTGCCAGAGCCTAGACTTAGGTTTTGTAAGATCTATTTCTCTTTCGCTGTTCTATGAATTTTTCGATATTTTCGATGTACATTTGATTCCACGTGCCATCTTCAAAGCAAAGAATGAACAATAGATAATATTCCATGAATTCTATCTCAATCTTGCCGTTTCTGACATAATTTCCAATTCCATCATCGGCACATTTTCTCAAAAACTCTTTTACAATACTAGGCGTTTCCTTCTGTTTCTCAAAATAGTCTAACAGTTTTTCATCTGATACGTCCGATCCACAATTTTCCAGAATACGTGAGAATTTCTCCGCCATAAATGCCATGGCATATTTTACTATGGAGTCAAATCCATAACAGTCTTGAAAATGCTTCGCTAATGATGCTAGACCCCAAGACCAAAGGAAGGCCGACTCTTTTGAAGGGGCAGTTGCATAAAATATGTCTTTGAACTCTAGTCCGATTTCATGATTTGAAAATGCATGTGAAGTAAGTGCGGCAATTGCATCATCTAAGGTTCTTGATTCACCACTTGCAGCTTGTAGTCGACCTGCAATTCTGACCAAGTTCTCATGTGAATTATCATCAATTCTCACTGTTTTCATATTCTCACCGGATTCCATACTCATATGAGAATATACTATTCGCGAAATACTTAACCTTTACGCATTGTATACTCATTATCATTGATTGATAATAAGTGTAGAGGTACATACACGATGACCGCACGCGATAATTGTGAAGCTTCCGAAAATCCAAACGAGATCACAGGTTTGGTCAAGCCCGCCTCTGAGGCTTTTCACTGCTGCTTAGCTTTTCGGTACTCCTCTGGAAGACAAACACTTTTATTTCAAAAAGCCATTATTCGATGGCGCGCGCTAACGTTTCCAACATTGAGAGAGAGACATAGAGAATGATCTCACCTAGTGCTCAAATCCGAACTCTTGATCCATATGGACTTCACTTTCTCCCTCTTTGGTTTGCACATTGATCTTGGATTTTAGAAATGAATCAACGTAATCCTTTGTGATCTTGGTTACGCTGTTTTCGTCTGCTGCCTTCACCATTAGATGAAACGCGTTGCTCATGAGGAAACGCGGGTGAAACTTCGAGTCTTCGACTAGAAGCTGGGCAGATTCATGGTCGAACGGAAACAATTCGTCCCCCGAATAACCCGGCACTCTATAATGCTTGAGATAGGTCTTCATCATGGCTATTCCTCCATCCACTGTTAATGGCCCCACCATTACTGAATTCGGAGAAGATGTATGCAGTCTTGCGGATGAGTCGTAACCCGCGTCCCTCCACGGATTAGAGAGAGAATTCGCTGCCTTGGCGTGTGTTGTAAGAAACACTGAAAGCATTTGCCCAGTGTTGCTGAATACATCGTCCCTAAAAAGATGCCCCCCTAACACACGTGCGAACTCTGCCAAGTCACGTGGAGATTTTTCAAGAGCCTTGATAATATTCTCAACGTCGTCAATGAAAAGGTAGCAATGATCAAAACGACCCGCTCTAAGAACCCGCATGCACTGATCATAGAAGAGCCGCACGGATAATTTCGTTAGCCTCCAATCGTGGGCAGCGGGTGGCAACGTCAGTTGATGGTCACTTCTGAAAGACTTGAGATATTCGGTGAATCTTCGTGCGGATACAGCATCAGCTACGTCAGGGTCTACTCCTTCTTGGATTAGTAGACCTTTCACCTTTTCGCCCAACGTTGCTAGATCAACGTTGCTTTCCGAGAGCCATTTCTCATCGAGCATCCTATCGAAATCACTCTGAGTCTTTATCGAAGAAGCCAAATCGTGGTTCATTTCCAATAAGGATTGAAAACGTAGGATCCGAACGACTTCATCTAAAACTCCCCCGCTTTCCAACTTCCTCATCGCATCGATACATATGTATCCAAGTTTATTCCAGTCAGTTCCAGAATAGACATATATTGCACATAGTTTGTAATCCTTGAAATAGTTGGCACCGAAGCCGTTGTTAACCTTTTCAATAATGTGGAATATAACGCTTGACTTTCCCATACCTTTGTCCGTTAACTCGCCAGACTCAGCCCAAAGAAATCCAATCCTAAGTTTTTCGTCGAAATTTGGAAACCCAATCCATTTTCGCTCAATCGCCTGAATAGTATCTCTATGGGATTCCGGTGAGAAAATCTTACCACGACGTGCATCACGCTCTTTTGCAACGTAATCCGCGAATGGATTAGGCGGGAAAGGATTTTCGATTAAACCGAACTTCTCAAAGCGTTTCTGAAGTTCCTTTTCTCTGTCTTCCCTATTTCCACGCATAAAATCCAAAGGCGCCGCTGTTGGGGCATTGCCGCCAAACGATTTGGGCTGTCCTGATGTGTGATTGTTCATGATCAACACAAGATGAGTATTGCGGAAATATACCTTTTAACTCTTCTGCGTTGCAGCCTCCAAGGCAATAAGTGTCCGAATGCCCATTCCGGTCTTCTTCCCAAAGTCGATCGGAATCCTCTTTTTTGAGGTTTCTCGACTACCAAGGTTAGATGGATCCGCGAGAATGCGAATGGGCGTATGACCTCTTTGTCCTTCAATTCGCGCTTGCCTTAGCAAATCGTCAAAATCCATGTCAGATATCCGAAGCTTGAAACATACACCATCCCTCAGATCCATGACGGGGACATACCCAACGCCCGGAAATCCTCTGTGAATGTCCCACAGTGCAGATAGGAAGTTTTCAGAGATATCTTTCCACGATGGACGAGAACGGAAGTATGTTTTGCCACAAAGAACTATAGGTTTTGCGTATTCTGTTTTCGCCTTGTTCCAAATCAGCGAGTACATTACTTCTCCATCAAAAACGGGCATATGCTCAGAATAGTTTGCCAAGCCGAAGTAATGAAATCGATCTCTTATGACTTTGTATTTTACGTCTCCAAGCTCGCCTCCAAAATACTTAGTGAGAAAATAGTCTCTATACAATGCTCTTGCTAAGTCATAGGGTTTTGTGCTGGTAGACTCCCTAATCCAATATTCAGTCTTTTCGGCGAGCAACTTGTCGTCCCACAGAAGCGGAGTTGTCCAATTCCACTTGGAAGAAATGTAGGTCTTGCACTGCTGAAGGTATGATGGCAACGCAAATCCTTGTGTCCCTCCCGGGACCTCAGAAATGCCGGGGACCCCTGGAACAAAAATGCCATCTTCGAGCTGCAATAGATATTTCAGGAAAACCTGCATATCATCGAACGCTGCAATCATGTTTGGCATGAACTCGTTCATCACAGCTTCTTGAGCAGTTGCATTGTTTTCGAGAGCAGACGACAGATCGTTGCCGGTTGCCGTGAGTCGATAGCCTGCTGGTTCTCGTAAAATGTATCCCATTTGCTCGAGTTCCCAAGCTATCAGTTCTCCTATTTTTGCCATGGGTGAGTCTCTTACTAGAAGTCCGAAACGTTCAGTGAACATGTCATTGCGCTTAAGAACACACTCACGCAATTCGTTGCTCGACCGAATTCCGTTTCTTATTCCAATTAGACCCCACAAGTGATACTTTGGATCGTGAATCGGTGTTACTGATGGCATTTGTAAAGCTCTCCTACGAACTTGAATAGTCTGTGATGATTTTCAACAAGCCTTATGCATTCGTGCGGCCCCAATAAATCATTTGTATTAATTGTGACTTGCATTGGCGAATAAGGAAACATAATATCGCTCAAGTCTCTAAATGATCTCTTGCACAAGTCCTCGGCTAGAAACCACCACTCTTGTTCTATGGGATTTTGCGGAAAAAGTGAAGAGAGTTCTTGCATTTGTAGCCTCAGAAGCAAAGGTGGCCAGATTTCTCCATCCACCAGCCCAATCCCCCATGACATGGCGAACTCCCTTGTGAAGTTTTCAAGTCTGGGACTCCGGGTCAAGAACAATCTTTTCACGCGTACATTTCGACCTTGGCGAATCAATTCCAAATAGAAATCAATCACTTTGTGGTTGAACACGACAAGCATCTCTTTATCAATTCTCCCCTCAAAGTAATGCTTGAGCTCACAAACATACAGTGTTGTATCATCAGTCAATACTGCGTCTGTTTCGTGCCGAATCCCAGATGTAGTAGAAAGCTCGTGGCCCAATCCTAGATCATGAGATCTGCTTATAAGCCTAAAACGAGAGTCGCGTGTTATGCGTTCATAGAACCCTTCTTCAAACTCTCTCCCTACATCGCTGCCTACGGTTCCGCTATCTCTAAATGATCTCGCATAGCTCATTGCGTGATACAGTAGTGACTCATCTGTAGTCAGATCATGTAATACTACCATGTCATCAGCCGCATATGCTTTTTTGCATACATACTATTAATGTTTTTAGAAAAACGCTCTATGGCAGCGCGCGTCTCTACCACTTTGTTATGCCTTTGAATCTGCATTACAGCGCGCGCTAAGGTCTTCACAGCACCGAACCTAAACAAGTATGAGAGTACGGCTCTGGGCTGCCATAATGTTACCTTGCACTCGCTTATCCAACTTTAGCTCCTTACTCCGTTACTTTCGGCGTTTGTGCTTGAACACCATACTTTTCCACCATCCTATCTCCGACGTCCTTAGTGAACCTGCCTGACCTTATCATGTAAGTGGACACCGTTTCAGGTGTCAAACCTGTCTGAGCGCAAACGTCAACCAGACTCATCTTCCGGTCTGAAGCCAAGTCCGTAACCCTGTTATGACGATAGAAGTGCGTGGTGAACCTCGGGTCCATGCGCTTGCAAATCTTCCAGAACGCCATGTGAGCTATAGGAAACACTTTCTGGTGTGCTTGGGTTCGATGCCACTGGTTGATGATAAGCGGAACAAATGGAAGCGACTCGTGCAGCCAGACAGGAGCTTCCCGCTTCCCATGCTTCAGAACCTGCTCGCCTATGCTGTAAACAAGCAGAAACCTATCCTCAAACTTCATATCTTCCTTCACCAAGCCCCTGTGAGGTTTACCTATCTTCTCAATCTTTCCAGTTCCATGACACAAAAGGCAGTTAACAGAGACAAAGCCCTTCTTTCCCTTTGGAAGACAGTTCGGACAATCAACAAGATACTTGATTTGAGGACGACCCAACACCTCGGAACGCCTGAAACCCGTCCAAAAGAATAGGGCATGGGCAGCCTGAACCATCTCAACTGGGTACCCTTCCAAATTCACAAGCGGAATACGGCTCATTAATATGGTGAACTTGTCTAGGTCTATGGGACTCTTGATAAGCCCGTACTTGTACCTGTGCGGATATGGATTACCTCTTGGACTCATAATAGAAAAATAAGAAAATAAAATACCGCGATTAGCTACCGCATCCCGCACTGCATGATATGTATCCTAATATCTGGGGGTGGGGCATGGGCACGTACCCCTTTGGAAATTAAAGCTAGGTTTAATTTCAGACGGGAGTGCTATTGTCCAGTCCGCGCTTTCAAAGTTTGCTTTGCGGGTCTGGTGAAACACAAGAAAAAGGTGAGGTTTATGGGTCTACTTCGCCGTAGTGCTTGCAGACTTGGTAGTAGTCTTTCATGTCGATTTTGCCATCATCGTTTATGTCACAATTAGGGCTGTAAGTACGGCCTGGCGGGTTGGGTCCTTCAACAGAAGTGCCATAGGCTCTGGCAACAGCGTAGACATCTTTCAACTCCACTTTTCCGTCACCGTTCACGTCGCCAACAATAACCAGGCAAATCGTGCCATCAATCAGCGAGTTGTCAGTCGCATCTTCTTCATCTAGAACTGGTTCAGCATAGGCAGTTATCGTGTAGTTTCCCTTCGTGAAGCCTGTCGTGTTCCAAGTGAACGTTATCATCGTGGTGTTTCGGCTAGCTATAATTATGCCTGTGATTGTCTGGATTGCAGTCGCGTTTGCGTATATCGTGAGGTTGAAGCTTTCAGCGTCCATGCCGTAGTTCAATATTGTTACTGTTATGCTTACGTTGTAACCTTGGCCTACAGTCGGCTTCGGCACGCACCCAGTCTTGGAGTTTGTCACGTTAGTTACTCCAATATCGTGCGTGCCACCGTATGATTTCATCAGTGGATAATAATCTATGTTCATAGCGTCTATCGTGTGCGGAGTATCGCCTATTCCGTCACTTCCAGTCTCATTCTGGTAGATGCCGCCATACAAATCCACACCAGTATAGTTGCTCCAGTAGTTACCGCCTGAAGGGTAGGTGTCGTTCCAAGCGTTGCCAAGCGAGCCAGCGTAGACATACGCGTGAATAGTGTTATTGACGAAATTGTTGTGGTACATGACGTTGTTTGAGGATGAATTATCGAGGCCGACCCCCCGATTACTTGACGTTATGGTGTTTCCGATCACGCTGTTGTTGCCAGATTGATAGATCATAGCTAGCGCGCAATGCTGGCTGTTCTTTATGCTGTTTCCACTGACGGTGTTGTTTGAAGACCATTGCAACATGAGGCCATAATCGCGGTTTGACGTCAGGTTGTTTCCAATAATCCTATTGTTGTTCGAATCAACGTATAGAAGGATGCCAGCCCCGCCCCCGCCTCCAGGAGGACCCGTATTTGCTGTCACGTTGTTCTCAATGACCGTGTTGTAACATGAAGAATAACAGAGTCTGATGCCATAACTGTCGTTTGCTGTCGCGTTATTTCCAATAATCGTGTTGTTGTTCGAAGAATAGAGATAGATGCCATGAATGTTTGATGCAACATTGTTCCCAATAATCATGTTGCTTGGAGAGTTGATGAGATAGATACCTGTAGAATTGTTTGATGTCACGTTGTTTCCTGTAACAAAGCAGCTACTCACATAACGGAGATACATGCCATACTCAAAGCTGTTGACATTGATGTTCTGAACCGTCACGTTGCTTATGCTTGTCAGGTTCAGACCCTTTCCGACAAGGCTTCCCTGAACCGTGAGTCCTGCCCCGTCTAGAGTCATGTTGCTTCTCTCTATTACAATGCCGTCAGAATCGCTGGATATGTTACCAGTTATCGTGTAGCTGTCTCCTTCTCTCAGCACTGGCGCTCCTGACGGGTCAACGCTTCCATTAGACCTGATATAGATTGTCTGGCCCTCGAAGGAAACATAAGGATTCATGAGCGGGAAATAATCTCGGTTGTTCGCATCTATGGCGTGGTTTGTGTCGCCTATTCCGTCGCTGCCAAGCAAATCCTGATTTGCACCCCAGTATAAGTCAACACCAGTGTAGTTGCTCCAGTAGTTTCCGCCTGAAGGGTGAGTGCCATTCCAAGCGTTGCCAAGGGAGGCGGCGTCAACGTAGACGTGAGCAGAGTTACCGATGAAATTGTTGTGGTACATGACGTTGTTCAAGGATGAATATAGACTGATTCCCTTCGGGCTGCCTGTTACGTTGTTGCCAACCACGACGTGGTTTGAAGAATAGTAGAACTGGATGTCTAGTACCGTGTTTGCCGTCACGTTGTTCCCAACCACGCGGTTGTTATTAGACCCAGTACGGATATCAAGACCCCACTGGTTGTTCTTTATGTTGTTTCCGCTGACAGTGTTGTTACTCGAGGAATTTGTGATCCAGATGCCATACTGACCGTTCGATGTCACGCTGTTCCCGCTAATCGTATTGTTGTTTGAAGAATTGAAGAAGATGCCATGTTGGGGGGTGTTTGCTGTCACGGTGTTCCCACTAATCGTGTTGTTGTCTGAAAAAACGACTACGATGCCGTAGTCGTTTGCTGACGCATTGCAACCATTGACCGTGTTGTTGTTCGAAGAAGTGAGGGTAATGCCGTAGTAGCGGTTTGATGTCAAATTGTTCCCAATAATCATGTTGTTTGAAGAGGAGTAGAGACTGATACCTGTTGCGTTGTTCGCTGTCACGTTGTTGCCGATGACCCTGTTGTTGTTTGAAGAAGAGAGGTTGATGCCACAGCGGAAGCTTTTGACGTTCATATTCTTGACTGTAATGTTACTCATGCCTGTCAAGTCCAAGCCATTTCCACTCAGGTTTCCTCGCACCGTACGTCCATCTCCATCAATCACAATGTCACTTCTTTCGACAACAATTCCGAAGTAGTCCGGGGAGCTAATGTTGCTCGACAAGGTGTACGTGACATTATCAAGGCTTGATATAAGCCCCTCCGGAGAAACACTCCCATCGCTGTTAATGTAGACTGGCTCGCCAATTGCCCAAGCGGGCTTAACGCGAAGCGTCAGAGCAAGACTACTTACCAACAGGAAAGTGAATACTACCCAAGAAACTATACCCTTCATTCTCATTGTCCTCTCTCCTTGAAGACGCATAAGTATGTAGAAGAGTTCGCTGGATTCAGTATAAATGGCTTGTGTAAGCATGTTCTATTCGCATCAAGGCAAACCAGATGGATCCTGGAAAGTATCAAATGCAACATTTCTAATCAGTGAAGCACATATGAACACGCTTTCGAAAACCTAGAGCTGTACGGAGCTACTCAACCCCGCATCATTTGAAATGATCATTTGTTAGTGAAGCACAGAAAGAGAAGGAGGATACTGGGAAACTGGTTTTGTTACGCCTTACGCGCTAGATAATAGAAAAAGGGGGAATTGTGCGGGAGACCTCACCAGTTTTGACGAGAATATCTCAGCGCGCGCTATCTCACCCCGGCGAAGTGGCAAGTTAATGCTTCCGACATCATGACGCGTGCGCAATCTTTTCATTTGTTTCAGACGTTTTGCTTGACTTCTACCGGATAACTCGAGATTACTGGGAAGTTTTGTGCTTCGGCTTCTCGGGTATGAGAATCGTTGTGCTTGGTGCGATGTCGATCGTGATGGAGTGGACAAGGCAAGCACAACGGCAACGAGGTAGCGAACGTTTGTGCTTGTTTTAGGGCTCTGTCTTGTGTTTTCCAGAGCCCGTCGGAAGAGGTTGGGAAGATTGTGCTTGGGCATGGTTTCAACCACGACCTCCGGTTCACACACGTAACAAGTTCTAAGGGCGCGCTCGGAGAATATGGCTAGGTTTAATTTCAGACGCGAGTACCATGTATCTGGTTTGGCATCATTCAGAATTTGCCGTTCCAGACTGCATCAGATTGAGCCTATCAGCTTTTGGTGAAACCCAAGAAAAAAGTGAGGGAGTTTATGGGTCTACTTCACCGTAGTGTCTGCACACGATGTAATAGTCCTTCACGTCAACCATGTAGTCATCGTTAATGTCGCAATTGGGATTGTATCTGCGACCCTCAGGGTTAGGTCCATCCAAAGAGGTGCCAAAAGCCAAAGCTGTTGCATAGACATCTTTCACATCCACCTTGCCATCACCGTTGACATCACCTAGTAATGTGACAACGAACCAGTCCTCGAGGAGATTGTTTGTTGTGTTTGCTTCACCTTGTATAGGTTCTGCGTAGGCTCTGATTGTGTAGTTTCCTTTGGCCCAGCCGACAGTGCTCAAATTGAAATTCATGACGGCGTGACATCGACTTGCAAGGCCCATGTTTCCTCTAGCAACCTCAGTGCCATTGGCATAGACCACCACGTCAAAGCCTTCGGCATAGCTGCCAAGATTCCCAACAGTGGCATTGATGAGCACGCTGCAATTTTCCCCAACCGTCGGCGTTGGCTTACAGCCCAGTTTTGAGGTTGTCAGGTTCAAAAGTGCAACGTCATTAGAAGGCCAAGGCGCAGTCAGAGGATAGTGATCGAGGTTGTTGGGATCAACAATATATGGAGAATCACCTATTCCATCGCTTCCTGTCTCATTCTGGTAAGGACCATTCTTCTGATCAACCGCTGGATAGCCGCTCCAATAGTTGCCGCCAGATGGATAACCATCGTCCCAAGTACTATTGCATGCATAGGGATTATAGGTGTGAGGACTGTTCCACAAGAAATTGTTGTGATATACGAAATTCCCTGAGGCATAAATGACAATGCCATATGCTCCGTTCCCTATTCCCTGGCCTGTACTCACCTCGTTCGCAAAGACATCATTTAGGGTTCCACCCAATCTCATTCCAGCATATCTCTCTGCTTCAATGACGTTTTGGGTAATTTCGTTGTTATTGCTCTCACTAAATACGTCAAGTCCATACCAACCACAGGCTATTATCCTGTTACGGGCAATAGTGTTGTTACTGTTATATCCGTACAACCTTATACCACTAGTACCACAACCTGTCACATTGTTGTCAACAATAGTGCAATTAGAGGAAGTGTTAGAGAGATCGATGCCTTGGCTGCCGCCAACGACGCTGTTTCGGGCAACTAGGTTAAAATCCGATGACCAATAGACTCCAATTCCACCATAGTTGTTGTCTTTCAATTCATTGTCTGTGATGTTGTTTCTGTTTGAGCCCGACCAGCCTAGGGATATACCGTATCCTGATCCCCCGCCGTTGTTTGTCACATTGTTGGCAGATATGACGTTGCCTGAAGAAGACAGTAGTTGTAATCCAAATTGGTTGTTTAAAGAAATGCTGTTTCCACAAAATGTGCTGTTCAAAGATGACTGGGCGTAGATGCCAATGCTGCAGTTTGCGACAATGTTGGCTCTTACACTGTCGTGAGAAGAAAGGCTAAGCAGCATGCCATAATTGAACGCTGTGATTGTAGTGTTCTGAACTGTCACGTTTTCCGTGTAAGACAGGTCAAGCCCTGTTCCAATTCCGATTCCCTGACCCTGTAGCATGTGTCCTTTTCCGTCGATTAATGTGTTGTTTCTTTGCACGATGATGGAGCTGTTCATGATGTCGTTTGTGAAAATGTAGGTGATGTTGTCTGCGCTTTGAATAGGTGTGGGTTGCGGGCTTATGCTTCCGTCAGCGTTAATATATATAGTTCCGGTTGCATTTGCTGGTCGAACAAGAAACGGTAGGGCAAGAACATTCACTAGAAGAGTGATCACCATTGCCCAAGAAACAAGCCTATTCATCCTCAACCCCACAATTATATCTCCTCTGTTGCATTATAGGGTTTGCTGTACCATGTTACAGAAGAAAGTTCTGTCTCTCTGGGCACATCCAATGGATACTGGTCTCGACACTTTGGGGCACAAGTTCTTGGACGGATATTCGGGTTTGTCAGTACCGCCTTGAAATGTTGCTCAAGAAAAAGAAAGGGGATTTATCTAGTACGTTTTGCCAAAGTGTAGACAAGCCATGTAGTAGTCGGTTGAATCCACTTTTTGATCTTCATTCAGGTCTGCCAACAGATAGTAGCACGGGTCATGTAGCCATTCTTTGAAGGCTTTTGCTACAAAGACGATGTCTTTGATGTTAACTCTGCCATCACAGTTGACGTCTCCGGGCATTCTGACTCTTATTGTATCACTTCCTTCGAAAGATGTTCCGTCTTTCAACATCCCAGTCACGGTCAACGTTGCATTGCCACACTTGATGCCTTCAGAAAGAATGTATTGCGAGATCTCTGTTCGGTTGAACTTCACCATCAAATCCAGAACCTCATCGTTGTCATGGTCACCAATTGCTGTAGGTCTTGGCTCTGCTGGGATAGTGTCGTTCAACAGCATTGATGAGACACCGATATCGTTGACGTCATAGCCAACAGGAAGTTCAAGATAAGCAGTAATCCAGGCGCCCTTGCTTTGCAGATTCAGAGTATCAGGGTCGAAGTTGACAGTAGCTGTTGTCTTGGCCAAGGTCATAGTGAATATTTCTGAGTCTGGTCCATCTCTGCCTATAGACACGAAGGCTATTGTGTCTCCGTCTCCATCAAGTCTCGGGGAATAATCCTCATAATCATCGTAGGTTAATGGTGTTTCTTGCATTGTTCGCAAATCGCAGATGTATATTTCCCCTGCACGGGAATATGCGATTACGTTGCCATCGTGGTCAAATGACCCGAACGTATCGTAAACGCTGTTGTCTGTTCTGAACAATGTGTTTCCGGTGGCAATGTCGACTATGGAAAACTCCCAGTCTCCATCATTCCACAATACTGCAACCTTACTACCGTCTCCTGAGATAACCCCTTCGCCAAATGCACACGGAATTCTCGTTAGTCCTGAACCATCCGTGTTCGCAACAATAACTCCAGGATTACCCCCACCAGCGTGCTGCGAGAAGCACACCTTCCTGCCATCATAGCTTAGCGTCGGATACATGTCCCACCCGGGAGTGTCAATAATGGTGTACATAATGTGGTTAATGTCGCTAATGTTTGCAATAGTAATGTACTCACTATGTTTGACCGGTGTATCAGGTCCCGTATGCCACGCAATAGTTTTTCCGTCACCACTAATTGAGACACCGATGTCGAGATAGGTTGTATTGTCACTGACTTGAACTTCTTGTCCCGGACTGTCAGCAAAGTTCATGGCAAAGATTTCAAGATCCCAAGGTTCACCAACGTGAAATCTTCCTGAAGCGAAGGCTATCTTTTCTCCATCGCCGCTTATTCCGGCTCCAACGTCCTCACCGTATGCCCTTGTCATCTGTTTTTCTTCTCCTGGTTCATCTGCAACATTCATAGTGTAGACATCCCAGTAGACTCCATAGCCTTCAGGCCCCCAAATCGGCGGGGGACGTCTGTCAAACACAATTCTACTACCGTCTCGGCTAATTGACTGCCAATTCCCAAGGGTGTCTTCGACATCGTTCTTTGTCATTTGTTTTATCGTCCACGAGGATGTTTGGGCTGCCGTAGTCCACGTGCGCTCTAGAACAGCGATTGTTGAAAGAATCATCAGCGAAATGATCGCAAAGATCGATATTTTCTTCATTTTCTTTTCTCCTTTCTAAGCAAATACATCTTGTTCCTTTGAATGCAATTAAGATTTGTGGAGAGATCTTCTATTGTTATTGGAATGCGTTGTAACACGCGCTTTCTCCATACTCGCACACTGGCCGTGTGTGCGTGTGCGTGTGCGTGTGCGCGTGTGTGAGAGTATGTAGGTGAGGATATAGTTGTGGAGTGAGGTTGGCGTAGGAACAGTTGTTGGGTAGTAGTGGTTGGTTGGGGTAAAGTTTTATCCAACAACAACAACGGATTTGCTAGAAGCCACAACAAATAGAGCCATACTGCCAGCATGATTGGAATCAGGAATCTTTCAAACCAGTGACCAAAAACGTAGTTCCCCCAATACCCAGGTCCCCCGAAGGGGATCCATCTGTACTTGCATTCTTTGAAAGCGTCTTCGATGTCTGTCCCACTAACCAATTCAACAATGCGTCTTCTCCAAACATCGACATTTCTCGCCCTGAATTCACAGGCTATTCCGAATATGATACAGAGGGTTATACTGGCTAGTGCTAGTAGCCAAGGATACATGGTCAAATTCAATTGATATAGAGTGAACCATAAGCCAAAGAGGGCTATGTCAAGAGTTGTCAATAAGGCTTGGTAGCCTAATCGTATTGTCTGCTCATGATCCATCGCTGCTTGATAAACCGGCAATTTTTGGACCCATTTCGTCGTAAATTGTTTATCGAGTTGTTTCTCTCTGATGCGCTGTCTGTCAGGTGAAGTGAGCTTTCTTGCTTTTCCATCCCTTCCTTCGGTAATGTAAAAATACGCAATTAGAATGAGCAAAGGAACTATTTCCAGTATTGCGGCTTTCTCATCCAAGCTCCAATTTGGAAGAGAGTTTAGAAAGCCCAATTGCGGCAGTGAGCCAATGAAACCGAAAAAGGTTCTATGTAGGATTGGCTCAGTCCAAAAAGGAATCTGAGTTGATAGAAGCTTTGAGGAATATAGCACTATCCAATCGATATCTGGCAGATGGACAAGCGTACGAAATCAAGACTACAAAAGCCGACGGCATTGACATTTATCAGCTTTTTGCTTACATTGACATGGGCAACATAGGTTCGGGGATTTTTGTTGCCCCCGATTACAGTACTGGAGCATCGGAAGCCGCAAAGCATATTGAAATTAATCACAAGAAGAAAATAACTCTTGCTAAACTTGAGGAGTTTCCGATAAACCAGCCTCTGACCAAAAAGAGTTATGATGAAGTTTAATGGGCCGTATACTCGTTTCCGACTATACCTATCCCCTATTATGATCTTGATTCAGTAAGCCCGTATACTCGATTTCGATACTACATGTATCCTATTCCTTATCCTAATCCATTAATATCCATAGATGTATGCTGAATCCAGTATACACCTAGCGTAAGCCTATAGTTTGTTGTCCGTCCGTCCGTCGTCGTGGTCGTTGGTCGTGGTCGTCGTTTAAGGTTGGTTGGTTGGGGTAAAGTTTTATCCAAACCAACCAAAATTACGATGAGTAAACGTTGCGGAAAAGCTATAGCAGAACTAGAATAATCATTGGGATTGGTGTTCAGGTTGCTTGAAGGTAAACTTGTGAATCTGAGGGTTATGGAGAAAGAGGACCTGCTACTATATGCAGAATGGATTAACAAGCCTGAGTTCCTTGGAGAATACAATAGCTTACTGCAGATGTCCAAATCAGACACAGAGAAAATGTTGGAAAATCCATATGAAATGAAGTATTTCATCATCCAGAAAAAAGATGGAAGCAAAATAGGTCTAATATTCCATTTTTACGTCTTGCACCCAGCAGGTAGGCAACTGGAAATCGGCTATGTTCTTGTTCCAAGTGAGAGAGGGAAAGGTTACTGCACAGAAGCCATCAGAATTATGGTAGATTACTTGTTTCTGTCGAGAGACACTGTGCGTGTTCAAGCCTGTACTGATACTGAGAATCTGGCTTCTCAGAAGGTTCTGGAGAAAGCAGGTTTCAAGAGGGAAGGAGTGTCTAAAAAGGATTTCTTCACCAGAGGAAGATGGACAGACGACTGTCTCTACAGCATTCTTAGGGAAGAATGGAAAGAACCCAAGATACTGACAAGATAACTTAGTGAAAATTGCTTTGACATTGTGTTAATGCACAGAAGACGAGGAATTCTCACTTTCTTTTTCTTTTGGGTTTCAGTTTCCCAACATTGTCAACTTGCTCTGTAGGAAAGTAGTAAGGCATAGTATCGTAAGAACTTGGAGGAACATTCCTCTTTTTGGTTTTCTTCTTCATACTATCCAACACTATTGTAATACAAGCTATTATTCTCTCTTTTCATCATACACCCACACATGCACAGACACAATCACACTCTACAGAGGAGAGACAGACCCGCACTGGAACTTCGTGCGAGTACACATATGGAAACCTAAAAACCCCATAAGCCCATTTTCCGCTTTTTCCCGTTTGCAGCAGGACTATCACCAACTCTCTTTCCTTTCATGAAGCGCGCGCGTTCCTCTTGCTAAGCTTATTTATGATGAGTTATCATAGGAGCTGGCTATGAAAGAGTTGCCACATGGCTCTGGGGGATGGCTGAAGAAGAAGTCTAGAGAGTACCTTATCAAAGCGCTTTTGTATGGGGCAGCATTCGTTTTTCTGCTTCTGATTTCTACTCCTCGTCTACCTACTCATATTATTCCGCCTGACTTTGACAATAGCGTTACCCTATTCGCAATCGTGCCAGTTGTTGGCGCATACCTGAACCTGAGAGAGTACATCGCCTGCAATCGGGGAATGGAAGGAGAAAGAAGGGTTAAGCAGCTCCTTGATTCGGAATTTGGCGCTGGATACTATATTATCAATGACGTCGAGTACGTCTATGACGAAAAAAAGAACAGCAAGGCTAACATAGACCACATAATTCTCGGTCCAAATGGAATATTTGTCATAGAAACCAAGGCTACCGCGGGGGACATCACTTATAAGAAGGACTTTTGGTACCCTCCTTTTCGTCTCAGTCCAAGCAAGCAAGTAGGCTTCAACCGTTCTTGGGTTAAGAAGACCATAGATGAAGCCAAGGCGTTAGGTTTTACAATTTGGGTTGAACCAATTATTGTTTTTATCAAATGATAAAGCAAAACTGACCGTTATTGACCCAGAAATTGAAGCAGTGGTCGAGCTTAAAGATTTACCCAGCTCCATAAGGTCCTTTCGAAAGTATGCCTTTTCTCCTGAACAGCTGGAGATTGTTGGACAAGCAATAATAAAGAAAGCTAGCGATGTGACAAGGCATTAAACAAAAGCCAGAACGGAAAAAAGGGGGTTGTGCGGGAGAAGTTCCGAGAAAATTAGGAAATTGATATACATACTGAGTCATGCTCCTTTAGTAAGCCGAGCGCGCGCGAACAGAAGATTCCATTTTTTGCCGTCTTTTTGGCGTTATTTCAGAAAAACTGTCGCTATCCAGTTCTCAATGATTTCTGACAATTCTTTCTCACAGCCCAGGTAATCATGAGGTGCGCCTTGAATTAATGCCGTGTCGCACCTTTCGGCTAATATTGCTCTCTCCTTAATAATCGACAGGGCTTCCTCAACTTTGTTATCAACAACTGCCTCTCCAACCGTTCCATACGTGGCAAGTATCGGACATTCTATGGTTGACAGTTCTTCGAATCTAGCATTTGGGTCATGAAAGTTGAACATGCCGCTTTTTGTGTTGAGGCCGAAAGCGCTAATGTAGGCTTTTGCGTCAATCGGACGTTGCCAAAGGGGACAATAGATCATTGGCATAAATGCATCGGATTTTCCCTGTTCAATCATCTGCTTAGCTGCGTCGATTGCTTCATCATATTTATCCCCTAGAGCGGTTCTTTGAAGTCCTATGTGGTCTACAGGTGAAATCAGTACAAGTCCATGCACTCTTTTATCTTTGATTTGGTGTTGATAAAAAACGGCTCTTAAGGTCCCTAAGCTGCTCCCTACAAGTATTACGTTAGCGTAGCCGCGTCCTTGGAGAAGATCAATCCAGGCTTTTATATCATAAATGCATTCCTCAAAAACCTCGTGAGCGCCACCAATCTGAACGTAAGTTAGACCCGAATCCGTCTTCTTGATGAAATTAGATGAATAATCGTGCCCCCTCGTGTTTACTGCCAAAAAAGCAAATCCATTTTCTGTGAGTCTATCAGCGATGTGGTCAACAAATCTTTCTTCGTAGAAATTCCCATTAAACCCATGAATGTGAAGAACAGCTATTTCATTTACCTTCGTAATCCTAGATGGACAGAATAGTCCGTGTAATTCAAGTGCATCCTCCGTAAAAACTCGCACTAACTCTCCTCTCATCCAATCTTTTCCTCATTCAACGATTTTATAAACGCAAAGACTATGAAAAGGTTTCTGCATCTCTGATTGAACCAGTTTAATGCGTGCCAGTTAAGTGTCGAAGACAAGCGCGTGTCATCAATGCTACCAAGAAGTCTCCCACACCAAATAGTTGCCCAGCGTAGTTGGGATCAATCGGGTTTCCAGCGGCATCAAAAGTCGTAGGGGGATTCCAAACTTGAGCGTTGATAGATTTCCGATTCCTGCGCCTAACAATGCCCAGCCTATTATCGACATTATGAAGTCTTTGACAAGCGCTTGCACTAGTGCGCCTAAGTAGACACCCATAATGAAAGCCACAGCCAAGCCCATGACCACTCTATTCGTTTGAGTTTGGGATTTAAAATCAGTCCAACCAACCCAGACTTGTCAGTAGCTTTTTTCCATATTTTCCCGCAAGTCATAAATATCGATTACTAGAGAAATAGGCGATTGTTTATTCTAGGAGAAGTGATTGGTTGGAATCTGGTGGGCTCGAGAGTATCATACACAATATTCTTGAAGCGTTCAACAAGAAGGACTTAACGAGGATGATTTCTTTCTTTGCGGATGACGCGACCTTTATCCGACCTGAGGGAACATTTAGAGGAAAGGAAGAGATCAAGCGATACTACACATGGTCCTCTTCAAATTATTCAGAGCTAACACTTACAGAGAAAGGCTTTGTTGTCGAAGGAAATAAGGCTGTCCTTGAATTTGTTTCAGAGGGGACTTCTTACAGGGGTGGCGGCAAAAAGCAGCAGTTGCCAGGGATGGCTGTATTCGAGTTTAGAAACGGAAAAGTTCAGCAAGTCCATGATTATTATGATAGGCTCCTGATCGCTCAACAGTTGGCAAACGGATGGCTTGAGAAGAAGATAATAAACGCTGTCGCGAATCGAATGGGAAAAGGTCTTGGTTAACGTTTCGAAATTCGAACAAAAAAGGTATATGTCTTCATCGTGTATGGGACCAAGATTTAATCCAGCCAACTCCTAACGTGGCTGAAGACGAATCACGATCCCTGCCCTGAAGGATGGTGCGGAGGTGGTTGGTTGGGGTAAAGTTTTATCCCAAACACACACACGTTAAACCGCGTCCTTGAAATTGAAGGATTTGGTGGATCGATAAGCGTAAATATGCAGGACTTCTGATAGGTTGTGAGGAGTTAATTTATGGTCAAGTGCGCGAAATGTGGTAAAGATATTCCTGCAGGACAAGAAGTGAAGAAAGGCATCTTAACAAAGAAAAGCTATCATAAGGAATGTGCACCCAAGTAGAGTCAATACTCATCCGTAGCGCGCGCTATCAGTTTTCACCACAGCAAAGCACGCGCAATTTTTATAGACGTAAGAACAGAGTCTAACGTCTCAAGGAGAATGAATTGTGCCCAAAGGCAAGAAAGAGAAAGCTATAGATCATAAACACCACATGAAATCGCAGAGAGATAAAGAACTGAAAAAGAAAGAGAGACGGAACGTTGAACTCCCTGCAGAATATGATAAACATAAGAAATAGCGCGCGAGAATAACGCAATAGTCTATCTCTCTTCAGTCTCTTAGTTCGCTCAAGCCTCTTCATGAGGTAACCACCTGACAACACCACCCTTGATTATGTCTGATATTCTGCAGTGCCGCCTCAACATTGTTCAAAAAGTCAGGTAACTTTCCAAATTCTAAGCCAGAGACAAAATGGAATTTCTAATATTTTTTCTTGTTTAGAATTAGAATTTAGAAAATTCTGTAGCAATGAAGCATCTCTCTTAAGCCTCTTTGTTAATCTCACGATACCACTCATCAAAGTTGCACAACACACGCGCGCTCCGCGACCAACAAACAACAAAACATCAAACACAGAACTTCGATGAAAAAATTCTAAAGGGTTCATGGAAAGTGATGGTGTGTTTTCGGGTCTTGTTCGGTTGTGTTCGGCGTAAGCCATTTACGAATAGCGTGCGCTCAAGTAAACTCCTTCCTCTCGAAAAGCAGCAGTCCTAAAACCACGGTGACGATGAAGTAAAGTCCTAATATGGCAAGTCCTTCTGGGATCATGGCATTGTAGGTAGTTATGCTTATTCTTCCTTCACCAAGGGTTTCGGTGTGAATGTGTTCTGGGTAGGGAACAGTCAATATGTTTCCAATTATGCCGGCTCCGTAGGTCAGAATAAACCAGGGCTCTATTTTGACAAGGGTTGAAACGAGTGTTTGCACTAGTGAGAATACGAAGAGGAAAAGTATGGCGGTTACGATGATGGACATCGAGCTGCTCTTGAACAATGAGCTGAAGAAGAACGTGAATCCAAGGACGCCGGCAAGATAGACCCATGCGAATAGCACAGATTCGGCGAACTGATAGGGCACGTTTGCCCCAAAGTAGTATATCCCGTTGCCCACCGTGATTACTGTGAATACAACAAGTATCATGGTAGCGGCGAAGAAAGCCGCAAGCCACTTCCCGATATATATTGACGATCTTCTAATCGGGTTTGGGATTCCGAAGTAGCCTGTCTTGTTCTGAAATTCCCCTGAAATGGCGTCTCCCCCGAAGAAGATTCCAGAGAGTATGATCACGAAGGTTACGGAGTTCCCCCACCAGCTAGCATAGAAAGATAGATCAGACGCAAGAAAACTTTGGGGACGGTAGTAGCCTACCAGGATCGTTAGAAGAGCGGTTATCAAGAGAGTTATGCTTAGGAGTATGAAAAATCTGCGGGATCTGAAGTAGTCGAGAAACGTGTACTTCATCGTAATGCCAACTTGTGCGATGCTGCTCGGCACTACGTTGCTAGGTGCAGTTTGTGTCTCGTTCATTGCCAATCACACCGTCTCTTTGATCAGCTTGAGGTAAGCATCTTCCAGTTCTGACGCGGCTGGCTTGTAGCTAACCACTCCGATATTCATGCTTACCAGCTCAGAAAGGATCTGTGCCTGGCTTTCTAGGTCTCCTTTGAACCTGATCCTGAGGTTTCTCTCGTCTTTCCTTTCAGCTGCAACCACGCCAGGGAGGTTAGCGATAGACTTGGCCACGAAATCGGCGTCGATAGGACGCTGCAGTCCAACTTCGACGATGTTTTCTCCAGTAGAAAACTTGGCTGTCACGTTGGAAATCGTGTCGTAAACGATCAGTTTTCCATGGTCGATCATCGCAACTTCATCGCAGACTTCGGAAACCTCGCTGAGAATGTGGGAGCTCATGAAAATTAGTCTTTTCTTATTCTTAAGAGATCTTACGATATCTCTGACTTCGCTCATTCCCCTTGGGTCAAGACCGTTAGTGGGCTCATCCAGAAGAAGTATGGTTGGATCGCTCAGAAGCGCAGAGGCGATGCATATTCTCTGTTTCATTCCCTTGGAGAACTTGCCAACCCTCTTATCCATCCATTCCTCCATGCGAACTTCTGAAACGGCTTCCTCTA
>Ga0315279_10003394_pt1 | contig 22270 bp, 20 predicted proteins | sample YL17G06_20_MG_FD_203694 | JGI IMG/M metagenome (GOLD analysis project Ga0315279, IMG submission 203694) | Sediment microbial communities from Yellowstone Lake, YNP, Wyoming, USA - YL17G06_20 | ecosystem: Environmental > Aquatic > Freshwater > Lake > Sediment | place: USA: Wyoming | collected... | reverse complement strand
GCCGCCGTACTCGTCCACCACAATGGCCATCTGGTGGCCATCCCGCTGCATCTCCCAGAAGAGAGGACCGATGGCCTTGGTCTCCGGCACGAAGAAGGCGCCCCGCGTGCAGGTCTCGATGGGGCTGCCGTCGTCCACCTCGCTGCGGGAGAGTGCCCGCAGGACGTCCTTTATGCCCACGATGCCCGTCACGTTGTCGATGCCATCGCTATAGACCGGGAAGCGAGAGTGGGGATGCTCGGCGAAGATGCGATAGAAGTCGCCGATGGTGGTCCCCTTCTCCAGCCATACCACCTCCGTGCGGGGCACCATCACCTCGTTGACCTGGCACTCGCGGAAGCGAAAGACCCGCTCCAGGAGCTCGCCCTCCTCCTCGCGGAGGGCGCCTTCGCTGGTGCCGAGGCCGATGAGCATGCGCAGCTCACCCTCGGTGACGGTAAGGCGACGAGACGGCCCTTCCAGTCGGAGGAGGCGGGAAAGGGCATTAGGAGCCAGGGCAAGAATGCGGACGACCGGCGTGAGGAGGATGACCACCAGCTCCACCGGCCGGGCGGCGAACAAAGCATAGCGATCGCCCGCACGCACGGCGAGGATCTTGGGGGTCATCTCCCCGAAGATGACGACCACCAGAGTCATGATGATAGGCGCCAGCACGATGCCCACAGTACCTACCAGGTCTATGGCTATGGCCGTGCCGAGGGCGCTGGCGATGATGACGAAGGCGTTCTGGCCCAGGATAACGACGGCGAAGAAGCGATCCTCGCGCGCCCGCAATCGCTCCAGGGCCTGCGCTCCCTTGCTGCCCTGCTCGGCCAGGTGACGGGTGCGGATACGCTCGGAGGCAAGGACCACGGCCTCGGCGCTGGTGAAGAAGGCGAAAAAGAGGAAGCTTATGGCAAGGGCGACGAAGTTGACAGCGAGAGCTCCGCCCCCCAGGGACAGCGATTCCTGGTGGGGAAAGTCCAGGGCCGCCCCGAACGGGCCGCCTATGTACATTGCTAGAGGTTCAGCCCCTTTCTGAAGGGTCGCCGTCGGTCGCCTGTGGAAAGAACAAATCGGCGATGCCAGGCCGCCGACCCACCGTGATCATAGCACATCGCCCTCAGGTTTCAAAGAAGGGAAGCCAGCTTCGCCTACTGGCTGCGAGGGGCGACGTTGGCCCGCACCCAGGCCACGATCTCCTCGGTGGAGGCGCCGGGCCCGAAGATGGCCCGGAATCCCATCTTCTGAAGGGCAGGTATGTCCTCCTGGGGGATGATGCCGCCAGCCAGGAGGATAACGTCGTCCAGGCCACGCTTCTTCATCTCCTTCACCACGCGGGGGAAGAGCTCCAGGTGCGCTCCCGAGAGGATGGACAGGCCCACCAGGTCCACGTCCTCCTGGAGGGCCGCCTCGGCGATCATCTCCGGCGTCTGGCGGATGCCCGTGTAGATCACCTCCAGGCCGGCGTCGCGCAGCGCCCGCGCCACCACCTTGGCCCCGCGGTCGTGGCCGTCCAGGCCAGGCTTGGCAATGATGACCTTGATCCTATCTTTCGTCATAGTCACCTTCTCCGACAGATCGCTCCTACCCGCCTGCCTCCAGCTCTTGCTTCAGCCTGGCCATCTCCTCGTTCACAAACTCCGCCAGCGTGACCCGCGACATGGCAAGCCTCTCCATGATCCAGGTGACCAGCCCGCCTACGACGGGCCAGGTCGGGCCGTAGCGAATCGTCTGGGTGATCTCGGTGCCGCCATCGGGTAGCGGCCGGAAGCGATAGCCCCCACCCATGAGGGCCAAGGGCTTCATCTTCCACTCGAAGCCCGTCGGCTCGATCTTGGTGATGACGCCCCTGACGGTTCTCCTGCGCCCCTTGACCTCCTGCACGAAGCAGAAGGTGGCGCCCACCGCCGGCAGCCCTCCGGACGTGTAGTGGTACTCCTTGTGGGCCTCCGGCCAGATATCGACGTAGTGCTTGTCGAAATGCATGAACCATTCCATGACCTTGGCCGGGGGCGCCGTGGTGCTGATGGTCTTCGAGATCTCGATCATCGTTCGTCCTCCGCGCTCGCTACTTGTCGAATAGCGGCCGAGCGGCTAGACCGTGCCATGGCCTCACTCCAGCGGCTGGGCTAGCTCCACCAGCACGCCCTTGGTGGAGCGAGGGTGGAGGAAGCAGATGCGCCCCACCAGGCCCTGCCGCGGCTCCTGATCGATGAGCTCAACGCCCTTGGCCTTAAGGTCAGCTAGCTCCTTGTCGATGTCGTCGGTCTGCAAACAGATGTGATGGATGCCCTCGCCTCGCCGCTCCAGAAAGCGCCCCACGGGCGTGTCCGGACCCAGAGGTTCCAGCAGCTCGATCTCGCTCTCGCCGATGGTCAGCAGGGCAGCCTTCACGCCTTGGTCCTCGCGGACCGCTTGCTCGTGGACGGGCAGGCCCAGGGTGTCGCGATAGAAGCGCAGGGCCTCCTCCAGGTCTTTGACGGCGATGGCTAGGTGGTGGATCTTCTGGATCACCCTAGATTCCCTCCTTGCCCTAGATGACCATGAACTCTCTCTGCTCGCCGAAGACGCGGCGGAGGACGTTGCAGATCTCGCCCAGGGTCAGGTAGTTGTCCACGCATTCGATGAAGATGGGCATGGTGTTCTGGTCGCTGGCGGCCACCTCCTCCAGCCTGGCCAGTAGCTGCCGCACCTTGGCCTCGTCGCGGCTGGCCCGCACCTGCCTCAGCCGCTCGAACTGGCGCTCGGCCACCGCCGGGTCCACCCGGAACCTGCCCTCCAGGGGCGGCTCCTCCGTTTGGAACTTGTTGAGCCCCACCACCGTGCGGCGGCCGGCCTCGATTTGCTTCTGTATGCGGTAGGAGTTCTCCTGTATCTCGCGCTGAGGAAAGCCCTGCTCGATGGCCGCCAGAGCACCACCGATATCATCGATGCGGTCGAGGTAGCGCTGGGCCTCCTCTTCGATGCGGTCGGTGAGCTCCTCCAGGTAGTAGGAGCCGCCGAGCGGGTCGACCACGTCGGCGGTGCCGCTCTCGTAGGCGATGAGCTGCTGCGTGCGCAGGGCTATCTGCACCGCCTTCTCGCTGGGCAGGCAGAGGGCCTCGTCCATGGAGTTAGTGTGCAACGATTGAGTGCCGCCGAGGACGGCCGCCAGGGCCTGAAGGGCGGTGCGAATGATGTTGTTCTCCGGCTGCTGAGCGGTAAGGGTGGCGCCGCCGGTCTGGGTGTGGAAGCGCAGCATCATGGAGCGGGGGTCTTTGGCCCCGAAGCGGTCGCGCATGATCTTGGCGTAGAGTCGGCGGGCAGCGCGGAACTTGGCCACCTCTTCCAGCAAGTTGGTGTAGGCAGCGAAGAAGAAGGACACACGCGGGGCGAAACTGTCGATGGCCAGGCCGGCGTCCAGGGCCGCCTGGATATAGGCGATGGCGTCGGCCAGGGTGAAGGCCACCTCCTGCACGGCGGTGGATCCTGCCTCCCGCATGTGGTAGCCGCTGACGCTGATCGTGTTCCAGGAGGGCAGGTTGTCCTTGCACCAGGCAAACGTATCGGTGATGAGGCGCATCGAAGGGCGCGGCGGGAAGATGTAGGTGCCGCGGGCGATGTACTCCTTGAGGATATCGTTCTGGATGGTGCCGCCGAGCTTGCTCAGGTCGGCCCCCTGCCTCTTGGCCATCGCCACGTACATCGCCAGAAGGACGGCAGCGGTGGCGTTGATGGTCATAGAGGTTGTCACCTTGGCCAGCGGGATCTCCCGAAAGAGGATCTCCATGTCGGCCAGGCTGGAGATGGCCACCCCCACCTTACCCACCTCGGCGGACGCCCGCGGATCGTCGGAGTCGTAGCCGATCTGGGTGGGCAGGTCGAAGGCCACCGACAGGCCGGTCTGGCCCTGGGAGAGGAGATAGAGGTAGCGGCGGTTCGTGTCCTCGGCGTCGCCAAAGCCGGCGTACTGGCGCATCGTCCACAGGCGACCGCGGTACATGTTGGGCTGGACGCCACGAGTGAAGGGGAACTCGCCGGGGTAGCTCAGCTTCTCTTGGTAGTCCCAGCGGTCGAGGTCTTCCGCGGTATAGAGGACGTCCACCTGCTGGCCAGAGCTGGTCTCGAAGGGGTCATCCCGCTCCGGCAGGCGCTCGAGGATGTGGGCTAGGGTGCTATCCTTCCATTCTTTCTTGCTTCTGCTGGGCACCCTACGCTCCTGCTAGGATTCGTGCTGCCGGTTGAGTTCAGATGAGAGGAGAAACCTCGGCAGAAGTGTAGCGCAGGCAATAGGGAGTGTCAATTTGAGGGCCCTATTCAACGATAGAGCATGGGCATGCTATACTGGCGCTCGAATGGCCTCATGCTCAAGAGTCGGCCGCTAGGTGGTTGCATGGGATCGCCCTCAGAGCGCTTGCGCCCCGTTGCTCCCCTCGGTGTGCCTGGAATGGCTTTCTGGTAGGGGCCGCCCCTGTCCATGCCTTCTCCGTTAGGACGAGAAGACCCTCCAGCGAAGGAGACCGCCTCCCGCAGGAACTGGCTGCTATTAGGGGTCTGCGCCGCCGTTTGCGCCCCCGCCCCCATTCTGCGCCTCCTCCTCGTCACAGGGGTCATTGGAGAGCTGGGAAGCGTGCCGGCGGTGCTGATCTTCGGCTCCGCCATTGTGGCCGCCGCCTTCATCCTCACCTGGGCGTCGGAGACCGCCGAGAAGGACATCTCCCAGGGCCTGGCACTGGTGGCCATCGCCCTCATCGCCGTGCTGCCTGAGTACGCGGTGGACCTCTACCTAGCGTGGACGGCACACGGCAGCGCGGAAAATGCCGCGCTTGCTACGGCCAACATGACGGGAGCCAATCGCCTTCTGGTGGGCACGGGCTGGCCGATGGTCTTCTTCCTTTATTGGCTGCGAAGCAAGAAGGGCGCCCTGCGCGTCAGTGGCCACGAAACCTCCCTGGCCCTAATCTTCCTGGGGGCAGCCACCTTCTACAACTTCGTCATCCCCATCAAGGGCAATATTTCGCTCATCGACACGGCCGTGCTCTTCAGCCTCTTCGGAGGCTACGTCTACCTGGTTTCGCGGGCGCCAGCGACCGAGCCGGAGCTGGTGGGGCCTGCTTCCACCCTGGGCTCCTTGGCCAAAGGGCCGCGCCGGAGCATGGTCATCCTCCTTTTCCTGTATTCCGCCCTGACCATCTTCGCCGCCGCCGAGCCCTTCGTCGAGGGGCTGAAGGGCATAGGGGAGGAGCTAGGCATCAGCAAATTCGTCCTCATCCAGTGGTTCGCCCCGCTGGCCTCGGAGGCACCCGAGCTCACCGTGGCCGCCATCCTGGCCTCCCGCGGGCGGGCGCTTGCCGCCATGGTCATGCTCATCTCCTCCAAGGTCAACCAGTGGACGCTCCTCATCGGCAGCCTGCCGGTGGCCTACAGCATCTCGGGCACCCACCTCTCGCCGCTGCCCATGGACTCTCGCCAGGTGGAGGAGGTGTTCCTGACCGCCGCCCAGTCGGCATTCGCTGTGGCCATCTTCGCCAGCCTGAGCATCTCCACCCGAGAGGCGCTCCTTCTCCTGGGGCTGTTCGGCACGCAGCTCTTCTTCACCGATCCCGCTGTGCGCTACGCGTACGGCGGGGTCTACCTGGCGCTGGCCGCTTTCACCCTGTTTCAGGACAGGCACACCCTGCCCATCGTCTTTCGAGAGGCCAGTCGGCGGGGCGGCAAGTCGCCCGCCACGGCGACCGGCCCGCCAGGGGGCAAGAAGGCGCGAGGGCGAACGAAAAAGCCGAGCCGCTAGGCCCGGCCATGCACTCGGCTCAGCGAGCGTGGTGGGGGATGAGCTTGGCGTCGCTGCAGCGGGCGTCAGCCCTACTGGACAAGGCAGTTGGAATACTCAGGTCCTGTACACCGTTCCAGGGGGCCCAGGTCGCCCAGCTCTGTGGGGGCAAGGCGTAGCATCTCCCAGCCCGATGGGCAACACATGGGGTCTGTTTCCAGGTATGCGTCCATCACCAGCTCTATGTACTCGCCCGCGGCTCGAACCGAGACCATCCCGCCTCTGACGGGGAACTCTTCTGAATACGCCACGTGAAACCCGCCATCGATCCACACCAACGCCGTGATGGTCGGCGCAGGGTGCTGCAGTCCCTCTGGACCACCCTCCAGGCTCGTCTCCAGGAGCAGCACATCACCGATATCCGCCTCGAACTGCACGGGCGTCAGCCCGGCATGAACAATGGCGGTCGCCGTCTGAGGCTTGTTGTCGACTACGGGGCCGAGCTGCTCCAGCGGGTAGATCGCTGGCAAGAACTCGTAGAGGTTGAACGCCCTCTCCCACGAGCCATCTGCCCAGCGATACACCTCCAAGTACTGTCGGTCCGCATCCATTACCCCGCCCTGAGAGCCGAGGCCGGGCGAGGCGACACGCTCTTGCAGGTCGTAGGCGAGCGTGGCAAACGTCTCGTTGTTCAGCTCCAACTCGCCCATGCTCAGGTTCTTGGCAGCGGGGTCAGCCATCTGCTGCAGGGCGCCCAAATCGGGCCCTGTGGCAGTTGCCACCGGCGTGGCTTCCGGGGTAGGTTCCAGCGTTGGCTTGGGCGTGGGCGTTGAAGTGGGGCTGGCCTGAGTGGCCGCGGTAACGATGGGGGTGGGCGTAGGCGCAGGGGACGCGCTCTTCTCTGCATCCTCGCAGCCAGCGAGCGGCACAAGGACTAAGAGGAGATCCCCCAGGGCCGGCCAAAGCCTCCGGATAGCGGTTCTCCCATTCATCTTCTCCTCCGGTCAGCTAAGGGCCCTGTTCTTCGGCGTAGCGATCGGTCACTGTTCCCCCATTCTACTCGCAGGCGCGAGGGGTCGCAAGGGAGTGTACTCGTTCGCCACCTGCTGTACACTTTCTCCTCATGCTGGTGATGCGGGAGGGCGGGACGACGTGGACGTTCGAACCGTGATGAGGAGGGTCGGGCCGCTTGGCCCCGTGCGAAGGTTCAAGTGGTGGGCGGTGCAGGGATTGAACCTGCGACCTCTTGCGTGTGAAGCAAGCGCTCTCCCGCTGAGCTAACCGCCCCCTGTCCTGCGCCCAAATATTACCGCCGAGGCCAGAGCCAGTCAACCGATCGGCCAGGCGTGCCGGCGGCCCATCGCTCCTCTTCCCGCTCCATCGTCACGCCGCCAACCTTCTCCACCCTTTCCCAAGTGGCCCTGACAAGTCGGCAGGCTTATAATGCAGGCGAGCCATGACTTCACATCGTCCTATCCTGGCCGCACTGCTTCTCCTCGCTGGCCTGCTGGCGGGCTGCGCAGGCGGGGGTGGTTCGCCCCCAACTCCGGCGGAGACGCCCCAGCTTGAGGGCGATGTCGAGCTCATCGGGTCGATGCCCCACGAGGGAAACGCCTGGACGGAGGGCCTGCTCGTCAGCGAGGGCATCCTCTGGGAGAGCACCGGGGGCAAGGGCCAATCGCAGGTGCGTGGGCTCGACAGGCAGACGGGCGCCGTGCTGTGGTCGGTCGCCAACACGGAGGGCGTGTTCGGCGAGGGGCTGGTGCGGGCGTTCGACAAAACGTACCTCCTAAGCTACACAGAAGGCAATGCCTACCTGTTCGAGCGCGACGGCAAGCCGGCGTACACCCTCTTCGCTAGCTACGAGGGCGAAGGCTGGGGGCTGACAGCGACCGACCAGCACCTGGTCAACTCGAATGGGAGCGCGACCCTGTACTACCGCGACCCTGAGACGTTCAGCATCGTTAGGGAGGTCTCCATCCAGTACATGGAGCAACCCGTGGAGAGGCTCAACGAGCTGGAGTTCGACGGGACGTACATCTGGGCCAACCAGTGGCGGACACCCTACATCTACCGAATACTCGAGCGGGACCCGTCGAAGGTGGTGCGCTACACGCTGCCCGCCGAGGTGTGCCCGGGGGGCACGCCGAACGGCATCGCCTGGGACGAAGACGAAGGCATCTTCTTCCTCACCGGCCAGACCTGCGAGAAGATCTGGAAGGCGCGTCTCCGGTAGTCAGACATGGTGGCGACGGGGCGGCCTTCGCCTCTCCCCTTGCCATCCCTCGTGCCTGCGAGTAGCATGGAGCCGCCAACTCTGGGAGGTCTGCTATGCGTAACTGGGCGAAAAAACTCCCTCTCTTGTATCTGGCCGGCATGGTCGCCCTCGGTCTGCTAGCTTTGGTTTGGGCCATGAGGATCGACTCGTCTCAGGCCCAACAGGGCACCATGCACAACTGCCCTCAACCGGGCAGGTGGGCCATATCGGTCTGGGAGGGCGAGGAAACGGAGACGGCGGAGGCCCTGGAGACGTGCGGGGCCGGCGCTGTCGAGGCTGCCTACTACATTGATCCGTTCATCCAGAACTGGCTGGTCTACTCCAAGGGGAACCCGACCATCAGCGATCTGGACACTCTCGCTAACCTGCAGGCGGTCGTGACGCTAGGCAGCCCTACGGCCAGTCCTGCGCCGACCGCTGAACCCACGCCCGCTCCTGGGCCGAGCCCCGGTCGAATCGTCGACTGTCCCCCAGCTGGCAAGTGGGCATTGTCGGTGTGGAACGGCCCGAACGAAGTCAACCCAGCGGACGCCTTCGCAACTTGCAGCGAGACTATCACCGTGGCCTACTGGCTCGATCCGCAAACGCAAATCTGGCAGCGGTATGTCCGCGACCACCCAGAGCTGACCACGCTGTCGCACCTCGACAATCTGCAGGGGGTCTTTGCCCTCAGTTCAAAGGCGACGGGAGAGTACTGCGCCATCAACATACCAGGCACCTTCTACGGCACGGTCACCATCGGCGGGCAACCTGCGCCCGTAGGCACTGTCATCAAGGTCTTCAGGAGCGGAACCCAATTCGGTAGCGCGACCGTCAGCGAGGAGGGCACCTACGTCGTCAGCATCCCTTCTCCTGCGCCCGTCGCTCCACCCTGCTTCGAGAGCGCCGGCGGGCCGCTAACCTTCACCTGCGATGCGGCTGAAGCTCAGGAACACCCGACCTGGGGCGTGGGTTCCAACCCCCAGAACCTGACCTGCGTGGATATGCGGGACTGCCCAGCGGCGGGCAAGTGGTCGATAGCTGTGTACAGTGGCGAGGGGGCCCCCGCTGGCGACGCACTGGCCCTTTGCGGCGTGCCGGTGGCAGCCGCCTACTGGATCGATCCCACCAGCCAGATTTGGAGCCGCTACTTCCGGGGGCAGCCGGAACTCAGCACCCTGGGCTCTCTGCAAGGCCTCCAGGGCGTCATCGCGCTCGGGTCAGCGTCGGAGTCGGTGGCGGCTGCGGCTGCCCAATCGGACGAGGGGCAAACGAGAGTCCAGCAGATGGAGGGCTGTCCCGAGCCAGGGAAATGGGCCATCTCCGTCTGGAATGGAGAGTCTGGGACACCCACTGGCCTAGCCCTGGCGACCTGCCCCAGCGTGAAGGTCGCCGCCGCCTATTGGATCGACCCGCAGACCCAGAAGTGGAAGCACTACTTCGATGGCCGGCCGGACCTCACCAATCTGCTGGAGCTGAGAGAGCTGCAGGGCCTGATAACCCTGGGCGGCGAGGCTCGCTGAAAGCCTGGCGCCTCAGCGAGAGCCCGCTCGTCCTGCTGCTGGCCAACGCCATAGGGGCGGCCGAGGCTGAAGGAGGCGACAGATGAACGAGTCCGAAGACCGAGTCTACGGCCGGCTCCGGCTGTTCAACGCCGCGATGGGAGCGCTGCACCTGCTCCAGGGCCTGGCCATGCTGCTGCTGAGCAGCAGCATCACTCTCCCCCTGCGGACGACGTTCCTCGACAGCTCAGGCCCTCCGGGGTCGAGCGTGTCGACGGTCACCAGGACGGTGTTCGACCTTCGCCTGGGGCCGCTGGTTGCCGCCTTCTTGCTCATCTCGTCTGTGGCCCACTTCGTCCTCGCTTCGCCGCCCGTCTTCCCGTGGTACGTGAGGAACCTCAAGCGCCACATCAACTACGCCCGCTGGTACGAGTACGCTGCCAGCGCCTCAGTGATGATCGTCGTCATCGCCATGCTCTGCGGCGTGTTCGACCTCCCGACGCTCGTGCTCCTCTTCTCGCTGAACGCTACGATGATCTTCTTCGGGCTGATGATGGAGCTGCACAACCAGACGACGGAGAGGACGGACTGGACGTCGTTCGTCATGGGCTGCTTTGCCGGGGCCGTGCCGTGGGTCATCATCATCTGGTACTTTGTCGGCGCCGTCCTCACCTCGGATGGCGGCCAGGTGCCAGCCTTCGTGTACGGCATCATCGCCTCGCTCTTCCTTTTCTTCAATATCTTCGCCGTGAACATGTTCCTTCAGTACAAGAAGGTCGGCCCCTGGCGAGACTATCTCTTCGGAGAGCGCGTCTACATCCTTCTCAGCCTGTTTGCTAAGTCAGCGCTTGCCTGGCAGGTGTTCAGCGGCACCCTGAACTGAGCGCCCGGCCGCCGCCTGAGCCTTGACCGCTCACGATCATTGCGAGAAGATGAGAACCACGCAGCTCAAGTGTCGAAGAGACCTGGAAAGGGGGACAAAATGCCAGAGCGAACTTACAAGCTCATCGAGATCGTAGGCCTATCCGAGGAGAGTATCGCTCAAGCTGTACGCAACGGCGTCGGCCGCGCTGGCGAGACCCTCAAGGGATTGGACTGGCTCGAGGTGACGGAAATCCGCGGCCGCATCAAAGAGGGAAAGGTCACCTTCCAGGTGAAGATGAAGATCGGCTTCCCTGTCATGCGGGGCGAGGAGATGGCCTAGGCCCGCCAGGTTCCTCCGTGGCGCGGGGCGGGCAGCCGCGCTGAAAGCCTGGCTCCCCATCGAGACCCTGCTCGTCCTGCTAGTGCCTAACGCCGTCGTTTGGTTCGGGGTGGCGACGAGGCGGGCCGTGGCCGCCCTTAGCGATGAGTCCGGCTCCGACCGCCAGGAGTCCCAGGCGGCGCGCCTCGTCCTCGACCTAACGACAACTAGCCATGTTGCGTCCAATTGTGCTAGAATGTGTGTTCGAGGGCGAGGCTGATGCCGGTATTCGAAACTTTCTCTAGGCGGCAAGCGAAGAGAGCCAAGGCCGGGAAGGCCGATGTCTACCAATACGAGTCCCTACCCCAGGCCTTCCGGTTTCAGGTCGCTCACATCTGGAAGACCGCGATAGGGCCATACTTCCATTGGGATCCCTGGACTCACGAGCCTCAGTCAAACCAAGCTTGGCGCTGGATACACGACACACTGGCCCGCGAGCGCGGCGTCCCCAGTCTTGTCGCCGAGGACTTTCACGAGGCAGCGAAGTGCCAGCGGTTCCTCCTCACCGCCGATACCAACGGTGCGTTGGACATCATCGAAATAACGTTCCGCCACATCGATGATGTTGTCCGTCGATGGGGGTACGATGAGCGGGTGGGTTGCCAGGTAACGCAAGATGCAGACGACGCGATAGAGGAGCTCAACGACCGGTTCCGACAGCACGGCATAGGTTATCAGTACTTGGGCGGCGAGTTGATTCGTGTCGACTCCCAGTACGTGCACTCTGAAGTGGTTCGACCAGCGTTTTCGCTCCTGGACGAAGAGCGCTTTCACGGGGCGTCTGAGGAGTTCCTGCGAGCCCACGAGCACTACCGCAAGGGGAGATACAAGGAAGCGATCGTAGAGGCGCTGAAGGCGTTTGAGAGCACAATGAAGAGTATATGCGAAGCACGAAAGTGGCCGTATCCGCCCAATGCAACCGCGAAGCCCTTGATCGAGATAATGTTCGCCAACGGGTTGGTTCCCAGTTACCTGCAGAGCCATTTCGGCGGGCTCCGAGCGGCCATGGAATCGGGCGTTCCGACCGTGAGAGACAAGACCAGCGGTCATGGCCAAGGACCGCAGCCTGTTGACATCCCGCCATACCTCGCTGCCTACGTCCTTCACCTAGCGGCCTCGAACATCGTTATCTTGGTGGAAGCCCACCGTTCTATGAAGTAGACCGCCATCGCCCTTGATCTTCGAAGCACCTGGCGTGAGAGGTTCGAGCCAATGCCCGCCATCAGGCTCATTCCTTCTTGCTGGGCCTAGTCGGCGACCCCGCGAGGGAGAACACCTGCTCTGTTGTACAGCGTGACAGGGAGGAACGCTACAGCTAGTGGTACTCGCCGTGCCCTCTGACATTGAGCCCATTCTCAACTGCCCGACACCCCAGAGGCCGTTCGGGGGCAGCCGGACGGGAGATCGAGGCCAACCGACCGGGTATGACCAGACTTACACCTGCACGCAGGTTCGGGGGTTGGCCGTGCGCGCCTAGTACTCGGGGGGAAGGCGTCTCAGCTCGGCCAGGGTGAAGACCGGGCCGTCGCGGCAGACGTAGCGGCTGCCGATGTTGCAGCGGCCGCACATCCCGATGCCGCACTTCATCTTCATCTCCAGGGAGAGCACGACACGCTCCGGCGGGAAATGGAGCTTTTCGAGGACGGGGAGGGTATATCGGGTCATGGCGGGCGGCCCGCACACTATGGCGTAGGTGTTGTCTGCCGCCGGCGCGACGTCGCTGACCGCATTCGGCACCACGCCTACCCGGCCCTTCCAGCCGTTGTCCGCGGCGTCCACCGTCACGTGGAACTCCAGGTCTTTGCTCTGGCGCCAGCCCTCTAGCTCGTCCTTGTACAGCAGCATCCCCGGCGTCCTCGCCCCATAGACGACGGTGAGCTTCCCGAACCTGCCCCGGTTGTCTTTCTCCAAGACGTAGTTGATGAGGGAACGAAGGGTGGTGAACGCGAACCCGCCGCCGATGACCAGGAGGTCTTTGCCCTCCATATCTTGCAGTGGGAAACTCGAGCCTAGCGGCCCCCTTATTCCCACCAAGTCCCCCTGCTCCATCTGGTGCAGGGCTCTGGTCAGGAGGCCGATCCGGCTGACGCTGAACTGGAGGAGGCCGGGGGTAGTCGGTGAGGACGCGATGCCGAAGGGCGCCTCCCCCTTGCCGAACACCGAGAGCTGAGCGAACTGCCCTGGAAGATAGCGGAAGGCCTGCTCATCCTCCTTGTGGATGAACGAGAGGTCGAAGGTCTTGATGCTGCGGTCCTCCGTCTCGACGGTGACCTTCTCGACCCTCATGGGGCTAGGCAGATACGGGTTCTTGGCGGTCATCATTCGACCTTCTTGGCCAGCGCCTCGACATCATGCAGCACCTGCCGGATGTCCAGGTTCACCGGGCAGTCCACCACACACCGTCCGCAGCCGACGCAGCCCACCTCGCCGTGGTCCTCCGGCCAGTAGCGGAACTTGTGCATCAGCCGCTGCCGCCAGCGTTCCTTGCCCGTCGGCCGCGGGTTATGGCCGGAGGCATGGAGGGTGAAGGAGGGGAACATGCAGGAGTCCCAGAGCTTGACGCGACGCCCCTGCTGCTCCGAGCCCTCGTCCACGATGTCGAAGCAGTGGCAGGTGGGGCAGAGATACGTGCAGGCTCCACAGCCGATGCACTTCTCGTGCAGGCGGTCCCAGAAGGGGTCATCCCACATCTCCTGCAGCTTGCGCTTCACGTCTTCTGTATTGATTTCGCCTCGGAGAGCCGCCTCTGCTGCCGCCTGCGCCTCTGCCCGGCGGCGGATGCTATCCTCGTCCGCCTCTCTGCCACCGCTCAGGCCCTCCAACAGCGCGGCCCCTTTGTCAGTGACCGCCTCGACTAGGTAGTCTGTTCCCAGGTCGGTCACCAGCACGTCCGAGCCCTCAGTGGCGAAAGGCCCGCCTCCCACCGAGGTGCAGAAGCACTCAGCCCGCGGGTGGGTGCAGGCGAGGCCGACCACCGTGTAGCTCTCTCTCCTCGCCTGATAGCAGCCGTCGCAGTGGTTGCCGCCCGTGAACACCCGATCGAGGAGGGTGAAGCTGCGCGCATCGCACGGCCGGACGCCGAACAGCACCTTCTCCCCCGACGCCGGCTGCGGCTCCTCCAGCGCGAGCTGTTCCCCTTCCAGGCCGTAGCGGAAAAGGGTCTCGGTCTGCGGGAAGAACAGACGCTTCGGCGGCACTGTCGAGTTGTGGTAGTCGAGGACCACCTCCTGCGGCGAGTCCACCTGCCGGAAAGCGATCACGCCGCCGTCATCGACCGGCGCGAACAGCTTGCGGCCCTGGAGCAGCGCCGCCAGCAGCACCGATATCTGGTCCTTCGCGATCAGCACTGCTCTCACCGGATGAAGCCTCCGGGGTCATCGGGGCTGAACGTGGAAAGCGGCGCCCGCTCCTGCACGTCCAGTCCAGCCTTGTAATGGAAGAACTCTTCCACGTCCTTCCCCACCTTCTTTGTGAGCAGACTCAAATCGAGGCCCATGGGGCAGGCCCGTTCGCAGGCGCCGCAGTCTACACAACGGCCCGCCGTGTGCATCATCCGCACGATCTGGAAGACCAGGGCGTCCGTGGCGTCATTCGACGGATCCAACCAGCGGGGCTCCGTGCTGGCCGCAAAGCACTCTGTGCAGTAGCACAGCGGGCAGGCGTTGCGGCAGGCATAGCACAGGATACACCGGCTCGCCTGGGCCTCGAAGAACCGCCAGCGCTCGTCTGGCGGCATGGCCTCGATCTCCCGCACCGCTGCGTACTCGTCGTCAGCGGTGCCCTCCGCGACCGGCTCGCCGACAATGGTGTCGTACAGCACCGGGTTGCGAAAGCGGCAGGCGCGACAGGAGGCGTGAAGGTAGCGCTCCTTGTCCAGGGCGACCTCGAAGCCGTCCCCGCGGAGGATCACTTCTCCTTCCCGCTCCTGCACGTCCAGGGCCTCTCTGCCCGCCAGCTCAGCCTCGATGCGCCGCCGGTCGAGCATGCCTTGGCAGGGAACGCCGATGATGTGCACCCGCTCGCGCTCTATTCGTCCCTCTCTGAGAAGCCCAACGACGGAGCGCGCGTCGCAGCCCTTGGCGACGATGCCCACCCTTCCGCTGCAGCGTGTCAGGTACTTGGCAAGGTTGTTCTCGCAGCTCATGTTCCAGACCAGCCGCTCGACGTCGGCGGCATCTCGCACGAAGCAAGGCGAAGCGCGCAGAGGGATGGTGCCTGCCTCAAAGCCGACGACGACATCCACCAGCCCGTCGCTCAGCAGCCGCCGGGCCTCATCCCTTATTGCCTGGGAGAGATCCGTCACGTCGCTACCTCTTGATCGCGGGCCCTGACCAGCCGCTGGGCGGGACCCAGTTTCCGCACCGACTCGGTCACCTCCGTCACCACCTGAGCGAACTTGCCGCCCTCGGACGCGGACACCCAGGCGAACTGCACTCGCCCCTCCTCGATCCCCAGGTACTCGAGCAGACTCTTGAGCAGGGCGAAGCGCCTTCTGGCCAGGTAGTTGCCTTCGAGGTAGTGGCAGTCGCCGGGGTGGCAGCCGGAGACCAGCACGCCATCGGCGCCGTGCATGAGGGCGCGGATGATGAACAGCGGGTTCACCCGACCAGCGCACGGCACGCGGATGGTGCGCGTGTTGGGCGGGTACTGGAGACGGCTCGTCCCCGCCAGGTCAGCGCCGGCGTAGCTGCACCAGTTGCAGAGAAAGGCCACTATCCGTGGTTCCCACTGAGTGGGCTTCTCTGCCACAGACTGAGCGTGCTTCTCTTCCACAGGTGGCAACTCCATTTACAATGCCGTTATCGCAGCGAGAACCTGCTCGTTGCTCATTCCCAGGATATCGATCGCGCCCGGCCAGCAGGCGGCGGCGCACGCCCCGCAGCCCTTGCACACGACGCCGTTGACCACCGCGACCTTCGTCTCCTCATCGATAGTGATCGCATCAAAGGGACACACCGCCTGGCAGAGGCCGCACCCTGTGCACTTCCTGCGCTGCACCTCGGCGACAGTCCCCAGCGCCTCCAGTGCCCGTTGCGCCAGGACGGAGGCTGCCCGTGAGGCTGCGGCCTGAGCCTGGGCCAGGGCCTCGTCCAGAGACTTCGGGCCGTGGGCCAGCCCGCAGAGGAACACGCCGTCCCGCGGGAAGTCCACCGGCCGCAGCTTCATGTGAGCCTCGAGGAAGAAGCCATCGCTATCCAGAGGCACCTTCAGCAGGCTCGAGAGGCGGGCGTTGTCCTCGTTGGGGACCGTCGGCGCGGCCAGAGCCAGGATATCCGCCTTCACCTCGACCACACGGCTGAGGTCGCAGTCCTCGCCCGTGACCAGCAGTGCCTGCGACTCGGCGTCCACCGAAGCCTGCGGCGGCGCATCCGGCCGATAGCGGTGGAATCGGACGCCGCGCTCCCGCGCCAACCGATACGACTCCTCGGACAGGCCGTAGGTCATCATGTCCCGGTAGAAGACATGGACATCGATATCAGGGTTGAGTTCCTTCAGCCGCAAGGCGAGCTTGACCGTCTGCCGGCAACAGGTCCGGCTGCAATAGGGCCTATCGTCGTTCCGCGAGCCAGCGCATTGGATGAATACGACGTTACGGGCCCGCTCTACGAGAGCACCGCCCGACGCTATCTGGTCCTCCAGCTCAAGGAGGGTTAGCACCCGCTCATCTGCGCCGTATGGGTACCCGCTGGGTTGCCCCTCGTGCGCGCCGCTGGCAACGATGATCACGCCGTGCTCGATAGCCCGCTCTTGCCCATCGCCGCGGCCAGCGATGACAGTCGAGAAGTTCCCCACGTGGCCACGGGCCTGCCGCACCTCGGCGTTCCGGTGGACGGTGATTAACGGATGGCTCTCCATCCGTGCGACGAGGGCTTTCACCTGCTCCCTGACGTCCTCACCATCGAGGGAGTAGCGCAGGCGGTTGGCTATGCCGCCCAACTGGTCATTCTTCTCCACAATGTGAACAGGGAAGCCCTGCTCGGCCAGAGATAGCGCCGCTGTCATCCCGGCCATTCCCCCGCCGAGCACTAGAGCCGATCGGTTTACTGGCAGCGAGAAGTGTAGAGCCTGCCGGCCGAGCCGTGCTCGCGCCACGGCCATGGTCACCAGCTCGGCGGCCTTCCGCGTCGCGACCTCCTGCTCGTGCATGTGCACCCAGGAGCACTGCTCGCGGATATTGGCCATCTCGAACAGGGTTGGGTTCAGGCCGGCCTGGCGTATAGTGTCTCGGAATAGCGGCTCATGGGTGCGCGGCGTGCAGGCAGCTACCACTACCCGGTTTATGCCCTGCTCCTCGATTGCCTCGATGATCCGCCGGGACGTGTCTATCGAGCAGGTGAAGAGGTTCTCTTCGGCGTGCACGACGTTGGGGAGGGTGCGGGCGTACTCCGCCAGCGACGGCACGTCCACGACCCGGCCGATGTTGGTGCCGCAGCGGCAGATGAAGACTCCGATGCGGGGGCGTTCGCCGGACACGTCCTTCTCCGGCGGATACTCCTTTGTGGTCGTTAGGCCGCCCCGAGCATCAGCCAGGAGCTGGGCTGCCAGGGATGCCGCGCCGCTCGCCATCGTCACGGACTGTGGGATGTCGGCCGGGCCGGCGAAGACGCCCGCCACGAAGACGCCGGCGCGAGAGGTGGAGACGGGCGAGGAGGGACTGGTGCGGCAGAAGCCGTTGCCATCGATCTCCAAACCCAGCTTCTCGGCCAGCTCCAGGGAACTAGGGCTTGGCTCCATGCCCACTGAGAGCACTACCAGGTCGAACTCCTCCTCGTGGGACTTGTTGTCCTCGCCCCAGTAACGGATGAGGAGTCCCCGCGTCGCCTGCAGCTCCTTGATTGTCGACACGATGGTCCGGATGTAGCGCACGCCCGGCATACGGCTCACCTGACGGTAGTACTGCTCGAACCCCTTGCCGTAGCTACGGACGTCGTTGTGGAAGACAGTCGCCTCAACACCTTCGTCGTGCTCCCGAGCCATCGTCACTTGCTTCGCCGCGTACATACAGCATACCGCTGAGCAATAATTGCGACCGTGGGCAGCATCACGGGAGCCGACGCACTGGATCCAGGCGATCTTCTTTGCCGGCCGGCCGTCTGAAGGGCGAACCACCTCTCCTCCACTGGGGCCGGCAGCGCTGAGGATGCGCTCGAACTGCATGCCGGTTAGCACGTTGCGGTAGCGCCCGTAGCCGTATTCGGGCTTCTTCGCTGCATCGAATGGTTCATAGCCGGGAGCCAGGATGATCGCGCCTACCTGCAGCTCTACCTTCTCTTCCGTTTGGCTGAAGTCGATGGCCCCCCGCTCGCAGAACTTCTCGCACGCCCGGCAGGTGCCCTTCAGGAAGTAGACACAGTGCTCTGGGTCGATGACTGGCACGTTGGGAACCGCCTGAGAGAACGGCGTGTAGATGGCCTTCCGCTTCCCTAGGCCGCAATCGAACTCACTGTCTGCCTTCCAGGGACACTTCTCCTGGCAGATGCCGCAGCCGGTGCACTTCTCAGCGTTGACGAAGCGCGGCTTCTTCAGCAAGGCAACCGTGAAGTTCCCTGCCTGTCCCCGCACCTCATCGACGCGCGCTCGAGTTATGATCTCTATGTTCGGGTTCCTCGCGCAGTCGATCAGCTTCGGAGAGAGGATGCACATTGAGCAGTCATTGGTGGGGAACGTCTTGTCGAGCTGCGCCATCCGCCCGCCGATGCTCGGCGACTCCTCCACGAGGTAGACCTTGAAGCCCATCGCGGCCAGGTCCAGCGAGGCCTGGATGCCGCTTACACCACCGCCTGCCACGAGAACAGCCCCCACCTTGGAGAGCGGTTCCGCACTCGCCGCTGGCTGCTCGTTCAGCAGGGTGGAGGTGGTTGCCGCTGCCATCAGATGACTCCCGCCTTCGTCAGAACCGGCACCGGGTCGATCATGTGCCGCCGCCACCACGACTTGGTTCCCTCTAGCCCGAGGGCGCAGGCCAGCAGCTCGGTGAAATACAGCACGGGAAGGCCCGGCTTCTCTTGCCGCGTGTCGAGATTCGTCTGGCACAGAGGGCAGGCGGTCACGATGCAGTCTGCGCCCGCCTCACGGGCCGTTTCTACTAGACGGCTGCTGAGCCGGCGAACCACGTCCGGACGCGCCACCGCCAGCCCCGCCCCACAGCAATCGGTCTTGAACGCCCAGGGCCGTATGTCAGCCTCAACTGCCGCCATCACCTGTTCCATCGACTGGGGGTCCTCGTAGTCTGCCCTGCCGGTCACTTCGGGAGGTCTCACCAGCAAGCAGCCATAGTAGAGCACCATCTTGAGGCCGCTTAGAGGCCGCTGGAGCGACTCGCGAAGCTGTTCCAGCATCTCTGGACTACTGAGTACGTCCAGCACATGGAGTACCGTCACGTCCGATGGCGATTCTCTTTCGCCTATCTTCAACCGGTGGTAGCAGGCGGCGCAGGGCGCGACGAGCTCGTTCCCCGCCGCTGCCGCCAGCTCCAGGTTGCGTGTGGCCAGCGCTATCGCCAGCCCTTGGTCGAGCGAATGCCCCGCGCTGGCGCCGCAGCATGTCCAGTTGGCCAGCTCGCGCAGATCTATCCCCAGCGCCCGATAGACCAGCCTTGTCGACTCGTCATACTCGCGCGACATCCCATGCAGGGAGCAGCCGGGATAGTAGGACAGAACCCTCGCGGTCATTTGTCCTTCCCCCGTTCAAATAGCTGGCGCAGCTCCTTCGTCGCGGTCTTCTTCGGTGGCATAATAGGGAGCTTCCCCTTCTGGAACATCCCTATCCCCAGCCGGATGCCCTCCGGCAGACGCCTGGCCCTCAGCGCGTAGCGGGCCATCAGCGACATCTCATGCACGCGGCCGCGGGCTCTCACTTCGTCCAGAAAGGCGCGGTGAACTGCCAGCATCCGCCCGTCGCGGGGCTTGACGCCGGAGGCCACCGCCCGCTGCTTCAGAGCGTCTATCACGCCGGCCACGTCCACACCGTTCGGGCAGCGGGTGGTGCAGGCCTGGCAGGAGGTGCAGAGCCAAATGCCAGAGCTACGCAGTGCCTCTTTTTCGAGCCCGGCCGCCGCCAGCCCGACAAGCTGGTGGGGGGCAAGCTCCATGTCGTCGGCCACAGGACAGCCTGACGAGCACTTGCGGCAGGAGAAGCACAGCTCCGCGTTCAGACCCTCGACTCCGCGGATGCGGTCGAGCTGGGGCCTGTTAGCTACCATCGGGTCGGAGAGACCTGCCATCATCGCCTGCCTTGATTCCCTACCTAGTTGTACTAGATGTGGTACTTGGCGGGTGCTGCGGTTGTTCCTTTTTCCGCTGCTGGCGACAGAGGTCCTCCAGGGTCTGCGATTCCAGGAAGTCGCTCAAGAGCTGACCCATTTGCATCCAGATGTCCCGTGTGGCGCATCCGCTCGAGCGTGGGCACCACTGGGGGTTATCAACACACCCCACAAGAACAATTGGGCCTTCGAGGGTCTGGAAGATCTGGCTGAGCTTTATCTCCGAGGGCGGTCTGGTCAGACTGATTCCGCCGCCCGCCCCGCGAATGCTTCTTAGTAGGCCCGCCACCTCCAGCCGGCTAACGAGATGTTCCAGATACTTCTTCGATATCTCCTGCCTGCGGGCGATGTCTCTGAGGTGCACTGGCCCTTCCCCGCCTTGAAGGGCCACATCGAGCATCGCTCTAGTGCCGTACCGCCCCTTGGTAGAAAGCTTCATCTCTCGATCCCCGTTCCTGCCACTACCGCCAGTCGGGGGCCTTGCGGCGGCCTGCTCGCATCTGCCTCATCGTGAACGATTGGAACTAAGATCATCGACTTAGTAACCATTATAAAACCGTCAACTCATGGTGGTCAAGACAAAAGGAACCTACAGTCCCTTGGTCGCAAAAACGGCAAGGCCGCCCGAAGGCGGCCTTCTGTTGCCCAGGACAGATGCGATTCTAGCAGGTCAGGCGCGCGTGGCCGATGTGGCGGCGGCGACCTCTTTCCTGAACTTGCGGTGGCTGAACCACGGGACAGCACGATGCGCATAGGCGTTGGCGCGGAGGAAGTTGTACACGCCCTGCGATCCCAGCCACTCCTCCAGCCTCGCGACATCAGGGTAGAGGGGGACGGCGTCCTTCCAGATGGCCCGACCGCAGAGAAAACCGCTGGCACCTGCTTCGGTGGCCAGCCCCACCTGGATCAGGAACTCCTCGATGCCCACGCCAGCGCTCAATATCACCCAGGGCATGCCTGCCGCTTCATTGAGCTGGCGGCAGAACTCCCGCACCTCCGACAGCTGGTAGACGACCTGGCGCTCCTGGCCGTCGAAGGCGCCTCCGCAGAACTCCCTAGTCCTCTTCAGGTCAGCGGGGAACTCCAGCTTGAGGACGTCCACCTTATACTTCGCAACGCTGAACTCGCGGGCGCTGCGGATGACGAGGTCTGGCTTCCTTCTGGCGAATTCGTCCGTGTTGGTGCTGGCCTCCTCAAGCGCGTAGCTGACCAGCTCCAGCAGGAAGGGCATGCCTGCCTGCTCGCATTCCTCGCCCAGCCGCTGCACGAGATCCTGCTGATAACGGCGGACCTCTTCAGAAGCATCGGGATGGTAGTAGAGGAGGAGCTTGACAGCGTCGGCGCCGGCACGCTGTGCTTTCTCCACCGACCATCCTTCTACCAGATTCGTCTTGCGCTCCTTGCCCGTGGGGCCAGATCGCTCATAGCCCGTCTCCTCATGGGCAAGAAGGAGTCCAATACCCCGCGGGATGCTCTGGAAGGAGTACGGATAGCCGTAAATGGGGTCGGTGAGGACAGCGGTGGCGTAGGGGGCAAGAACCCTTGTGATGACCTCCTTTGCCTTGGCCAGCTCCTCGCCGGCGACCTGCTCCGGGCTCCTGTTCGTCACTTTAGCGATGGCGTCGCTCAATGAGCCCCTCTGGTCGATGGCCATCATCTTGAAGCGGCCCTCGCCATCAGCCAGTGACCGCAAGCGACGCCATTTGCCCTCGGATATTTGCGTGTCCATGGCAATCTCCTTTTGCTCTGTCATTTCGCTGTCCCCGTCGGCGTTGGAGCCTTACTGCCGTTCAGGCTGGTCACGTGGGCGAACCTATTCTCGAACTCCGCCGGCGTTATGTTGGCCGCCGCGGCCAGCTTAGCCAGCATCTTGGGATCCTGGAGATCGCGCGCCTCCAAACGGATCATGTACTCACGGGCGACGTTGTAGTGCTCCGAGTCGGTGTCGACGAGGCGAGCGCGAATGCGGCCCGAAACGGGGTCCTGGATCTCATCGAAAGACAAGACGTGCAGGCGGCCGTCGTCCACGCAGACAAGGCCACCGTGCCGCAGACGCTCGTCCGCCGGCTCCGAAAGCAAGAAGCGGATCGCCCCGTAGCCCAGAGTCCGGGTGTAGTCGATGTCGAAGGGAATGGGGCGGGCGCATCGCAGCTCGTAGCCCAGCGTCACGTCCGCAACGGCCAGCTTCTCGCCGCGCTGGGCGAAGCGTTGCTGGACATCACGCTTAATGATGGTGGCCAGCGGGATGTCACCCAGGCGGAGGTTGCCGTAGGCA
>Ga0315279_10003393_pt1 | contig 22270 bp, 15 predicted proteins | sample YL17G06_20_MG_FD_203694 | JGI IMG/M metagenome (GOLD analysis project Ga0315279, IMG submission 203694) | Sediment microbial communities from Yellowstone Lake, YNP, Wyoming, USA - YL17G06_20 | ecosystem: Environmental > Aquatic > Freshwater > Lake > Sediment | place: USA: Wyoming | collected... | reverse complement strand
GGCTTGTGAATGAAGTCTCATCTCTACAGGCCGCCGCACCCTTAGGAGGTTTCTATGAAGGTAAGTCAGAAGAAGGCACGGTGCTGCAGTCTCTAACGGACAAGACAAATGGAATCATACTGGCCGCCGCCAGGTATTACGAAACCCACGCGGAATTCGAACTGAACGTTCAGCCGTCGAGTTTGGTAATTGCAAGGGGAGAGACTGGAACCTTGAGCGTGCAACTGACACCGGTCGGCCAATTCGGCGAACCAGTTACTTTGAGCGCAACAGGGCTCCCGACCGGGGCCTCCTATGCGCTTGGTCAACAACAAGCAACACCCCCAGCAACAGTAAACCTGCAGGTCACGACTTCCACGGAAAGTCCGGTCGGCACCTACACGATCAACATCACTGGAACGAGCGGTAGCCTTTCCAAGCTTACGTCGGCTACGCTGACTGTCAAGTCTCGGACAACCATAACGCTCCAACTCGCAACACAGACCCCGAACATCAGCCAAAAAGTGGCTATCACGGGCGCCGTTGAGCCCGCAAGGGTAGCGACGATAACGGTTCTCGTGAGCTTCAACGGTTCCGACTGGACTGAGCTGACAAAAGTCAACTCAAACCAAAACGGAAGCTTCCAGACGGAATTCACACCGCCACAGCTGGGCACGTACACGATCAAGGCCCAGGTAGAAGGGGCTGACTTCTACCTCCCCGCAGAAAGCCTTCCGGCGACAATGACGACTGTCCCTGAATTCTCGCACCTGAAAGTCGCCCTTGTGATCTCTCTTGCGCTGAGCTTTCTCTTTGCCCGCCGCAAGTCAATGGTGACATCATCGAAACGATCTGCCGACGGGTGACAACGTAAGCTGACCGAGCCTGGCCACGAGCCTCGCTGTTCAGGGATTGGATTCGAGGAATTCCCTTGGTTCCGAGAACATTGTCGCAAGCCAGAGCTTCGGCATGAGTTCGGGTTCATAATATTGGCTTTCGTCGTCCCCTTCTTCGTCCGCATGATACCCGAGATAATAGCATGGCCGTACCCGCTGGGGTTCGATACGCTCGGATACTATATCCCAGCGATGCGTTGGTGGATCAATCCATTTACTGGACAGAACCTCCCCACGGACATCTTTGGCCTGCTAAGGACGGCGGGCCTGTTCTACGTTTTGGCGGTAGCTTTCAATCGTTACCTAGTGCCGGACCCATTCATAGCCATCAAGCTGATTGGCCCGATCTTGACGGGATTTGTCTCCCTCTCGGTCTACTCGCACGGCAGGCTGGCTTTGAGATGGCCTCCTCGTAAGGTTTTGTTTGCCTCCCTGATTGCGACTTTGTACTTTGTGGGACTCAGGATCTCATGGGAGCTCTACCGAAACATGCTCGGGGTGGTCTTCCTCTTCGCAGCGCTCATTGCTCTCGAATCCTTCGAAGGTATTCGCGGATACCTGCTCGTGCTCCTCTTCACATTGCTGACATTCATGTCGCATCAAATCACTGGCGTAATACTGTTGGGTATACTTCTTCTTCGAACCGCATGGTTCTACAGGCGAGGAAAGCCGGAAGATGCGAAAGCTCATCTCTGCTTCTCACTGGTGGCGGGAGCCCTCCTTTCCTGTCAGCTGTACTCGCCACGGGTCGGCACGTTGGTTATTCCCGTGGCCAGCGCTGGGCTCCAGTTCAGTCCTGAGAGTTGGAGATACGTACTCGGTTTCCCCGTGTACTGCTTCGTCTTCCTGTTACCGTTGGTGCTCTTCGGCGCTAGATTGCGTCGAGGTAGGAGCATTGACTTTTGGACTCTATCATGTCTCATTCTTTTACTGCCCGTGCTAGCGGAGGGAACAGCGTCGATTCCACTTTGGTTTCGCTGGCCGCTCATGCTCATCTACCCACTATCCTTCTATTTCACTGAGGGATTCGAGAGGGCCTTGCGGTTTGGGCACTGGCATAGTCCCTCAGGTTTTGTCGTGAAGGCTACCGCAATCGGCCTAGTTGCCATGATAATATTGACATCCGGCTACTATCTTGTGGCATACCCGGAGCAAGCATCCCCGTACACTTCCCAGTTCAATCCTTACCTGCGATATGTCCAATCATCGATGCTACAGAACTCTATCTCGATCCAGGATACCCCATCACTTCTAAGCGCAATCGATGCAGCGTCTTCGCTGCTGGACAACGATTCGGTTCTTGTGGTCCACGAGGCAGTGTACGTTTGGGCGGTTAACCGTCTAGGCATGAGTGCGAACGTGGTTGCTGTGAAGGAACCTGGCTACGTCTCAGTCAACCCCGAGAGCGCGGGCACGTTGATCGAGCGGATCAGTCAGATGAAGTACGAGTCAGGGTACCGGGTTTACACGATCTGGTGGACTAGTGGGAGCGGTTGGTACACGATGCCTGAGCTTCCCGCATCATTCACTTTGCTGCAGAACAAGGGCGCATTCGGCATCTACCTCTTTACGCCCGGATGATCTGAGGCAGAAATGCGCATCCTGATGGTCAACAGGGGGATCTACAGCGTTCCTCTGGAGTCTTCTGGGGGAGGGGCTGAGAAGCACGGATACTATTTGGCGGATCGCTTGGGGAGGCTTGGGCATGAGGTCCACTTCGTCAGCAAGACCAGACAAGGTGCGGAGTTCTATCCCACAATGAGAGTTAGCGTTGTTCCGCCCAAGCGTGCTGTGATTCCACCCCAGATAGGTTTCTTCGGGTGGACCATGAAGCATCTCTTCGGTAACATTCTGTCCTCGATTGTTGCGTTTCAAGTTCTAGTGAGGCATGAGTATCGTTTTGATGTTATCCACTGTCACGGAGCACTCTCCGCACTGCTGCTTCGCATCCTAGTCGGTCGCAGAATTCCCATCGTTTACACAATGCATGATGCATCCCCATGGATCGTCTACTATCCGGGCCTTCACAAAAGGGCCATTCGGAAGGCAGCCTATCTTGCGATAGACGTTCCGTGTCTGAGAGCCGTTAGCCGAGTAATAGCAGTAAGCCCCGCTTTGCGTGAGGAAGCGAGAAGACTAGGTTGCGCGAGAGCCGAAGTCATACCGGGCGGGATCAGAAGCGCCGGTTCAAGCGAAGGAAGTCTGTCCGGTCAGGTTCCTTATGGGCTGTTCGTAGGGCAGCTCGTACCGAGAAAAGGCGTGGACCTTCTGGTACGCGCAGCGGTCAAACTTCAAGGTGAGAACATAAGTTTTGTCGTCGTCGGAGATGGACCTGAAAGATTGAGACTTGCTCAGTTGGCCCAGAAACTGTGCGTTAACGACAGAGTCACTTTCACTGGATACGTCAGCGACGCCAAACTCGCAAGCCACTACTCGAATGCGTCTTTCTTCGCCTTTCCATCTTCCGCCGAAGGCTTCCCAATAGTAGTGCTCGAAGCAATATCGTACGCGTTGCCCGTCGTCGCGGCTAAAGCCTCCCTTTACGATGGAGTCTTGGTCGATGGAGTGAACAGTCTAATCTTCAATGGGGGCGACGTCGATGGCTTTCAGAAGTGCGTGAAGCGCATAATCTCTGATAGCAACCTCAGGGAGAGACTTTCATCGGGAGCGCTTTCGTTCGCAAAGGAGCAGTTCCCATGGGAAGCAGTCGCCAGAAGAGTCCTCTGCGTCTATGAAGAGGTTTCGACTCGGAGAAGGCACCAGCCCGTGAAAGAGCCTATCCTCACACAGGATTTCGGTCAGGCACCGCTAAAGGTGATTACTAGCGAAGTTGCTTTGCATGTGCCGGCGCTGTCCGTCTATCTCACGGGAAGCATAGCTAGGGGATTCGGCGGATACAGGAACGACTACGACATCATTGTCGTATTGAAGACGTTCCTGGTTCCGCTCTATCTGCGTAGGCTAAAGGCCGTCGGCAGAGAACTATCTCATAAGCTAGGATCAAAGGTGGAAGTGAATCCGCTTCCGACCTTTAGGCTCCGAAGAGCCAAGGGGTCACTTTTCCTGATGAAAGCGAAGGACGAGGCGAAACTGCTACTCGGAGAAGATGTTCTAACGGATGTCGATACAGGTCACGACAGTGACATCTGTCCGGATTGGTATTTCTCATTCTTTTCATCCATGCTGAAGGATCTCCTTGATGGGCATGGGACTACCGATGTCAACGCTCTTAGGGCAATGGTTCGGAAGATGGCCTACGGCCTAGAGTGGCTATCAGAGCATGCGCAAGGAGATCTTTCCAGACTGATAGGCTTGTATTCCCACTGCTTATCGGATCTAGTATCTTCAAACGAACTAACATGGTTCGACATCAGGGATTGCATGACAAGGTTCTTTCAGGAGCTAACGGCTAGGCTGCTTTCCTCTGGTTCGAAAGATTTGCAGGCGCAAACTGAGATACTGATGAGGACTAGCAAAGGGAAGAACGTACTAAAGAATTTCGAATACTGCATCCTACTGTTCTTGACGAAAGGCGAAGTAGTGCAGCCGAAGCGAATCTTCTCGAGGATATTGATACAGGATCGCTTTAGAGCAGCGCTAGTCCTTCTCCTGGCAGCGGCATCGAGGGAAGAATACGATGCCTACATGACCTGGAAGGCCCACGCGATCTTGAGCGGCTGCGCAAAGATGAAACGTTCGAGTGCCAATCTCAGAGAACTCTGGATGACCATGAGGGAAGCTGTTCTTGAGCATTGGAGCATCGCCCAGCCGGTAATGGGACTTTAACCCGCAACCAAGCATGTACATGAACAAGTAGAGGTACTTAGGCCATGGAAGATACAAAGCACTACTTCAGAGACGGCGGTGCGGTGAAATGGTGGAATCCGTCAGATGACACAAGTAATCTCATACATTTCATGAAATCGAAATCTCATGACTTTCCCGGTAAGACTGTACTGGACGCAGGATGTGGCAAGGGAAGATTCACGATCAGCTCGCTAAGGTCCGGAGCGCAGTTCGTCTTGGCTCTGGACATTTCACCGGAAATGATCCAAATAACGAAACAGCGCCTTCATAGTTCGGGATTTGGTACTGAGAACTGCGGAATCGTGGTTGGCGACATCGAACGACTACCTGTGAGAGCAGAACTGTTTGATACGGTTCTGAACATGGAGACGTTGATTCATCTGGAGAACCCGCGCGCGGCCCTGCGAGAACTCAAGCGTGTGACGCGGATGGGGGGAACGATCATAGTGGACGTGACTTCCGCGAACCCTCTTCGCCAACTCTTGGATAGCAACAAGGGTTTCATAGAAAGGATGGCAAGGTTCATTTATCACTGTATTAACGTGGGGGTACGTCTTCTCGCCGGAGAACGCACCTTCTGGATATTTCATAGAACCTTTCTGCGTTCTGCCGCTCCTTGGACGCCTCGCACAGCTGCCGAGTTCTTCCGTATGATAGAAGACACTGGTCTAGAAATAGACCGCTGGGCAAGCCGCGGACGATACTATGCACCAACGAGCCATCTTGTGGTGACTCGAAAGGCGTCTAGCTTGGGAGACGTCTACACAGAATCAAGAGCTGATGGCGCTGGCTAGAGTGCTTGCGATTCTCGTCGATGCCCTACGTTACGACCAAGTAAACCCGTATGACACACCCTTCATTCATGAGATTGCCGAGCACGGGAGTAAGTCCCGTCTTAAGCCCATATTGGGATACAGTGACGCCATCCGCGCGACTATATTCACCGGCGCATATCCAGACAAGCATGGATACTGGATGTCGTATTGCTACTCTCCTAAGTCATCTCCGTTTAGAGCGATGAGGTGGCTGACCTTCCTTGACCAGATACCAAGCGATTTCATTAGAAGAGGTTTCAAGTTCGTGCTTTCATGCACAGTTGTGAATCTAGTCGGTAAATTGAGAGGATACCCCAATCTCCACCTCCACAACATGCCGTTCCGGATCCTCGATAGATTCGACATGACTCTTCGTAGGTCAATGATTGAGCCGCACCCTTTCCCGGGCTACCCGACAATCTTCGACGAGCTTAGGGCTCGAGGCGTGAAATTCGCGTATCTAGACTCTTCGAAGCTGAGAGGGCGACTCCTACGGCAGGTACAGGAACTGGATAATGACCTAGGATTCGCATTTGTGTATCTGCACTATATCGATGAAAGCGCGCACTGGTCCGGCATAAACTCCCCGCGATTCAAGGAATCTCTGAGAAGAGTCGACGCCATAGTACGGAGCATTGTTTTGATCCTGAAACGCAAATTCGGCGAGTCGCTTGATGTGGTCCTTTTTTCAGATCATGGAATGGCTGAGGAGACGCGCACAATTAACCTAGACTGGCTGACAAGAATGGATGGCTTCGGGAAGGACTTTGTGCTGTGCCTAGATGCAACAATGGTCAGAATCTGGTACGAGCGTCCTGGTCTAAGATCGGGGCTCAGGCGTCTGATCCTGAGAACCGGCAATTGCAGGTTACTGTCCGAGAATGACAGGAAGCAGCTTGGGATAGCATTTGGCGATAGAACTTATGGGGACGACATATTCTTGTTTGATGAAGGGCAGATCATATTTCCGAACTTCCATTCATACATTAGGCCGAAAGCGATGCACGCGTACAATCCCGAAGGCAGAACGCAGTACGGCGTCTTCATTCTCTCCGGATATCCTGATTCCAAGCAGATCAAGGCAGAGACAGTCGAACTGGTGGATATCGGACCTACTCTCTTAGCTCTATTGGGATTATCGGTACCTCGTACGTTCGAAGGCCAACCGCTGCAATCGAACTACTGGGCCAAGTCTTCGTACCAACAACCAAGCGACTAGCTGTATGCCCGGCGAGTCCTGATGAAGATCTGCGCGTTTTCCAGCTACACTATAGACAAACCGGCATCGGGGGCTGAAGTCCGGGTTTTTGAGATGCTTCATCATCTCGTTCGTTTCGGCAATGAGGTCAGGTTGTTCGTTCCTGGGGTCAAGGCTAGGAGATATGTTCGCACCGGGATCGAGGTTACTGTCGTACCGTACCCCCGAGTTGTGCGCACAGTTGGACTGAACAGACCAGTGATTACACTGGTTCGAAAGCTCAAGGCAACGGTTGGTTACAGTTCTCTGCTGGGTGCCAACCCGAATGTGCTTAGGTACGCCAAGGATACCATAAGGGCGAGTAACGTAGTGTTGTTCATTGATCGTTTTCAGATCTTTCCCCTAATCTACGCCCGAACACATGGCAAGGTATGCGTTATGGATCTTTTGGGATTCTTCTTTTCATATTTCATCTCCAATTTTCGAAGTCTCGTGGCGAGCCCGATCGGTATTGCGAAGCTTGCACCCGTCATACTCGCCGAGAGTCTAATGATGAAACTTGCAGACTACACAGTTGTGAGCTCTTCGGAAGATAAGACGAACTGCGTCAACGTGTTGGGGCTGAACCCTAACCAAGTGTTCTTGATCCCTGATGGGATAGACCCCGACGACTTTTCGCCCAGCATAGATGATGGCCAAACGACGAGACGGTCCCTCGGAATAGACGAACAGTGCTTGGTGATCGCCTTCGTGGGGAACATGACCGGGCCTCACAACTATTCAGCTGTCAAGTTCATCATGGAAGGATTGGCCCAGAGCTTGGCTTCAAGATTGTCCTCGTCTGGCTTGGTCGTTCGGTTCTTGATAGTTGGGGCGTATGATTACTTGCCCGAAGAGTGGCTGAGGAACTCGTCCGCGATCTTCACAGGGTACGTCGACAAAGTTGGCCGGTATTTGAATGCTGCCGACATATGTATATCGCCCCTGACGAGTGGAACAGGCATGAAGACAAAGACACTCGGCTACCTCGCGTGCGGGAGAGCTGTGGTCACAACTCCGATAGGCGCAGAGGGACTTGATCTCGTGAATGGTCGAGACGCGTTTATCTGCAATCTCGAGTCGATGGAGGACCGCGTTTTCAGACTTGTACTCGATGAACATCTACGTCAATTGCTCGGAACGAGAGCGAGAGAGAAGTTCTCAACCTGCACGTGGGAACAAAGAGCAAGGTCCCTGCACGAAATACTCTTGAAGATGGCATTGAAGTCGAACGCTTCCGGTCGTGGACATGACTAGAATGTATCAGATCTGCCACGGAACCATATTTCCGGCAAAGGCTGCTAGGTACTCTCCCTGTTTTCTACTTGTCTAATCCACGCTGACATGCTCGATTGTCCTTGCAAGCTCTTGAATCCCGCACTTCGAGTATAGAACTCATCTCTTGACTAACTTGAAAGAGTGACCAAAGCGCCTATGGGTCGTGATGAAACGGGATTGAATGCGAGGAGTGTCTCGGCGAAGTACGATCAACTGCTTGGAAAACTGAGAGGTGACTACGTTGCTTTCAGATGGCTCCGGGGTCCGAAGATCCATGAATATTGTCAGACCAAGCGATCATTGATAGCTGAACTGGCCGGCAGAGACCGCTTCGACAAAGTACTTGAGATCGGGTGCGGCCCAGGGACTTGGACTGATCTGTTATCGCACAAATCTAGGCAGATAGTTGCCATCGACGTCTCAAGGGAGATGATTAGAGTAGCTTCAATGAACGTTCCCAAGAACACGAAAGTGATTTGTGCAGACTTTCTGAGCGACTCACTCGTACTGGATCACGGATTTGATTCTGTATTCGCGGTGCGTTCTTTCGAGTATCTCAATGATAAGCAGGAGGCGCTGAGGAAAGCTAGGACGCTGCTGAAGACGGGGGGACTCTTCTGCGCCATAACGAAGAATCCATGCTACGCGCCTATGTTTGTCATCAGATCTCTTCTAAAGCTGCCATGGATATCGAGGTCTGGATGGATTCCTAAATCGATCAGAGAGCTCCTTCACATATACTCCGATGAACTACACTCCGGCTGGGTTTCGCCGGCGTGGTTTGCTAGGATCTTAAGTACTGGTGGATTTGGTCATGTGAGAATCTATCCGACGGTCATCGGCATATTCTTCTCAAGATTTGGCTCTAAGATCTTCGATCCCCTCTACTGGTTTTTCGATCACATGTTCCTATGTCTATACAGGAGGCCTCTGCACGTAGTACTCTGGCCCCTCGTGGAGAGCTATTTGATTTCAGCGGTGAAGATCGGGGTTGAATAATAGAGTCATCATAGTTGCTCCCGGCAAGATGCGTTATCCTCATGAGGCATGGGGCAAGGAGCTCTCAGATCTTGCAGCTCGCTTCAAGAGCAGAGCGTATCTTGTTGGAACCGGAAAGGTCAGTGGCCTATGCAGAAGACAGGAGAACGCAATTGTTTTCGGAAACAGCCCCTTCTTGTACGGGCTTTTTCTCGTCTATGCTCTGATATATTCGCGAATTGGCAAGTTGTCTATGCTGGAGTGCAGCCCCGATACACGGTTCTTCACCTGGCTCTCTGCCATGATGAAACCAAAGAACACGGCCTATCGGATAAAATCGTTCTCATGGATTGATGTCCAAGGCGGACCCTCAGCGCGAAGACTCGCGAAAGTGCTGCATCGCTTTGCACTAGTCATTGTGCAAGACGCGGCGTGCTATGAGGCAGTGATAGCCCACATCCCCAAGGACAGGGTAGCTATCGTTCCTCCGGGAATCGATCTAACAAAATACCCACCATCGCCGCCTCCTGCTTTCAATGGCGAGTCGCTCAACATTCTGTTTGCGAGTGCTCCCGTACCGTCGAATCCCTATCCAGATATCTTCAAGCATAAAGGGATCGATATCTTGCTCCGATCGGTCAGTCTTCTAGAGCGAGATGGCCAGAACGTGAAACTGCTGTTCGCTTGTAGGGATGCGTATGTTGCAGAACTGAAGGCTCTGATTGAGGCGACAGGATGTCGGAGAGTAGATGTGGTCGATGGCCCCACTGACATGACCAAGTTATATCAGAGATCTCATTGCACCATATTTCCTGCGGCTAGTTCACGGTTCTCCCCTTGTTTCCCTTCTAGCATCATGGAATCCCTTAGTATAGGTAGGCCCGTAGTGACTACCGATGTTGTGCATGCTTCGGAACTGGTCAAGAGAAGTAGGTGTGGAGTAGTTTGCGAACCCTCAGCCGAGGGGCTGGCCGGAGCCATTACTGAGCTAGCCGACAATTACGAAATGCTGTGTCAAAACTGCTTGAGAACAGCGAGAGAGAACTTCGATATTCGAAGAACATTTGAGACACTCCAAGGTCTCCTTCAACTGACCGACTTGCCTGACACCGGGTTATCACGGGGTCTTTCTCGAAACGATCTCTTCGGTTGATTATCGCTTCTAACGCTGAGATCAGGTCGCAACGCGCGGCGCATAAAATTGAGAGTTGTGTTCTTCTCTTCCTATTCAATAGACTCTCCCTCTGGTGGATCTGAAGTCAGAACACGACACATCCTCAAGAATCTCGTGAGAATGGGGGAGTTTGTCGAGCTCAACAGCCCGGGAACATCCAATCGTTCCTCGCTGATTGATGGGATTCGCGCGAATGTGATACGAAGCCCTCTGTCATCGCGTGTCATTGGCTCGCGTTTCATTGAGCATTTTGTGTCCTTGACGCAGAGTAGATTTGGGTTTCTGTGTCTGGCAGCCTTGGATCCAGCCTTCACGGTTCAGGCTAGGCGCTCGATTCGAGAAGCTGATGTGGTTGTCGCAAGAGATGTCTTCCAGGTCTTTCCATTGCTGTATGCCCGTGCGGTATGCAAGCCATTCATCGTGGATCTGGGTGGTTTCGTATTCCCTAAAGTTCTGTCTTCCCGCACTCGAGTGCACAATCCCGTTCATGTCCTTCGCATGCTGATCATTGCCATCATGGAGAGAATTGTGCTCCCTTCAGCCACAAGCATCATTGTGAGCTGTAGGGAAGACAAGCGTGATCTACACCGAACCTTCGGGATAGACGAATCGAAAGTAAGTATGATCGAAGATGGCGTGGACGAGGAAGAGTTTCGCCCGAACATGGAAGAGGGAAGAATGATTAGAGCACAGCTAGGTCTTTCAAACGAATACATCATGGTCGTATTTGTGGGAAATCTACTGGCAGTTCATAACTTCGAAGCTGCAAGGCATATTGTCGAGCACATCAGCGCCCTTGTTTCATGGGAGTTGCCCGTGCGCTTCGTAATCGTCGGACCGCATGGGACACTTCCAAGGCACTGGTATTACAACGAACAGGTTCGGTTCACTGGATACGTACCGCGCGTTAGCCCCTACGTGAATGCTGCAGATATTTGCATAGCTCCCCTCAGCTCCGGTTCTGGCATGAAAACGAAAGTTCTTGGATACTTGGCGTGTCTCAGGCCTGTCATAACCACCCCCCAAGGCGCAGAAGGACTCAATTTGCGGCACGAGCACGACGCCATAGTATGCGACCTAGAATCTTTTCCTTCATGGGTTCAACGGCTTGCCGCTTCAGGCTCATTTCGCGAAACCCTTTCGAGCAATCTTGCAAGGGCATCACCGAACCTCAGCTGGAAGGCGAGAGCGATTGCATATCATGATCTCCTTATGAGAATCACGAGACCAAAGGAGAACTGCTCGTGAGAATCCTCTATGCGGCGTATGCATTCGGGTCTGAAGGCACAGGGAACATGGATGTCTTTGGACCAATGAGAGAATGGGCCATGAGGTCATTTCTATCCTGTCCCAAGACACACCCAATGGAAGCCGCCACGTGGTCCCAAATATGCCTACGGTTCTCCAAATGGTACTACGAGGAGGGCCGAATTAAGACGCTTGATCTTGAAGGAGGGAGATGCGGGCTTCTTTCACCCTTTAATAAGAAGCACGCTGGCACAGACTCTAGAGATTCCAGATGTCGAAGCAGTGTCCTGGCGACGATTTCAGATGAGTTCGACAGGTAAGAAATGCGCTCTAAGGGACCTTTTGGAGCAGCATTGGTCGTTTATTGCTCTTGTAGGATGCTTGGTCCCCGTATTCAGATCATATGTTCTCTCGACATCCATGGATCTTCCGTGCTGCAACGACTTCTTGGCACAGATGCACTGGATCTCGTCCCAGAGCGAGGCATACTACGCGTGGAGTAAGTGGTCTTTCGGCGGAATCAGGTTCTTCTACATAACTTCTATTGTTTCTCTCGTTGACTTTGTCTTCAAGGATCCTGTGTCAGTCACAAAATCGCTGGTTATCGGACTGATTCTCGTCTGTGCTGCGTCCATGTACTTGTTTGCTCGGACAATATTTGGCTCGAAGGAGGCGGCGCTTGTGAGCGGCCTAGCCTACAGCCTCAGCCCCTATTTCTTGCAGGGCATGATACTGAGAGGACACCTCGATCTCATGTACGGTTACGCACTCGCCCCAGCGCTCCTGTTTATTCTACGCGGAATACTGACTCGTGGACATCGCTTCTCATCCACTGCGGCGTTCTCACTATTGGCAGTAGTCGCGTTCCTAGCCTATCCGTCGCAGATGGTCTACCTAGGCTTGCTGGCGCTGGTCTATGTGGTCTATCAGATGTCTTGCATGAGCAGGGAGTCGCGCTCTGGGTCGCTTGTCGCATTGGCCCAAACCCTGCTCCTCGCCTCGTTGATCAGTCTAGGTTTGTTGTCGTTCCAGTTGTTACCCATGATAGAAGGTGTCACACCGACTCTATTGGAGGGACAAGTCTCGTTTTCTCCGTCACAATACAAGCTGTGGAGCATTGAAACAATTCCCGCGGCGATCGCAAATCCCGATGCGGCCTCGTGGACTTACCCGGTGCATCTGCTTGGCATCGCAATCATACTCGCCATCGCCATAACACGAACGCGTTACAGACGTCCAACCCTCTTCATCTTGGTATTGTACGCGCTCGGTGCTATCCTAGCTTCCGCTCCTAGGCAATCGTTCGCAGATCTATACATGGCATTTGGAGAGCAGTTTCCCGTGCCAGTTGTTGGTTTGCTCGTCAGGGGTGCTCTCCATGTAGCGACTAGATGGCTGCTTCTATCAGTATTTGCGCTGTCACTACTGCTTGGTATGGTCAGTGAGATCTTGAAACGCCACAATCGTATACAAGTCAAGATAGCTGGTCACAGAACCAAGCGACTCGTGAGTACGCTTCCTACATTCACTATTGTTCTCATACTGTTGGTGGGACAATTCAGTATCCTTGGATCGAGTTTGCCGCTCTACACAATAAGCGATGAATATCTCGATGCGTACAGAATCATCAAGGACGATTCAACCTATTTTCGAGTCGCACCAGTCCCATTCAACCAGCAGTGGATGGCGACTCCGGAAGGCGGGCAGCAACAGGATTTGAGTCGCCTGATTCTCCCATTCACAGGTAAGCCGACACTGAGTCCTGGTTGGTATGGCGGCCAGTCTGATTGGATTGAATATGTAGATCAACTTAAGCTGTCGGACCTGGGAAATCGTACATCTGAGATCTTGGGGCTGACCGGCGTGAAGTACGTGGTCATCCACGAGTATCCTTCCAGCTCTGGATATGAAGATCAGAGATATTTCCGAATGCAGCAGGGGCTAGTGCCGGTTTACTCAGGAGACAGTATCAACGTATATGAAGACAGTTTCTGGGTGCCTCCCATCTACGCTTCGACGAATGTTGTTCTGATTGTAGGAGGACTGGAATCAATGCAGGTGCTGCAAGCATTGCCCAAATTCGCTCTAAGAGACCACGTATTTCTACTGGCACACACCCTTGATGCAGCGAGCATTTGGTCCCTTCTCACCGACGGCATAGTAAAGGAAATTGTGTTCGCAAATAGCGAGCCGACCGATATCGTGCTGCCATTGTCGAACCCAAGCTTAGTGCACGTTTCTCCCTACGCGAATGCGAGAAGTCCATCCGAAGGATGGGTTAGCTACTGGGGCCAAAGCGAGCTTGGACTTAGCATGACTCCTTGGAGAGGCCTTCCCTTCCTCGCTCCAAATCCAGCCTCGACTGCACTCGACGGGAGTGAGGTTACTCTTCCAATGGCCGTTGGCGAAGATGGAGAATACGAGTTGTGGATACGTCTCGCTTGCAGTGACAGCGAGGGTTTCCTCGATGTAAGTGTCGACGGGGTAAGAGTCGCAAGCGTTTCCGCCAACGTGCCGATTCAACCGCCGGGTCTCCGATGGACAAGAGTCGCATTGCAGTCATTGTCCGGTGGGTTGCACTCTGTGACCCTTCATCATCGAACTGGGCCCGGCCAAATGTTCAGCGACGTTGACTCCGTCGCGCTAGTCAGAGCCTCTGACAGACTGCTTGCGATGAACAGATTGAAGGATCTGGTGCAATCACAAGGAATACCTGTCTCATTCATATTTGACTTCCAGCGACTGCTGCTGTTCAGCAGCGAGCGCGCCAATATTCGAGCAGCGAACAGTTACGTAGTAGAGACGCCGCTCGGTCGTCAAGAGATATTCGGTTCACCTCGTGGAGAGATGTCTTTTGATCTAGATTTTCCCCTCGAGTTTTCTCTGCCCGCGGATCTAAGCATCTTCGCCAGGGGAAGCGGGACAATGGAATTCAACCTGAGTGATGGGGCCCGCGCTTTCGCCGTCAACTCCTCTGGCTTCGCTTGGTTACACGGCGGAACGCCTCTGGAATCCTCGATCATTTCTGTCAGCATGGGTGGTCAACTCGAAATTGCGAGGATCGTCGTTTCCTCGGGAGTCTGTTTCAACCCGGCAAGGTTAAACTCCAGCGAAGTCGCCACACAATGTCCAAATCTCTCAAGAACGTCTTTCGAAAGATACTCGCCGGAGAGCTACTTAGCGACGATTGCCTCGAACAGGACAGCTGTACTGGTCTTCTCTGAAGCATTTCACAATCTATGGACTGCGAAGGACGAGAGCAATTCAGTGACGCTTCATCACATCATGGCGAATGGAGAGTTCAACGGCTTTGTAGTTCCAGAAGGCAGCCACGAATTGGCGATATCCTTCCCTGCACATTCGTACGCTCTCGCAGGAGCAACTGTCTCTTTGGCTCTTCTTCTCGCTGTTGCATCCATCCTAGTAGTCCCGCGAGCACATCGTGCCCTTGCCAACAGGCTACGGAAACTAGATCCATCAACTGACCACGCACATGCATTTGTTCGTGTACGACAAACGACTGTGATGGTTGGATCCATTGTCTCCTGGATGACTTTACTTGTGACCGCAGTCTTGGTGCGTAGATTAGGTTCACGTAGGGCATGATGCAATCAGCTAAGTGCATGTTGGCCTAACCAATGGCGTGGGGAACTCCTTTGACAGAAGACAAGCCCAAAAGGATGCCGGCAAGCCTCAACGACGCCTGCAACGTGAAGAGAAGAATGCTTGTCATAGGGTTGGATGGGGCTCCATTTGGATTGGTCTCGCGAATGGTCAAAGAGGGGCATCTTCACAATATTGGGAGACTGATGGAACAGGGATCGTGGGGCGTACTCCGATCCACAATCCCCCCGTTCACCTCACCTGTGTGGCGTTGCCTCTGCACGGGAAAAAACCCCGGAAAGCTTGGAGTCTTCGGTTTTCTTCGGCGGAGAAAGGGCTCGTATGATTGGGAAGTTGAGAACTTCGGCGAGATTGACAGCGAATGCGTGTGGGATATCTTGGGAAGGCACGGAGCCAGAATTGCGGTGATTGGAGTACCTACAACTTTTCCTCCCGCAGAGGTGAATGGAATCATGGTATCCGGATGGCCGATCCCCAAGGGAGGCGTCTTTGTTTTTCCTCCGGATTTACAGGAGTCCATTCAACGGATGGGATGGGAAACCGATCGCGACTGGAAAGCGACATGGCGTTTCGACAGCGAGGAAGAGTTTCTTCGAGGCCTATACGCTGCTACCGAGAGCCAGTTCCAGGTAGTGAAGCACATGATCACTGCGTCAGAATGGGACTTCTTCATGACAGTCTTTCCGTTTACTGATAGCGTCCAGCATTTCATGTGGAAATACATGGATGAGACTCATCCCTTACATGACAAGGTCGATGCTGGCCGATTTGGTGGCGAAATTGTACGATACTATAGAAAGATCGATGAGATGATAGGAGAACTGATACGGATCGCTGGCGAGAGCTGCTCAGTGTTCTTGGTCTCAGATCATGGTGCGGGACCACTTCGGTCAGTGTTCAACGTCAACAACTGGCTGGTAGATAGAGGCTACATGGAGATCTCAAACAAGGGTTTCGGTCGAATCATCCGGATTGCGATATCTAGCGAACGGCTTAGAAGCGCTCTCAGGAAGTCGCGCATGCTCCAGTGTTACTACGTTTTGTCCGACAAACTCGCTCAGACGCGTTTGCTCTCGCGGATTGTGCCTGATCATGCACGCCTGTGGGGGAAGGCCTTGTTTGCGGGTGTCAACTGGAACCGCAGCGTAGCTTACGGTATAGGTGTCGGCAACGCAGGTTACATTTACGTCAATGTGAAGGAGCGCGAACCCAATGGTGTTGTGAATCCGGAGGATTACACAGGAATCAGAGAGCGAATTATCAACGACTTGAGAGACTTGAGATGGCCTGACACGCTACAGAAGATTCCTGTCCTAGTGTTCCGAGGGGAACAAATATACCACGGCGAAAAGGTTCAGCAGGCGCCTGATATCGTTTTCTTCCTGGGGAATTTCACGGTGGATGTCGCGAGCATGATAGATCCCACTGGGAAAGTCCATGTTCTCGATGTTTCCAGCAGACATGACAGCGGGACTCACACAATGGAGGGCATTCTCGTGGCTAAGGCCGACGGCATGATAAAGAGGAATCTTGATCTTGGTGAAGCGAGCATCTTCGATGTCACTCCGACGATTCTTCACCTTATGGGTTGTCCCATACCATCAGATCTGGATGGCAGAGTCCTAGAAATCATGATAGAGCCATCATTTGCGAAGCACCCTGTGATCACCGGCACTCCTAGTTATGCCAAAAGGCATGGCCGTCGCAATTGGTCCAAGCAAGAAGAGCAGGAGATCTTGGAGAGGTTGAAGAGGCTTGGTTATCTATGATATCGTTTTCGGCGAGCCGGAGCAGTCGGAGAATAACGTATACTTGGATGTCTGCTCACGTGTCCTGAGTCGGGCAGGGCAATCATGATACTCGCACTCTGCGCCATCTTGGCAGTGGTCTTCCTTCTGTGGGTGCTCTGGTTCGTGGGTAGAAGGCTTGAACTGTTTTCTCCAGAGTACTTGGCAGAGAAAGCTGCGGGGGTTCATCATGTGCTACATGCCATGTATCCATTGGTCGGTATGATTTGGTTTTTCTCTAAGCTTCGAATTCCCGGAATTGAGGCTCTGTTGACGTATGGGCTCGACAATCGAATCGGTTTCGTTCTTAGGTCCGCGTACTGGAAAGCGCGACTAGGTTCGCTCGGCAAGAACGTCAGAATCGATATCGGAGCACGCTTCATTCGACCACGCTTTATGAAGATAGGAGATTACTCATGGATCGACAGATATGCGATCCTGGCGGCGGGCGGGGCAGGCTTGGGCGGCTTCAAGATCATTGCAAGAGCAAACGCCAATTATCAGGGTGGTGTGGGAGAACTTGCGATTGGAAGATACTGCCACATCGGGCCCTACAGTCTCATTCAAGCAGCTGCTGGAGTAGAATTGGGAGAGTGTTCTAGCATCGCAGCCGGCGCGAAGGTATACTCGGTTTCCAACCACATACGGAACCCGACCGACGCGAGCGACAAGACTGTCTACAAGTGGTCGCCCACGGTCCCTCGTGCCGAACAACTGCTTGTGGTTGGCCCTGTTGTTCTAAGAAACAACAGTGGGTTGGGGATAAACGCGGTGGTTCTTCCAGGAGTGACGGTATACGAGAACAGTCTCGTCGCGGTCAACTCCCTAGCTTTGCACGATGTCCCTCCTAACACAATCGCTAAAGGAAACCCAATCGTGCCCCATCCTATCCAACGGCGATCGTCGCATGGAATGAGGTGGACTTGATTGGTTAGGAAGGCTCTCGTCACCGGAGTAACAGGGCAGGACGGAGCTTACCTTAGCAGATTTCTGTTAGGGAAAGGCTACGAGGTTCACGGCACGTATAGGCGGCTTTCTACGCCTAACTTCTGGCGGCTGCAGTCCCTAGGAATTTTCGAGAAAGTTAACCTCATCCCCATTGACCTAACCGACACTAGCTCGATCATCGAAGCTATTCAGATTGCGAAACCTCATGAGATTTACAATCTTGCGGCGCAGAGCTTCGTCGAAGCATCATTCGAGCAGCCAATCGCTACAGCCAATGTCTCCGGGGTATCCGTAACAAGATTCCTGGAAGCTGTTAGGCAGATCAAACCAGATGCAAAGTTCTATCAGGCTTCTAGTAGCGAAATGTTTGGAGCGATTGGAAACAGCAGCAGACGCTTAGCAGAAAGAGATGCTCTTATCCCTTTAAGTCCATATGCAGCGGCTAAGCTGTATGCGCACCGGATCACGGGCATCTATAGAGATGCCTACGCCATATTCGCTTGTGGCGGCATATTCTTCAACCATGAGTCGCCCCTCCGAGGCCTAGAATTCGTGACTAGGAAGATCTCGAACGCGGTGGCAAAAATCAAGTTGGACCTTGAGAAAGAACTTGTTCTTGGCAACCTAGATGCGAAAAGAGACTGGGGGTACGCGCCAGAGTACGTTGAGGCCATGTGGCTTATGCTCCAGCAGGACAAGCCCGAGGATTATGTTGTGGCGACGGGTGAAACTCATTCGGTGAAAGAGTTCGCTCAGCAAGCTTTTGGGGTGGTAGGACTAGATTGGCAGAAGCACGTAAAGACTGACAAGAGGTTTCTGAGGCCTCTAGATATCCAATGCTTGATAGGAGATTCATCCAAGGCTAGGTCGGATCTAGGCTGGATACCCAAGACGAACTTCAACAAGCTTGTGGAGATAATGGTGAAGGAAGACCTCCAAAGGTGGGAGAGGTGGCTTGCTGGGGAGCGGTTTGCATGGGACGCGCCCAACTATCCGACGGAGGCGCGAATCCTCACACGCGCTCTGAGGATGTGATCACTTGAATTGCCGAATCCCCGTGGCGAAACCTGACATAGGCGAAGAGGAAATCAAGAACATTACCGAAGCTGTCAGGACAGGTTGGGTCAGCTCTAAAGGTCCATTCATAGGGCAATTCGAGAAGGGGTTCTCGAACTATGTCGGTGTGAAGCATGCGATAGCGGTGTCCAACGGAACGGTTGCGCTTCACTTGGCCTTGACAGCGCTCGGTATCGGGCGCGATGATGAGGTCATAGTGCCATCGCTCACGTTCATAGCTGCTGCGAATGCTGTGACATACACGAGCGCGAAGCCGACCTTCGTGGATTCTCATCCGGACTATTGGTGCATCGACCCCGAGGCTATCAAGAAGAGCATTACAGACAGAACCAAAGCGATCATGCTGGTTCACCTGTATGGGCATCCATGCGAAATTGATCCCATTCTAGAGATTGCCCGTGACAAGAATCTCTATGTCATTGAAGACTGTGCCGAAGCTCATGGCGCCGAATATAGAGGTAGAAAAGTCGGGTCCTTCGGAGATGTCTCCTGCTTCTCATTCTACGGAAATAAGATAATTACAACTGGTGAAGGTGGCATGTGCTTAACGGACAACGAAGAGCTCGCCGAGAAGATGAGAATCCTCAAGGATCATGGAATGAATCCGAAGAAACGATACTGGCATGATGTAATAGGATTCAACTACAGGATGACGAACCTTCAAGCAGCCATAGGCGTCGCGCAGCTCGAGAAGATTGAAAGACTTGTGGACAGGAAAAGGGAGATCGCGAGAACTTATACAGAACTCCTAGGAGCGGCCAACGGGTTGGTTCACTCGCCTGAAATGTCGTGGGCCAAGAGCAGCTATTGGTTCTACTCTATACTAGTGAATCCGGAGATACGCGATAGGATGATTGAGCAGCTGGATCATGAAGGTGTCGAGACTAGGCCTTTCTTTTTCCCCGTCCATACTCTGCCTCCGTACGACCGTGGTTTCAAGGCACCAGTGGCAGAAGATCTCTCTGCAAGAGGGCTGAACCTGCCGAGCGGGCCAGACATCTCCAACGATGAAATCCACTACGTATCCTCAGCTGTCCGAAAGGCACTACGACTTTCCAACCAGTTATGACAAGAAGCAATCGCGTGATGCGATGACGAGCATTGTCGCGGGTCAAGAAGTCACCGGTCGCCGCTTGATGAGAATGTGATGAACAGACTACCAGAAAGCACTTGGAGAATCATGCTGCGGTCAATGCCGATTCCTTGCGTAGACATAATTGTCAAGCGAGATGGCAAGATTCTCATTGGTTTTCGCAAGATAGAGCCCTACAGGAACTGTTGGGCTCTCCTAGGAGGAAGGATTCTCAAACATGACAGACCTGAGGACACTGCTAGGCGCAATCTCAGAGAAATCGAGGTGTCTGCTGACATAAGACGCCTGGTGGGCGTCTTTCCTGTGAGATTCCCCAACAACCCGCAGAAGAGATACGACATCACATTATGCTACGAATCCAACTGGAGATCCGGAGAACCCAAGCCCAATAGTGAGCTAGCCACTTTCAAATGGATCCCACCAAGCAACATTCCAATACGTATGGGGGGAAACAACAAGAAGATGATCCAAGCAGCGGTAAGGCTTGGGATCCCAAGTACGTGAGGGCGACCCAGGGTCACCGTTCATCCTAGCGTTGTCATGGGCGTGGTCCTGCAGGGAATCGCTCTCGCTTAGAGAAGGCCATCCGAAGAACACTAATCGGTCAAGTCGCATCTGATCCAAGCAGGCCGGAATGCGCTCGTGACGCTCAATCACAGTGCTGAGAGAACAACAGAGGAGGCTCATCCGCGGGGGGATCAGCTTACTACGCTCGCAGAGGCAACTCGGGTTGGCTTCTCGCTCTTCCTCGGGAACGGCTCGGCCATATTCATCAATATATATACTTCAGAGACCTCCGGGAAGCCTCATAGCGTATAGAACACTGTCTCCTCATTGTGCAAATACATATATTATTGTTGAAGAGCTACCTGCGATTTGTGGGGAGCGCTTGATCGGCAGCGCCAATTCCTTTCGCTGCGGCGTAATTGTTCTGCTGATAGTCTCAGCTTTCTTCTTGGCGTTGATACCTGCCTATGCCTATGCGGTGACTTTCAAAACGAATCCGACATCAGCCGGCTCTATTACCGTTGGGGTTTCTACCTATACCAATGGTCAGACCGGCTCCTACAGTGGTAATGGAATTGGTGTCTCCGTATACGTGCCTACAGACTATCAGCTTGTTTGGACTTACGGTAACAGAAACCCTGGAGGCGGAAGCGAGCCGAGCGGGGTCTACGTACCGAATATTATGAGTAATCCCACGACTATGGATGTGAACGGGAACGGTTGGATCAGAGCCGAGTTCTCAGCTAAGGTTACTTTCTATACGAGCCCGTCTGATCAGGGGTCCATCAGTTGGGGTTCCTGCTCAAACACGGGTAAGACGAATGGTCAGAGTACCTATGAGGCCAATCTGGCGCCAGTATACAGTGGCCAGGTAACGGCATGCGCTAACACGCCATCGGGCTACACCTTTACAGGGTGGAGTTGTGGCGGCGGGTTGTCATGTTCCGGGTCAAGCACTCCTACGACGGTTGGCATCACGGGACCTGGAACCATCACGGCCACTTTCACGTCGTCCAGTTATACTGTCACGTTCAAGACGAATCCTACCAGTTTTGTTGGTTCTGCCGGGTCTATCACCATTGACAGTTCCTCTACGTATACGAACGGGCAAACAGGTTCCTACACGGGCACGCACAACGTGAATGTGAACGTCCCATCGGATTATCAGTTCTTTTGGGTATTCGGCAACAGGAATCCTCCGCAATCGGATCCTACCGGCGTCTACGTTCCGAATATCAGCGTCAACCCTACGACCATGGATGTGAATGGGAACGGTTGGCTTAAGGCGACATATTCGGCTAAGGTTACCTTCTACACGAATCCATCCGACCAAGGGTCCATCAGTTGGGGTTCCTGCGCGAACCCGGGCAAGACGAACGGCCAAACCACGTATGATCCTAATCTTCCGCCAGACTACAGCAATTCAATAACGGCATGCGCCAATCCGCCAACCAACTACAAGCTATCGGGTTGGAGTTGTACCGGCGGTCTGTCATGTTCCGGGTCAAGCACTCCTACGACGGTTGGCATCACGGGACCTGGAACCATCACCGCCACCTTCGTCCCCAACACAGTAGCAGTAACAGCCACCACGTATGTTCAACCAACGACGACGTACACATATGCAACCACATGGCGTGCATACCTCCTATTCAAACCTGAGACATGGACAAGGATAGGTGGCACGACTCCTTCTAGCCCCAACACAGCTTGGTTCAACGGTCGTCTCTACTTGTTCGTTAGAGATACGGGTAGTGGGATTTGGATGCGTAGTATGGATACTAGCGGAGTGTGGTCATCAAGCTGGACGCGGGTTACTGGT
>Ga0315279_10003392_pt1 | contig 22271 bp, 18 predicted proteins | sample YL17G06_20_MG_FD_203694 | JGI IMG/M metagenome (GOLD analysis project Ga0315279, IMG submission 203694) | Sediment microbial communities from Yellowstone Lake, YNP, Wyoming, USA - YL17G06_20 | ecosystem: Environmental > Aquatic > Freshwater > Lake > Sediment | place: USA: Wyoming | collected... | reverse complement strand
GGCGAAGACGTAGGCCCGGAGTCCGAGGGGCGCGCCCACTCCCTGGTCGAACTTGTAGTTCGCGAGGTCCTTGAGGATGGCGTCCAGAGAATCATAGGCCAGGACAAATTCGCTCTGGGGCCGTTGCTGGGCCGTCCCCATCGGAGCGAGAATGCCGAGCCCCAAAAAAACGGCCAGAGCGATCCCGCCGATCCTCCTGCCGAGGCCTTCAGGGTGTGTCAGGGGAGTTCTCATGTATCTCCTCCTCATTCCGGCAGCTGCCAGGGTTTGCGGTACGAGTGGCCGAGGAGCCGCTCCGCCTCGGGGTCGCCGATGATGGTCTCGGTGGCCGGGTCCCATTTGATCTTCCGCCCGACCTCCATGGCGATTACGCCGAGATGCCCGACGCTCGCCGAGCGGTGCGCCGTCTCGGCCGGGGTGATGGTCTCGGCCCGGCTGCGGACGCAGTCGAGGAAGTTCTGGTGATGGTCGCGGCTCTTGTAGAGCCGCGTCTCCTCGGGACCGATGATCTCGCGTATCAGGCTTTCGGGCTCGGTCATGAACTCGCCCCGGTCGACCCAGACCCAGCCGTGTTCGCCGATCCACTTCGTGCCGCTCCAGATCTCGTCGTACCCGCCGGCCAGGACCATGGGCGTCCCGTCGGCGTACTTGGCCTTGACATAGTAACGGGTCGGGCTGTTGTAGATGCCCGACGTCGGGAACTCGCCCGTCGCTTCGATCTCGACGGGGCCGGTCTCGTCCCAGCCCATGCCCCAGTGGGCGATGTCGAGGTGATGGCCGATCCAGTCCATGTACTGGCCGCCGCCGAAGTCCATGTTCCAGCGCCAGTTCATGTGGACGCGGGCCTTGCAGTAGGGCCACCAGGGCGCGGGCCCGACCCAGAACTCGTAATCGAGGTTCGGCGGCGGGGCGACGAGCGCCTCCTGGCCGAAGGTCCGGGCGAAGTCGTAGTGCCCCGAGGGGAGCCCGACCTCGATCCGCTTGACCTTGCCGATGCGGCCGTTGCGGACGAGCTCCGAGGCCTGGTGGAAGTTCTCGACGGAACGCTGCCAGGAGCCGGTCTGCCAGACGCGGCCATAGCGTTTGACGGCGTCGCAAAGGGCCCGGCCTTCGCGAAGGTTGTGGGTCAGCGGCTTTTCGCCGTAGACGTCGAGGCCCGCCCGGAGCGCCGAGATGGCCAGGATGGCGTGCCAGTGGTCGGGCACGGCGATGGAGACGGCGTCGAGGTCTTTGCGCAGGAAGAGCTCCCGGAAATCGTGGTAGGTGGCGCAGGACTTGTTGCCGTACCGCTTGTCAGCCATGTCGCGGGCCATGGCCAGCGGCTCCTTGTCGATGTCGCAGACGGCGACCCATTGGACCTCGTTCTTCTCGAGGAAGTTCGACATGTTGCCCGGCCCCATCATGCCGAAACCGATGCCGGCCATGACGATGCGGTCAGACGGCGCGACGGCCCCGTCCTTGCCCCGGGCCGCAGCCTTGACGATCGTCGGGAAGCCGGTGACGGCGGCTCCCCCGGCGATGGCGACTGTCTTGAGGAAATGCCTCCGGTTCATTTTCTTATTCACGTTTTTCTCCCTCATATAGTTTCCTCCGTTTTGCCTTCCCCGTTATTGATCCAAATAAAGAAGTGACAGACCGTAGGCGACGACGCGGACGCCCAGAAGCCCCCCGTAGCGGAGGGGGACCCGCCGCCTATACGGCGGGGGAACCGTCGGGACTGGTTCCCGGGGGCCGGGGGGAGAAGGGCGTCCGCGTCGCCGCCTCAAGCGGGCTGTCACATTCATCGATGCTTCAGACGAGCGGCGTTTGGCCCGGGATGGCGACCGGGTCGACCGGGTTCGGGCCGAACGCGAACTTGGCCGGAGTCAGGTCGAGCTTAGAGGCGTTCATGGCCCAGTCCCAGCTCAGGGCCCGGCCGGTGTAGGCGCTCATGCGGCCCATGATGGCGCAAAGCGTGCTTTCGGCGATCCGCTTGCCTTCGTTGAGGGGCTTGCCTGCCCGGATGCTGGCGATGAGGTCGGTGTGCTCGACGACGTAGGGGTTGGGCTCTTCCCCCTCGAATTTCCAGGCGCTCGGGCCGGCGATCTCGCCGTAGCCGAAGGCGTGGCCCTTGGTCCCGACGATCTTCTCCTCGACGCGGTCGGCGCAGCCCGGGGTCTGGCGGCACATGCTCATGACGCGGGCGCCGTTCGGGTACTCGAACTCGACGGCGAAGTGGTCGAAGATGTTGCCGTATTCGGGAGCCGTCCGGACCTGCCGGCCGCCCATGCCCATGACCTTGACCGGCGTCGCGCCGAAGGCCCAGTTGACGACGTCGATGTTGTGGACGTGCTGTTCGACGATGTGGTCGCCCGACGTCCAGGAGAAATAGAGCCAGTTCCGGCACTGCCATTCCATGTCGCTCATTTCGGGCGTCTTCTTGATGACCCAGAGCTCGCCCTGGTTCCAGTAGCACTGGGCGCCGACGATATCGCCGATGGCCCCGTCGTGGATGCGCTTCAGGAGCTCGAGGTAGCTCGCCTGGTGACGGCGCTGCGTTCCGGCGACGATGGCCAGGCCTTTCTTGGCGGCGAGTTCCGAGCTGGCGATGACGGACCGGACACCGACCGGATCGACGGCCACCGGCTTTTCCATGAAGACGTGCTTGCCCGCCTCGATCGCGGCCTTGAGATGGATGGGCCGGAACCCCGGGGGGGCGGCCGTGACGATATAGTTGATGGCCTTGATCGCGAGCAGCTTCTTGTAGCCGTCGAGCCCGGTGAAGCAGGTCTCGGGCGTGACCTTGACCGCGGCCGGGACCTTTTCGCGGAGCGTCTTGAGGGATCTGTCGATACGGTCCTGGAAGGGGTCGAAGAGGGCCAGGATCTCGACCCCGGGCGAGGAGTTCACGGCGTCGATGGCCGCGCCGGTGCCGCGCCCGCCGCAGCCGATGACCCCGATGCGGATCGTGTCCGTCCCGCCGGCGCAGCGCCCGCTGGACCCCGCGACGGCCGCCGCGAGCGTGGCCATGGAAGCGACGGACGTCGTCTTGATGAAATCCCGTCTGGTCATGCCGAGGATCTCGTCCTTCTTTTCGTTCATTGTCGTTCTCCCTTCTTCTTCTTCGTTTAAAAACTATCGACGGCGCGGTAGGCTTCGAGGAGGGCCTTCTCGCCCTCGAGGCCGGCCTTGCTCTTGCCGTGCTCGAGGCAGAGGACCCCCTGATAGCCCTTGCCGTGGATGTGCTTGAAGATATTCCGGTAGTTCATCTCGCCCGTGCCCGGCTCGTCCCGTCCCGGCGAGTCGCCGACGTGGAAGGCCGCGAGCTCGTCCCAACAGGCGTCGATGTTGGGGATGATGTTGCCCTCGGTGATCTGCTGATGGTACATGTCGTCGAGGATCTTGACGGACGGGCTCCCGACGGCGCGGCAGATCTGGTAGGTCTGGGCCATCTTGGTCAGGAAGAGGCCGGGGTGGTCCTTCGGGTTGAGCGGTTCGAGGACGATGACGAGGCCCGACGGCTCGCATAGCCCGGCGAACCGCTTGAGGTTCTCGACGACGTTGGCCGTCTGGTAGTCCCAGTCGAGGCTCTCGTCGTAGCGGCCGGGTACGGCTAGGGCCCACTTGCAGCCGGTCCGCCGGCCCGTTTCGACGGCCGTCTTGAACCGCCCGGCGAGCATGTCGAGTACGGCCGCGTCCCGGGTGACGAAGGACTTGACCTTGAAGTCGGCGTAGACGACGAATGGGCCGATGGTCAGGCCGAGCCGGGACGATTCCTTGGCCAGGGCCTCCTGCTCGGCGGGAGTCCGGCCCATCAATCCGTTGTCGAACCAGGCCTTGAAGCCCTGGTCGGCGATGAACTTGAGCTGGTCGGCGTGAGCCTTTCCGGCGTGGGCTTCGAACATCCCCAGGCCCGGGGCGTACTTGAGCTTGAAGCCGGCGCCTCCGGCCGCCGGGGCCTTGGCTAGGCCGGACCCGTGAAGCGGCGACATGGATACGGCCGCCGCCCCCATGGCCGCGGTCTTGAGGAAACCTCGCCGCGTCGAGCGGTTGTTTCGATCCCCCATGGACACCCTCCTTATCCGGATTGCGGGGCGGTGAGAGGACAGACTCCGAGAACGAGATCTGTTCTTCTCGCGCCCACGACATGGGGATTCTATTAAAAGGAGAGGGCTAATTCAATCCCCTTCGCCGGATTCCATGGATAAAGTCCGTGGAGCTTCGGCCGGGATGAAAAAAAAGGGGATTTGACTTGAGCCGGACGCCGCAGATGGATGGGGCTCTCTATGACGAACTTCTCAAACGGATCGCGGCCAAGGGTTACGACCTGAGCAAGATCAAGAAGACCCTCCAGCCCTCCTGAAACCTTACTAAAATAGTAGGAAATAGGACAGGGCCGTCCCCCTTTTCGGACATCTGACGGTTCCCGTTCACGGTCCCAACTCCGCCCTCTGCCTCCGCATACCTTGGCATGAAGCTTGCAAATCAAATCGAGTGGCAAGCACGGAGCAAGCCAAAGAGATTCAGCGGCACTTCAGGGAAAATGAAGGCCGCCAAGCAGAAAGGAGAATTCGATGAAACTCATAAGATTGGCGTTTCTCGCTCTCGTCATCTCGGCGGCGGCCTATCCTCAGACGGCCGACCTGGGCCTGGGCGCCTTTTCCAACGAAAAAGGCGCCATCCTCGTGGCTGTCGACGCTGCCCTGGTCAACCGGGCGATCGACAGCCCCTACGTCATGTTCGTCGTTTTCCTGGCCGCCGAGGACCAGGGCCGATCCATCAGCGTCGCAGCGAAGGACGTGGTCATGGTCTATAAGGGGCAGGAATACCCCATGCCCTCGGTCAAGGACCTCCGGGACAACTACCGGGGCGAGATCCGGGACGACGATTTTTACCGGCACCTGGGCAAGGAGGGTATCAACGCCTCTTGGGCCAGGCTCTATCGGTTCCCGGAGGAGGCGAATTTCTTCCCGCCTCTCACGCTCAGGGCGACTCTCGCCGTGGACGAAGGGCACATGGCCGGGTTCTACGGTTTTATGACGCCCCTGTATTTCAAGAACCCCGGCTTCGCCAAGGGAGACCGGCTGACCATCAAGGTCAGAGACAAGAAGAACCCTGAGCTCGCCGGAGAGTGCGAGGTCATCCTCGACTGACGGCCGGAGCTAACTCAGGAGATCGAGGAGTTCGGCGGCGGACGAGACGGGGCGATGACAGGTGCCCCCAGAGCAAACGTAGGCGGCGGCCCGGCCGCCGCCTACGTCCATGTCCTTGCTATACAGGGCGAGCCGTTCGATGATCCGTCCCGTCTCGACCCGGTCCATCGGTTTGAAGAGGGCGACCGTGTTGGGGAGGTAAATGCCTCTCAACGCCTCAAGAAGCTCTCGGGTATCCGGAGCTTCCCATTTCCCGACGACGACAACCTCCCGTGACGGCCCGAGAGCGAAATCCAGTCCACGGAGGAATTCCGTAAACATGCGCGGGTGGCCGCCGACGTCGGGCGAGAAAGCCTCCGACAACCGTGATGCTTTTTCTTCGAGGTCCGGCCGTCCGGTGATCCGGGCTAGGCGAAGGAGGTTCATCAACATGACCGAATTCCCCGACGGCACGGCGCCGTCGTAGATCTCCTTGCGCCGGGCGCCCACCTCCGGATCGGCGGCGGCGAAGAAGAATCCGCCCTCCTTTCCGTCCCAGAGGAGCTCGATCGTCCATCGCGCGAGCTCGAGGGCCTTCTCGAGATGACCCGGGTCGAATCCCGTCTCGTACAATCCGATAAGGCCCTTGATCAGAAAGGCGTAATCGTCGAGGAAGGCCGGGATGCGGGCTTCGCCGTCCGCGGACATGTGAAGGAGCCGGCCGTCTGGCGTGCGCATCCTTTCGAGCACGAAGCCCGCCGCCGTCCCGGCGGCGCGAAGGTAGCGGTCCTCGCCCGTCACCCTAAAGACGGACGCAAGGCCGGCGATCATCAGGCCGTTCCAATCCGCGAGGACCTTGGTGTCCTTGAACGGCCGGACCCGCTCCTCGCGGGCGAGAAAGAGTTTTTGCCGGATCTTTTCAATTCGGCCGTCCGGCTCCTCGGGAGCGAACAGGGCCTCTAGGGCCGGCTCCCCGGCCGTCCGGCTTCTATGAAGGATGTTCCGCCCGTCCCTCGATCTCCCGGGTTCGGAGAAATTGCCCCCGGCTTCGAGACCGAAGACGCGGGCCGCGAGCTTCGCTTCCTCGGGACCGAGGACATCGCTGAGCTCATCCGCCGTCCAAAGATAGAACTTCCCCTCCTCGCCCTCGCTGTCGGCGTCCTCGGCCGTCGAGAATCCGCCCTCGGGGGAGGCCAGGTCCCGGAGGACGTAGTCCGCGATCTCCGCCGCTGTCCGCTTGAATTCGCCCTTCCCGGTCGCCGCGAAGGCCTCGGCGTAGACCTCGGCCAGGAGGGCTTGGTCGTAGAGCATCTTCTCGAAGTGCGGGACGAGCCAATCGGCGTCGGTCGAGTAGCGGTGGAAGCCGAAGCCGAGGTGGTCGTAGATCCCGCCCCGCCGCATGGCGGCGAGCGTTTTTTCGGCCATGGCCAGGGCTTCCGTGCGGCCGGACCGTTTTCCATACCTCAAGAGGAACCCGATGGGGTGGGGGATGGGGAATTTGGGCGCACCGCCAAAACCGCCCCGGCTTTCGTCGAAATCCGCCGCCAGTTCGCGGAAGGCTTCGTCGAGAGTCGCCCCGGACAGGCCGCCCCCGGATTTGGCCCGGGCTCGGGGCAGGCCTCTGTCGACGGCGGCGATAATCTCGGCGGCCGAGCGGAGGACTTCCTGCCGCCGAGTCCGCCAGGCCTCGCCGATCAGTGGGGCGAGATCGAGAAGGCCCGGCCGGCCCCAGCGCCGTGACTTGGGGAAATACGTCCCGGCGAAAAACGGCCGCTTATCCGGCGTCATCACGATGGTCAACGGCCAGCCGCCCGAGCCGGTCAGCATCTGGCAGACAGCCATGTAGTGCTGGTCGAGGTCGGGCCGTTCCTCCCTGTCGACCTTGACGCAGACGAAGGCCGCGTTGAGGACCCGGGCGGCCTCCTCGTCGGCGAAGGACTCCCGCTCCATGACGTGGCACCAGTGGCACGTCGAGTAGCCGATGGACAGGAAGACGGGCTTGTCCTCGTGCCGGGCCCGTTCGAAGGCCTCGTCCCCCCAGGCATACCAATCCATGGGATTGTGCGCGTGCTGGAGGAGGTAGGGGCTTTTTTCGAAGGCGAGGCGGTTGGTGCGGTTCATTTATTCAAGAAGCCGTATTCGACAAGAAGGAGCGAGGCGTCCTTGATGAGCCCGACGCCGGGCGCATAGAGCTTGTATTCCTTGGCTCCCTTCTCGAGGGGAGTCGTCTCGGCGACCTTGAGGCAGTCCTTGAACTCCCCCGCGGGCGTCTTCAGAGTTTCGTGGAGGCCGGCGATCTCGGCCCGGTCCATGGCCACGCCAGGAGCGACCTCCTGGTAGTACCGGTCCCCTAACTCGACCTCGCCCGGCATGGCCAGCCCGAAGCGGGCTCCGTTCTTTCCCGATTCCCAGGCGCCCTCGTGGTCGACGACCTTTCCGTTCTTGTAGATATCGACCTCTTCGCCGAAATAGTAGACACCGCGGTCGGCCGTGTTGAAGGCGAAAAAGTTCCGGGAGACCTCGACGAGCTTGCCGTTCTTGGATTCCCGCTCCTCGACGATCCGCGTTTCGACGCCGTCGACGAGCTTCGTCTCATCGAGCACGGTAATGACCAGTCGCTCGTTCCTGTCCGCGAGCACCAGCGTGTAGCCCGGCTCCAGGCGGAAATAGGCGTTCACACCGGCCGAAACGAAGTCTTTTTTATCGATGGCGAAAGTGTCCGCCCAGCTTGTCTTCGCCGAATCTTGGGCCGCGGCCGTAGGCGCGGCGCCCGCGGCCGCCAAGATGACGAGCAGGATCGCTGTCAGCCTTGCGAGTTTCATGCTGCCTCCAAAAATTGGTTCTTCTCCCGCTTTCGGGGAGAATATCCCACGGCGGTGAATGCCCTCCTGAAGACCCCCGTAGCGGAGGGGGACCCATCGCTTGGCGATGGGGGAACCGTCGGGACTGGTTCCTGGGGGGGCCGGGGGGAGAGGGAGGGCATTCATTGCCGTGATTCCACGAAAACGGGAGAAGAACCCAACATTTTTGACTTCGCCGGAACGAGGACGATCTTCTCCAAGTTCATGGCGTGGTTGTTGACGACGGACGTGATCCTGACCCGGAGCGTGTGTTCGCCCGCCCCGAGGCTGACCTTGCCCACGGGAAACGTCTTGGGGAAATAGACGCTCGGCGACGATTCCGTCTGGGCGGAGATTTTCTGTCCTTCCACCTCGACCTCATACGCGGCCTGGCCGCCCCACATGCTGGCGTAAGAGGCTAGGATTTCGAAGGCCCCGGCCTTGTCCGTCGTGAACACCCACTCCGGGTAGTCGTTGACGTTCTGCCAGTTGGCCAGCATCGTCGTCCTGTAGAAATAGTCGATGTAGGCGCGCTGGCCCATCTCCGACTGGATGTCGGCGAGATAGACGGGGAGCTCGACCCGCCCGTCCTTCTCCGGACCTATCTTATAGGGTTCGACCTCGGGTGGTCCCTGGAGTTCGACGACGACGACCGTCGCGTCGGGGTCGTGCTCCCGTTCCGGCAGCGTGATGACGATGTCCTTCCCCGCCCGCTTGAATATCAAAGGCCTGCCGGGGCCTGTCAGCAGATAAGTTTTTTTCACGTCCGTCTTGAGCCCCGGAAGGCGGATCCTCCCGTCCGCGGGCCAGCCCATGACGTGGATGTAGAGCTTCGTTCCTTTGACCGTGCATCGGCCGAAAAAGGGCAGGCGTTCGAAGACGCTGGCCGTCGTCCCGTATATCGCTTCGCCGTTCGTCTTCAGCCATTCGCCCATCCGCTTCAGCCGGGCGACGAAATCGGCCTGGATGCGGCCGTCGGGCTGGGGCCCGACGTTGAGGAGGAGGTTGCCGCCCTTGCTGACGATCTCGATGAGCTGGCGGATGAGCTGGCTCGAGCTGCGGAACTCGGTCTCGGTGCGGTTGTAGCCCCAGCCGTTCCAGTTCATCGTCGTGCAGGCCTCCCATGGACGCGGTGTTCCGTCGGGGTTGCGGATGCCCGTGGCCGGGACGTAGTTCTCGGGCGTGCCGAAGTCGCCGAAGCCGGGCGCGCGCTGGAACAGCCGGTCGTTGATGAGGAGCGCCGGCTTCAGGCCGAGGAGCATCTTTCCGATGGCGAAGGCCCGCTGCTCCTCGTTCGAGTGCTCCCACTCGCCGTCGAACCAGAGGACGGCCGGGTCGTACTTCGTCACGAGCTCCTTGAGCTGGTTCGCGGCGAAGTCCATGTAGCGCCCGAAGTCGGCGCCCGCGGCGCTCCGGCCGGTCTCCCAGTCCCGGCGCGGCAGGTAGTCGGGGTGGTGCCAGTCCATGATCGAGTAGTAGAAACCGAGCGGGATCCCGGCCTTCTTCATCGAGGAGGAGAGCGGGCCCAGGATGTCTTTGCCGTACTTGGCCTTCATAACGTCGTAGTCGGTGTAGGCGCTGTCGAAGATGGAGAAGCCGTCGTGGTGCTTCGAGGTGATAATGACGTATTTCACGCCGGCGTCTTTCGCCAGCGCGGCCCATGCGTCCGGGTCGAATTCGACCGGGTTGAAATTGTCGGCGTAGTACTGGTACTCCTCGAGCGGGATCTGGAGAAGCTGGCGGGCCCACTCCTCGCGGCCGATCATGGAGTAGACGCCCCAGTGGATGAACAGGCCGAACTTGGCCTCGCGGAACCATTGGAGGCGGTCGGGCGTCCGGCCCTGGGCCCCGAGGGACGCAGCCGTGGCTGCGAAACATGTTAAAAAGACAAGACATGCGGCCAAGCCGGCGATTGTCCGGTTTTTCATATCGCGACCTCTCCTCTCCGGTGAATGCCTCAAGGTTAGGGCTCTTCTCCCGTTTTCGGGCAAGTCCGTCCTTTCGGCTTTGCTCAGGATATCGCCCTTAGCCCCCCGGCCCCCCCTGGGACCAGTCCCGGCGGTCCCCCCGCCTTCGGCGGGTCCCCCTCCGCTACGGGGGTCTTCAGGGCGACATCCATCGCCGCCTCACGGCGGACTTCCTTAATTATGGGAGAAGAGCCAAGATTATCTCCGGACGGGGCGAGTGTCAACGGCGCGGCGCGCGGACCTCCTCTTCGTCGGCCGGCGTCTTGATCAATACTTACTACGGGGAGCAGTAAATACTTTGCATAATCCTTGCTGCTCCACGAGTACTAGCCGGGCTATATAGAAATCTGAAGACATCTATTTTCTGCCCGGCTTAGTAATGTACGCCTTCGGGTCGAGCCCGGAGTCCGGCGGCAGGCGCCACATGAAATTGGGGTCGATGCGGGGCTCGTCGTTCCGGTGTTTTTCCATGAGGGCGACTTTTCTCCGTATGAGCTCGGGCAGGTTCGTCCCGTACATATTGAAGGTCTCGCCCGTCGGATCGATGGGCATGAACCGTGTCTTCGAGGATTCGAAGAGCGCGGCCAGGGCGCGGGCGTTCGCGACCTCGTCGTCGACCATGGCCCGGACCAAGGTCAGGCGTCTCTCCCTCTCGGCCGGGTCTTTCGCCTCGATATAGCCGTGAACTCCGGCCACCCAGGCCGCCGTGTTGCGCAGGGTCCGGAAATAACAGCGCAGGGCCTGGAGCCGATCGAACTGGTCGACGAAAACCGCCCGTGCGTCGCCCTTCGCCGATTGGACCGCGTCCTTCAGGACCCCGATCGCCTCATCCAGGGGCTTCCACGTCCGCTGGTCGGCCTGGGCCACGATCGCGTCGGCCTGGTCGCGGGTCATGAGGGTCCAGAGGATATCCGTGCCCAGGTCGACGAGGTTGGGGTTGTTGAAGGTCACGGTCATATACTTCTCGTAATAGGCGCGCTCCGCCTCCGGGATCCTCTCGATATCCGGGGCGAAGGGCCGGACGAGGAGCCGGTACCAAGGGAAGCCCCAGTTGTTGTCGCCGTATAGGCCGATCGACGGGAAGCCGCGGACGGCCGTGTCGCAGAGCCGCCAGGCCTTGACCAGGGCCGGGACGCCACTTTTTCCGACGAGGCGGGCCGCCGCCGCGGCAACGACGGCGTCGACGTCCGCGCTCGCGTCGAAGTTGAGGGCCCTGAGGATGTCGCGGTTGAGGTCGTAAGGGGCGAGCGGCGCCGGGTCGACCGTGACCTGGGCCTTGTCGAAGCCGGCCGCTTGGAGGCTGCGGACCTCTTCGGCCGCAAGCCAGGGCGAGGGAATGCCCAGGAGGTAGTTGTTCTGGAGGCGGGTCGTCGTGAAGATCTCGCTGCCTTTGGCCGGCAGGGACTTGAGCCGCCGGCCGCGCGGCGAGTCGTCGAGTTCTTTCGGAGCGACCCAGAGGTCCAGCCCCTCGGTCAGGCCGTTGAGGATGAATTCCTCCTCGTTCGAAAAAGAGAAGAGGTTGAAGAGGAGGCGGAAGTCCGGCCGGGTCTCGGCGGCCGCGTCCTTCAGGGTTCGGAAATAGCGGAGGACGTTGTCGGCCGCGGCCTTGGCGATGGCTTCGTGCGATGTCCACTCGCGGACGAGGTAGGCGCCGCCGTTCCGTCCCGCGTAGAGGCTGGCCGTATACTCGAAACCCGAGCCGCTGTCGTTCGTCCAGAGGTAGATGTAGCCGAGCTCGGGGACCTCGCGCATCAGCCGCCGCATGAGCTCGGCGTAGTGCCAGCGGACGGCGGGATGGGACAGGGTCAGCGTGAAGCGCGGGCGATAGCTCCTGAAGGGGTGGTCGACCCGGGCCCCGCGGAGGTAGGGGTACTTTTCAAGCACAGAGTCGGGGACGGAGCGCGGCGAGCTGATGTTGAGGCCGGGCGTCAGGCCGTACTCGACGGCCAGGCGGGCGTTCTCCTTGAGGAGCGTCAGGTTGGCCTCGAGATATTCGGGTGAATAGGCCCCGGCGTTGAGGGGCGTCTCGACGAACTGATCGAGGTCGGGGCTGAAATAATAGAAACGGTAGTAGATCTCCCCGGGCGGCCCCTGCTCGGCCGGCATGTCCTTGGCCAGGGCGTTCACCGGTACGTGGCTGAAGCCGAGGCGGGCCAGCTCGCGGACGGAGCGCTCGGCGTCGTAGCCGGCCGCGACCCGCTTCGGGTTGGCCAGGTAATTGTCGCCGCCCTCGAGCCGGGAAAAACGGGGGACGACGACTTTCCCGTTCTCGAACCCGGCGGCGTCGAGCCCGAGCCAGTCCTCCTTGAGCAGGGAATAGAGCGCGTAAAGGAGATGGGGCGCGGACGTCGTGAGCTCGCCGCTTCCGTCCGCGGCGAGCTTGAGGAACATCCAGCTTTTCCCGCCGGCCGCGCGAAGGGCTTCAAGCGACGGGCCGGCCGCGATCTTTTCATCGAAAACGCCGATGCGACAGACGCCCTTCTCGGACGCCCCGCCCGAGGCGGCGGTCTTGATCTCGGCCTGGGGCGCCAGGTCGCGGCGGAATTCCTCGGCCACGGTCCGGTCGACGGGGCGTCCGTTCGCGGGGATGGCCAGGATGCGGATATTTTTCAGGGCGTCGGCGACCGTCGGTTTGCGTTCCGCGGCGAAACCAAGCCCCATTAGGGATAAGGCCCCCAGGAGCGCTACGAATTTGGCCATGGACGCCTCCTTGAGATGTGTGCAGGCTGGGGAATGGTCGGCGCCCTATTCTATGAGATTCCCGCGAGGGTTCGCAAGCGGCGGGGTCTGTGAGAAATTCCGACTGCGGCGAGCGTTGTTTTAGTGAAGGCATTAAAAGGCGTTTGCCCGAGGTCCCATGGCGCATCGATTCCTTTCCCGGTTGGCCGAAGCTATCTTCGACCAGGTCCCCTCGGACCAGGCCCTTTTCCGGACGCTCGACGGAAAAGGGAACAGGGTCTTCGAAACTTCCAAGGGGATGGATAAGACGAGCGGCGGAGGGGGGCCCACCCGGGATTCGGACGAAACGATCGTCCGCCGGGTCCTCGAGATGGGCCGACCGGTCCTCGTCACGGACCTCGCCGCGGAGCCGCTCTTCGCCGACCTGGAGCTCGATGGGAACGGCCATCCCCGGAGCATCTTGGCCTACTCCTGGACGCTCCAGGGCCTCCCCGCTGGCGTCGCCTACCTGGCCCGAAACGCCGCCGGCCGCCCTTTCACCCGGGAAAACATGGAGTTCCTGACCTTGGCCATGTCGCCCGTTCTCTACCTTGCGAGGGGAAACGGAAGCCGCGACCTGGAGGGCCGGGCGTTGTCGCGGGATGATGACGGAGCCGGGAGCCCATTCATGGGAATGGCGCTCCCCGTCCGGCGTGTCCGGGCCATGATCGAAAAAATCAGGGACACCGACGCGCCCGTCTTCATCTCGGGGGAGAGCGGCACGGGAAAGGAACTCGCCGCCAGGATCATCCACGATACGGGGCGGCGCCGGGCCGGGCCGTTCGTCGCCGTCAACTGCGCCGCCATCCCTGAAGCCCTCATCGAGAGCGAGCTCTTCGGCCACGCCCGGGGGGCCTTCACCGGGGCCGTGAGGGACAAGACCGGCCTGGTCGAGGAGGCCACGGGCGGGACGTTCTTCCTCGACGAGATCGGCGACCTGCCGCTCCTCCTCCAGTCCAAGCTCCTCCGCGTCCTCGAAGAGAAAAAAGTCCGCCGGGTCGGCGAGACGCGCCACCGCGCCGTCGACGCCCGATTCGTCAGCGCCACGAACAAGGATCTCGACCACGAGGTCGAGCGGGGCCGTTTCCGCCAGGACCTCTTCTATCGGCTGAAGATCATCGCCATCGACCTGCCGCCCCTCCGGGGAAGGCCGGAGGACGCGCTGCTCCTTCTCAACCACTTCCTCGATGAATTCTCCCGGTCCATGGGCAAGCCCCGGCCTTTCCTCTCGCCCGTCGCGCTGGAGATGCTCCTCCGCTACCCCTGGCCCGGGAACGTCCGCGAGCTCCAGAACGAGGTCCAGCGATGCCTGGTCATGGCCGACGGGGCGCCGCTCATCCTCGAGGAGTACCTCTCGCCCAAGATCAACCCGGCCGGGGAGATCTATTCGCGCGCCTCCCACCGTTTCTCCGAAGCCAAGGCGGATTTCGAGAAGCGGTTCCTCCGGGAGGCCCTGGTCCGCTGCCGGTATCACCGGACCCGGACGGCGGCCGAAGTGGGGCTGACCCGCCAGGGGCTGTTCAAGCTGCTCAAGAAATACGGAATAGAAGCGAAAGGCGCTCAGGCCGGGTCGTAGCCAGGACTGCCAAAGAGGGACTGTCCCTCTTTAGCAGTCCCTCTTTGTTGAAGCGGGGGGGCGGGTTATGCTACATTCGCCCCATGGCCGAAATAAAAGATGAGGCCCGCGTCTTTTCGCTGACCTGTCCCTGCTGCGAGGCGACCCTCTGGGTCGACGGCGAAACACGGGCCGTCCTGCGGTCCGAAAAAGCCAAGCGTAAGAAAGGCTCGCTCGACGACCTCCTGGTCAAGGAACACGAGCGGCGGAGCGGGTTCGACCGCAAGTTCGACGCCACGTTCGAGCTCCAGAAGGAGAAGCACTCCAAGGCCGATGAACTGTTCAAGAAGGCGCTCGAGAAGGCCGAGAAGGGCGAGGACGAAGAACCCGGTCCTTAAGATGTCACGCAGCCCCTGGAGCTAACCCCTACCTCTTTTTGGCGGTGATGGTATCCATTCATATCCCCCGGCCCCCGGGAACCAGTCTGCCGGTTCCTACGCCGCGTAAGCGGCGAGCCCCTCCGCTACGGGGTCTCTGGATGGTCCCCGTCACAGCCCGGGTGGCGTTGAAAAAAATCAACGTCAGGCGCTGTTCAGAGGAGGGGTGTCGTCAGCTGCCGGGCTGCGTCTCATCCTCCCGAATCCGCGGTGCCATCGTCCATTTGGTGAAGCCGAAGACGGCCAGCATCACGACGGATAGATAGTTCATGAAGGCCCAGGGCAGGTAGGCGAAGGTCGAGACCCCCAGGGTCCCGGTGATGTAGACTCCGGCCATGCTCCATGGGATCAGGGGCACAATGATCCCGCCGCTTTCCTCGATGATGCGCGACAGGTTCTTGGCGGCCAGACCCTTTTTCTTGAAGATGGGCGCGAGGAGGTCGGCCGGCAGGATCATCGACAGGTAGGAGCTCCCGGTGATCATGGCCGAGAGGACGGCCGCGCCGATCGTCGTCAGGACGAGGCTCCAGATTTCGCGGGTGAACTTCATCACCCGCTCCAGGATGACGGCCAAACACCCCGTCTTCTGCATGATGCCGCCGAACGAGAAGGCCGTGAAGGCGATGAGCTGGGTCTCCATCATGCTCATCATCCCTCCCTTGGCCAGAAGCGCGTCCACGACCCCGACGCCCGTCCGGGCGGGGAGCCCCGAGTTCATGGCCGTGGCTACGACCGTGAGGGGGATCTTCTGGACGAGGACGGCCAGGGCCGCCGCGGTGAGGGACGACAGGAGCATGGCCGGGATGGTCGGCTTCTTGGCCACGGCGAAATAGAAGATGACGGCCATGGGCAGGAGAAGGAAAACGCTGAAGCGGAAGTTCGACTTGAGCGTGCGGAGGATGAGGTCGAGCGCGTCCGACTGGACGGCAACGGCCCCGTACTTCAGGCCGACGAAGAAATAGATGGCCAGGCCGGCCAGCCAGGCCGGCACGGCCGACCACATCATGTGCCTGACATGGTCGAAGAGGTTCGACCCGGAGATGACCGCGGCCAGGTTGGGGATGTCGGAGAGAGGCGACATCTTGTCGCCGAAGTAGGCGCCGGCCACGACCGCCCCGGCCGCCGGGCCGAGGGGGATGCCGAGGCCCATGGAAATACCCATGAAGGCCACGCCCACCGTGCCGATCGTACCCCACGAGGTCCCCGAGGCGATGGCGACGACCGACGAGACGAGGCAGGCCGTGGCCAGGAAGAACTTGGGCGAGATGAGCTTCAGTCCGTAATAGATGACCATGGGGATGGTGCCGCTGGCCATCCAGGACCCGACGAGGATGCCGACCGAGAGCATGATCAGGATGGCCGGCATGGCCCTGTGGATGCTGTCGACGATGCCCCGCTCCATGTCCTTCCACTTGAAGCCGAGGGCGAGGCCCATCGTCGCGGTGATCGCGGCCGCGGCGACGAGGAGGACCTGGGCCTTGATCTTGTAGACGCCGTAGCCGACGCCGAGGAGGAGGGCCATGGCGACGAGCGGAATGAGGGCGATCCCGAACTTCGGCGGTCGGCCGGAGGCCGGAGCCGGAGACCCGTTAATCTTGTCGGCGGAGGTTGTCTTGTCCATCGGCCATCTCCAGTGAAGAGCGAGAAGAGGGGCTGTCCCTCTTTAAGGGGACAGTCCCTCTTCTAACTGCTGAACGTGCCGCGGACGAGGAGCCGCCCGCCGGCCATCATCCTTTTTCCCCGGGCGAAGACGTCGCTCAGCCCGAGGTCTTTGTCGAGGACGATGAGGTCGGCGTCCCGGCCCGGCCCGATACGCCCCTTTTTCTCGAGCTTGTAGAACTCGGCCGCATTGGTCGAAAAAAGCCGGGCGGCCGTTTCGGGCGGCAAGAGGCCCTTGCGGAGAACGTCCCCGAACTTGCGGAAGAGGTCCTTTTCCGTGGCGATCGTCAGCCGGACGAGCCGGCCGCTCTCGTCGAAAACGGGGATACTGCCGTTGCTGTCCGAGCTGAGCATCATCCGGCCGAAAGGGAGGCCTTTTTCCCGGAAGCGGGCGATACAGTCTTCGAGATTCACCTCCGGGTCGGGTGGAACGGGCTCAGGCCCGACGGTGATATCAACCGAACCGCCCGCCGCGACCCAGGCGAGGCCCTCTTCGAAAAGCCCGGGGTTGCGGCTGATGTGGGTCGGGACGAGCTGGGTCACGGGGATCTCCGTTTCGCGGACGATCCGGAAGAGAAGCTCGAGCCCGCGGCGGCCGTCGCCCAGGTGGAGATGGAGGATGCCGGCCTTCCCGCCGAGCATCCCCCCGACGCGGCATTCGGCCGCGAGCCTCGCGACCTCGTCGAACGTCGGTTGCGAGGAGCGGTGGTCGCTCACGGCGATCTCGCCCGCGCCGACGACCTTGTCGACGACGATGAGGTCGGAACGGACGCATCCGGCCAGGGTCCGGACGGGGATCTCGTAGGACCCCGAATAAATGAACGTCGAGACGCCCTCGAGCTCGAGCGCCCGGGCTTTGGCCAAGAGGGAGGTCATGTGGCGGGTGACGCCGTCGGTCCCCAGACAACCGATGACGGTGGTGACGCCGCTCGAGATGATATCTTCGACCCTGATCTCGGGAGCGCGCGTCGCTGGGCCGCCTTCCCCTCCGCCCCCCAGGATGTGGACGTGGGGGTCGATGAGCCCGGGGAAGACGCGCTTCCCGGCCGCGTCCACGGTTTCGGCCTCGAGGCCGTCGATCCGGATGCGGCCCGGTTCAGCCACGGCCTCGATCGCGCCTCCGGCGAGCAGGAGGTCCTTCCGGCCGAGCGGTTCCGGGGCAAAAACGTCTCCGCCGCGAATCAGAGTGACCATGGGCGCCTCCTTACTCGGACGGGGCCTAAAGTAGCACGCCTGACGGGCGTTCGCAAGCGGCCGCGCCGCCCCCGGGGCGCTCTTTGAATTTTCCGGGCGGATTTTGTAGAATAGCCCTATGCCTTTGGCCACGTTCGAGGAAGAATTCAAGCGCATCGAAAAGTCCGTCGACCGCGTGACGCGGGCGTTTATTTTCGCCAAGAAAATCGACCTCCGCGGCGGCGAGAACTTCGTCCGAGAGGGCCCGAACATCATCATCGGGAACCACATCGGGAGCTACAAGGACGTGGCCATCCTGTTCCGGACCGTGCCGCGGATGATCTACTTCACCGCCAACAAGATGATCTTCGATAAAAAAGAGGCGAGCGAACTCGTCCTCCGTCACCTCCACCGGCACATGGGCAAATTCGGCGGGTTCGTCCATCTCATCCTCAACCCGCTTTTTACCTACGTGGTGCACTTTGTGTCCGGGAATGCGGCCAGGGTCGGCTCCATTCCCGTCGACATCTACGGCAGCAAGCGCGAGTCGATCCTCAAGTGCCAGGACTATCTGAGGAAGGGGAGGGCCGTCATCGCTCTGCAGGGCCGGGGCCGGGTCCACCCCAAGGACCCGAACCCCTACGTCAAGAGCTTCCGGCGGGGCGTCTCCATCATGGCTTACAACCTTTTCAAGCAGGAAGGCCTTGCCGTCCCCGTCACGCCCATGTCGATTTTCGGGACCCACATCATGTGGGGAGTGCCGGCGACGATCAAGGTCAGCGTCGGCCGGCCCCTTTTCATACGGGATTATTGGACCGGGGCCGAGACTTCGACCGTCGAGAAGTTCCGGGCGGCCCTGGAACAGACCGTCTCCGGCCTCTTGCGCGAGAGCCTGAGCTGGTGAGCTCGGAAGATCAAAGGACGGTGAACCATGTTTAAAGGACATCCCAAGGGCCTCTTTGTCGCCTTCTTCGCCAACATGGGCGAGCGCTTCGGCTTTTATACGATGGTCAGCATCTTCGTCCTGTTCATGCAGGCGAAGTACAACATGAGCACGGGCAGCGCGGCCCGCATCTATGCCCTCTTCGCGGCCGGTGTCTATTTCCTGCCCCTGATCGGTGGCTTCCTGGCCGATAAGATCCTGGGCTATGGCCGAACTGTCAGCATCGGGCTGGTTACGATGTTCCTCGGCTATGCCCTGCTTGCCGTTCCGTCGACGATCGGGGCGGGCTTTGGCCTGGCCATCGTGGCCCTGGCAGTTATCGCTTTTGGGACCGGCCTCTTCAAGGGCAATCTCCAGGCCCTCGTCGGCAACCTCTACGATGACCCAAAGTACAGCCCTCTCCGCGATCGGGCCTTCAATATCTTCTATATGGGGATCAACATCGGGGCCATGTTCGCGCCGACGGCTTCGGAAAAGGTAATCAATTGGATCCTTAGCGCGTCCCATTACGTCTATAACGCGCGGATCCCGGCCCTGGCCAATAGTTTCTTGAAAGGGACGCTGGCCGACGCCGGTGATTACCTGGCCATCGCTCAAGCCCAGGACCCTGCGGTGACCCTTGCAAGCCTCAAAGCGTTTTCAGAAAATTACCTCAATGCTTTGAGCAAGTCCTACCATTTCGGCTTCGGCGTCGCCTGCCTCAGCCTGATCATCTCCATGCTGATTTTCTGGGGATTCCGGAAGTACTATAAGCACGCGGATCTCAGCGAAAAGCAGAAATCGAGATCCGAGGCCCACCGCGGCCAGATGGTCGAGATGTCGCCCAAAGAGACGAAAGAACGCCTCGTCACCCTCGGCTTGGTCTTCTTTGTCGTCATCTTCTTTTGGTTGGCCTTCCAGGAAAGCGCCGTCACGATGACCTATTTCGCCCGCGATTATACCGTTCCAAGCGTCGGCAAGGTGACTAACCTGTGGTTCGACCTGACCGGACTGCTCCCCATTTTCATGGCCATCGTCGGCTTGGTCGTCCTGCTCAGGAAGGCATCGGGGCGCCTGGCCCGCGTCCTCGGGGCGGCCGCCTTCATAGGGTTCGGCATTATGGGCTATCTCCGCTACCAGGGTTATCCTGTCGTCAACCCCTTCATGCCCCAGCGCTTCCAGCACTTCAACCCCTTCTTCATCGTCGCCCTGACGCCCCTCGTCATCGGAGTCTTCGGCTGGCTGAATAAGAGGGGGAAGGAGCCGTCGTCCCCGCGCAAGATAGGATTCGGCATGCTCCTGACAGCCGTGGCCTTCACCATCCTGGCCATAGGCTCCATCGGTCTTCCGAGCCCCAAGGACCTTGGCGCCCAGGTCGCCCCGGTCGATTCGCAGGTTTCGGTTTATTGGCTGATCTCGACCTATTTCCTGCTGACTATCGCCGAGCTTTTCCTGAGTCCCATCGGGATCTCGTTCGTCTCGAAGGTCGCCCCACCCAAGTATAAGGGCCTCATGCAGGGCGGTTGGTTCGCTGCGACCGGCATCGGCATCATCCTGGTCGGGCTCATGGGCGGGCTGTGGATGAAGATCCCGCTCTGGGCGCTATGGGGGATCCTGGTCGTGGCCTGCCTGCTCTCGGCCGCCTTCATCTTCTCGATCATGAAGCGGCTGGAGCGGGTCGCCCGGGCCTGAGGGGCCATCGCAGCTCCGTGAGCGCCTGCCATGCCCGAGTTCCGCTACCATCACCTCGGCGTCCCCACGGGCCGGCCCTTGCCCAAGGATGACTATATCGCGGAGCACAAGATGTACGCTTCGGGCTACGAGCAAAGCCCTTATGGCATCGAGTGGATGAAATTCGATCCGGATTGTCCGCTTCCGGAGCTCGTCAAGACGGTCCCGCACGTCGCCTTCGTCGTCGATGATCTCCAGGCGGCCATCGCGGGCCAAGAGATCCTCATCGCGCCCAACAGCCCGTCGGACGGCGTTACGGTCGCCTTCATCGTCGACAACGGGGCGCCCGTCGAACTGTTGCAGTTCGACAGCCCCGAGGCCGAGATCTGGCCGCGCGAGGCGAAATTCCGGATGGAATGATGAACGGCCGCGGCAAGTTCACGATTGTCGAATCTGATCGATGGAGGATAAAGAATGAATAAGGGAGCCTTCCGGAAGTGCGCCGGCGTCGCAGCAATTGTTTTCTTCTGCATGGGAGCCGGCCTTGGCCGGGCGCAGGAACCTGCGGCCCAAGCACCGACTCTGACGGCCGGGGATGCGGCCGCCGCCATCTACGGTCTGGTCAGTTCGGCCGGGGGAAAGCTCCCCGACTGGGACAAGGTCCGGGCCTGCTTCCTGAAAGAGGCCGTCATCGTCCTGAGGACGAGCTGGACGGCCCTGACGGCTTTTTCCCTCGATGGATTCATCAAGGACTTCGTCGATTTTTACGAGAAGCCGTTCAAGCGGGGAGAGGCCACGGTCGTTCCGAAAGAGAGCGGCTTCACCGAGAAGGTCGTCCGCATGAAAGCCTGGGAATTCGGGGACATGGCCCACGTCCTCGTCCTGTATGAGGCCCAGATCACCGGGTTCGCCATGGCGCCACAGCAGGGCGTCGACAGCTGGCTCCTCGTCCGGCGCGACGGCCGTTGGCTCATCGCCGGGGCCACGAACGAGCTCGTGACCGCGGCGCGGCCCGTCCCCCCCGAACTCCGCGAAAGCAAGTAAGGGGGCGCCCGTTCGGCCCGCGGACGTCAGAGGATGGCTTTTTTCTTTTCCAGGTAATAGAGGTAATTCTCGAAAGTGACGTCCGGCGGGACGCGGTGGTCCGCGCAGGGGACGTAGCCGCCGCGCTCGACGAGGGGATGAAGCTTCTCGAGCTCCCGGTCGATGGCGTCTTTTCCGGCGATCAGGGCCATCTTGTCGACGCCGCCGAGCAGGAGCACGTCGTTCCCGTATTCTTCCCGCAGCCGCAAGGGATCCGTGTGCAGGGCCTCGATGGGGAACATGCAGTTGATGCCGCCCCTGAGCCAGCCCGGGACGAGCTCGTAGATCCGGCCGTCGCAGTCGAGGACGTTGACGCCTATGCCGCGCGTCTTGAGGGCGTCGGTGATCCGCTTATAGCGCGGCACCATGAGCTCTTCGAAGAGCCGGGGCGACATGAGCGGGCCGTGGTTGTAGCACATGTCTTCCCACCACCAAGCGACATCGACCCCGCCCGCCGGAATGTCGTTCTCGATGAACTCGAGGTCCATCAAGGTGATATGCTCCATCATCTCATCGATCCAGGCACGGTCGGTCAAGAGGGCGATGGACAGGTTCTCGAGGCCCATCCAGTCGCGGAGCCAGCCGTAGAGCGAGCCGCAGTGGAAGAGGATGGGCATGCCGGCGGCGTGGGCCGCGGCAATCGCCGCTGGGACGTCGCCGATCCGGCCGGGGCGTTCGGGGTCCAGACGCTCCTCGCGGAGCCTCTCCCAATCGGCCCGGGTCTCGACGGCGAACTTGAGGAACTTGGGCATGGACGAGTCGTAGTCGAGCATCTCGGTGAGCGCCCCGTCCTTGGTCTGGACGACGCGCCGTTCGCCCCGCTGCTCGATGGTTTTTTCTTCAAAAGCCGGAAAAAGCCCCTTCTGGATGGGTACTTCCGGTAGGATGGAGAGCCCCTCGAGGCCGAGGTGCCTCTCGACGTCTTCGTTCGTCCGGCAGCCGCGGGGCAGGCCCTGCTCGTGCCAGACGGCGATCGTTTTGTCCCAATAGCCGAACTCCATGTCGGGGACGCGGTCGGGCTTCTCCCAGCGGAAGACCCTGTTGAATCGCTCTCGAACCGTCATTAGCTTGAAGGCCCCTAGCCAACCTGGATGTACTCGGCGAATGAGCGCGGTTCCGGAAGCGGCTGATTGTC
>Ga0315279_10003391_pt1 | contig 22278 bp, 15 predicted proteins | sample YL17G06_20_MG_FD_203694 | JGI IMG/M metagenome (GOLD analysis project Ga0315279, IMG submission 203694) | Sediment microbial communities from Yellowstone Lake, YNP, Wyoming, USA - YL17G06_20 | ecosystem: Environmental > Aquatic > Freshwater > Lake > Sediment | place: USA: Wyoming | collected... | reverse complement strand
GGAGCTTTGGCAGCAGAGAATTAATTCTATGTTCGATAATAGTACCGGACATAACAAAATACCAGAATTCCTTATTACAGCGTTATGCTATGCTGCATGAGCCAAACAAAAAGTGCGAAAGTCAACAGTATGTGAATCATATAATACCAACATTGGATTGGGAAGGTGGATCATTAGGCATTCGCCTTAGATTTGAGCCTAAAGATATAGAGGTTCTCTACAAAGATTACCTTTCCTCATTTAAATCTGCCAAAGAAACAATCGAGACCTCTAATCGTGCCGGAAAAAACACAGATCTAAAACTTTGGCCTAGGACAATGCGTGATTTTCTCGATAAGCGACTCAATCCCCACTTTACTGTTCGCGCATACATTCTTGATCCCAAGAATCGCAAAAACCCAATAGATGGTATTGCACAGCCTCAAGAACTTCCTGAGGGTAGTTTACCCTTAGAGGGAGATCCGTTTAAAGGCATGATCAGAGTAGATAATATTAGTGCACAACGTGGTTTTGCAGATCCAAGTGATATACAAAATCAACAAGAGCATGGAAGACTATCTACTCAATTAAGAAGTTATTATGCCAAGCATATAGATCCATCGGAGTTACCAGATGCTTCTGATATCGGCGCCTTAGAAGCTATCGAAAAAGCTCAATTGTCTTTTGATGAAAAACTCAGAAATGGATTCAAGATACCCTTGAGTGAATTAGAAGGTCTAGGGTATCCCGGGTTTACCGATCCCAAGATAACGATATCCAGTAAAATTAGACCTATGGATGGCCTAAATCATGAATCAGCCGTGCAATTTGAGGTAATCAATAACGAGAAAGATGGAGAAAAGCTTCCTTTGCGACTTCCTGAAAAATACAATGGTTTAGGTTATCAAAATCTCATTTCGATGGCCTTTAAATTGATGAGTTTCCGAGATGAATGGATGCAGGTCGGTAAGGTCGCCAAAAGAGTCGCTGATAAAAAAGATAGCTTTATCCCACCCTTGCATTTTGTTTTAATAGAAGAACCGGAAGCACACCTTCATGCACAGGTACAACAGGTTTTTATACGCAAAGCTTATGGTGTATTACGGAATCATGATAACCTGAAAGATAAGGAACAGTTTACTACTCAGTTGGTAGTTAGCACACATTCAAGCCATATCGCTCACGAGATAGACTTCGCAAGCCTTAGATATTTTCGGCGAAAACCTCCACAAACCTCTGGAGAAGTTCCAATCTCTACCGTGGTAAATCTTTCGGAAGTATTTGGCAAAGGTGATGAAACAAACAGATTTGCTGACCGCTATCTAAAGACAACGCATTGCGACTTATTTTTTGCGGATGCTGCAATTTTTATTGAAGGGTCTGCAGAAAGGATGTTGGTTCCTCATTTTATTAGCCATCATTTTGAAAAGCTTAACGGAAGCTATCTTTCATTATTGGAAATAGGTGGTAGTCATGCCCATCGTTTAAGGCGCCTCATTGAGCATTTGGGACTAGTTACACTAATTATTACAGATTTAGATTCAGTAGATCCCAATAATAAAAATGCTTCTGTTCAGCCAACCAAGGGTAAAGGGTATGTAACAGGAAATGATACGCTGAAAACATGGGTACCAGAAAAGCAAAATATTGATGAACTGCTAGATATTAAATCTTCTGACAAGGTAAAAGATTATGTAAGAGCGGCCTATCAATACCAGGTTAAAATTAAAATTGAAGGGAATGAAGAAGAAGCTATACCATATACTTTCGAAGACGCATTAGTTTTTGAGAATATAGAATTATTTAAAAGTTTAGATGGGAACGGACTGATAAAGAAATTTAGTGAAGCAGTAAAAACAAAAAATAATGCAGCGGAACTTGGGCAGGATATGTTCAAGGCATTGAAAGATGGAAAGAAGGCAGAATTTGCTCTTGAGCTGCTTTATTTGAAAGAGCCAAAAGAATTAAAAGTGCCAACATATATAAATGAAGGACTTACTTGGTTACAGGAACAATTAGAACACAAGCAGAAAGATATTTTGCTTCTCACCTCTGATGCTTAAGGAGAAAAGAATAATGCAAAATAACGCAATTATAGATGATGACAATTTTGACAAACATGTTGATGATGAAATACATAGTTGTCTGAATTTGGATAAACCTAAGAGTTTCTTTCTGTTCGCAGGTGCCGGCTCTGGAAAAACTGGCTCTTTAGTCAAAGCATTGGAAAGTATACAGAAAGGTATTGGATTGCGTTTGCGTTTAAATAGCCAACGGGTGGCAGTTATCACTTATACAAATGCAGCTTGTGATGAAATCAAGAGTCGTATTCGTTTTGATCCGTTATTCTCTGTGTCTACTATCCATAGTTTTATTTGGGACTTGATTAAAAACTATCAGAAAGATATTAAACAATGGCTTCATGTAGATTTGAGAACGAAAATTGCTGAACTTGAAGATAAGCAGCGAAAAGGACGATCCGGCAAAGCTTTTATTGACCGTGAGAAAAGTATTAAAGCAAAAACAGATCGTCTTGAAAATCTAAATAACATCAAACGATTTACTTATAATCCTAATGGGGAAAATACCAGCCGTGATTCTTTAAATCATAGCGAAGTTATTGACATAGGAGCTCATTTTTTGACCAATAAACCATTGATGCAAAATATATTGATCAGAAGATTTCCCATATTGCTTATTGACGAAAGTCAAGATGCCAACAAACTTTTAGTAGAAGCTTTTTTTAAAGTTCAAAAAGAACATTCAACTTCTTTTTCACTGGGGCTATTCGGAGATATGATGCAACGGATTTATGCGGATGGCAAAATTGACCTTGGTGAGGATTTGCCAGAAGATTGGGCTAAGCCCGCTAAAAAAATGAATCATCGTTGTCCTCATCGCATAATTAAGTTAATTAATAAAATCCGTTTTGAGGTTGACGGTCAAGAACAAAGAGGAAGACAAGACAAGGAAGAAGGGCTTGTTAGATTATTTATATCTCCTTCAAATAGTACTGATGAAATTAAAAAAAAGAATGAAAATGATGTCGCTCAAAAAATGGCTGATATCACAGAGGATAAGAAGTGGATAGGGGCTGATTCTGATGTTAAAATTTTAACTCTTGAACATCATATGGCTGCAAATCGTATGGGTTTTTTAGAATTGTTTGAGTTTCTTGATAAGGTTGATCGCTTCAAGACGGGACTGCGAGATGGTACGCTTACCGGCTTACGTTTCTTCACTCAATTGATATTACCTTTAGTTAACGCGCACCAAAGTGGTGATAAATTTGGTGTTGCTCGGGTTGTACGTCAATCATCACCATATTTAAGTAAGGATTATTTAAAAACTAACAATGATGGCCTTAAAGAGGCAAGAAATCATGTAAATAAACTCATGTCTCTTTGGGAAAATGGCAGTAACCCACGACTTGTTGATATTCTGCAAAATATCGCTCAAACTAAATTGTTTGCCATACCAGATAGCCTAATCCCAATTGCTAATAGAACAATAGAAGAACAAGAATTTGCTGAATCGGCTGAAGCTAATCAGTCAGAGGAAGAGATAGACAAAATTGACGAACTTGATGCATGGGATAGAGCGCTCAATGTTCCTTTCACACAAATTAAAGTATATGATGAATATGTTTCTAATCGGGCTAAATTTGGAACACATCAAGGAGTAAAGGGGCTTGAATTCCCGCGTGTCATGGTAATTATAGATGATAGTGCGGCACGAGGGTTTATGTTTAATTATGAAAAATTGTTTGGAGCAAAAGAACCAACATCAACAGATTTGAAAAAGGAGCAAGAAGGAGAAGAAACCAGTTTTGACCGAACACGACGTCTCTTTTATGTGACATGCAGTCGTGCGAAAAATAGTTTGGCAATAGTTGCTTACACTGAAAATCCAGATAAGGTTAAGGAATTTGTATTGTCGAAGGACTGGTTTAAAGAAGACGAGGTTGTTCTGCCATTTAAAGACGGACGATCCCGATTATAATGTTGAGCAGTTTATTAGGTAAACAGTTAAAAAAAGTAAAATCTGTGAAATCTGTGGTTATTTTTGTGCCTTCGAGTCTTTGTGGCCAATTTTGTCTTTTGCCCGTTACTCATCTACTCCCAAAGTCAAGAAGTGCAAAAAAATGGTTCAAAAAGTGTGCATTTTGGTACATTTTTGCTCAAAACACGTTCATTTCTGACAAAAAAATGCAAAAAAGCGCAAAAAAACACTAATTTTTACCAGCATTTTTAGCCTAAAAACCAATAAGTCCTATAAAATCACACTTTTTACTATCGCCAGCCACCCCATTTTTCAAAATTTCCCTCAAAAACCCTTATTTCCACCTATTTTCCGACTTTTTTTCTCTTTTTTTACCTCCCTTTTCCTTTTTTACTTTGTCGATTCTGGCCGCAGCAGCCGTTTTCAAATCGACAATCGAAACTTGTCCGCCGCTTGCCCGCCGGAGTTTACCCGCCATCCGTGTGGCGGGTGTGGCGGGTCCGTATGGCGGAATCGTAAATCTAAAATTGAAAATCCCCTGTGGGCTTGACGGAGACCGTTGGATAGTATAGTATTTTGGCAGCTTTTTAGCCGTAAATTCAGTCCTTATTTTAGGCGTCTTTCTTATGGGTAATATCGACCGAAAAGCATTTTGTCCCGTTAGAAACCGCGTTTCTAACGGGGTTTGTGTGGCAGCAACGCTGCTTATGGCTGGTTTTATATGTGGTTGTCCGGGCCAGTTTAAACTTGGAAGGGGGGCAAAAGAACTTGCACCCCAGACAGAGATGGGTGCTACTATTGGCTCATTGGTCGAAGTAGTTGTGCCCCAGTCAATCCCCGTCGAAGGCTATGGTCTGGTAGGCGGTCTTAATGGAACCGGCTCATCAGAGTGTCCGCCACGGATTAGGGCATATCTTACCCGATATATCCTGTCGCAATTGCCGGGCCAGAAAATCGATGTTGAAAAACTTATTGACAGTCCTAATACCGCCGTTGTGCTGGTAGAGGGGGTAATGCCGTCAATACCTTTGAAGGGCCAATACTTAGACGTAAAAGTGACCGCACTGGAGGGGACACGGACGACCTCTTTGCAGGGCGGCTGGCTGTATGGCGCTGATCTTAATGTAGCCGGAAGCTTCGGTATAGCTATGAAGGTTATGGTTGATGCAGAAGGGCCGGTCTTCATAGATAAAATCGACACTGCCGAAGCGAACAAAAGAGTCGGATATATCCTGGCCGGTGGAAAGGTCCTGGATGACTTCAAGATAGCTCTGGTAGTTCGCAAGCCGGACTACAGAGGCACAAGCAATATTCGCAACCGCGTGAATGAGCTTTTTGGTGGCGACATAGCCAGAGCAGTTTCGCCTGGACGAATTGAAGTGACAGTGCCGGATAAATATAGAGAACAAAAAGAAAAGTTCGTCTCGCTAATAAAAGCGACATATCTTGCCCAGACGCCGCAAGTTACCGAAGAAAGAGTAAAGGCATTTGTTACAAGGCTTGCTGTCTCTCAGGACAAGGATGCGAGTGAAATAGCTCTTGAAGCCATAGGCAATGAAAGCCTTAGCAAGCTGGGCGTTTTGCTGAATTCATCGGACCAGCAGGTGCGGCTGCGGGCAGCCAGATGTATGCTCAATCTTGGTAGTGATGCCGGTTTGGATGTTCTCAGGAAAATGGCGATTGAGAAGGGTTCTGCCTGCCGACTTGAGGCATTGGAGGCCATAGTCGTCGGCGCAAGCCGCAACGATGCGGTTGCAGTATCCCGGAGATTACTATACGACGAGGATTTTGACATCAGCTTGGCTGCGTACGAACAATTGCGGAAATTGGAGGATGTTGCCATAACGAGGGAGTTCATCGGGCGTAATTTTTATCTGGAACGAATCGCACAAACCGGACACAAGGCCATTTTTGTTTCTCGAAGCGGCCAGCCTCGAATCGTAATATTCGGTTTGCCGATTCGCTGCCGCGGTAATATTTACGTGAAGTCGGCTGACGGTAATGTAATAATCAATGCGCCGGCCGGTCAAAAAGATGTCACCCTGCTTCGCAAGCAGCCCAGACGGTCAGGCGTAATAGCCAGGATGAAAAGCTCTTTTGAGCTTGCTGATATTATTCGAACTCTCTGTGAGGAGCCTGCTGGAAAAAATGAGGAGGCCCGCCGTGGCTTGGGCATCTCGTATGACGAAATGATAGCCCTTCTGAAGCAGATGTGTGATAGAGGCGCTGTAAAAGCAGACTTTCTGGCTGGACCCCTGCCAAAAATCGGCTTAACTATCAAGAAATGACAAACCATCGGCCGATAACAGTATGATAACAATATTGCTATCGGCTGTGCTGCGCCGGCTATGTATTCGTTACCAGCTACTGAAAGAAGAGCGAAATTATGAGACTTAACAAAATCGTCCTTGATGGATTCAAAAGTTTTGCTGACAAAACGGAGTTTGTTTTTGATTCGCCCATAACCGCTATTGTGGGACCCAATGGTTGTGGTAAAAGCAATGTCGTCGATGCGGTTAAGTGGGTCCTCGGCGAACAAAGCGTCAAGAGCCTGCGAAGCGACCAGATGGCTGATGTAATATTTAGCGGCAGCAGCAGCAGAAAATCGCTCGGCTCTGCCGAAGTAAGTCTATTTATATCCAATCTTGATGGGACGGGGACACAGCAGCTGCCGATTGATACCGACGAGGTTCAGGTATCGCGAAGAATCTACAGAAGCGGGGAAAGTGAATATCGAATAAATAACAAAATCTGCCGCCTGAAGGACCTCCGCGAATTGTTTATGGACACCGGTATAGGCACCAGAGCATACTCAATTCTCGAACAGGGACAGATTGAGCATTTGGTAAGCGCATCGAAAACGGATAGAAGGATTATATTTGAAGAAGCCGCGGGCATAAGCAAATATAAAGCGCACAAAAAAGAGGCGCTTCGCCGGCTGGAACAGACCGAGCAAAATTTGCTCCGGCTTGCAGATATTCTGGGCGAAGTCGCTAAAGGGTTGCGAAGTGTGAAACTTCAGGCGGGCAAGGCAAGAAGTTACCTCGCGTACACCCAGCGGCTTAAACAACTGCAGGTTAATTACTCGCTGGTTGAATACGCAAAGAATCATACACAAGTAAGCCAGAAGCAATCTGCTCTGGGCCAGATAAGCCAACAGCTCGAGCAGTTGACGGTCCAGATAGCAAAACAAGAGGCCCTGTTAAGTAAACTGGGCGAGCAGATAATAGAAAGCGAACATAAACTGAATCTCACAAATAACGCCCTTGTGTCTGCTGAGAGCAAAATTGAGCAGCAGCTCCAGCGAATTGAATTTTTGCGAGCGAGAATCTCGGAGTTACAGCAGAGGAAGGAATCGGCCCGCCAGAAAATCGAAAAACTGCAGGAGCAGAAAAATCTCTTTGCGGGAAACCTGGCACAATACAAAAGCGAGCTGACAAACTGCCAGAAGATGCTCGAAGAGAAAAGTCAAGCTGTTGAACAAATCCAAAAAAATATCCAGGAAATAAATAGCGATTGTGTCTCGCTCGAGGCGGATTTGGAGGATGAGAAATCCGGAATTATCGACATAGTCAGAAGAACAGCCCAGCTCCATAACGAAATCCAGAGTATTTCGGTTTATCGCAATAATCTATCAAATCAAAAAGACCGTCTCGCCGACCGGGCACAGGCTACTAATGCAGAACTTGAAAAACTACTGACCGAAAAGGCACAACATAAGACCCGCCTGGGCGACATTGAAAAAGTGCTGGATGAGCTCCAGCAAAATCTTGAATCCAAACGTAAAGAGTCGGATGGAATCGATTCTTTGCTCGCGGCAGACAACAAGCGTCTGGCCCATAGCAAAGAGGCACGAAGCGCCCTGAACAGCGAACTGGCGGTATTGACGGAGATGGAGAATCGCCTGGAAGGACTTAAAGCCGGTGCTAAAAACATTTTGCAAAATCGCTTGGCAGGCAGCATTAAATTGGATTGCGTTGAAGGAATGCTGGCGGACATCATTGCCGCCGACCTTGAATACGCGAACGCCGTTGAGGCCGCTCTTGAAGGCCAAACCGATGCTCTGATAATCAATAGCGCAACCGGCCTGTTATCGGATATGGAAACATTTGAAAAGCTTGAGGGCAGAGTGAATTTTATACCCCTCGATAAAATGGAGCCGTTCGTAGATAATAACGATTTGTCCGAATTTCCTCACGTAATGGGCAGGCTTGTTGAATTCGTAAAATACGAAGGCAAATACGCACCGCTTGCCTGGAAATTGCTGGGCAAAACGATAGTTGTTGACTCCTTTGATGCAGCACTCGAATTATCCGACCGGATGCCGGATGGATATAAATTTGTTACCTTGAAGGGCGAATTCGTAAGCGCCGACGGTGTAATAAAACTCGGACCTTTGGGCAGAGCAACAGGTTTGATATCACGCAAGAGCCGGCTGCGTCAATTGCAGGATGCTATCGCCAATATCACGTCTGAAATCGCAGCACTTGAAGGACAGATTGAGAAAAATACCCAGACCCAGGCCCATTTGGCTAAATTGTGTAAAGACCTGCGAACGGCTGTCTATGAGGCCAATACGGAAAAAATGCAGGTAAGTTCAAAGCTCACTGTCATCGAACAAAATATAAAGCGGTTAAGAGATGAGGAGCCGTTGATAACCACCGAGATTGACTCGGTAGAGGAACAGATAGCTTTGTCGGTGCAAAAAGAATACGACTCCAAACAGAAATTACAGGAGCTGGAGGCGGTAAATAGTGAGCGAACCGCCCGCATACAAGACCTTGAGGCTAAATGCGCTCAGCAAAGACAAGAGCACCAATCGCTGACGGACAGACTCACCGATTTGAAAGTGGCTTTGGGTCAAATTACCGAACAGACCAAGGCGTTAAAGCAAATAATCGCCAGTCTCCAGACCCAGATACAGGAAAACCAGACGGCTACCCAGACATCGCAAGAGGAAATACAAAACTGCACCGGGCAACTTACGGAAGCGCAGAGAGATATACTGAGCTGCGAGGCAGCAGTATCGGAATTGTTTGTTGGAAAGGAAAAGAACCAGGAGAACAGCCGTCTGCTGCATAAGGAAATAGAAAAGCTGCTCGAGGAGCAAAAACAGGCAGAGCAGCTTATCAAGCTCAAACGCGCCGAGACAGGTCATCTCGAACAGCAAATCAATCAGCTTAAGATAGAGTTGGGCCAATTAGAGGTCAAGCAGCAGGACTTAGTTGAAAGGGTGAAGGATGAATTGCAGATTGATTTGGCCCAGGCCTACAAAAGTTACAGCGGCCAGGATGTTGACTGGGACAAGGTCAGGGAGGAGATAGCTGAGCTTCGAGCCAAAATCGAACGGCTCGGCAACGTTAATCTGGATGCAATAAATGAGCAGGAAACCCTCGAGAATCGACATAACTTCTTAAGTAATCAGGTTGAAGATTTGAACACGAGCAGGGGCCAATTGCAGCAACTGATAAACCGTCTTAATAAAAAAAGCAGAGATAAATTCGCAGAGACTTTTGAGCAAATTCGCACCCACTTCCAAGAAATTTTCCGCAAGCTGTTCGGCGGCGGCAAGGCTGACATAGTCCTTGAAGATGCTGAAGATATTCTCGAGGCAGGAATAGAGGTGATAGCCCGGCCGCCGGGCAAGGAAACAAGAAGTATATCGCTGCTCAGCGGCGGTGAAAAGTCGATGACGGCTTTGGCGCTATTGTTTGCAGTTTTCAAGGCAAAACCGTCGCCGTTCTGCTTCCTCGACGAGGTTGACGCGGCCCTCGATGAGGCAAACAATGAGCGATTCGATATGCTGCTGCGGGAATTCCAGAAAGATTCGCAGTTCATCGTAATCACTCACTCCAAGCGCACGATGAGCGTCGCAAGCGAGCTGCTGGGAATAACTATGCAGACACAGGGGGTGAGTAAAAAGATAAGCGTCCGGTTCAGCGAGTTCGACCAGGAAACCTCTGCGGTAGCATAGTTCGTCGTTCGTCGCTCGTCGTTCGTGACTCGTGATTCGTTATGAAGAAGTGTCCCTTTTGTGCCGAGGAAATTCAGGATGAGGCGGTAAAGTGCCGCTTCTGCGGCGAGTTTCTCGATAAATCCGCCAAACAAATGGCGGACAAGTCCGGTGAGCCGAAAACAAAATGGTATTTTCTCACCTCCGTTGTCGTAATTGCTATCCTGTGCATAGGTCCGTTAGCCCTGCCTCTTGTATGGTTCAACCCTCGCTATAAAGCGATTACCAAGCTGGTGGTGACAATTGTTGTTATTGCCTCCAGCATTCTGCTTTACTACTTGACTATGAATATCTACCTTCGGTTGATGAAGCAGGTAGAGGCGCTGGGTATTCACTAACACACAGGCCGTAGTGCTTTGTCACAAGTTAAATGATGAGCGGTGTCATTCTGAGCGCAGCGAAGAATCTCCCGTGCGATGGCCAGATGCTTCACTTCGTTCAGCATGACAACCCCTCAAACAAACTGCGACAGACCAGTAATTTGTATTGAGTTGGACATATCGCGTATTTCACAGTTGAAACCCTTCCTACTTACTGGTAGAATCCGCCCCGCGTCTGGCGGATAAATCCGCCAAACGAATGGCGGACAAGTCCGCCGAGCTTTTTGCGCTTGCTTAAAAGAGCAGATAATGACAGAAAAATTTGATAAACACATTTTGAAAAACGGGATGGTTCTTCTCGGCGAGCCGATGGACGGCGTTCAGTCGGCGGCGTTTGGTTTTATGCTGCCGGCTGGAGCTGCCTTGCTGCCGGAGGGCTGCTGCGGAGCTGCAAATGTTATCGCCGACTGGGTCTTCAGAGGCGCCGGCGACCGAAACAACAGGCAGCTTAATGACGCTCTTGACGGCCTGGGGCTGCATCGTGCAAGTTCGGTTGGCAGCTCTCATATAATCATCGGAGCGGTTCTGGAAGCAAGCAACTTATCACAGGCCCTGGATTTGTATGCCGATGTTATACTCAAACCTACTTTGGATGAAGAGCAGTTTGGATTGACCCGGCAATTAGCAATCGATGGAGTGCAGGCTTTAGATGATGACCCTCGGCACAAGGTTATGCTCAAGCTGCGGGAATTTTTTTATCCGCCCCCTCTGGGACGCAGCACCGCGGGAGAAATCGCACAGTTAAAGACCCTGCCGGCCAATAAAACAAGGCAGATTGTAAAAAACAATTTCAACCTTTCGCAGACCATTTTTATGGTTGCCAGCAAATATAACTTTGATGAGATTTGCCGCCGGATGGAGAATTTGTTTGGGATGCCCCCCCGGAAGTCTGGCGAACCTGTTACGGTGGGTCCTAAAGTGGGTAAATATACACACATACATAATGAAGGCGCTCAGGTGCATATCGGCCTGATGACCGAAACAGTTAAACCGACCGACCAGGATTACTACAATGCCAGAGTAGCGGTATCGGTTCTCTCAGGCGGCATGAGCGCCAGATTGTTTACAGAGGTAAGAGAAAAGCGAGGTCTGTGCTATGCAATCGGAGCACACTATCACGCTCTAAAAGAATCGGCTGGCATAATGTGCTACGCCGGCACCACACCGGAAAAAGGCCAAGAAACCCTCGATGTAATAATCCAGGAGTTCGACCGACTCAGCGAAGCAATCACGGAAGAAGAAATCCAAAGAGCCAAAGTTGGATTGAAAAGTGCACTGATTCTCCAGAGCGAATCATCCAGCAGCAGGGCAGGTGCAATTGGAAGCGATTATTATATGCTTGGCAGGGTTCGAAGCCTGGATGAAATTAAAAGCCAAATAGAGCAGACCACGGTTGAGTCGGTCTTAACATTTCTGCGAAATAATAAGTTCAAAGAGTTTACGGTTGTAACGATTGGCCCGAAGGAAGTAACTGTTAAATAGAGCCCGTTAGAAAAACGGCTTTCTTTTCTAACGGGGTAGAGCAAAGTATGGAGTTTCGCAAGGAAACATTGTCGAATGGCCTGGATGTAGTTGGTGAGATTAACAACTCTGCTAAATCGGCAGCGGTCGGTTTTTTCGTCAAAACCGGCTCTCGTGATGAGAGCAGCGGGATAAATGGCGTCTCACACTTCCTGGAGCACATGCTCTTCAAAGGTAATGACAGGCTAAATGCCTTTGAAGTCAATGAGGCATTTGACAGGACAGGCGCTCAGTTCAACGCCTTTACCAGTGAGGAAAATACTGTCTTCTATGCAGCCGTTCTTCCGGAATATTTGGTAGAGGTAACGCAGCTTTGGATAGAGCTGATGAATCCTGCCCTTAGAGATGAAGATTTTAGTCTTGAAAAAAACGTAATCAAAGAAGAGATTGCAATGTATAAGGACCTGCCGAGCTTCGACGTGATGGAGAAATGCCGAAGCCTGCACTTCGATGGACACCCCTGCGGCAACAGCGTGCTTGGCAGCGAGGACAGTATCAGCGATTTGACGGCTGCCCAGATGCACAACTATTTAACGAGCCGCTATGCACCGAATAATATGGTCCTGGCCTGCGCAGGTAATCTTGATTGGGACAAAATTTGCTCGGTTGCCAAAAAGTTCTGTAGCCGGTGGCCCCGACAAGTCGGGGCTACCAGAGCTTTGGAAGACTGCCGGGGCAGTAAGAAGAAAGAGCGCATTGAAAAAGCGAATCTTGCTTGTGAGCATATATGTCTGATGAGTGCCGGCGTGTCCGCCCAGGACCCGAGGAGATTTGCCGCTTCGCTATTGGCAACTATTATCGGCGATGACGTCGGCTCACGATTCTTCTGGGAGCTGGTTGATAAGGCATTGGCAGAAACGGCAACGATGCAATTTGGGGCGATGGACGGCACAGGGACATTCTATAGCTATATTTGCTGCAGAAGTGAAAATGTCACAAAAGTCCTCGATGCCGTCAGTAGTATCTTCCACAGTCTCTCTCAAAGCGGCATAACCGAAGATGAATTGAGAAAGGCAAAAAACAAGATATTGAGTGCGCTGGTTATCAAAAATGAGCTGCCGATGGGTCGGCTTGCTGATTTGGGTTCTAACTGGATATATCTGGAACAGTATCGCACCATCGAGGATGACATAAACGCCGTTAAGGCCGTTACGGTCGATGACATTGGTTCGCTGATAAAGCAGTTTAGTCCGGGCGATTTTACACAATTTTCCATAGGCCCCCCATAATCGGGATAAGGCCTGAGTGCTGGTCCGTTTATATGGCTGCACTTTGTTCTTGATTAATATTGGCAATTCCATTAAACTAATGTGTGTTATAGGAGGTTGTGGCGGTGACCACAGGTCATGGTAAACAACAAGTTAATGATGACATCCTGCATCGCGGGCCGGATACTCTTCGCGCCCGTGACATAATACCTCCATACGATAAACAGACCCGCCACACAGATGGCGGGCAAGCCCGCCAGGGCAGCGATTTGACAGAAAAGCCCGAAATTGCAAATAAGTTACCCGCCAGAGATGTTCCCAATCCAGAGCAGCAGGATAGCGCGATACCGAAATTTGACCTGGCCGAAGAGATTCTGGCTGAACAGCGGAGAATCATCGCCGTAAGAAGGAAAGCCCCCGGCAGAAAAACTGAAGCTCTGTCTAAACAAGAGGAAGCCGAATCGGATGGCTTTCCCATTGAGCAGCCGCCGCACATTCTGTCGGAACAAGAGCAAATTATCGCAGAGATTGTGGCAAGGGATATTCAACGGTTTTGCAGACGCAATCCGTAAATCCAACCTGCCACTCACTACTCACCAGTTACTACTAACCACTCACCCTCGTTGTTAATTAGTTAATTGGTTAATCTCGACAAGTCGGGACTCATTACTCACCGCAAATCAATTATCACTCGCCCCAAAAGTGCACTTTGCCTATTATCTGCTTGCAATACAGGCCCGCGAAGTGTAGATTACTATTTAGATGACTCGGAGAGGTGGCCGAGTGGCTGAAGGCAACGGTTTGCTAAACCGTCGTACGGGTAAAAACTCGTACCCCGGGTTCGAATCCCGGCCTCTCCGTTGTTCCGGGGCAGAATTTATCGAAGATGTCCGGCAAAACCCGATTGCGGACAAATCGGGATTCGAACCCCAAAAGGGTGGGGGAAAAGGGTTTTCCCACGTTGTCAGGGTGATAGGAGCGATGGTGAGATTTTAGTTGTTCAGAAAGGTGTTATGGGAGGGCTAAAAATGCAGAGCACAAGTCCAACTAAGTGGCTGATTATGACAGTATTTTTGCTGGCCGTGGTCTGCACGGCTGCTGGAAAGACCATTAACGTTGATACGGATGCTACCGGCGCAAATAACGGAACGAGTTGGGCAGATGCCTACAACTTTCTTCAGGACGCCTTGGCCGATGCCAATACTTCACCCAAACCGGTCGAAATCCGGGTTGCTGAGGGTATCTATAAGCCCGACGAGGGCGAAGGCATAACACCAGGTGACCGCCAGGTTTCATTTCAGCTCATAAGTGGCGTAACCATTAAAGGCGGCTACGCAGGCTTTGGCCAATCAGACCCCAATGCCAGGGACATAGATAAATACAAAACCATCTTAAGCGGCTCAGGCCATAGCTACCATGTAATTAAAGTCATCGGTGCTGATGACACTACCTTGCTTGACGGAGTTACAGTCACCGGAGGAAACGCAGACTTATATCCGCACTACTACGGTGGTGGTTTGCTTGTTGAATCAGGCAGCCCTGTGATTAGCAATTGCACCTTTGCCGGCAACACGGCAGTTCAGGGTGGGGGACTCTGTATCTGGAGTAGGGCAACCGTAATCAACTGTACTTTCTCTGACAATACGGCCACCTATGGGGGTGGGATGATAACTGGTAGCGATAGCACGACAGCAACCAAAGTAACCAACTGTGTATTCAGAGGGAACTCGGCCACCAACTATGGCGGGGCAATGATATGCGGGGATGCTACCTTGACGAACTGTACCTTTACCGGTAACTCATCTGGTTACGTAGGTGGAGCAGCCGCCAGTGACTGCGCCCACCCAACCTTCTACCAATGCACGTTCTGCGAAAACACAGCAGATGAGTTTGGCGGGGCGTTGTATAACTGGGAGGGCGATTGGACAATAATCCAGTGCACATTTATAGCCAACTCGGCGAGCTTCGGCGGCGCAATCTCGCAGGGCGATACCGATTCGGTCCTCGTGAGCTGCCGATTCATTGATAACTCCGCCTCGACTGGGGGCGGCATCGCCAACCACGGCTACAGCGACCCGACATTGAGCAATTGCATATTCAGCAGGAACTCGGCGGAAATCGGCGCAGGATTCTACAACACGACAGGCAGTGCTCCAAAACTGGTCAACTGCACCTTTTGCAAAAATTCAGCGAGTCAGACCGGCGGCGGGATGTGCACCACCAACAACTATAACTTCAGTCCCATACTGCTAAACTGCATCTTCTGGGCTAATACTGACAATACTGGGACGGGGCAGTCTGGGCAGATTAATTATGAGGACGGTGCTCCAATTCCAAATTATTGCTCAATCCAGGGTTGGACCGGCAACCTGGGTGGAACCGGCAATGTCGGTGCGGACCCGTGTTTTGCTAATCCTGATAGCAATGATTATCATTTGAAGTCCCAAGCAGGCAGATGGGACCCGCTGATAGCGGGCTGGATCAAAGACGACGTTACGAGTCCTTGCATTGATGCCGGTGACCCCGCAAGTCCTATTGGTCTTGAGCCATTCCCTAATGGCGGGATTATCAATATGGGCGCTTATGGCGGCACAGCGGAGGCAAGCAAATCATACTTTGGCAAACCGCCTTGCGAGATAATTGTTGCCGGTGATATCAACGGCGACTGCAAGGTGGACTTCAAAGACTTCGCCTTTATGGCATTTCATTGGTTAGAGGAAAGACAATAGATAACGTTTAACGGGATTTTTCGGAGGGTTACAAATGCTAATAAGGACAAATCTAAAGACAATCCTGACAATTTCAGTGCTGCACCTCTGTATTTGCTCCGCCGGTTTAGCAGACAAAGTTATTTACGTCGATGACGACGCCAATGGGTTAAATAACGGCACAAGCTGGCAGAATGCATATAAGTTTTTGCAGGATGCTTTATGGAATGCTAAGGCCAGCGATAAGCCAGTAGAAATCCGGGTGGCGCAGGGTATTTACCGCCCTGGCGATAGAAGCAGTTCGGTTTGGGTGACGTTCATACTTGAGAACGGAGTGGCTATTAAGGGCGGCTATGCCGGATGGGGTCAGCCAGACCCCAATGCCCGTGACGTTGCGGTCTATAAGACCATTTTGAGTGGTGATTTAGCCGGCAACGATGTTGACGTGGAAGATCCTTGTGATTTGCTGTATGAGCCAACGAGAGAGGAGAATAGCTGGCATGTCATAGTTAGTTGGGGGACTGACCAAACGGCGGTTCTGGATGGTTTTACCATCACCGGCGGCAACTACAGTGTGATCGACATTGTTGGTCGTGGTGGTGGTGGGGGTATGGCCATCGGCGAAGCGGCGAGACCAACGATATCGAATTGCACCTTTGTCCGGAACGCATCGCGCGACATGGGGGGTGGGATGCATATTGCTCGCGGTAGTATGCCTGTTGTGACCAATTGTGTGTTCACACAGAACTATGCATGGGCCGGCGGCGGGATTAGCAACTACAGTTACAAAGGTTACAGCAGGCCGACTGTGGCCAACTGCACAATCGCGGACAACGATGCTCCCTATGGACCGGCAATGGCCTGCGATTCTGACCATCGGCTTTATCCGACCACTGTAACAATGGTCAACTGTATCGCCCGGAATGGGCCGAACTGGCTGTGGAACAATGACCGTTCAACGATAAACGTAACCTACAGCGATGTTCAGGGCGGCTGGCCAGGCGTAGGTAATATAAACGCTGACCCGTGTTTCGCTGACCCGAATAATGGCGATTATCACCTGAAATCCCAAGCGGGGCGATGGGATGCTAACGAGGGACGATGGATGATAGACGAGGTGACGAGTTTGTGCATTGATGCAGGCGACCCCGCAAGTCCCATCGGTCTTGAACCATTTCCAAATGGCGGGATTATCAATATGGGCGCTTATGGCGGCACAGCCGAGGCGAGTAAATCATATTTTGGCAAACCAGTTTGCGAGACGATTGTGGCAGGTGACATAAACGGTGACTGCAAGGTGGACTTCAGAGACTTCGCTCTTATTGCCTTTCACTGGCTGGAGGACAATAGTCCCTGACAGCGATACAAGGCTAATAGGCAACATGGTTAGACCCCATCAGGATTTTCTGCAGAATTGCTCCGCGTGCGGGTATGGATTACTACAATGACCAAACTCAAGCTGACGGGTTCCCCAGGCGAGGTCAAGTAGTTTTAATGCAATTAGAACGAAAAGAGCGGTGCTGTAACGCTCCTGTGGTATTCTGTGGCCTGACCCTTACCTTTTCCTAAGCTGTCCTAAATCTGTATTTCCTTATCTATCCAATCTCTGGTTATGTGCCTTTGTTTTTGTCTTTGTTGCCAGCTGATTTGCTTCTCCTTAAAGAGTAAATTTTTGTCCGGTTGCTCGGGAGCTGCTCCTTGCTTTTCTTTAACTATGGTTGCTATGACGGGTTCTCCACCTATTGAGGGTATGCTCTTGTGAGCTGCTTGATGGTTGCACCCGGCAGCGACACAGAACATCAGGATTGTCATAATTACTTTTCTCACTATAGTAGTTTAACCGAATGAGATAGGAGGCGTCAAGCAAAAAAGTCCAGTAAAAGAGAGTTCTTTTTGCAGGAATTAGGAATATGCCCCGAAGAGTAGGTTTTGGCCAAAAAGAATCTTTCTTCCCAGTATCACCTCGCTCAAGCTGGGCAGCAAAATCACCAAAAAAACTTGCTCCATGCGCGATTTGAGTTAATATACCGTCTTTGAAGCCCAGTAGCAAACTGAGTGCAGTTTTTTTGGAAAAAATGTCAGTGAAGGAGAAATCTTATGTTCAATCGTTATTCATTACGGCCTGTGTTAACAGGTTTCGTGGCCCTGAGTCTCGGCTTGGCCTACTTTTGTTCGGCGTGTCCTGCTGCTGCCGCCCAGTCAAAAGACCTGAAGTTTTCCAAGCGTTGTTTGATGGTCAACCCTAATGAGAGCTGTGCCATCGCCGACGTGGACCGCGACGGCAAATCCGACATCATTGCCGGCACTCACTGGTATGCGGCGCCGGATTTTGTCCCGCGGCCGATTCGCGACATCCCCCAGGTGTCACTCGGGTTCGGCAGCAACGAGTTTTATGCTAATAACGGAGACCATGTTTACGATGTCGATGGTGACGGCTGGGTCGATGTAATCTCCGGCGGCTGGACAGAGGCGGAGCTTTACTGGTATAAAAACCCAGGCAAAAAGGGACTCGAAAGGGGATGGAAATGGGAGCCGAAGCTGCTCGTGAAGGCCCGCGGCGAGAATGAGGCCTTCGACCTGCGAGATATAGATGGTGACAAAGTGCCGGAAATTGTGGTTCACTGCTGGGGCAGAAACGAGCCTATGGTGGTCTGGAAGCTGGGTAAGACTCCTGATGGCCAGCCGACGGTAAGCCGCATTGTGATAGGGAAAAAGGGCTGTGGGCACGGTTACGCCTTTGGGGACGTCAACGGCGATGGCCGAGAAGACATCCTCTGTGAAGCCGGTTGGTATGAGCATCCGGCAGGTGACGTTTTCGCCGAGCCGTGGAAGTTTCATACCGAAACTGCCTTGCAGTCTGTCAGTTCCCCATTCCTGGTCGTGGATGTCAATGGCGACGGCCGCAACGACATTATATGGGGCAAGGGACACGACTACGGTCTCTACTGGTGGGAACAAGGCCAGCCGAAACCCGATGGAACCACGACCTGGAAAGAACACCTCATTGACAAGTCATGGTCCCAGGCACACTCTATGGTATGGGCCGACCTCGATGGTGACGGCAAAGGTGAGCTGATTACCGGCAAGCGGGTCCGCGGCCACGGTGACTCTGACCCCGGTGCGCTGGAACCGGAATGTCTCTTTTACTATACCTGGGATAGTGCCGCGGGCAGTTTCGTCCGCCATACTATCAGTCCGCCCGGCGGAGGCGTTGGCACCGGCATGCAGATTCGCGTTGGCGACCTCAACGGCGACGGCCGCCCGGATATCGTAGTGGCCGGCAAGACCGGCACGTGGCTGTTAATCAACGAAGGCACGAAAGAATAATAAACCATCTTGAAACTGTTACCCAGCAGGGGCGCTAACCCAAAACGCGTTACAACGAAAGCAGCTTTTCGACAATATCATAGGCGGCACGAGGCCGGCCAAGCCGCCGGGCGTTGGCCTGCATAGTAGCTAATCGCTGCGGTTCGCCAAGCAGTTTATCAATCTTATAGGCCAGAACAGGCAAGTTATTGCAGCGGATAGCAGCACCCTCTTCCAGCAAATGAGCGGCATTGCGCTCTTCCTGGCCGCGGATGGGATTAACTATGACAAAGCCCAAGCCTTTGGCCAGGGCTTCCGAAGTGGTAAGTCCGCCGGTTTTGCCAAGCACAAGGTCAGCCGCGGACATATACTCATCCATTTGATTGGTATATCCGGTGGGCACAATCCGCACGGGACAATCGTGCGGCAGGCCGATGATGAAATCATCGAGGCGATTTCTTAATTCTTCATTTCGGCCGCAAATAGCAACTACCTGAACGCTGTTACGCATCTTTACCAGCGATTGCATCAGTTGTTCGATTGGCCCCATGCCAAAACCTCCAGCCGAGACCAGTATCGTGAGACGCGATGGCTCAAGGCCATATTTGCGACGCATATCGAGTCTGTCTTTCTGCTCGGCAAAAACCGGGTCAATAGGAATGCCCGAAGCGGTGATTTTCTCAGAAGGAATGCCGAGCTGTTCCAGATGGACCTTTGTTTCATCCAGAGCCACGAAATAATGCTCGTAATGATGGCACAACCACATTGCGTGGACGTCGAAGTCGGTAATGACGATGGCCTGGCGGGTGCTGAGGCGATTTTTCGCCTTGAGCCAGGAGATAATTTCCGCCGGCAGAAAATGAGTGCAAACGGTAATTTCGGGCTGATATTGTTCGAGCATTTTCACAAACGGCCTGGTATTAAGCTTGTCGAAGGCCAGCCGGCGGCGTTCGTTCTGCCAGGGTTTGTCGAACTGGTCGTAGAGCCAGCCAAAAACCTCTGGTGCTCTGTTGACTACCTCAATATAGGCATTGGTGTAAAGTTTTTGAAATAACTTGCTGGTATATTGCAGCGTATCAATGTTGCGAACTTCGCGGGCCGCATTTGACTGTATGAAGGATTTTTCGATTGCCTCGGCGGCTCTGATATGTCCTGCACCAGTCGATGCCGACAAAACCAAAACCTTCTGAAACATAATGTATCTTCCTTTCTTCGGGTGAAGGAGAACCTCGCTATTAGAAGAACCGGATTCGACAAAAGTGCGGTTATTTGGGGGCGGTGGCCTCGACCTTCTCAAGTTTTGGCTGAATGATTTTGCCGGCATACCTGAAGGATTTAGCAAGCATAAAAAAGAATATGATAGTGAGCAATACCACGGCGATACCGGTCAGCCAATGGCGAGGGCGGAATCTCTTTAGCGATGTTGCAAAGGCGAGCAGGCCAAAGCATGCGCCTATAACAACTATGGCATCCCAACTGGCACGCTGCCAATAACTGCCTCCCAGATGTATCCACATCCCGAACTCGTCAAATGTCAGGGCCATACCGATTCCATAGACCACAGCCGCCGCTTCGAGACTTCGTCCGTCCGGCCGCCGAAACAATAGATACCCGCCGATGCCTGAAAGCAGAAAAATGCCGTAATTGAGGTGGTGGATATGTGTCTCGCCAATGTCCAGGTAAAGGTCCGGTATCAGGCGGGACATAATCAGAAAGACAGCAATTCTCGCCGATATAAATGTTAGAAGGAAGGTCGCCAGAACTATTCGACCCACCCGGCTGAAAGCTGGAGACCGCGTCCTGGAAATATCATTGTCTGCCACCATTGTTAATCATCCCGAAAGGAGCAATCTGCTAATTGTGTAGCTGTGAACAAGAACCAATCATTATAGGCGCAAGCCGGTGTTTGAGACAATGCAACACCCTGCTAATAACCACTCTGCCCAAATACCTCACACAAATAACCTTCAGGTTACGGCCTATCTGAGTTTGTGGTCTGACGGTTTCAATCCTTTTTTGTGCCCGCCTGTGCCAATCCGATTAGGATTATACTCGCCGACAAAATCAACCTTGCTTTTGGCCGGAATCTTACCTTCCATTCCCATCGCCCAGTAACAGGCATTCACAAGAAGGCGGCGGAAACCTTCGCTCTTGAAGTCAAACGCGTGCCCCATAGTGGTGGTGAAAACGCGAGCGGTTTTCCCCTGTTCACCCGTATAGGTCTTCGTCCAGGCCACGGGCACCAATTTCTTATTTGGGTTAGGCTTGTCATTCGGGTCCATACCGGCAAGCACCTGCCCCATAATCAATAACTTGCTGTCACCGCTTAGTGTTGTGATGCCGTAAACATCCGATTCCCCCCATATATCTTCAACGCCTTTCACAATTGGGTGCTTTTCCATACCTTCAGCGACCAGCCCGCGTGTGCTTTCTTTTTGGTGAGCGCCGTAATGGTCAATCCAGGTCTCGCCTAAAATCTGACGTCCATAACCTCCATCGAATTCCCTGTCGCGGAAACTGTATTTGGCATACGGACTATCCTTGTGCTTCGTGTAATTGAATGCATGCGTCGCTGTTCGTAGTCCGATGATGGGCTTGCCCGAATTAGTGTAGTCAATAATATATTTCATCTGCTCATCAGGAAGCTCACGGAAACGGGTGAAAAGCACCATCAGGTCCGCTGTTTTGAGGGCCTCCAGACCAGGGATGTTGTCAACCGTCTGCGGGTCGATTTCGCCGGTTTCTTTATTGATGGCAAACAGCACCGTGCATTTGAAACCGTGGTGCGCAGCTAAGATTTTAGCGAGCATCGGCATCGACTCTTCCGAGCGGTATTCCTCATCGCCGGTGACAAAAACAATGTGCTTGCCCTTGCCTGGCCCCTCGCCGCCTCCGAAGACAACCCAGGGTTCGGCACTCACCCGTCTGCCCAGCAGGCAGGTAAGCCCCGCCAAAACCAGCGTCCAAATTCTAATTGCGTCTTTTACCTTATACATATTCGTGTCCTTTCAGTTTAGTCAAACAATCATCGTGCATTCAATCTGCCATTGGGCTTGTTAATATAAGTGAACTTTCGCATTTTTCATAATCGATTATGCTGCCGAAGCTACGGCATTGATAAAGAATTCGATAATTCGTGCAGGTACGGTATGATTGCCGAA
>Ga0315279_10003390_pt1 | contig 22279 bp, 13 predicted proteins | sample YL17G06_20_MG_FD_203694 | JGI IMG/M metagenome (GOLD analysis project Ga0315279, IMG submission 203694) | Sediment microbial communities from Yellowstone Lake, YNP, Wyoming, USA - YL17G06_20 | ecosystem: Environmental > Aquatic > Freshwater > Lake > Sediment | place: USA: Wyoming | collected... | reverse complement strand
GGCGGCATCGTCGCCTGCTCGTCGGTGACGAAGCCGGTGCCGCGGCCGACCCAGTACCCGACGAGGTACGCGAGCCCGCCGAGATCGACGTTGCTTGGGCCGAGCACGAGGATGGGCCGGCTCCACGTCCGCCCCTGATCGGTGCTCACGTGCAGGCCCGCAGGTGTCGAGGCGTAGATGGTCCCCGGCATCTCCCGCGGTGCGAGGACGTTGTTGACGTACGGGATGCGCAGCCCGCTGTTCGAGGCCGCCCAGGTCATTCCGCCGTCCATGGACCGGTAGAAGCCCTTCATCGTCGCCGCGTACACGACGCGTGGGTCACGCGGGTCGTACGTGACGGATGCGAGGGTAACCCCTTCGAGCCCGCGGCCCTGCGACTCCACGTCCTCGTCGGGCGCCTGTTGACCGACGAGCGCGATGGTCCTCCCGCCGTCGGTCGTGCGGAGCAGCGCTGACCACGGGTACCCCCAGACGCTTACCGCGGCAACCGTGAGAACGGTGTTGGGGTCGGCCGGCGAGACCGCCATCTGTCGCGGCGTCGGGATGATGTGGTAGCCTTCGATGTCGCGCGGCGACTGCGTCCAGCCGGCGTCGTTCAGCCCACGGCGGTACGTGCGGCCGTCGATCATGGCGTACATCACCGGGTTCGCGCCCGGGGCGACGGCGTAGATCACGTTGCGGAACGTCACGTCCTTCGCCGCCGGCATCGCGCCGGAGACCTTCGTCCACGCCTTGCCGATCTCCTCCTGCCCGAGATCGATGCTCCGATATATGCCGTCGTTGGCGACCGCCCACACGACGTTCGCGTTCGTCGGATCGAGGATCACCTGGCGCACCGAGTTCGTGTCGCAGCCGAGCGGCACGTTCGTCCAGTTGTTGCCGTAGCCGCCCGTGTGCGACCAGTAGATGCCCTTGCTCGTGCCGAGGACGACGATCCGGAGCTTGTTGCCCGCGAAGGTCACGCTGTTCACCTTCGCGCCCTGGTTGAAGTCGTGCGGGCGGAACGTCTTCCCGCCGTCGAGCGAACGGTAGAGGCCGCTCCCGTTGGAGAGGAGCCATACCATCGAGTCCTCGGACGAGATGGCCAAGGATACGATCGGACTCGCCAGGTAGCCGTCGAGCCGATACGGATCGGCCTTCCAGGTGTACGCGTTGTCGCACGGCTGGTCGTTGATCGGCAGCACGCCCTGCGAGCCGCGCCGCCCGGCGATGTTGCCGTAACCCTCGCGGTCCGAGTTCGCTGAGAAGTTGATGTCGGTGCGGATGCTGTTCATGAGCGGGTAGAGGAGCGTGTTCGTCGGGTAGAGCTGGAGCGATTCGAGCGCGCCGGGAAGGTCCGCGCCCGCCACGTCGCCCGTGACGCTCGCATAGAGGTAGTTGAACGGGCTACGCTTCGTGGCCTTCTTGCTCTCGAAAATCTGCGCCGTGGCGAACTTGTAGAAGTCCTTCAGCACGGGATCGTCTTCGAGCCGATAGACGAGCCAGAGGCCGCCGAGGACGTGCTCCGTGTCGTCGAAGTCGGGCGCGTGGCCGTTCTGCCACTTGTCCGGCGTCATGGTGTTCTTCGCGTTCCGGTAGCCGTACCGCTCGACGAGTTCGTCGTACTTGGCCTTGTACCACGGATCGCCCGTGATCCAGTAGCCGATCTTCAGCCCCATCGTCGCCATCAGCGAGGTCGTCGTCGGCACGCCTTGCCCCACGCCGGAGATGATCGACGCCGCCACCGTGCCGTCGTAGTCGATGAGGACCATGTTGTGCGACTTGTAGCCGAACTCCGCCATCTCGCGGATCATGTTCCGCGTGCTGTCGATCTGCGCCCGCTCGCGCGGCGACGGGTTCGGGTTGTTGATCGTGAGGGCGTAGTACCAATGCCCGAGCCCACGCATGACGTGATCGTAGTTGTGGTGGCTCGGGTTGCCTCGGAACCGGTAGTCGCGGAAGCGGCCGACGCCCTGGTGCCACTCGTTCCGCTCGTTCGCGGCGCCGCGCTCTTCATCGGCCGGCCCGTGTCCGGGAGCGGCGTAGCGCGCGAGGTACCCCGGTGTGCCGCTCACGTGCGTGAGGATGTAGAGGCCGCCGACGATCTTGCCGCCGTGGTCGAGCGCCGCGGTCACGTCCTGCGGCGTGCCGTGCGCCCGAGCCCACTGGAGACGGAAGCCGGCTCCCATGAGGTAGCAGCCAGTCCACGAACTCGTGTGCTTGTCCCCCGCCGGGTCGAGCGGCGTGTGCGTGACCAGCGACCCGTCGATCGGGATCGGCACGCTCGGGACGTAGTTACCCGCGACCGTGTTCACCTCGTACACTCGCTGCTGGATGACCTCGGCCTTCTGCTGAAGCGGGACGCGCCAGTGAAGGTCCTCGTCGCGTGCCTGGCTCTGAGACTGTGCCGAGGCGGGACCTGCGGCGAGGAGCGCGGCGGACATGAGTGCGGCAAACATCGCTCCTCCTCGGTGCGAGTGGTACGTGGGCGGGATCGCGATGCCCCACGCGTCCACGGCGTCGCGGTCGGACGGGATCGGATCGGGGGTCGGATCATCCGCCATTGGTCGGTACGCGTGGACGTACGCAAGATACCAGCATGGCGGCGAATGAGCAATCAGGTGATATCGAAACCCGGGCGGCCGCGCCGTCGGTCACCGCGTGTCCGGAATCCCTCTCAGGATGAACGGCACTGGCTGGCTGTAGGACGTACCGCTTCAGGTAGAGCGCGCCGTCATTCTGAGCAGCGAACGCGAAGCGTTCGACGAAGAATCTCGCGTGGGGAGTACTGCTCCGTTCATGAGGACATCCCTCGCATGAGATTCTCCGGGGAACGCTTTGCGTTCCAGGCGTCGTGCTCGAAGAGCACGCCGGATGACGGCGGTTACGACGGTGCCAGCACACCCCCTATGGAGTCATTCTGAAAGGCGTTCTAGACCCCGACGCCGAGGAAGATGCGCACGAGGTAGCCGATGCCGAAGGTGAGCACCGCCACGCCGAAGCTGATGGCTGTCATCTCGACGAACCTGCCGCGGAACGGGATGTCCTGCGCCACCGAGACATAGTAGGTGAAGAGGAAGATCACGATGATCGCGTCGATGATCGCCATCCCCAGGCAGACGTAGAGGTTACCGAAGATCAGGTACGGGAAGATGAGGAAGAGCACGGTGAAGACGTAGGCGATGCCCGTGTAGACGGAGGATTTCGTCGGGTTCTCGCCCGCCTCCGCCTTCGTGGAGAGGTACTGCGACGCGGCCATGGAGAGCGACGCCGCGATGCCGGTGATGAACCCCGCCATCGCGATGAGCTGCGTGTTCCGCAGGGCGAACGTGAACCCCGCGAGGGCGCCGGTCAGTTCCACGAGCGCGTCGTTCAGGCCGAGGACGATGGAGCCGACGTACTTCAGCTTCTCCTCGTCGATCATCGCGATGAGCTCGTTCTCGTGCCTGTTCTCGTCCTCGGCGATCTCTTGCGCCCCGGGGATCGCGGCGGCGAGCCGGCCGTAGACCACCTGCGCTCCCTCTTCGCCGCGTTCCATGAGCTTGATGCCGAACGTGAGCCCGAAGGCACGCGCGATGACGAAGTACCACCAGATGCGGAACCCCCTCGGCCGCACGTCCTGCCCGCTGTGTCGCTTCCAGAACTCGTAGTGCGCCGCCTCGTCGCGGGCGATGCGGGCGAGCACGTCCCGGTTGTGCAGCTCCTTCACGGAGCGGGAGAGCTTCTCGTAGATGCGCGCCTCGGTCGCCTCGTTCCGCTGCGCGACGAGGACGGCCGCCTTCGTCGCTCCATCGAGCCGGTTCGCTTCGATCGCCATGCCTCCCTCCCGCGAGGTCCCGTCCGCGCCGCGCCGCACGCTAGCGCGCACGGGGCGCCAAGCGCAGTGCCGCGCACGCCATGAGGGTATGGACGCGGAAGGGGATGGTCAAGGAAGAGAAGGAGGGAGGGCAGGGGTCGGGGCCTATCCGGCGTCAAGCTTGATTCCCGCCTTGGCGGCCTTCAACAGCACGTAGTTCACGAACGCCGAGCACGCGACGAGCATGAACTTCGCGTCGGCGAAATCGACGGTTGACTCGTCAAGCATCGCATGGCGTATCCCGCCCTCGTCGCTTGTGTAGCCGTATAGGGCCATGAACCCCTTTTTCAGACTCCCGTGGAGTCCGACACGTTGCTCGATCACCTTGAGCGCCGCCCCTAACTCGGCCCTTGGGTCACCAGACAGGACGCGGCAAATGGCTTCCACCGCGCTGATGGACTCTTTCACCGAGTTCCTGTAGTCCGGGCTTTTCCTGTCCGACAGCTTGGACAGGGCTTCCTTCAGGTGAGTGGTCACGCCGACGAGCCTGCGATCGGCCGCCGCCTGGATTGCCGCCTTGATCTCCTCTGCTTCGGTGGTGTCCGTTATCGGCGTCAAGACGTCGCCCACGAACCTGTACGCGGATAACTCCCGCGCAAGAACGCAGTTGCAGGCGTGCTTGAACAGTACGCGCTCAAGCAATGCACCGGACGCGAACTCCAGGATATCGTACACTTGGTACCACTCGCACGTGAAGAACCACTGCCTCATCTCCGCGTGGACAGCGGTGCTCCCACTCGGCAGGGTGTCAAGTTGGCGCTTCAGAAATTGGCCCCAGAGCCCCCGGTAAAAGGCACGGAGAGGGTCGAGAGTCCTGCCCGCCATCGGCTCCACGCAGAATTCCAGAAATACATTCCATAGACCGTTTCTCAGCGCGTCATCCATCGCCTCACGCTGCATCTCCACTTTCACCGGCACCTTGCCTATCCGCTGAGAGAACCGCATGGACCTGCCCTTCCTGTACTCGTCGCCCGACCCAACCGGTTGCCGTAGGGGCGCGGTTTCCGCGCCCCGGGGCGGGGAGACCCCGCCCCTACGACCGCCTTCTCTCCATGGATGAGGGCATCCGTGCCCGCCGGTCTGGTCACCGTCGGCACTCGGCGGAAGATAACCGAAGGTGGTCGCATCATCAATTCCGCTGGTCGCTACGTGTTTCTTTCACAAGCTGTACACCCGGTGGCCCATTCCTGGGCCGAAGTGGAACAGGTCCACGCAGAACGCGAGGGCGATGCGGCTCGGAACGCATGGACAAGGTCGAACCGGGCTGCGCCGATGCGCCGTAGGGGCGCGGTTTCCGCGCCCCGGGGCGGGGAGACCCCGCCCCTACGACCACCTTCTCTCCGTGGATGAGCCGCATTCGTCCGCGTTCGTTCCGACAGGTTGAACTCTGGACGAAGGGTAATCACCACAGCAACCGTCGTCAAACCTGCGGGACGCGCGGTCTTCCCGTCAACGCCTCCTTCACAAACTGTACACCCGGTGTCCCATTCCTGGACCGAAGTGGAAGAGATCGACGAAGAACGCGAGGGCGATGCCGGTGAAGTAGCCGATCACGAGGCCGAGGAAGAACGGCTTCGCGCGGTCGTACAGCCGCTGGCCGCCGATGCGCAGGATGATCCCCTTCGCCACCCAGGCGATGAACACGCTGAACGCCATGATCGCCGTCGGGTGCGTGTAGCCGATCGTCAGGCCGATGGGATGGATCGGCCAGCCCGGCACGCGGTACATGAGGAACGTGAGGAGCCACATCGCCGCCGCGCCGATGGCGAACTGCCGCACCGCGGGCCAATCGACGCCGGCCGGCGCGCGCATCTTGCCGGCGAGCATGTCCCAGTGCCGGAGCTTGCCATCGCCGAACGCCCAGCCGAGGAAGTTGTCGCCGCCGGTATCGTAGCCCCACTTCAGCGTGACGTAGATCGACACGGGCACCGCGATGGCGAGGGCGAGCGCCACTGCGGCGACGACGTGCCGCCGGTCGAGGCGAAGGTCGTTTTGCAGCTTCGCCGCGTGCGCCATCGCCGGCATGAAGAAGAACACCGTGTGGACCCAGGCGAACGACGCGGCGAGCGTCGTCATCGACGCGGCGCTCATGCTCGCCGTGCCGACCATGGACGTGGTGAAGCTCTGCGCGGTGATCGGCGCGCGGACGAAGACCAGGCCGGTCTGAATCACGATGCGCGTGAGGCCGAGGTAGATGACGAAGACGGCGAAGAGGAACGCGGTCATGGCGCGGGGCTCCATCCCGGCGCGCCAGAGCCAGCCGATGATGTAGAGCGTGCCGAGGACGACGCCGATGAACGCTGCGCGGTAGCCGACGAACTCGCGTCCGCCGTCGGTATCGTCGCCGCGCGACAGAGCCGCCCGCGCCGCGCGCGCGAGGTGCCGCCGGGCGACCCAGAGCGTCGTCGCGACCAGCATCACCATCGCGCCGAAGCCCTGCCAGCCGACCGCGTGCGACGCCGACGAGTAGATGTCGGGCGTGCCGCTCGAGTAGCCGAACTTGTTCATGATGCCGGTCTCGAACGTGGCGACGAGGTGGAAGAACCAGACGCTGAGGAGGACGTCGAGGTTGACGAAGTACGCGAAGCCGACGAGCGGGTACCAGAAGTGGAGCTGGATGGCGGGGAAGTGCGTTCCGAGCTGGATCTCTCCGAACGACCAGGGGAACTCGGGCCAGCCGTGCACGAAGAAGCCGATCACGTTGTAGAGGACGATGGCGAAGGTCGGCACGGCGCCCCACCAGAATGCCGGCCGTCGCCAGAACGGTGCGCCGTCGACCCCGCGGGCGATGGCGAGCGGCACCTCCATGAGCGGGAACGCGAGCCGTTCGTGCTCGACCCACTGCTTCCGCAACAGCGCGACGAGGCACACGCACACGAGGAACGTCGCGGCGAAGAGCGAGAGCCACCAGAATAGCGGCACGATCCACGCGGCCCACGGGATCGGCGGGCCGGGCGGCTTGCCGGTGAAGAGCCACGTGATGCGGCCCCCCTGGTCGGTCGGGATCATCCACGGCTTGAGATGGGGGCCGAAGAAGTCGAGCCAGCGGTTCTCGGGCGTCGCGCCGTAGTAGGGCGCGCCGATGTTCGAGAGGAGGAAGGCGGTGAGGCCGTCGCCGGTGACCGCGGTGGCGGTGATCCCCATGATGAAGACGAGCGCGATGTCGGCTTGCGTGAGACCCCAGCGTCCGTGGAGCCGGCGCAGGAGCGGATGGAGCACCATCGCCAGCATCGCCACGGGCCACACGACGCCGAACGGCAGGTACTCCCCGTCGAAGATCGACGACGGGAGGATGTTCCGCGTGTACGGCGCGCCGACGGCGAGCGCGACGACAAGCGCGGCGCCAAAAGCGAGCGAGCGAGCGGTGAAGCCCTGCCGGTCGGCTGGCCGCGCCGGCGCACCTGTGGCGCTTCCTGGCTCCATGCATTACCTTTTGTAGGCTGGTATCATCTGCACTATCGTACGCCCGACCGTTCGCCCACGTGAGAAATGGTGAGACAACTCCCGATACTGTCCAACCCGTCCCGCACGGTGGCGGAGCTGCCGGCGCCGAGGATCGGGCGACACGCGGAGGAGATATCGATCTCGCGACGGCCGACGCGGTTCCCGACCGTGGCGCTTGTCCCGCTCGGCTGCTCGAAGGCGCAGATCGACGCGGAGGAGATGCTGGGCGCGCTCGCGGCGAACGGGTACGACATCGTCGCCGATCCGAAGGGCGCGGACGTCGTGGTGGTGAACACGTGCGGCTTCATCGAGCCGGCGAAAGAGGAGAGCATCGAGACGATCCTCGACGCGGCGACGCTGAAGCGGACGAACGGCCTCCGCGCGCTCGTCGTGACCGGCTGCCTCGCCGAGCGCTACCGCGACGAGCTGGTCCGCGAGTTGCCGGAGGTGGACCTCGTCATCCCGTGGTCGGACCAGCGCGAGCTTGTCGCGCGGCTCGACCGGCACCTCGGCATCGACCGCGGCTCCGCCATCGGATGGGGCGAGCGGACGCTGATCAGCCCGCGGCATTGGGCGTACCTGCGGATCTCCGAAGGCTGCGACCACGCGTGCAGCTTCTGCACGATCCCCTCGATCCGCGGGCGCCACGTGAGCGTGCCGCCGGACGCGCTCGTCGACGAGATGCGGCGGCTCATCGACCGCGGCGTGCAAGAGTTCAACCTCGTCGCGCAGGATACGACGCTCTACGGGATCGATCTATTCGGGAAGGCGTCGCTCCCGAGCCTACTGCGGCGGATGGCGGAGGTCCCCGGCGTGCGGTGGCTGCGCCTTTTGTATGCGCACCCTGCGCACGTGAACGATGAGCTCATCGACGTGATGGCGAATTACGAGCGGATCTGCCCGTACCTCGACCTGCCGATCCAACACGTCAACGACGTGCTGCTCGAGCGGATGCGCCGGATCGTCGGCCGCGCGCGGATCGAGGCGCTGCTGGCCCGGCTGCGGGGGCGCATCCGGCACATCACGCTGCGGACGTCCGTCATCGTCGGCCTGCCGGGCGAGACGGAGCGGCGCTTCCAGGAACTCGTGGACTTCCTGCCCGAGGCGCAGTTCGACCGGCTCGGCTGCTTCGTCTACTCGAAGGAGGAAGGCACCCGAGCTGCGGCGATGCGCAGCCAGGTGCCGATGCACGTGCGCGAGGAGCGGCGCGCCGTCGTCATGGAGGTCCAGCGCGGCATCTCTCGCGCGAGGAACCGCCGCCGCGTCGGCCAGGAGTACGACGTCCTCGTGGACCGGACGACGCGTGCTGCCGGTCGGAGCAGCTTCCGGGCCGAGGGCCGCAGCGTCGGCGAGGCGCCCGAGGTGGACGGCGTCATTCGGCTGCGCGCGGAACGGCCGCTCGCGCCGGGGCAATGGGTGCGCGCCCGCATCGTGCGCGCCGGGGCTTACGACCTGGCGGGCGAGGTGCGCTGATGCTGTTCCGGACGCGATCCGGCCGCGCCGCTGAGCGCGCCACAATATCCAATCTGCTCACGCGGGACGCGGTGCGGATCGGGATGTCGCCGCGATCGCGGGACGAGTGGATCGCCGAGCTCGTGGACGTGCTCGTCGGGGCGTGGAACCTCGACGGAGGCGGCGACATCCTGCGGGCGGTGCTTGAACGCGAGGCGACGCTCTCGACGGCCATCGACGGCGGCACGGCGATCCCGCACGCGAAGATCGACGCGGTGCCGCGGGTCGCGCTCGCGTGCGGCATCGCGCCCGCGGGAGTGGACTTCGGCGCGCCGGATGGCGGGCTCGTACACGTGGCGTTCCTGCTCGTCTCGCCCCGGGCGGCGACGAACGCGCACGTGCAGGCGCTCGCGGCCGTGAGCCGGGTCATGATCCGCGAAGACATGCCAGAACGACTCCTGGAGGCGAAGACGCCGCGCGAGGTCATCCGCATCCTCAAGGCGGAGGAGAAGCAGCCCTAGCGACGGTGCGGCCTGGTGATATCATGATGAGGCGTATCGACTTCTCAATGTATGGGGGCGACCTGACCGCCGTGGTCGAGCGCGGGCTGGCGGAGCTGCCGCGCGTGCCGCCCGCGGAGGAGCGGATCGTCATGATCGGAGGGCTTCCGCTGCGCGGACACGCCGTGCTCGCCCCGATGGCCGGCGTGTGCGATCATCCCTTCCGCTGGCTCTGCCGGCGGGCGGGCGCCGGGGTCGTCTACGGCGAGTTCGTCAGCTCCGATGGGCTCGTGCGCGGCCACGAGACGGCGCGGCGGATGCTCCGCCACACCGAGGACGAGCATCCCATCGCCATCCAAGTGTTCGGCTCCGATCCGGCCGTGGTCGGCGAGGCCGTCGCGATGATCGAGGCCGCGGGCGCCGACATTGTCGACCTCAACTTCGGCTGCCCCGTGAAGAAGGTGACGAAGCGCGAGGCGGGGTCAGCGCTCCTGAGAAACCCAACGCTGCTCGGTCGGATCGTCCGCGCGGCCGCTGATGCGGCGAAGCGTGCGCCGGTCACGGCGAAGATCCGCGCCGGGTGGGATGTCGTCAACGCCGAGGAGGTCGCGCGGATCGTCGAGGGGAATGGCGCGAAGGCGATCGCCATCCACGGGCGGACGCAGAAGATGGGCTATGCGGGGCAGGCGAACTGGGAGATCATCCGGCGCGTCAAGGAGACGGTGCGCATCCCGGTGATCGGCAACGGCGACGTGTTCCAGCCGGCGGACGCGTTCCGCATGCTCGACGAGACGGGGTGCGACCTCGTCATGGTCGGACGTGGCGCCCAGGGAGCACCGTGGGTCTTCGCCGGGATCAACGCGCGGGCGCGCGGCATTGCGGTGCCGGCGCTCTCCTGGCGGGAACGGCTCGATATCGCCGCCGCGCACCTGGCGCTCATGCTGCGCGAGAAGCCCTCGGGGGTTGCCGTCATGCAGTTCCGCGGGCACCTGGGCCACTACGTCAAGGCGATGCCGGGCTCGTCGACCTTCCGGCGCGAGGTGTTCGCGATCGATGAGCCGGACGTCGTCCTCGCGCGGCTGCGCGCGTACGGCGAGGAGTTGAACGGCGTGCCGGCGGTCGCCGCCGGCGCCCACGCACCGTCGACCGAGGTGGAGGCATGATGCAGGACCGCATCCGAGAGATGCTCGATAAGGTCAGCCAGGGGGCGCTGAGCCCGGATGAGGCGTTGGAGCGCCTGCGATGGCTCCCGTACGAGGACCTGGGCTTCGCACAGGTCGATCATCACCGGTCGCTGCGGCAGGGAGTGCCCGAGGTGGTCCTCGGCGAGTCGAAGACGGCGGACCAGGTGGTGGGCATCGCGCTGCGTATCCTGGAAAACGGGACGAGCCTGCTCTGCACGCGTGTGCGGCCGGACCAGGCGGAGGCGCTGCTCGCGGCGATCCCCGGAGCGCGGTACAACCAGACGGCGCGGACGGTGTCCCTCTCTCGGTCGGAGACGTGCCCGGAGGTGGTGGGAGAGATCCTCGTCGTCTGCGCGGGGACGAGCGATCTGCCGGTGGCGGAGGAGGCCGTCGAGACGGCGCGGGCGATGGGGCATCCCGTCTCACTCCTCGCGGATATCGGCGTGGCCGGCATCCATCGCCTCTTCGGCAACCACGCGCGGCTGCTCGCGGCGAGCGTGATCGTCGTCGTCGCCGGGATGGAAGGCGCGCTCGCGAGCGTCGTCGGCGGCCTCGTGGACGTGCCGGTCATCGCGGTGCCCACGTCGGTCGGCTACGGCGCGAGCTTCGGCGGGCTCGCGTCGCTCCTCGGCATGCTGAACAGTTGCGCCGCCGGCGTCACGGTGGTGAACATCGACAACGGGTTCGGCGCGGCCATTGCCGCCTGCATGATCAACAGGATACGTCCACGGCGAGAGGAGCAGACACCATGAACGCTTCCGTCGCACGGCGTGCGCTGGCCGCCCTGGCGACCGTGGCCCTGGTCGCGGGCTGTGGCGGGCGGCTCACCATCCAGCGTCTGGCGGATCGACCCGCGAAGTACGACGGCCAGCGCGTCACGATCGTCGCCCGGGTGATCGAGACGCGGGACGTCCCCGTCGTGAACCTGGACTACTACAAGATCACGGACGACACGGGGACCCTGTGGGTGATGACGCGCCACGGCGTGCCGGTGAAGTCCCTGCGGTACCGCATTACCGGCAGGTACGAGCGCCCGGCCAGCGCGGCGGAGGGCCTGCTGCTCGGCGACTACATCATCGAGGAGTACGGCCGGACGGAGATCGAGCCGGCGGGGACCGAATCGGCTCGGTGAGCGGCGCGCTGGCAGCGGCCCGGCATGACATAAGACGCATTATCGGTCGCTGAGACGCGTGTGGACCGACACCGGGAACCAGGGGGCTCCGTGGCCGACAGGGATGAGACGCCGCGGCCGATCACGCCGCAACAGCTCGACGAGGACCGCGCGCTGGAGCAGACGCTCCGCCCGGCGACCCTCGACGAGTTCGTCGGGCAGCAGCGGCTCAAAGAGCGCCTGCGCCTGTTCATCGAGGCGGCGCGGCAGCGCGGCGAGGCGCTCGATCACGTGCTCTTCCACGGGCCGCCGGGCCTCGGCAAGACCACGCTCGCCCACATCATCGCGAACGAACTCGGCGCCGAGATCAAGGCCACGTCCGGCCCGATCCTCGAGCGGCCGGGCGATTTGGCGGGGCTCCTCACGAAGCTCGCCCACCGCGACGTCCTCTTCATCGACGAGATCCATCGCATCAACCGGACGGTCGAGGAGTACCTCTACTCGGCGATGGAGGACTACGTCATCGACATCATCATCGGCGCCGGGCCGGGCAGCACGTCGGTGCGCGTCAGCCTCGAGCATTTCACCCTCATCGGCGCGACGACGCGGACCGGGCTTCTCACCTCGCCGATGCGGGATCGCTTCAGCATCATCGAGCGCCTCAACTACTACACGGCCGACGAGCTCGCGCAGATCATCCGGCGGTCGGCGCGAATCCTCGAGACACGCATCGACGAGGGCGGCTGCGTCGAGATCGCGAGGCGCTCACGGGGCACGCCGCGCGTCGCCAACCGCCTCCTCCGGCGCGCGCGGGACTTCGCCCAGGTGCGCAGCGACGGCGCCGTCACCCGAGAGATCGCCGCCGAGACGCTCCGGCTCCTCGAGGTGGACGAGCTCGGCCTCGACGAGATGGACAAGCGCATCCTCGTCACGATCATCGAGAAGTTCGACGGCGGCCCGGTCGGAATCGGCACCATCGCCGCGGCGGTGCACGAGGAGCCGGACACCATCGAGGAGGTCTACGAGCCGTTCCTCATGCAGGAGGGCCTCCTCAACCGCACGCCGCGCGGCCGCGTCATCACTCCCGCGGCGTACCGCCACTTCGGCCGCAAGCCTCCGCGCGGCGAGGGTGGACAGGCGACCCTCTTCCCGAGCCAGTAGGGGCAGGCCCCTGTGCCTGCCCAGGGCTTCCCGCGGCGACGGCGAGCAGGCGACCCCTCTTTTCCCGAGCCAGCAGGGGCAGGCCCCTGTGCCTGCCCAGGGCGGCCACACGCGACCGCCCCTGAGCATGCCGATCCGCCACACCTCATACGCAGGTGTGTTGGGAGTATCCTACTCCTGATCACAGCCGGCCGGGCATTCCTGCCCGGCCAGACAGACAACGTCCTCTTTGAGGACGCGGGATGTCCGTCCTCCTATCGCACGGGAAAGGACGTCACCGACTCACGTGCGGCATCATACGAAACGGGCGACCCCCGGTTGGGGGGCCGCCCGTCGTTGTGTACGCGCGCTTCGCGCGAGCTAGCGGACGAGCACCATGCGCGTCGTCCTCATCTGGCTGCCGCAGCGCAGGACGGCGAGGTAGATGCCCGCGCCGACCTGGCGTCCGGCGTGGTCGAGCCCGTCCCAGGCGGCCGTGTGCACGCCCGGCATCATCGGCGCGTCGACCAGCGTCGCCACGACCTGCCCCGCGAGGTTGTAGATCGCCAGGTTCGTGGGCACCGGCGCGATGGCCTGCCCGGGCACGTACGGCACCGCGTAGGGGATCGTCGTCGTCGGGTTGAACGGGTTCGGCGCGTTCGGCCCGATGGACGCGCTCCGCGGCAGGGCGCTGAGCAGGTTCGTCTCGGCGCCATCGAGGGTGACGTTCGCGCCCTCGTTGAGGGCAACCTCGGTCAGCCTGATCTCTTGACCGAGGTCGGCGCCCGTCGCGCGGATGGCGATCTCGAGGATGTCGCCCGCGCCCGGTGCGCCGGCCGATGGATCGGCGAAGGCGACGACGACGAAGTCGCCGTCCTGCCGGTAGCTCGCGATGCCGTTGGCGCCGACGGTACGGATCGAGGCGATCGTGCCGAGCGCGGCCGGCATGGTGAAGCGAACAAGCCCTGCCTCGACGCCGGCGCGATCATCCACTGAGATCGGCAGCACGAAGAGGTCGCGGTCCATCCGCGGCGCGCCGAAGCCGGCGACGTACGACCCGGCCGCGACGGGACGCGGTGTGCCGCCAAACCCCTCCGCAGGGAAGTGATCGAGCCGACCGACCACGTGCCGCAGGATGAGCGCGGCATCGTACGCGGTCACTCCGCTGTAGCCGCTCGCGTCAGCGAGAGCCGGGATCAGAGCCGGGTACGTCCCGACCGTCGCCAGCCCGACGACGCTGCGCAGGACGATGGATGCGTCCATGGCCGCGATGGTGCCGTCACCCGAGACATCGCCGATGATGCCGATGGTGAGGATGGCGCCCATCGCGGTCGGCCGCCCTTCGTCGAGGAGCGTGCGCCGACTGCGCGCCACATCGTTCACGAAGATGAGCGGGCTCTGCGTGAGCAGTGGCACGTCGGGCTGCACGGCCATCTTCACCACGAACAGCGTGTCGCTGGGTAGCGACACTTCCTCGCCCTCGGTGCTCATCGCCGCGATCTCGAGCGTGTCGCCCTCGATGTTGAACACGGTGACGGGCAGCGCCGACGAGACGAGCGACCATGACGGATCGGCGCTCAGGACCGCCGGATCGAACTCGATGAACACCTGCGCGGTCGATAATGGTCCGGACAGGTTCTTCGCGAGGACGGCGAAGCGGATCGTGTCGCCTGCCACGGCGCGGTTGAGCTGCAGCAGGTGCGGCTTGTAGCCAACCAGGGACACCGTCTGCTCGCTCGGCCCGCCGACCTCGATTGCCTGCGTCGCAAGCGTATTGCCCCAGGCCGTCCACCCGCCGAAGTCGATTGCGCGCTCCGCGCTCGCCCACGCGAGGTGCGCCATGCCGCTCGCATCGACGATGACCGGGGATGGATCGCTCGCCCAGTTCACCCACATGACATTGGCATCCGCAACGGTCGGCGCGCCGAGGAGTCCTCCCTCCGGGCCGATCCGCGCCATCTCGAGGCCGAGGACGTCCGGCCCGTAGCTGTTCCGATAGTCGCTGTACCCGTGCGCGGCCTTGTTCATCTGTTCGCTCGTCGCCTGGCCCCACTCGTGCCACGAGAGGTATACGTCCCCGTCGCCGCCGACGGTGAGCTTCGGCTGGATGCTCGGCCAGTCGTCGTTCGGCGTCACCACGCGCGGCGGAACCGTCAGCAGCGTCACGCCGGAGACCGGGCTACCGTCAAGCGGCGCGCGCCCCGGGTCAATCCGCGCGTACAGCACTTCACCGTGCCGGATCGATGCCCAGTCGCTCGGCTCCGTCCCGCCCGTCCACGCCACATGGACGACTCCCTGCGGATCGATGGCAATCGTCGGGATGCCGACCCATGCCGCGTCGCCGCCGATGCTGGTCGGAGGCAGGAGAACCTGTCCCTCGCCATCGATCACGGCATACACCACCGTCGTCGCCGACCGCGCCCAGGCGATGTGGATGCGGCCCGCGGCGTCCATCGCCGCGTCGGGGCACTTGTTGTACCCGTCCCGGAGCGTTGCGAGGGTGACCGGCTCGCCGATGAGATTGCCCTCCGGAGTGAGTCGCGCGTAGCGGATGCAGTACTCCTGGTCCCACACGAGGTGGATCACGTCGTCCGAGCCGATGATCATCCGCACGGCGGATTCGCCCCAGCTACCACCGTCGTCGCCATCCGGCTGGTCGTCGATGTTGTCGACGATGGGGATCGTCATCGTGCCGCCGGCCGCCGCCAGGTCTTCGATCGGCTCCCCGTTGTTGGGGGCCTTACTGGGGTCGAACGACAGGTGGCACAGGTTCGACGCGTACACGCCGCTGTAGTAGTCGTACAGCATCGACAGCCAGACGATATGGACACGGCCCTGGCTATCGAGGGCGATCGCCGGTCGGGCACCGCCGTTCTCGTTCACTGCCGATTTCGTCGTGGCGGCAGCCGCCGCGGGCTTCGTGGGTTGCCCGCCGCTGTACAGGAACGACGGCGCGAGCATGCTGGGGCCGGTCAGGAGCGTCCCCTCGGCATCGGCCCTCGCGTAGGAGATCATCCCGTCGTAGTACGTGCTGCTGACGCCGCGAGCGACCTTGGCTCCGCCGCTCTCACCGAGCCACGCGTAGTGCGTGGTGCCGTCCTCGCCGCGCGCGACGGCGGGCGCGAACACCTTCGCGTAGGGCTCCAGGAACAGGTCCTCCGGGTTCGCGGCCGCGGCGACATCGGCGTTGAGCAGCTCGAGCGATATGTCGTAGAGCGCCTGTGCGCCTTGCATCGGCTGGTAGTGGTACCAGTTGTAGTCGGGTGAGACCACGAGCCAGTAGTCGCCGCTGGTGGGAAGCGTCGCGAGCAGGCGAACCTTCCCGTCGGGCAGGCCGTCATCACTGGCATCCTGCATCACGCCGCGGCGGTAGAACGTCTCATCCGCGCCGTAGAGCTCCAGCGCCGGGTGTTCGCCCTCGGCGTCGTGGGGAGTGACCGTCGCCGAGATCACGTCGCCCGCCGACCCGTAGAAGTGGTAGGCATCCCAGTCGTTGGTGCTGGCGATGTTCATGCCGGTCAGCGTCTGACCGTAGGCGATGGAGGTCGCGGTGTCGGGGTCGTCGTTCGGTTCCGTCGCCTCCGTGCCCCAAACGACCACGTACTGTGCGGTCTCCTGGTACGCCGACAGCTCCACGTAGTACGTTCCGGGGTCGACGAGGGCATCGAGTCGCCACGTGCCGCTCTGGGACGTGCTCACGCTGGTTTGGCCCTCGTACCCAAAGCCATTCTCATCGAGGAGCCGTACTTGCGGCGTATTGTAGATGCTGGTGTGGTTGACCTCGATCCAGAGCGCGCTGCCTTCCTCGACGGTGATCCGGTAGAGATCGTTCCGCGCGTAGACATGATTGAGCCAACCGACCATGGGCTGGCCCTTCGCGAGCGCGACAGCATTCTCCGGCGCGCTGTGGTCGCCGATCGCGCTCGGAGCAGAGGTCACCGTCATGGTGTACCCGTACAGGAAGCCGCCGTCCGCGGGCTTGTCCCACGAGTCGTAGTTGAAGATGCGGAACCATAGTCCCCGGCTGTCCGGCGCAGTGGCTCCGATGTGCGCCATCGTCACGCCGTAGTACCCGTACATCCCCAGCGAGCTCCCGTCCGCGTCGAAGAACTCCACGCCGGGGGAAAACAGGGAGGTTCGGGTCGGGTTGACGTCCACGATGACCGCCTGGCCGGAGTCGAGCGGGACGTAGTACCAGTCGTAGTCGATCCAGCCCGGCGCATCGATGGTCGACTCGACCGTGCGTCCTGGCGCGATCGGGATGGCGAGGCTCTGAAACTCGCCGCGGCCGACACCCCACTCCGGCGCACCGTCGAAGACGAGGTCGATGTCGGACACGGGGTTGATGCCATCGACGGGCACCAGTTGCGCGTTCGAGAACGGCCCCGGCGGTATGCCTGCGTCGCCGATGGTGGGGATCCTGCCCTCCGGGCCGAGGAAGGCCACCATGTACTCGCCGGGCGAGACGCCGCCGACGACATAGTTGCCGAGAGAATCGGTCACGCCCTGAGCGACGATCGACATGTCCCCGTGGTTGACAGGCGAGCCGGACCAGACCGCGACGAGCGAGCCGACCGGCGGGCGCGCGCCGTTGATCTCGACGCGGCCGCTGATGGAGGTGGTTGGCGTGCCGCCGGTGAGCGCGGTCGCGAAGACCCCCGCGGTCGAGTACCCCTCATAGTTCCGGCACGCGGCGAAGAGCTTGGTGGCGCCGGCGACGAGGCGGGTCGGTATCGCCCACGGCAGACCTTCCCCCGCGTCGACGTAGATGCCCCGCCCGTGGTCCAGGATGCGGCACGCGCCACCACCGTCGGTGAGGACCACGAGGTCGCTGCCGTCCATCGCGAGCGCGCGCGGGTACATATAGATTGGTTCGCCCGACGCCAGATCCTTCGTGGGAACGATGTCCACGTACGACCCGGTCGCGTACTGGGCCGCAAGCTCCGCCGCCGACACTCTGAACAGGTGCTGCTCGCCGGCGAGGAAGACCATGCCGCCGACAGAGTCGTAGATGAGATCGTACACGGACCCGATGTAGGCGCTGTCGGTGAGCGCCTTCCACTCGCCGTCGCCCGAGGCAAGCCCGACCGCGTTCGTCCAGCCAGGGTTGGCGACGTCCGAGCGGACTGCGACGATGAGGTTGCCGGCCGCGCCGGGGACGACGACGAGCTTGGTGATGTCGCCGTAGCACGCGAGCGTGTCGGCGGGCTCCCACGTCCAACCGGCGTCCGTCGAGCGCCGGATCACGTTAGCCGACGCGGCCAGGAGCGTGTCGCTTCCCGGCACCCTCGCGATGCAGGAGACATAGGCGTCGGCAGCGAGTGAGGTCCAGTCGTCGGCGGATTGCAGCCATCCGCCACGGCGGATCGCCATGACCTCCCCCTCTCCGATCACGAACGACATGAAGACGGAGTCGGGATAGAGCGGGTCGGGGACGAGGAGCAGCCTCCACGGCGAGCCCCCTAGCGTCCCGATGATGTCCCACTCGGAGATCGCAGCGTTCCATCGCCAGAGCGCCCCGTCGTCCGTCGCGGCGATGGCCACCTCCTCGGGGCCGGCGACCCTCGCGGCGATGGCGATCACGTTCCGCCCCGCAAGCTGGGTTCCGCTCACATCGTACCATGTCTGCACCACGGCCGTCGCGGGCAGAGCAAGGCCGGCGACAACCAGGAGCGCCAGTACACCTCCGTAACGTCTTGGCATGGAAGTCCCTCCCTGACTTCGGGCCCAGCAGGGCCGTGGTGGCATCGTCTCGCGCGACGGGGAAGACACAGCGGGCGCCCCCGCAGGGCTAGGCGTGCCGGTCCGCCGCGTCGCTGCACCGGCGGCTCCCTCTCTCGGACCTCGGCGTGCGCGGCGAGCGTACATCTTCGGGTTGGTGGCATGCACCAACCTAAACAGAGTGCCGATCCGTTCTTCTGTCAAGGGATCTGGATCACATTCCTACGAAAATGTGGGGCATGGCGGCGGCAGCACGTGCTGGGTATCTTCGGTTGAGCGCCGTTCGAGCCTCCGCCGGGGCATGTCCGGGTGACTCGGTTCCCGCGAGTGCCGTCGTCTCTCCCCATCATAGGTGCCTTGGATGCTTGTCACCACGATCTTGTACGACTTGGGCGGCACGTTGATCGGCTTCGACTCCGAGCGCACCTACACGGCACTCGCGGGACGCTCCGGCCGGCCGGTGGATGACGTGAGGAGGATCGTCGACGCGCGGTACGACGAGTTCTGTCGCGGCCGTATAACCGCCGCCGCGTGGCGGTCGTACCTCGCCGAGGCGCTCGGGACCGATCTGCCCGAGGAGGGATTCCGGGCGCTATGGGCGGACATCTTCTGGCCCAACGCTCCGATGGTCGCGCTCGCCAGACGCCTCCGGCCACGCTATCGGCAGTACATGCTGTCGAACACCGACGAAATCCACCTGTCCTGGTGCCGCGAGAAATTCGCCCTCGATACCCTCGTCGACGGGATGATCCTCTCCTACGAGGTGGGGGCGACGAAGCCCGATCGGCGCATCTACAAGCGCGGGCTCGCGCGGTTCGGGCTCGCCGCCGCGGAGTGCGTCTTCATCGATGACGTCCTGGTCAACCTCGATGGGGCGCGCGCATGCGGCATCCGCGGCATCCTGGCGACGTCCGCCGACGCGGTGGAGCGGGGACTCGGCGTGCTCGGCGTGAAGGCGTGAGAAGGGGCCGTACCGACGGAGCGGCGCCGGGGATCGAGTCCTCGGCGCCGCTCAGGTGGCTTCTGGGTGACGACGCCCTGCGGCGGGCGGCCGCAGGTGACGCCATACGCTACCGCGTGGTGAACGAAGGCGACATAAGGGATGCTCCTGCGCGCTCATACCGATAGCATGCCGGACCGTGGCATCGTGGTGGATCGCCTCCTCATGCGGTGAGGTATTCCCGCAGCGATTGGCTCCGAGAGAAGTGCCGGAGCTTGCGCAGCGCGCGATCCTTGATCTGCCGGATGCGCTCCCGCGTCAACCGGTACTCGTTTCCGATCTCCTCGAGCGTCTGACGCTCGTCCATGCCAAGGCCAAAGAACTTGCAGAGGATGGTGCGCTCTCGCTCGTCGAGGGCCGCCAACGCCAGGGCGACCTCCCTGCGGCAGCTCCGCTGTTCGAACTCGCGATCGGGGATGACCGCCTTCTCGTCCCCGAGGATGTCGGACAGACGCGGCTCCTCGTCGGACGAGCGACCGTCGAACGAGGCGACGCGCGGATTGAGGATCAGCATGTCCTCCATGTCCCCGTCCGACTCGTGGAGTTCCTCGGCGAGGTCCGTCCAGTGCACCGATGCGCTGCGTCTCTGTTCCATCCGGCCCTGTTCCCGCTCGAGCCGGAACAGCACGTTCATTCGGCCGGACGGCACGCGCATCGGCCGCGCCTGCTTGCACAGCGCCTGGATGATGGCCTGCCTGATCCACCACACCGCGTACGAGATGAACTTGTAGCCGAGCGTCTCGTCGAATCGGTCCACCGCGCGCACCAGCCCGAGATTCCCGTCGGCGATGAGATCCACGAGGGAGAGGCCGCGGTGCTGGTAACGCTTGGCGATGCTCACGACGAAGCGGAGATTGGACTTCACGAGGCGCGCTCGCGCTTCGGCATCGCCCTTCCGGGCCTGCTGCGCGAGTTCGATCTCCTCCTCGCGCGACAGCATGGGGATGGATCGGATGTCGTCGAGATACCGCCGCAGGCTCTCGTCCGCCCCGAGGCTGATGGCTTCGAGTTGTTCGTGCGTCATATCCTGGTCGCCCTCGTGCTCGCGCGAGGTGTCGACCAGCTTCCGACGCTGGAACGGTCGGCCGACGGCCGGCACCTCAGGGCATGTTGCGGATGACTGCTGTGCCGAACTCCGAGCACCTGACCTCGCACGCGTCTTCCATCAACCGCGCGAAGTCGTAGGTGACCGTCTTCGAGGCGATCGCCCTCTCCAGCCCGCCAATGATGAGGTCGGCCGCCTCGTCCCAACCCAGATACCGCAGCATCATCTCCCCGGACAGGATGACCGAGCCGGGGTTGACCTTGTCCTGGCCCGCGTACTTCGGGGCCGTGCCGTGGGTCGCCTCGAAGATCGCGTGCCCCGTCCGGTAGTTGATGTTCCCGCCGGGAGCGATCCCGATGCCGCCCACCTGGGCTGCGAGCGCGTCGGAGATGTAATCGCCGTTCAGATTCGTCGTGGCGATCACGTCGAACTCCGCCGGCCGTGTCAGCACCTGCTGCAGGAAGATGTCGGCAATGGCGTCCTTCACCAGTACCTTGCCGTCCGGGACCTCCCCACCCGTCTCTTCCCAGGTGACCGTCTGGCCGGGGAACTCGCGCTTTGCCAGCTCGTAACCCCACTTCCGGAATGCGCCCTCGGTGAACTTCTGGATGTTCCCCTTGTGCACCAGCGTGACGCTTGTCCGTCGGTGATCGATCGCGTACCGCATCGCGGCCCGGACGAGGCGCTCGCTGCCCGTCCTGCTGACGGGCTTCAGCCCGACCCCGGAGTCGGACCGGATCTGCCACCCGAAGCGCGTCCGGCAGAAGTCGATCAGCTCCTTCGCCGCCGGGCCACCCTCCTCGAGTTCCATCCCCGCGTAGACGTCCTCCGTGTTCTCGCGGAAGACCACCATGTCCACGAGGTCGGGGCGTTTCACTGGGCTCGGCACGCCCGCATACCACTTCACCGGCCGCAGACACACGTACAGGTCGAGCTTCTGGCGCAACATCACGTTCAGGCTGCGGATTCCACCGCCGACCGGCGTCGTCAGCGGGCCTTTGATCCCCACCAGGTAGGTGGAGAACGCCTGAACCGTCTCCTCCGGCAGCCAGTTGCCCGTCTCCCGGTGCGCCTTCTCGCCTGCAAAGACCTCTCTCCAGGCGATCCTGCGGCGACCGCCGTACGCCTTCTCGACGGCGGCATCGAAGACGCGCGACGCCGCCCGCCAAATGTCGGGCCCCGTGCCGTCGCCTTCGACGAAGGGGATGATAGGGTCGTCGGGCACGACAAGGCGCTCGTCAACCATCCGGACAGACGTACCGTTGCTCATGGCGTACCCCTTCCACTTGGAGAAGCAACCAAACCGCGTGCCAGTCCCATATGATTGGCGGAAGACCTTGTGCCGTGGGGCTTTGCCTGGCTAGGCTTGGACGGGTGCGTTCTCGACGCGGCGGTCGAGGGTCCCCAATGGGTGTAATTCCCCAACGCGCCGCGTGACACAGCTTACAGGCTCAGGTCCCGCGGGCGTCGTGGCTCCAGCCGCGGAATCGCTGGCCGACGCTGTAGCCGCGCGCACTGCGGCCTGCAACGCCGACTCCGGCAGGTGGCGCTCCGGCTCGCTGGGCAGATCCGTTGCCGTGGTAGCCCTGACGCGAGACGTACTCCTGGTTCAGCATGAGTGCCTCGTCGATGGGGCAGAAGCGGTCCACGTCGCGGACGACGTCGCCGGCGACGTTCTGAGGGAACCCGTAGAGCTCCGCCTTCGCGCCCGCCGCGTGCACTGCGTGCGTGAGGCCCTGCACGTCGCCATCGCTGCCGACGAGCACGGCGATGTCGAGCCCCGCGATGCGAGTGAGGATGTCCTCATGCATTGGCAGGCCTTCGGTGGGGCTCGCCGAGCCTTCCTC
>Ga0315279_10003389_pt1 | contig 22282 bp, 22 predicted proteins | sample YL17G06_20_MG_FD_203694 | JGI IMG/M metagenome (GOLD analysis project Ga0315279, IMG submission 203694) | Sediment microbial communities from Yellowstone Lake, YNP, Wyoming, USA - YL17G06_20 | ecosystem: Environmental > Aquatic > Freshwater > Lake > Sediment | place: USA: Wyoming | collected... | reverse complement strand
TAAAACGTTAGTTGAGAGCCGTGTGCGGTGAAAGTCGCAAGCACGGTTCGGTGCAGAGAGGATGGGAAACATACTAGAAATGGTAATGCGCCCACCTCTTATGCTACACATGGGTTATCTTGCTATTGTCAAAAAAGACAAACATGTTGAGCCCGGCAGAACCAATGACAGATAAAACAATGTCTATGGAACAGAAGCAGAAACACCTGCGTTCCCTACATTGTCTTCATCTGCCAAACGAACCTCCCAGGTTGGTATCCGTGCAAAATGATGGTACTTTGCCACTCATCTCATCGGAAGAACTCATAAACCCAATTAGGACATGGATTCCCAATACTATGGATTTTCAATTCCCTAGTATCATTGAATCTATGTATATTGCGTAACTCCTATACTATGTCAAAATGGAGTAAAAATATCATGTCTGAACGTAATAAAAATGAAAAACTTAAAATCCTTGTCATTGGAGCGCACCCCGATGATCCCGAAACGGGATGCGGTGGAACTATGGCTTTGTATTCTGGATTGGGACATGAAGTTGTAGCAATATATCAAGGGAGAAAGGGGTATATCAGGCAAATCTCTTGAGGAATCGGCTGAGATTCGCACCAAAGAAGCCATTGAAGCCTGTAGGATATTGCAAGCAAAACCTGTATTTGTTGGACAGATTGACGGGGAATGTGAAATTAATAAGGATCGTTATGATGTGTTACACAAGATAATTGAAGCAGAAAAACCGGATATTGTCTTCACACATTGGCCTGTTGATAGCCATCGAGACCATCGGGTTTACTCACTTCTTACTTATGACGCATGGATGAGATCAGTTGACACACTCCCACGAGTAAACTCGTGGGATTCTGGGGTCAAGTAGAGATAGCCGACATTGCTGTTGGACTTACATCTCCTAGTCCAAGAGTTGATGCCCCAACTCAAATCAGTGTTTCGGTTCTTTAGGCTTGGCTGAAATGCAATGCGGATTTTACCCCTGCTAAAGCAAACACTGAAAGCACCAAGCTATTTTTGGAATTGATTTTACACAGCACCCAATGACGTACTGAAACCTTATACCAATTATCAAAGAGCGAATGTAGTCTGTAATGAAAGGACATGTCCTTTCAATTTACTAGCTACATAAATAATTGTAGCACAAATTTGTTATAAAAGCAATAATAATCTGTGTTTCCTCAGTCTCGGGGAAGCTGAGAGAATCATTCAGGAGATCGTAAAGCTGTATTATTGCCATATTGAGAGAGGATCAACAGGTGGGTACAATCTGGCTGAAAACAAAAACTCTTAATACTATACGAAAATACCAGATGATACAGCCCAAAGATAAAATCATCCTTGCTGTGTCAGGCGGTCCAGACTCTACTGCGCTCCTTTATCTTATGTATGACTTGATGGATGAACTGAAATGCTCACTGCACATCATACACTTAAACCATAATCTGCGCGGAGAAGAATCAGATGCAGATGAGGAATTTGTCAGGGAACATGCGAAAAAACTTGATTTGCCAATTACTGTGGAATCAATTAATGTAAAAGGTATGATCACATCTAAGGAATCGCTTGAAAGCGGTGCAAGGCGTATCAGGTATAAATTCTATGAGCGTGTCATGTCCGAAATCGGCGCAAACAAAGTTGCTCATGGACATACAGCAGATGATCAGACAGAGACTGTCATCATGCGTTTTTTACGTGGTTCTGGAACGAAGGGATTAAGCGGGATTCCACCAATACGTGATGGTATATACATCAGACCGTTAATCGAGACGACCAGAAGGGAAGTCGAAGAATATCTCCAAAGCCTGAATATAAATCCGAGATTGGACTCATCAAATCTTAGCACCGAATACGAGCGTAACAAAATAAGGCACGAGCTAATCCCAATTATAGAACGCAATTACAGTCCAAATATAAAGCGAATTCTTCAGCAGACAGCAGATATTCTGCGAGCAGAAGAAGACTTGATGACGGAACTGGCACAGCGGGCTATGGACGAGTGCGTTCTATATCGAGATTTGCAAAGTATAACTATTAGCATCTATGATCTTAAAAAATACCATTTTGCACTACAAAGACGAATACTACGCTTAGTCATAGAAAACTTGCTTGGCGACTTGAATAGATATGACTTTGACCATCTGGTTGATCTGATGAATCTGATTGATAACAGCGTGACTGGCAGTGTAATCAACCTTCCAAGAGGGATAACCGCAGAAAAAACTTACGACAGAATAATAATTGAAATTGATCGCTCTCCGCAAATTATTAATCCGTTTGACTACATTGTGAACGTCCCCGGTGAGACTGAAATATATGAGTTGGGGCTATCGGTTAGGACAGTTCTAAGTAAATCAGATCATTTAACTTATTCCAAAGATAAGTATCAAAAGACGTTCGATTATGACAAAATCAATGGTGATCTGCATTTACGCAACAGATTAATTGGTGACAGATTCCAACCACTCGGAGTTTCAGGCACAAAGAAACTCAAGGATTTATTCATGGATGAAAAAGTACCCAGATCACAGCGTGATAATATACCAATTCTAACAGATGGGAATAATATACTATGGATTGTGGGTTATCAAATTGATGGTAGATTTAAGGTAACGACCCAAACAAAGACTCAACTAAACGTAACGGTCAGCTTTTGGCATCTGCCAAGTTAATAGCTGATCGTTACTTATTATCACATCTACAATGATCATTGACAAAATATTATTATCTGAAAATTTAATCCTTCAGCGCGTTCAGGAATTGGGACAGCAGATAACTAATGACTATTGTGGTCAGAGTTTTATATTGATCTGCGTGCTGAAAGGCGCTCTTGTGTTCGTTGCAGACCTGATAAGAAGTATGGACGCTCATCCTGATCTTGATTTCGTTCAAATCTCCAGTTATGGAAATAAAACAGAATCGTCAGGTAATATAGATTTCCTCCGTGAACTCACAACAAACATAAAGGGACAAAATATACTGGTTGTTGACGATATAATAGATAGCGGTTTGACTTTATACCATTTGAATAAGTATCTCCTATCAAAAAAACCATCGAGTCTAAGAACCTGTGTCCTATTGAGCAAACCAGATCGCAGAAAAAAGCACGTTGAGGTAGATTACGTCGGTTTTGATATACCTGACGAGTTCGTAGTCGGTTATGGACTGGACTTTAGCGAAAAGTATAGAGGTTTAAGGTCCATTGCAACGTTAAGAATGGCTTAATGCGCTTGACATGATATGTGGTAAATGATATAATTTGATTATGTGACAAACAAGAATGATTCAAAAATGAAAAAAGCAATAATCACAAATTTGGCTTTATTCATCTTACAGACATTCAAAGAGGAGTGTTTTAGTGAATAGAAATATGCGCAGTATGATGGTATGGCTGTTACTTGGAGCCGTTCTTGTTTATGGATTCTGGCGGCTTCTGTTAAATGAGCCTACAAAGATTTATAGCCTGAAAGCAAGTGAATTCTTTAGTATAATATCGAATCCTGAACAAAAAGTAATAGAATCTATAAGAATAAACAAAGATTGGATTAATGGCAAGTTTACTACGGGGAATGAACGAGAAGGTTCACTTACCTTTAGAACACCTCGTGATGTATATTCCAACTATAATCTTGAGGAGAAACTTATAAGCTCAAAAATAGACTTTGATTATCAATCACCATCAAAGTTTCCAGGATGGCTTGGTCTACTTGCAAGTGGATTAGTTCCATTGTTGATTATAATAGGGTTTATGTATTTCATTTCGAGGCAGATGCAGGGAACGGGAAACAGGGCGATGGCATTCGGAAAAAGCCGTGCCAGAATGCAATCCGATAGTCAGTCAAAAAACACGTTTGATGATGTAGCAGGATGTGACGAAGCAAAGGAGGATCTAAAAGAGGTTATAGAATTCTTGAAAGAACCAAAGAAATTTCAACGACTTGGTGGAAGGATACCAAGAGGTGTTCTTCTTGTCGGTCCTCCGGGAACAGGAAAAACTCTCCTTGCTCGTGCAGTAGCTGGAGAGGCTGGTGCGCCTTTCTTTAGCATCAGCGGGTCAGATTTTGTTGAAATGTTTGTTGGCGTTGGAGCATCAAGAGTCCGTGACCTGTTCGAGACAGGCAGAAAACATGCTCCCTGCATAATCTTCCTTGATGAATTGGACGCAGTTGGACGGCATAGAGGCGCAGGCATTGGCGGTGGACATGATGAGCGTGAGCAAACGCTTAACCAATTGCTGGTCGAGATGGATGGATTTAACACCACTGATAGCGTTATCCTTATGGCGGCGACTAACCGACCTGATGTGCTTGACCCGGCGTTACTTCGTCCCGGAAGATTTGACCGCCAGATTGTCGTTGACCTTCCAGACGTAAAGGGCAGAGAGGGAATATTCAAAGTACACATCCTAAACAAAGTGCCATTATCGGAAGATGTTGACGTCAGCATTTTAGCTCGAGGTACTCCGGGTTTTTCAGGAGCGGATATTGCGAACATGGTCAATGAAGCGGCGATTCTAGCCGCTAGAAGGGGTAAAGATAAGGTTGACATGATAAGCATGGAAGAGGCTAAAGACAGAGTATTAATGGGTCCCGAACGTAAAAGCCTGATCATAAGCGATGCTGAAAAGAAAATAACAGCTTATCACGAAGCTGGACACGCTTTGTTATCTCATCTCATTCCAGATGCCGATCCGAATTACAAATGCTCTATTATTCCTAGGGGTCGATCTCTCGGTGTAACCCAGAAACTACCGGTAGAAGAAAAATTTAATTACGGTAAGTCTTACCTTCAGGCAGAAATTGCTGTCAGATTAGGTGGTCGTGTGGCAGAAATGATAAAATTTGGTGAACCGTCAACAGGTGCAAGGGACGATCTCGAAAGAGCTACCGATATGGCACGAAAAATGGTCTGCGAATGGGGAATGAGTGAAAAACTCGGTCCCTTGACCTTTGGGAAAAAGGATGAACAGATATTTCTCGGTAAAGAGATTGCTACACATAAAGATTACAGCGAAGCAACTGCAGTTGAGATTGATAAAGAGATACGCAATATCGTAGAAGGATGCCTGTCAAGAGCAGAAACTTTACTGAAAGAAAACGAAGACAAGCTTGAAAGGCTGGCAAATGCTCTTCTCGAACGTGAATCCCTCAATGCCAAAGATATAGAGGAGCTTATGGAACAGGAACCAGCCGAACCAGTCGTTGCCGAAGCGTAATAAACCCATGTCAATAAATAGGTTACTTTTTGAACATTATTTTGACATACCCCAGTAGGGGTGTTTTAATAAAACGCCCCTACAAGCCTATAAACATTAGGATCAAGCCACTAAGAAATAATGCTACCAGAAAATAACTCTTACACTTCTCTCCCTAAACCAACAACGGAGCCAAGATGGCTTGCAGAACTCGGACACCGAACTCTGATAATGGGCATTCTCAACGTTACTCCCGATTCATTTTCTGATGGTGGTTTGTTTATAAATGAAGACTCAGCTTTAGAGCAAGCCTATAAGATGATAGAAGATGGGGCAGATATTATTGATGTAGGTGGTGAATCAACCCGTCCCGGGTCTGATTCGGTTTCAGTCGAGATCGAATTAGAGAGAGTTCTACCTGTGATCGAAAGCCTTTCAAAAACAGCAAAAATCTGCATTTCAATTGATACTTATAAATCCGCAATCGCGGAGAAAGCTCTGGAAAAGGGCGCCAATATAGTCAATGATATAAGTGCTTTGTCAGACCCAAGAATGGCTTCGGTGGTAGCAAAAGCGGGCGTACCAATAGTTCTGATGCACAAAAAAGGCACACCTAAAGACATGCAGATTGCACCTTATTATGACTCATTAATTTTAGAGATAAGCGCATTCCTGCAAGAAAAAATTCAAATAGCAATAGAATCTGGAATTTCACCTGATCAGATCATTATTGACCCCGGCATCGGTTTTGGAAAAACGATAGTACATAATATTGAAATTCTCCGAAATCTGCAAGAATTCAAAGCTCTTGGAAAGCCGATCCTCGTTGGGACGTCAAGAAAATCATTCATAGGTAAAATTTTACACACCGACGACGTTAAGGATAGAGTTGAAGGAACATCCGCAACAATAGCGATTGCCATCGCTAATGGTGCTGACATAGTGCGAGTTCATGATGTTAAGGAGATGGTAAAGGTCGTACGTATGGCAGATGCAATTGTCAGAGGTATTTAAATTCCCATGTCAGAAGTTTTAAACATCATAAAATTCATCGGTCTCAGGATACTTACAATTATTGACATATTGGCGGTAGCGTACGTATTCTACAAGGCTTTTATGCTCATACGAGGTACTCGTGCTATTCAGGCTTTGAAGGGTATTGCGGTATTGATAGTAATATCAGCAGTCGCCGCTTTGGCAAAGCTGGAAACTTTGAGCTGGCTTTTACAAAAGTTCTGGACGTGGGGTGTAGTAGCTTTTATAATTTTATTTGCTCCTGAGTTGAAAAGCGCTCTGGCAAGGATGGGTGGAACATCAGCTTTTCTTGGTATCAGCAGTAATACTAGGGATGAGCGTCAATATATACAGTCCGTCGTAGAAGCATCTGAAAGGCTTTCGGCAAGTCGTTCCGGGGCACTCATCGTTATGGCACGTCAGGCGACTCTTGATATGTTTATTGAGTCTGGTGTCCCGATAGATTCGGAGGTATCTCGTGAACTCCTGATGACAATATTCCATCCTGACACTGAGCTTCACGATGGAGCGGTAATAATAAGGGACGGAAGGATTATCTCCGCAGGCTGTACGCTTCCACTCTCTCAGAGTAGTGAATGGGAGCAATCACTTGGAACAAGACATCGAGCCGCTATTGGTTTAACAGAGGAAACTGATGCCATTGCCATAATAGTCTCAGAAGAAACAGGTTCAATCTCTATGGCTGTGGACGGTAAAATCACTCGCTATTTGAACCCGCAAACGCTTCAATCTATACTCGTTGACTATTTTGTACCAGAATCCAGCAGATCAGGTACTTCGCAGGAAACAAATTCTAATGATACGCAAACTACTCGATAATATAGAAATTAAGGTTATATGTTTATTTCTGGCTATCGTGATGTGGCTTTATGCAAGCGACCGGACAGATATAGTAAATCGAGCAAGGACTTTTATCACTCGTGGTGAAAGAGGTGTTATAACTTTTCACGATGTTCCTGTTGAATTTACTGGCTCAAAAGAAGTTCCAAAACTTACTGCGGAACCAGCTAAAGTTTCAATTTCTATCAATTGTTCGACTGATGCAGACATTAACTTATCTGAGCTTAGTGCAAAGGTAAAAATAACCCGAAAGGATAAAGACCGTATTTTTTTGAGTGAGGATAACGTTATACTTCCAGAAGGATTAAGGTTTATCCGGTCCGAACCTAGAGAAATTCGGATACAACAAAAACGCAATCCTGATTGATGTTTATATCTAATCCTCGTGATAGAACGAGCATATAGTAAGAATAAATAATTAGGTTTTATAAGGATCAGTAATGATAATCGGAATAGGTATTGACTTGATTGAGGTATCACGGATCGAATCTGCATTGTCACGTTGGGGAGATAAATTCGAGGGTCGTGTATTTACGGAAAAAGAGATGCTCTACTGCAACAGCAAAAAGGACAGGGCGCAAAGACTTGCCTGTCGTTTCGCCGCAAAAGAGGCAATGCTCAAGGCTCTCGGAACAGGCTGGCGGTATGGTACTGACTGGAAAGAGATAGAGGTTGTAAATGATGAGCTTGGTAAACCGTCTATCTGTCTCAGTGGCAGGACAGAGGAACTATCACAACAAATTGGCGTTAAGAACATATTGCTTTCAATTACAAGCACAGAGAATTATGGCGCGGCTCAAGTTGTCCTTGAGTCTTAACAGAGGTTAGATATGTTAGTGGATATTGATAAGCTTTTGAAAACAAAACGTGGTGAGATTCTCAGTATAGCGGCTAAATATGGTGCGCATAATGTAAGGATTTTTGGATCAGTGGCGAGAGGTGAAGCAGGATCAGAAAGCGATCTTGACGTTCTTGTTGAACTTGAACCCAGCCGTAGCCTTATGGATCATGCTGGATTGATGCTTGATCTTCAAGAATTATTGGGTTGTAATGTGGATGTGGTGACAGAAAAAGGTCTTCGCCCACGATTCCGAGAACGTATTTTAGCAGAGGCTATAACATTATGAGAGATGATCCTGAATGAAATCGGGGAAAATCCATGTGTACCGCTTTATGAAATGGCAGATTTCTCTACTTAAACAACTTGTTTGGTTGACCATAAGGAATTATAATAAACGATGAAGATATTGATTACTATTTTTCTTCTTTTTGTTGTTTTATGTTATCCGCTATTTGCATCAGAAGATAAATACGGCGCTGAGTTCCTGAATCTTATGATCTCAGCAGAAGGCGGTGGTATGGGCGAAAGCCATATAGCCTACTCAATCGGTTCTCGCTCTCTGAATAATAATCCGGCAGGATTATCTTTCAGCAAAGGTAATGAACTATACATCGGTTCTAATCATACTCCCGAAATTATTGCTACTATCATGAAAGAAAATGAGAACGAAGAATGGGAAGATTTCGGCAAATATGATATTAAACCAACAGAGGTTGAATACGTCAATTATTCATTACCAAAGAGCAAGTTTGGAAGTCTCGGATTGAGTTTCGCCTTCAATCATAGTGGAAGATTCATAAGAGTGAACAAAGAGGGTAAAGCGATCAACTCATTCCCGCAGGATGATGCGCTTATAGGGATCGGGTACGGTGTTAAATTAACAAAAGATTTTGCATTGGGATTTGATATAAAAGCACTGCGTTCAAAAGTACCAACAGACAAGGGTGACAATATAGGAAGAACTTATGCGATGAACGTAGGGATGATGCATCAGATCAGTGATCGTGTCAGAATAGGTGTTTCTCTTCAGAATATAGGCAATAAACTGTCCTTCAAAAAAATAGACAAAAAAATTGATATTCCCAGTAAATTACGCAGAGATTTCCTATTGGGTGCTGTATACAAAGTGATAGATGGTAAGAAGAGTAAGTTATCCATTAGTATGGACGTGAATCCTCCATTTGAGAATGGTCTGAGGTATGGTGTTGGAGCAGAATTTTCGTACACGCAGTATTTTGTATTCAGAGCAGGATACATGCGTGACACACAAACATATTATGATTCCCTCGTAAACCTAAGTAATGGTTCTACCGTCAATGAAGAGCGTGTATGGGTCAAAGAAGGTATAACTCTGGGTATCGGTATTAGATTGAAAAATGTTGAGATAAACCTTGCAAGGACACCGTTCCGTGAACCAACTCTGAATGATGGAGAAAAGCTAAGGCTGGAAAAACAGGAATCAGTGACGTCTCTCTCTTTTGTTGCCAGATTTTAGTTGATAATAGTTGGGTTTCGTTCTTCAACTAATGAAGAGTCAAAAATGGAACATGATGAATACATAACAGTTCGTGGCGTATCCAGAGCGGAGATTGGCGTAAAAAAGTCTAGATTTATTGGTTTGTTAGCATCCGTCAATACAGAGCGAGAAGCAATTGAATTCTTACGTAACGTCAGGGCTGAATTCTCTGATGCGACTCATCATTGTTATGCGTTTATCATTGGTTCAGGTGCAAAAAAGATTTTTAGAAGCAACGACGACGGTGAACCTGTAAATTCGTCAGGAAAACCGATCCTATCTGCCATAGAATCGTCTGGACTTCAGAACTTGATTTGTGTTGTAGTCAGGTACTTTGGTGGAATAAAACTCGGTGTCGGTGGACTCATCAGAGCTTATGGTCAGACAGCTAGAGAATGTGTAAATAGTGCTGAACGAGTTATTAACGTAGCGTCAACCGATCTACATATCCACGTACCTTACAAAAACATAGGGGCAGTTATAAACCTCGCCAATAGCATGAAAGGTAAAATTTTGAGCGTGGATCACGGTGAGGAAACACTTGCTACCGTGAACCTTAGAAACAGCGTGATTTCTGCTTTTAAGGAGCAGGTCAAATCCATAAGTGTTGACATAACGGTGAATTAAAGATTAGGGGCTAATCTTTGGCTTGCAGTTTGCCAGAACGGGGGGTACTGTGAAGTACAGTAGAACACACGAATGGGTGGAATTAGAGGACAGCAAAACAGCTATAATAGGTATAAGTGATCGTGCCCAGCATTTATTGGGTGAGATCGTTTTTGTTGAGCTTCCAAAAGATGGTGATGAGTTTGAACAAGATGACCCTATGGGTAGCATAGAATCCGCAGACGGTGAAGTCGTCAATTTTTATGCACCCATAACAGGTGAAGTCATCGGAGTAAATGAAGCTCTGGAAAGCTCACCAGACCTTGTAAACAGGTCGCCTGAAGGAGATGGTTGGCTTGTAAAGATGCGTGTGGAGGTTCCAAAGGAACTTACACTGCTAATGACTTCCGGTGAATATGATGTCTACGAAGAGGAAGATCTGGAAGAAGACGAGGAGGACGAAGAAGAGGAGTATTATTGATCAGACATGATTGCACTTTCAACGTTCTGGAAGGCACTGTCTTTTTTAATTAATATGAGAAAAACTGTTGACATTATGCAGGAATTCTGCTATCATTCATAGACTGAGTTTTGAAATTTTGATTATCTTAATAGGCATGGTTCACAATCAAGGTAACACTTTCTGATAGATTTAGCCACGGATTAACACAGATTTACACAGATTAGAGAAGATATAGGACGATATTTTCGTCTTGTATCATATATCTTTTCTTATATCCGTGAAAATCTGTGTATAGTGGCTAATTAAAATTTGTTACCTTAATTCTCGTGAAAAATGAACCATCCCTCTTAATAAAAAAAGAACGCAATTTTGACGTAACGTAAATTTGAGTCAATAACCCCCGCATAAATGCGGAGGCTTGCGGTGAAACTTAGACACAAGTCTTGATTGACTAGCCTAAGTCTCAGCTGAGACTATGTTGTGTGTGAATCCTATAGGTACTTCGGGATATTCAGTCTAGTGCCGAACACTACGGTATATGGTTAAAAACTCTGAGAGGTAGAAGTGGTGCTATATACAAATAAACCACATACAACATTGGCGAAGACTGCTTACCTGTTTTGGTAGTTTCAGGGCAAGTTTTATTTTAGCTTGCGTCAAAACTACCACCTACTTTTAAGGAGAAAGGCAATTCCTCTCCCGCATAATGAAGATTAAGAAATTAATCGGGTAAGTAGAGTTTCTCAAATCCCTCTAACCCCCTTTGCTAAAGGGGGAGTTAGAGCCATTCCCCCTTTGAAAAAGGGGGTTAGGGGGATTTAAAAGCTCTTTTACTGGATTACCCGATTAATTATTTAATGTTCATAATGCGAGAGTATCTTTGCCGAAATTATTATGGAGGAATAGTATCTAGTGGCAAACTTAAAATCTTCTCAGAAACGTATAAGATCAAACGAAAGAAAACGAGTAAGAAACGTAGCTGTAAGAACAAACATCAAAACAGAGGTAAAGAGAGTTGAGCAGGCGATAGAGCAGGGCAATTATGAAGTTGCAAAGAAAATGCTTTCTGAAGTGTCTTCTGCCCTCGACTCAGCCTCCACAAAGGGCATCATAAAGAAAAACACTGGTTCAAGGAAAAAAGCCCGTCTCGCAAAGAAAATAAACGACCTTCAAGCATCAGCGTAATGATGATCTAAAGATTCTAAGATTTAAAGACTAGAAGATTGTTATAATCTTTAAATCTTAGAATCTTCTAATTATTTTTTATCCTTCCGCCTTCATCCTTATTTTAACATCATTGTATAAATTTGGCAAAAATACTTGATTTTGTTGTATATATGTGATACATTTATACCTGAAGTTACATAACGTAAATATAACAGATTTAAGGATTTTAATCAAAAAATGGGTATTGAAAGAAAGATTAAACAAAGGAAAGAATTCAAGGTCAAGCTGGATAAAAATCAACTTGATTATTCAAAGATTTCAGATGATGAAGACTTAAAGGATGATGTCGTCTGTCCAAAATGCCAATCAGAGAAAGAACTGGTTATGGCGCCGTATTGGGGTTTTGGAAGGACTTATTATACCTGCTACTTCGTCTGTCCAAAGTGCGGATGAGAGGAGAAAAAATTAATAATAGCAAAATAAACTGTTCGGTAGCTTGTCTGGGAGTAATGGATCACCGCTTTTTGATTGACGAGATGAAATACGTCAACTGTCCGGGATTTGAGTTCATGGTCTATACTATTTGGACAGATCACTCCCGTGACGTGATCAGGGAACTCAAGTCAGCAGGTTTTCGGTTTGATTCCATGCACGGTCCAAAGCAGACGGGCAGGCTTATGAGCGAAACTGACTCAGAAAGCCACGAGCAAGCATATAATCTCATAAAAGAAAGCGTTGATATTGCTCATGAACTCAATATTCACATACTGACCACTCACCTCTGGGATCAGAACAGCAACGATCCCAAGTTACAGCGAAATCTCGACACGCTTTATAAACTAAAGGACTATGCCAAAGAGCGTGACGTGAGTATATCAGTGGAGTTTATTCCACACACAAACGGCGGAGGATACGTACCGACAGCCGAGTATCTATATAATAATTTGGATCCTGATTTTAGCTTCACCCTTGATTTAGAGTTTGCGGCATGGAATAATGAGATCGCTGATATAACGAGGTTTGCTGACAGGATCAGTAATGTACATATTCGTGACTACAACGGTAGCCCTATTGATGATAAAGGCAGAAGACATTACTGCTTGCCCGGCATGGGAAAAACAGACTTTGTGTTTGCATTTCAGGAACTAAGGAAACATGGATACAAGGGAATATACACCCTTGAGGCAAGACACCACAGCACTCAAGATATAAACGATTCCCTTGCATTGATACATACCGCAATGGGAGAGTAGTATTAGCCTAATATTCTTCTTCATTTTGGGGAGAACGGAAAGCTAACGCTACTGTTAGAATAGTAGTGATAAAAACAACCCCAAGTAATACCTCTAATATGGCAAGGAACTTGGCTATGGAACTATTCGGCGAAAGATCACCATAACCAAGAGTTGTTGCAGTAACAACGCTGAAATAGATACTAATCGGCAATGATTTGGTAGGCTCTTTATAGATATTTATACTACTACTATCTTTTCTGGCAATATATCTCTGTTTTCCATCTTCTATAATCCATTCTGCACCGGGAACTTTGTTTAAAATAATAGCATTGCTGGTTAAGGTTTGCAGACTTCCAAGCTTTTGCTGTAGAACCTTTGACATTTTTCCACTGTATAACTCGCTTTCAACATCTGCCGAACTCATGCTTAGAATTAGTGGTTCATCCCTATTAAGTACATTATGACCAATATGTCTAGCGCAAAGAAGATCAGCCCGAATGTATAAGTTAAAAGTATTATTTATAGTTTGTCAACAAGAAAACAAAAAAGTGATTGCATAATGTAGCGAATGTAGCGGATGTTTGATGTTAGATATTTATTGACGGCTTATACGCAGGATGGTATACTGTATCTTAGCCTATTTTCAACACCTATGAAAATCATACACCTATATCCCCACAACCAAAAACAACTAATAGGAGATATTACTTAAAATGGTTAGATAGGTTACTTAAAGCATTACTTAAGATAGGTTGTAAACAGACAATATAGTTTCTATCTCAAAGGCTATTGCTTGCTCATTCCATAAGGAGCATTTAAGATTGAAAAGTGATAAAATTCTGCTTTCACACGGCAGCGGTGGTAAAGCATCACATGAGCTTATCGGCGACCTTTTTCTAACTGCCTTCAGTAATCCAGTGCTGGATCAATTAAATGATCAGGCTGTTCTGCAATTTGGTGATATAAGAATTGCATACACTACCGACTCATACATAATTGACCCGATATTTTTCCCCGGTGGTGATATTGGGAAACTTGCTGTATGCGGGACAGTGAACGATCTTGCTATGTGCGGAGCAAAACCACTTTACCTGAGTGCCGGTTTTATCATAGAAGAAGGTTTCTCTATGGATGACTTGCAAAGGATTATTGCATCTATGCGTGAAACTGCTGATGAATCTGGAGTCAAAATCGTTACTGGTGACACAAAAGTTGCTAATAAAGGTCACTTAGACAAGATATTTATCAATACATCAGGTATCGGGATTGTAGATAAAGATATAAATATATCTGGAAACAACGCAAAGGTTGGCGATACCGTTATCGTTAGCGGTACTATTGGAAATCATGGGATAGCAGTATTGTTAAAGAGAGAGGGACTAGAATTTGATGCGCCAATAGTAAGCGACTATGCGCCGTTGAATTTTTTGGTGTTAGATATGCTTTCCGTAAGCCACAATATCAAATGCCTGCGAGACCCTACCAGAGGCGGATTGGCTACTACGTTGAATGAGCTTGCAATACAATCGAATGTTGGTATAATCATTGATGAAGCGAATATTCCTATCAATGAAGCAGTAAAAGGCGCATGTGAGTTGTTAGGATACGATCCGCTTTACGTTGCAAACGAGGGTGTTTTGGTAGCAATCGTGCCTGCCAATGAAGCATCCAACATCCTAGTAAAAATGAGAGAAAACAGATATGGTCAGGATGCTAAAATAATCGGTGAAGTTATCGCAGAACCAAAGAAGGTGCTTTTGAAAACTGCTTTAGGTACTACTAGAATAGTAGATATGTTGTCTGGAGAATTGTTACCGAGAATCTGCTAGAAAAGATTTATAAATTGTGGAGTTTTAGTTATGAAATCTATTTTATTAATTGGATATGGAAACTCAACACGCATGGATGATGGTGTTGGTTGGTACATTGCGGACAAGATCAAGGAAAAGCTCAACGATCTTGTTGAAGTCATGAAAGCAGATCAGCTTGCTGTTGAGATGGTGGACGACATCAAAGATCGTGATTTAGTTATCTTTGTTGATGCTCACGTCAGCGATGAAGATGACTGGATCAGATCAGAGGAAGTCAAACCTGATTCTAAACCCGGTTTGATTACCCACATTATAAAGCCATCGAACCTTCTTGCCTTCTGTGAAAGCCTTTACCATAAGCATCCGAAGGCTTATTTGTATTCAATCAAAGGTGTAAATTTCGATTTTGGAGAAGAATTATCAGAACAAACCCAAAAGTCAGCGGATGAAGCTATTCAAAAGATAATCCATCTGGTATCTAATTGATGGTTGGTCATAAAATATTGAATCCGAATCTATCTTGTATAATCTCATCTTGATAATATCACACACTTTCATTAATGTCTTTCCACTTTTTGATTGACCCCGGTTCAACTAGCCTTACTTTTATGGACAGACCTAATGATTCCTCAATGCGTCTTTGTATTTCCTGTTCTATTGCACTCATCTTTTTTATCTCGTCAAAAAATATACTGCCAGAAACTTCTACCCAGACTTCAAGCTCATCAAGCGCACCATTTCGGTCAACTTTCAAACGGTAATGCGGTTCAGCACCCTCTATCTCGGTTAGTATCTGCTCGATCTGTGACGGATAGACATTAATTCCCTGAACGACTATCATATCATCCGATCTTTCAGACACTCTTGACATCCTGACAAGCGTTCTACCACATGCGCATGGCGAATGATCAAGGCTGGTGCAATCACCTGTCCTGTATCTTATCATAGGGAAGGCTTCTTTTGTTATGGTAGTCAGGACAAGCTCTCCTTTTTCGTGATCTGGTAAAGGTTTACCTGTTTTGGGATTTATCACTTCAGCGATAAAGTGATCTTCAAAGATGTGTAATCCGTTCTTCTCTTGACACTCTACTGACACGCCCGGTCCCATCACTTCACTAATACCATAGTTATCCAGCGCGGTAATATGGAGTTTGTCCTCGATCTCTTTCCGTATAGATTCCGACCATGGCTCAGAACCGAAAAGCCCGACACGCAAAGACAACTGCGCAGGACTGATGCCCATACTCCCCATGACGTTGGCTATGTGAAGTGCAAATGATGGAGTGCAAACAAGCATGGTGCTTCTATAATTCTTCATTATTGTTACTTGCTTCTCAGCACTCAGCCTTGAGCATGGAATAACTGTTGCGCCTATGCGTTCCGCACCGTAATGGAATCCCAATGCACCCGTGAATAATCCATAGTCAAACGCTATTTGAACTATGTCGTCTTTTGTTACACCTGCGGCAGTCAATACCCTCGTCATAAGCTCTGTCCAGTGTTCAATATCGTTCTTGCTGTATCCGACGACTATGGGTTCTCTTGTTGTTCCAGAAGAAGAATGAAGCCTTACCACTTCCCTCAATGGAAGAGCAAACATATCGTAAGGTTGGTTTTGCAGTAGCGTTTCCCTCGTTGTGAAAGGTATTCTTGATAAGTCTTCAAGGGAGGTTATGTCCTCCGGTATAACCCCTGATTTATCCATAAGATTGTGATAAAAAGCGACGTTTTTGTATGCTCGATTGACTGTTATCTGTAAACGTTCAAGCTGTAATTGTTGTAATTCATCTCGTTGTAGTGCTTCGTTTTTTCCGTATCGAAATGACACTTTCTCCACCTCCCCCTTTAAGAGTTAAAAATTCTAATATTCTAAGTACATAAGGTTGTGGTCAACGCAATTTCTGGCGATGGCTAACTAAAGATTATCGCCCTCTGTTTCTACCTCTACCATGTAGAACTCGTTTGTTCAGGCTTCTTAACTCGCATCGTCATTATATTGAGCGTTTCTTAGCTGAATTGAAAGTCTTGCTATCCGAAATATGATACAAAATCATTGCCTTGCTAAATCCATTAGTGATAGTGGTTGGAGCACATTTGTCAATATGCTCAAGTATAAAGGCAATTGGTATGGTTGCCAAATCATTGAGATTGACAGGTCCTTTCCGTCTAGTAAGCGTTGCCATGTATGCGGTTTCATAAATAATACCCTAACTCTAAAAGATAGGTCATGGTTGTGTCCTGAATGTAACACAGACCATGACCGAGATATGAACGCCGCAATAAATATTCTAACATTCAGTAGGGCTGGGATAGCCCGAACCATTCTTCCGTCACTCTGTTCTTCCGTTGCACAGCGGAACGTGATCGGCGGAACGAGAAACGCTTGTGGAGAAGGGAGTTCAACTTGATTTCGTCAAGTTTAGCCCTTCATTGAAGCAAGAAGCCCACGAACTTTAGTCGTGGGTAATTCACAGATCGACAGCCTTGCCTGTCAGGAATGACTTGCTAGCCGCATCAGTTATTTTGAGGGTTTCAACAGCATCAGAATAAGGTGATAGTATCTTTGATGCGTCCTTTGCCTTGACTGCATCAATGAAGATACGGTCTCTATCTGCACCCGGTTTCTGCTCAACTTCTTCCGCCTGTCCTTTACGGCTTATCAACGGACCAGGTCCACCGATCATAATCACCAAGTCACGGCTGAAAACCTCTAGGTGTACACGTCCCCAGTTATTAAACACACAGCCCGAAGATATGTTAGCAGCAGCGCCATTCTTAAACTGAATGTTGACCATGCTGATGTCTTCGATGTCATAATTGGGAATATCGGTCATTGTACCACTTGCAGAAACACCATGAACTGTCTGTGCGTCGCTACCAACGAGGAATCGGCACAAGTCGAATATGTGTGTCGTCTGTTCACAATGCTGACCACCGGACTGTGCTTTTACACGCCACCATGGAGTACCGGGCATTCCACCCATCCAGTATCCTAATGCACCGAGTACTTTCTTCTCTTTTTTCAATACTGATAAAGCGGTTTGTGCATTACTCTGATAGCGCCAGTGATATCCGACGCTTGTGATAACTCCACTACTCTTTACGTAGTCGTTAATAATAATAGCAGTCTCTGTCGTAATAGCGATTGGTTTCTCTACGAACATGGCGATTCCCTTCTTACAGGCAATCTTTTCCTGCTCGCCATGTGCAAATGGTGGTGTACAGATGTATACTGCATCCATGTCAACCTTATCAAACATCTCTTTGAAGTCTGTGAAAGCCTTGCCCCCGAACTCGTTTGCTCGTGATTTCGCTCTATCTTCAGCAATGTCGCACATTGCCACGAATTCCACGTCATCGAAGGTCTTCAGTGTATTCATGTGCGCTCCAGCCATTCCACCTGTGCCAACAAATCCAACTTTTATAGCCATTTCTAACCTCCTAGGAAACTAGAGTCTGTCCCGAAACATTATCAATTCAAACCGCATAAAAATGATTACAATTAATAAGGTTCCTGGGTATGCTCAACAAAAACATAAAAACATTAACAGTAAACAATCATAAACGAAAAAAATGATAGTGTCAATGAAAATCATAATTTTAAGGTTTTTTAACGAAAGCACTTGACCAATATTCTTTTTGGATATAGAATATCATTAGTCAATTCAATAATTACTAATTACTCATTCATGCGAGGATGATCCAAAAGAGCCATAATGAAATATTTACGTTTTATACTCATATTTATATCAATATCATTATTATCAGTTACTGTCCATGCTTATAAAGCTCTTGAATTTGTTTCGGAGTTTGGGGGAAAAGGCGAAGCACCGGGAAAATTCTCAGAAAAAATACGTTTTGCATTTGATAAGAATAATATATACGTTCTGGAAGAGGATTATCCCAGAGTTCAAAAACTGAACTTAGAAGGCAATCCGATTATGGAGATCATGCCGGGAGATAAGTTCATATTCATACGCCCAATGGATATTGCGGTTGACGATAAATCAAATATTTACGTGGTTGACTGGACTATGATTCACGTCAAAGGCACAGAATCTCCAAAAATCTTTAATTACGGTCCCTGCGTATATAAATTTTCTGTAAATGGTGAATTCATCGCATCTTTCACGCTAGAGGATTTGTCACAGAAACCTGTGGAAACGGAAAGGGCTATGCCTGCAATTGATACTGACGGCAATTTTGCCTTGTTCATCAGACCACAAAATCCTGAAAGGCAATTATACATATCCGTTGATGCCGAAGGAAATATTTACGTTATTGATCAGAATAAAATTTATAAACTAAATCCATCAGGGGAACCATTGATTGTTTTTGGTGAGTCGGAACAATTTGACAAACCAACAGGAATGACTATTGATTCAAAAGGTAACATATACGTTGCAGACAGTGGAAACCACAGGATAGTAAAATACAGTTCTGATGGTAAATACCTTTTATCCTTTGGTAAAGAAGGGGATCGTGATGGTCTTTTTACAGGCACTTTGAGTATCGTTTTATCAACTCTCGTTCCGCCGAGTGACGGAAGAACAGAAGATGGAACGATAATCGTTGCAGATTCTGCCAGATATGAGAAAATACTTAGAACGCAACTTGATCAAAGAAAACTCGTTGACTCAACTATTCTCGTGACAGGTCAAGACGATCCGATATTACAAAGAAAAAGGGAATTTCTGAACATCATGCGTCGTTTCCAGATATTTGATGAAAACGGCAAGTTCCTTGAAAAGTTCCTCTACAAGATTGATAAGACTGATCCAGAACTGAGAGACCTTGAATTCAAAGCCATTGATCCCAATGGGAATCTATATCTGGTAGACAAAGACAGGCTTGTGATACGAAAATACTCAATGCAAAAAACATTTAACTGGTCATCTATTGATAAGGTTTTCACTTACAGGATATTGCACAACGAGGGTCGCAAGCAGATAGACAATCCTTATGATCTTGACCCCTACTTTGATTTTGATGAACGTCAAAAATATTTCCAGATGACTGGCATCATGCGGTTTGACTATGACATGACAGAAACTTTTCACGTTGCGCTCACAGGTTATCTGACTCAATTAAATGGTAAGCTCACAGACAAATATCCGGGGGACTATTCTAACACTCGTGGTTACGTACAGGATGATATATCTACCGATAAGTATATTGCAGGTCGTTTAAGGCTTGATCTCAGCCTGATACTTGATCATGATCCTTTTGAATATCGTGTAGGCGACCTTTTTGCTTACGTTGGCAGAGGAAGATATAGCTTTAATATAGACGCAACAGATATTAATAATGAAAGGCGTTTGATTGAAAAGCTCTGGTGGACGGTATGGGCAGTTGGAGCAAGGTATGACATGGGAAATTCCATGCGGTTATCCTTTATTGCATCACAGCACAAACCGATGGATAGCATGAACCTTGATTATACTTACTGGGATGAAGAAGGGAAACTCTACAGCACAGGTCTGTTTAATGACACCGTAACTCAAGTATTCATAGCAATTGACGGAGTATTTTAATAAAGGGGTTGAATAATTGCAGGTAAACGAAAAAACATTTGAGAGAGGTAAATCTGTTCCAAAAATTACCGATCTTATTGATATATCAATATTACAACAAATACAAGACTGGGCGGCAGAAACAGCAGGAGTCTCAATACTCATAAGGGATGCAGATGGTTTCCCTGTGACTCATGCAAGCTTTAGCAGTGATTTTTGTACGCTAATATCGGGTGAAAAACACACAAATTCTGCGTGTAGGCAGTCAAACATCATAGCCGCAGACCTAGCCAAAGAAGCAGGTAAACCAAGTAAATATACCTGTTTTGCAGGGCTGACTCAGTTTGCGGCGCCGATCATGATCGAAGGAAATCTCGTAGGCACCATTGTGGCAGGAGATAGACAAACTGAACCCATTAGTTTTGAAACTGTAAGAGACCTTTCGGAAAAATTCTGCATTGATTTTGATAAATTATTAGAAGCGTCTCAACAGATAGAAACTTGGTCAGATGAGACCATGCATTCTACAATCAATTTTCTCTACTCCATAGCTAATGCGCTTCTTAGCCTGTGCTATCAAGGATATAATCTGAATAAAAACGTCAAAGAGTTGACAGCTTTGCTTGATATAAGCCAGCTTTTAACGTCTACTCTTAGCTTGCAAGAAGTTTTGGATCGAATCGCTGAGGGTATAGTGAAAGTCCTTAATGTCAAAGCCAGCACTATAAGGCTTTTAGATGATGACGGTGTTGAACTTGTTATAAAATCCATATATAATCTCAGCCCTAAGTATCTAAGTAAGGGACCTGTGATCCTTGATGAGCATCCTATTTGCAAGTCTGCCTTAAACGGTGAAATCTGCACGATATTGGACGTTACCAGTGACCCAAAGTTCGGCTATAACGAGGCGGCAAAAAAGGAAGGTCTTTGCTCAATGCTCTGTGCTGGATTGAAGGTCAAAGACAAGGCTGTCGGTACAATTCATCTTTATACTGGCGAACCACACGAATTCACAGAAGATGAGATAATGCTGGTTCAATCCATAGCCAATCACGCGGCGATAGCAATAGATAACGCCAAACTCAACGAACAGAACATCCAGAAACAGCGTATTGAAAGAGAGCTGGCTGTGGCTGGAGAAGTCCAGTCAGAATTACTCCCAAAAACATATCCGAATCTTGATGGGTACGATATAAAAGCTAAATTTATTCCCTGCGGTCAACTTAGTGGAGACCTTTACGACTTCATCGAACTTGAAAATCAAAAGATCGGACTCGTTATTGCTGATGTATCTGGAAAAGGTATCCCCAGCGCAATACTTATGGCTACCACTCATGCAACTATTCGTGCCTCTGCAAATGACGATATGTATAAAGCAGTAAAAGTCGTTGATGCGGTGAATAAATACTTGTGCCAATATACCAGAGCAACCGAGTTTGTGACAATGTTTTACGGCATACTTGACGTAAAAAATCATACACTGACCTACTCGAATGCAGGACATAATCCTCCAATCATATTTCGTGAAGGTATAGGCGTGTTTCTTGAACAGGGAGGAATACCTACGGGTATATTGGAAGATGCTGAGTATGGCGAAGAGCCGATTGTGCTTGTTCCGGGTGATGTTATTTTGCTTTATACTGACGGTGTTACAGAAGCTTTGAATACCAAAAAAGAGATATTCGGGATGCGTAGACTCATGCGTGTAGTCCAGCAAAACCACAAAATAGACTCAGAAGAACTTATCAATGCAATCTATTCTTATATGCTTGAGTTCACTGACGGCGCTCCCCAAAGCGACGATCTTACTCTAATAGTAATCAAAGTTAAATAGTCATGTGTATCAACTTAAGGATTGCGAATTTAGTAACTTCCGTGATTAATACTTGAAAGTTGGGTTTCGTTCCTCAACCCAACCTACTTTTTTTCTATCTAAGTAATCGTTAAAAAATGCCATTTAGACACAATTGTAGGATGGGTAAATGGTTTTGAATTATTGTTTTTACAAGATTCATCAGCTATTAATTATTGTAAATGTAAATAACAAGCAAAAAC
>Ga0315279_10003388_pt1 | contig 22286 bp, 12 predicted proteins | sample YL17G06_20_MG_FD_203694 | JGI IMG/M metagenome (GOLD analysis project Ga0315279, IMG submission 203694) | Sediment microbial communities from Yellowstone Lake, YNP, Wyoming, USA - YL17G06_20 | ecosystem: Environmental > Aquatic > Freshwater > Lake > Sediment | place: USA: Wyoming | collected... | reverse complement strand
GCCGCAGCCTTGGGCGTCCATGTACAAGCCCGAAGATATGACGCCCGGCCGGCTGGAACCCGGCGAGATGGAACGCCTGCCGCCGCACTTCCAGAAGACCCAGGAGCGCGATCCCGATTTCTCATCGTATAAGGAAACGCCGCACGGCAATCACGGCTTCCACAGCCACCTGATTGATCCGGCCAGCCAGCGCAAAAACATGGCCGTCTACTACGGCATGATCAGCTTCCTGGATCAGCAGGCCGGGCGCATCCTCGACGCGCTGGCCGCCAGCGGCGCCGCGGAGAATACGCTGGTCGTGTTCACGACCGACCACGGCCATTTCCTGGGCCAGCACGGGCTCAGAGCCAAAGGGCCGTTCCATTATGAAGACATGCTCAAGCTGCCCTTCCTGGTTCGCTATCCCGGCCGCGTGCCTGCCGGGACGGTCAATGATTCGCTGCAAGCGTTGATTGATTTGCCGGAGACTTTCCTGGCGGCCGCCGGTCTCCCCGTGCCGGGACTGATGCAAGGGGTGGACCAACTGGACGTCTGGTGCGCCAAAGCCGCGCAGGCGCGCGATCATGTCGTGGTCGAGAACCGCCACCAGCCCACGGCCGTGCACCTGCGGACGTACATTGACGCGCGCTATAAGATAACTCTGTACCGCGATCACGATTATGGCGAGCTCTTTGACTTGCAGCAGGACCCCGAGGAACGCGTCAACCTCTGGAACGCCCCGGCCGCCGCGGGTTTGAAATGCGAATTGCTGCGGCGCTTCATGAATGCCGAGCTTAAGCGTGAGCCGACGCGCCTGCCGCGCATCGCGGGAGCTTAGATTTTGGATTTTGGATTTTCGATCTGACAGCAACGGATGGTTTCAGGTTTGAGGTGCCAGGTTCCAAGTTTTCCCATTGCCCCAACGAACCTTATGCCTGAAACTTGAAACTTGAAACCTGAAACCGTCCCTTGCAGGCAGTGAGAAGAAAGGAGAGGCGCCGGCCATGAGCGAACAAGTGGTTGTGTTGGCTTCAGTGTTGCTGGCTTTTTCCGCAGCGGCGCGGGCCGAGGAGAAGAAGGTTACATTTGACAACAAGGATGCCATCGCCGCGTGGACTGTCACGGGCGACGTTGCGATTGACGCGGCTAAGACCCGCGAGGGCGCCAACGGCGGCTCGCTCAAGCTCGGCCCCGGCGGCCGGGCCATCTGGAAGCTCAGCGACGCCGACCTTTCAGGCAAGGTCGAGTTCTGGGTCTACGAGGACGGCACGGTCGCTGCCCAACCCAAGCAGCACGGCTACGGCGCGCTCTGGGGCGTGATGAGCAAGGATGGCAAGGCGCTGGTCAGCGGGGCGATTTACGCTTCCTATCTGGGCGGCGGAGAAACCTACGCGACCGGCGAATTCAACCCGAGCAAAGCCGGCGAAATGCCGTCGTACAAATGCCAGTATCTCGGCTCGAAGCGCACGGTCGGCTGGCACAAGTGGACATTCGATATGGATCCAGAAAAAGGGTTGACGCTCTTCCTCGACGACAAGGACGTCAACAAGCCCCTGGCGCGGTTCGACTGGAACAAGACGGAACTCAATGGCATTGCCGCGGTCGTGTTCAGCGGCGACGGCGCCAAGGACGGCAAGCAGGTCCTTTGGGTCAACAGTCTCTCCGTTGCCCAGGGCGGGTTGATGAAAGCCAAGCCGACGCCTCCGCCGCCCCCGCCGCCGATCGTGCCGGAGAAGGACCCAGCCTCGGAAGCGCCGCCGGTCAAGTTCCTCGACACTGCGGCCGGGAAACACCCGCGGCTCCTGATCACCGCCGAGCGCATTCCCCAGCTTCGCGCCTTCTACAATAGCGATGAAGGGAAAATGTACCGGGAGCAGTTGCTCGCGTACCTCCCCGGGTGTGTGGTGCCGGCGGACCGCAAGACCACGCACGCTTGGGGGCAGGAGGTGGGTCTTTTCAGCATGCCCATGGTTGCGCTCCATTATGTGCTGACGGGCGACAAGAACTCATTCGCCCGCGCGATGGAATACCTGAAATGGCTGGACTCGATCACAGACTGGTCCGAAGGGGGCTCGGAGCTGAACAGCGATCACGCGGCGTCCTTTACCATGGTCGGCGCGTCGCTCATGTGGGACTGGCTCTACAACGATCTGGAGGCGGGCTTCCGCGAGAAATTCCGGCAAGACTTGTGGTATCACGCCCGCTACATGTACTACGGCGGGCATCTGGGCGGGAATTCCGGAGGGAACTACTGGCGTGGGGTGCCCGCGTACAACCACCGCTGGTTCCGTGACTGGGGACTGACGCTGGCGGCGTTGGCCGCGGCCGAAGGCAAGCCGGAGGAGCAATGGCTGTTGGACAAGGTCCAGAAGGAATTGAAGTTCATGGTGGACTGGCTGCCGGCGGATGGCAGCCAGCATGAAGGACCCAGCTACGGCTCAAGCGCGGGCGGGCTGGGCATGGCCTGCCAGGTGTCCGATGAATGTCTGGGCACCCACTACCTGGACGCACCGTTCTTCAAGAGTGTCGGTGCCTATGCGCTTCAGATGGCCGCGCCTGGAATGACCGAGGCGCTGTACTTCAGCGATAATTTCACTAAAGCGCGCAGCATTCACCCGTACTTCCTGAAGACGGCGGCTTATTACCAGCAGGCGGATGTCATGGATGGGATTCGGCAGTTGCTGAAAGTCAATGCGAAAGCATTCGGAGTGCGCGACTATGCCTGGCTGTCATTGATCGCGGAGGACCCGAACCTGAAGGGCGGACAGTACACGCGCTTGCCCACGACGACATTCTTCGCGGACCTGGGAATTGCCGTGATGCGGGAAAACTGGCAGGATCGCGCCGTGGCCGCGATGTTCAAGTGCGGCCCCATGGGCGGCTACAAGCTGAACTCATACCGTCCGACGATGAAGGAAGCGAACGGCAGCCTTCCGTACATCAACGTCGCGCACGATCAGCCGGACGCCAACTCGTTCATCCTTCTTGGGGACGGCGAATACCTGGCAGAGACGGACCGGTATCCGCTAAATCCGGGGAAACTCTCCACGGGGCACAATACCATCCTCATCAACGGCATCGGACAGGCCGCGCAAGGGCGGCCCGAGGGACAGGATTGGCAGCAGCCCGGGTCGGGCGACATGACGCAGATGGCCAGGATCACCGCATATAAGGACGCGGGCGACGTGGTGATTGCCGAGGGCGAGGCGGCGGGTTCGTACCTGGCTTACACGGATGCCCAGACGAAGAAGAGCCGGCCTGCCCTGGACCGGTTCCGGCGGACGTTCATCTGGATCAAAGGCGGCTATGTGCTGGCGCTGGATGACGTTCGCGCACCCAAAGCGGTGGAGGTGACGTGGCTGATGCAGGGGGCGAAACTCGAACCTGTGGACGAGGCGCAAGGCCGCTATCGTTTGAGCAAGAACCAGGCCCAGTGCGAATTCCAGCTTGTGGCCGACGCGCCATTCAAGACGAAGATGGGCATCTCAACCGCGAACGATCATAGCAAGCTGCTCGGCTGGCAGCAGTTGCAGGCCAGTGCCGAAACGGGCGCGATACGATTCGCGAGCGTGTACGATCCGTGGCACAAAAAGGATCTGAAGGTAGTGCTGACGCCAGAAGGGCCGGACAAGGCCACTGTGACGGTGACAGGGCCCGGCATTGCGGACACCTGGCAGTGGCAAGCCGCCACGGGGGGCAAGAAGTTCGAGGCGGCGACGCTGCACGGCTCGCGCAAGGGCGGATTCGATGTTGTCGTGGACGGCAAGACGGCTGCACCGCCGGCGCCGTGAAAGGGGTGCCAGCGAGAAGGGATTTTAGATTTTCGATTTTTGATTGCATCGGGCTGGAAGTTAAAATCGCAGATCTGAAATCGAAAATGTCCTTACCGTTGTTGGTGACCACTGGGTTGAAAGCTTTTGGCTCCTGGCTCTTGGATACGACGCGGCGTGGCAATGCCAAGAGCCAAGAGCGAGGAAAGGGGCCTCCGCGTATTTCGTGCCCTTTTGTGGCGAGGATTGTTTAGCTTCCTTTCGGCTAGCTGTAACATAAGGCCAAGGACTGGCTCAGGGGCGGGGTGGGGCATGGACAGGATCACAGGTTCGTTGTTACTGGCCGCCGCCCTCTGCATAGCGCCGCTGTGCTGCGGTCTCCAGTCCGCGGACGACGGAGGCGCTGCTTTCCGCGAGGAGAACGGCGCCAAGGTGGCCGTGAAGCCGGCGGTCGTCGTCATTCCACTCACAGTCAACACTAATGCTATTGGCCTGGCGGTCACACCGGGCGGCAAGCCTGGCACGCAGATCGCACTTGAGTTTGGCGGCGGTGGCAAACGAGTGCTGACGATGGACGTCCGCCCGCAGACCGGCAAACGTCAGACGCCGTCCGCTCCCGGCGAACCGAAGAATGCGAAGCCGGCGTACGAAGAGGTCAAGGCGGAGGATTCGTTTGTTGCGGTGGCCGGGACGAATCTCAGAATCTTTGCGCGGCCCAATCTATTCCGCTACACGGACAAGCAGCAGGACGAGTTGCTCAGAAAGTGGGACAGCCTGCCGGCCGCGTCGCGAACGTTCATTCAGTACGAGTTCCGTGAAAGACCGGACACCGTGGAAATGTGGATCAACGGCTCCTACGCGGGAGAATTCCCTGCCGGCGGGGATTTGCGGCAGGTCCGCGTCTCTTTGGCTGCGGGAGCGGCGATCAGGGGTGAAGGGGCGTACGCGCTGCCCGCGGTTGAGGAGAAGTATTGTGCGCTGGACATCAGCCGGATTGCGAAGCCGGGGGCAATGCGGGAGGCGCGGGTGTCGCTGGCTAAAGGGCCGCAGCGGGTAGAGGGTGTTCCGCTGATCGTTGCGGATGGCGGGGGCAACGGCGATGTCGGCGTCGTCCGGGAGATGAAGGGCTCGTGGGCGCTGGAGTGCGACGAGCATCTGTCACGCACTCCCTTCGACGGCATGCCGGAGACGCTGCATTTCTCCGTGCCGCGGGCCTTCTATCACAAAGCGTATGTGCTCTGCGCCGCCGAATCCGAACCCCGAAAGGATCCGGTGCTGACGGTCAGGATGACGCGCTTCGGCCGCTCCGGACGCGGGGATGCGATCGCGCACACCACGGTGGCTCTGCCGCGTGCAAACGAGGCCCCCGCCGGGAACCTGAAGCGCGTGGGCGCCGTCGTACAGACAGTGGGCGGCAAGGACGTAGAAACACCGCTGTATCTGGCGGAACTCGACCTGGACGCCGGCGCCATCCTCGATCTTCTGGTGTCGAGCAAAGACGACAACGCTTCTATGCTCGACGGCCGCTATCTCGATGTCGAAGTGCTCGGCAAGATCGCCGGCGTGAAGCCCGTGCGCGAATCCACCAGCGCGGTGCACGTCTTTGGGATCACGCTGGAACGAAGTCCGGCGGAGTTTGCGCTGACGCAGAAACAGCCGGGCAATATCTTCTACAATGACGAAGTTCCCGAGACCGTCGCAGCAGTCAAAGCTCTTGAAGCGTGCGAACTGACGCTCTCGTGGCGGCTCGCCGACGTGGCCGGCGCGCTGGTGCGCGAAGAGAATACCAACTTCAGCTTTGCGCGAACGGGCGAGGAGCGCCGGCACGTGATCTCGCTGGCCGTGCCGCGCCCCGGCTGGTACGGATTGAAGTTCGCGCTTGCGCGGCGCACCGCCGCGGCGGAGGGCCAGGCGGCGGCGAAGCCGTTTCTGATCCACGATGCGGCCTGCGCCGTTCTGGGACCGGACCGCAGAAAGGCCGGGTACGATTCCCCCTATGGCGTGTGGTGGTTCGGCGGCGCTCACTACGGCTGCGACGATGCCGCCATCATCGGCCCCATGCTCCACAAGGGCGGTTTCCGCAAGACGACCTTCGGCTGGACGAAATACACCGAAGCCGATTTCGCTCCGTGGAAGGTCACGCTCAATCAGATCGGCTGGATATTCAAGGCTGGCGATGTCGCGGGCAGCACGAGGAAAATCGCGGAGTGGGCTGGCAAATTCCCACACTGCAAATCCATTCTGCTCTTCCACGAAAGCTACGGCAACTATCTCCCGGAGGAACTATTCGGCGGCAAACAGACGGAGGACGAGCAGACCGTGGAGAAGGCGCGCAAGCGCGTCGAAACCGCAACGGCCGCCGCGCGCCTGTATCGCGAGAAGTTCCCGGAACTCAAGATCATTGCCGGCAACACGAGCGCGTCGGCGGCGATCATCGCCTCGCTGCTGCGGCACGGATTCGACTCCTCGCTGGTGGATTACATCGGCATCGAAACCGCGGCGGGACAGACGGGGATGCCCGAGAAACTGTGGGATGGCGGGCCGCAGGGCGCGTACCTCGCGCGCGATGTCGCCCGGCGGTTCGGACGCGAGCTGCCGGTGACCGGCTGCTACGAATACACGTATCGCTGCGAACGCAACCTCGGAGCGCAACGTCACGCGGAGTTCTACGTCCGCGACGTGCTGCTGGCGCACGCGTACAATTACCAGCACATTTCCCCCGGCCTGCTGTACGACGCGGGCAACGCTTACGGCCACACGCTGTGGGGAGGCGGCGGCATCTGCCGGCGCTATCCCCTCCTCTATCCCAAGCCCGCGTACGTCGCGTTGGCCGCGCTCACCAACGCGCTCGACCAGGTAAAGTTCCGGCGCAAGATTCCGACGGGTTCGCTGACGGTGTACGCCCTCGAATTCGATCGTGCCGACGGCAGGCGCGCATACGCGCTGTGGACGCCGCGGGCCGCGGCCGAACTCGCGCTGGAGTTCCCGCTGGACGCGAAACTTGAGCTGTGCGATTTCTACGGCGGCTTCTCCTCGCCCCTTGCGGCCGGCGGCAAGCTGACGCTGCCGGCCGGCCCCGCGCCGCAGTATCTGATCGCGACGAAGCCACTGACAGCAGCGCGAGTTCTGAAACAGATCACCGAGAAGATTCCCGAGGGATTTCGTATAGCAGACAAACTCGACGACGCCAAAGCGTGGGCCCTGTGCAGCGACGAAAGCCTCACGAAGACAACGGGCGAACTGCCCCGCCATGTCGCGGGGAAATTCAGCATGCGCCAGGTTGAGGACGAGGAGCGGGGCCGCTGTCTCGAACTCGAACTGCACGGCGACAGCGCCCTGTCGGACTACATCGGCGAATACTGCGCGATTGCCGCGGCCAAACCGGCGGCGATTTCTGGCGAGCCGCACACGCTGGGCATGTGGGTGAAAGGCAATTCCTCGTGGGGCAAGGTCGTGTTCGAATTTGAGGACGCGGCAGGCTGCGTCTGGCGCACGCACGGAAACGAATGGCACGACTGGCCGGGCGAGCTTTCCATCAATTTCGACGGCTGGCATTTCATCCAGTTCCCCATCGCCGCGCAGTCGCCGATCATCCACTCATCACCCGGCGGCAGATGCCAGTGCCTGAAGGGCGGCGCGAAGGGCGTGACCTATCCCATCAGTCTTTCCAAGCTCTTCATTGTCATGAATCGTCGCGCGCTGGATCCGACGGAGATGCAGCCGGTTCCGCCCGTGATCAGGATCAGCGCGGTGGGAGGATACTGATTTCCCAAATGCCAGCAGCGTGGAGGTGAATCTTGCCGGTGCAGAAGGAACGTCGCTGAAAGTCGTGCGCCTGGATAGAGAGAACGACCTCGTCCCCGTCGCCGCCGTGTGCAAAGATGGCAAGATCGTCCTGGATAAACCTGTGGGCTCGGCGGTGTTTCGGATCACGCTGAAGTAATTCCTGCGGACTGTGCTGCGCCTGGAAGAGCGTTGTGCTATCTGTACGGGGGGGACTTCATGAAACGGACACTGCTGACCGCCCTGTTTGGCTGTGGACTGCTCGCCGCGCTTCACGGCGCGGAATCGCCCGACCCATCGCTGCTGCTCTGCCTGCCGCTCAATGAAGGCGCCGGAACCTTGGCGGCCGACATTTCACGTAACGCGCTTGATGCCGACCTGACCAATGTGCAATGGGCCAAAGGTGCGTTCGGCACCGCAGTGCGTTTCGGTGGTACGGACGCCTTCATTGACCTCCCGCCCGTCCCCGGACTCAGCGGCGCTAAGCAGTTCACGCTGTCGGTCTGGGCCACATGGGAAGGCACCGGCCGCTACCCCAACCTGCTTACGACGCGCAACTGGAGCCCCGGCGGCTTCATGCTCTTCGTGAGCGACGATACCTGCTCGTTCCGCATGGGCCGGCCCGATCACCGCGCGAATGTCCCAGGCGAGACGTGGGCCGAAACCGGCGTCCCTTTGCTCAATAAGCTTCCGATGCGGCAGTGGACCCACCTCTGCGTCGTGTTTGACCTGCCGGAGGTCGCTGCGTACGTCAACGGGAAGCCCGTCGCCAAAGGTCACTGGAGTTATCCCGTCCAAGCTGAGGGCCTGCGCATCGGCGGCTGGAGCGGTCCGGCCTGCCACAACGGATTGATTGACGACGTGCGTCTCTACGGACGGGCGCTCACCGCGCAAGAGGTGGCGCAACTTGCGGACGCCTCGGCGCGAGCCAGCGCTGAATACACATTGGCCGATGAATCCAAACTCGTCCCGCCGCTAGCCGCGGCCCTGGAGAACCGGCATGTCCGTCTTGCCATCGACACGCAGGGCCGTATCGTGTCACTCCGCAACAAAGCCTCGGGCCGCGAGCTGTTGACTCGGCCTCACCCGCTGGTCTGCGTGAGCCTGAAAGACGGGCGGCGGATTGTGGCGCGCAAGGCGTCGTATCGCGACAAGACCCTGACGTTCGAATTTCCCCGCAGCCTTGGCAGCGCCGCGCTGCGCCTCGATACCCAAACCGATTTCTTCTCCTTCATGGTCCAGTCCCTGAGTGTACCCGACGCCGCGTCGCTCACGTTCTTCAGCGTGCCCGTAGTTCCCGCGACGTATCACGGCAACATGGCGAACATGCTCTCGGACGACACCGATGCCGTGTGCTTGCGCGGCTACGATCTGCCGGTCGAGATGGAGATCGGCGGCAATCCCGCCGCTCTGCGCGTCTGGACGACGGCAAAACACGTCCTCACCGGTTGGCGCGCCGGCCTGGCCGCAGGCCCTAAAGAGGCGATGCCCGCCATGCTGCGCGCCATGGCCGAACACGCGGGCGTTCCCTTCTCGAAGCTCGGCGGCCCCTGGTCGCTGGGGGCGGAGGCGAACCGCGGCTCGTACCTCTTCGCCGACCTCTCGCACGCCTCGACTGACGACTGGATCGAACTGGCGCGCCGCGGCGGTTTCAACTGCATCCACATCCACGGATGGTGGGAGACGCTAGGCCACTACAGTGTCAATACCAGGCTGTTCCCGAATGGCCTCGCCGACTTGCAGGACACTGGCGCCCGCATCCACGCCGCCGGACTTAAGGCCGGCATTCACACGCTCACCGGCTGCATCGAACCGCGGGACACGTGGGTCACCCCCGAAGCCAGCCCGCACCTGATCCCGCTCGACAGTTATACACTGGCGCAGCCGCTGTCGCCGGCCGACACGGTGATCTACGTCAATGAAAAGCCGTCGGCCCGTCACGACGTCGTCTTGACCTACATGAGCAACGGCAACGCCATCCGCATCGGCACGGAGATCATCCAGTATAGCGTTGTCGTCTCCGACCCGCCGTACGCTTTCGCGAAATGCCAGCGCGGCGCATTCAAGACTCGTCCCGCGGCTCACGCGGCGGGCGACCGCGCCGATTACTTGCAGCAGCGCTACATCGCCTTCTACCCTCAGCCCGACTCGCCGCTGGCCAGCGAGCTCGCGGATTGCATCGCGCAGGTCTACAACACCTGCCGCCTCGACCAGATCTACTTCGACGGCTCGGAAGGCATGATGAGCCGCTACGGCATTGACGCCATGCGCCACGCGATCTTCAAACGCCTGCGCGGCAACCCGCTGACCGAGGCAAGCTGCCACGGCGCGCACAACTGGTGGTTCCACGCGCGCCTCGGCGCCTGGGATCATCCGGTGTGGGCGGCGAAGCGCTTTCACGACCTCCACATTTCGTCCGCCGCGCAACACCGTGCCTCGGATCTGCTCGAACCGCAGATGGGCTGGTGGGCGCCGCGCGGGCCGAGCGCCCAGGCGCGCGGCCATTTCCTCGACGAGATGGAATACTTCGCGGCCAAGAACCTGGGGCTTGATGCGGCCATGTCGGTCCAGGGCGTGAACGTCTCGCACCAGCCTTTACCCTTTCACATCGAAAACCAATTCACGCTCCTGGGCTGGTATGAACATTTGCGGCTGGCGCGCTATTTCGACGCGCAGACCGTCGCGCGCGTGGCGGTTCCCGGCGATGAGTGCCGCCTGCGGCAAAACCGCGACGGCGCGTGGCAATTCACGTCCGTCAAAATGGAGGCCCACCGCATCAGCGCGCTCGGCAATGGCTCGGAACGCTGGACAGGGCAAAATCCCTTCGCCGAACAGCCCCTCGCCGCGCGCATCGAGGCGCTCTATGCCGTCGCGCCGTACGACAGCCCGAAGCGGATCTGCGTGACGGACTTCGCCGACTTGGCGGCATTCAAACAAACCACTGCTTCAGCGTCGGTGTCGTTGCGCTTGACGGAAGAGACCGGTGACGTGAAGGGCGGCAGCCGCAACCTGCGCCTGCGTGCCGAAAACAAAGACGCCGCTCGCAAGGGCGCCTGGGCGCGGGCGGCCATCGCCTTCGCGGCTCCGTATCGCAGTCTGGCCGGGGCGGGCGCGTTCGGCGTGTGGATCAAAGGCGACGGCAAAGGCGCGCTGCTGAACATCCAGTTCGGCGCCCCGCGCGAATACATGCACGCGCTTTCGGATCACTACGTGACGCTCGATTTCACCGCCTGGCGCTATGTCGAGTTGCTGGTGCGCGAACGCGACGTGGAGCAGATGACGAACTACGTCTGGCCCTACGGCGGCGCGTACGACATCTACCGCAACCCGCTCGACATGGCCCACATCTCGCAGGTCAGCTTCTACCTCAACAGCCTCCCGGCGAACGACGCCTCCGAAGTGGTCCTCAGCCCAGTGATGGCGCTTCCGATTCAGACCGCCGAATTAAAGAATCCGGCGTTGACCGTCAACGGGCGGACGCTCACTGTCCCGGTCACGCTCAGGTCCGGCGACTTCCTGGAGCTGGAAGCCTCCGGAGTCGGCACTCACCACAATGACAGAGGCGACCTGCTGGCGCGCGTTCGGCCGGCTGCCGCGGCGGCTTGGCCTGTGCTGCGGGCGGGCGAGAACGCGGTTGCATTCGACTGCGAGAAGCCGCAGGGCGTGAGCGCCCGCGCGGAGGTGACCCTCAGCGCCTTTGGCGCGCCGTTCGGCACGCCCAATCCGCGCGGTAAGATCGGCTGGAAGCATCTGGCGCGCGAGTATGAAATGACGCGCTTGATCACCGCACCGGACGGCGAGGACAATGTGTGGGAGGTGCCGGTGCGTCCGGGCGAAAAAGCAAAGCTGGAACTTGAACTCCGCGGCGGAATGGATGCGCCCGTCCTGACCGTGTGCGATCGGGCGGTGCGCTTCCCCGTGACGCTGAAGGATGGCCAGCGTCTCCTCTGCCGCGACCAGCGCCGCTGGGTTGTGCTGGATGCGAGCCGTGCGAGGATTGCGGAGGGCGAACTCGAGGACGCGCTGCCTGTTCTGAGAGGCGGTCTGAACCGCGTCTCATTCACCTGCACTGCGCTCGACCGCGCACAGGTCAAGCTCGTCAAGGTGTACGAATAGCCTAAAAGCGGACTGTCCCTGGACAGAGCGCAAGTCGTTGCGACGAAAGAAAGACGGAATTATTCGGGGGGGACAGGACTGGCGTGACACTGACGTCAGGCGTTTGCTGAATAGGAGCCAAGACATGGAACGGCAGAGCGTTCTTATTGCAGGTTGTTTGCTGGTCGTTTTGTTCTATGGCCTTCTGCAGGCAGCCGACGCGAACGGTCCTGAGCACCTGAGGGTCAAGGACCTCACGCCCGTAACGATCCACAAGGCCCCGCAGCATCCGCCGGTCATCATTGTCCGCGACGGTGTGCCGCAGGCCAAGGTCTACGTGGCGGACGAGCATCCGAGCAAGAACCTTGCGATTCTGGTCAAGGAACTCGTTGAGGCTGTCAAGCTGAGCACGGGCGCCGAGCTTGAGGTGGTCAGGCAGCTTCCGGCGGATGACGTTCCGACGATAGTCATCGGCGATTGCGATGCCTCCCGGGCGGAAGGCATTGACGCGGCGAAAATCCCGGTCGAAGGCTTTGTCGTCAGAACGGCGTCGAACCGCATCTACCTGGTTGGCAGCGCTGCGCCGCTGCCCGCGTTGGCCAACATCAGCGGACCGTACTCCAATGACGGCACGGCGTGGGCGGTCGCGGACTTCCTGGAGCGTTTTGCCGGCGTCCGTTGGTACTGGCCGACCGAGGTGAATGGCAGGAGTGTCATCAAGACCAAGACGCTGGTGGCCGGTCCAACCCATTACAGCGACGAGCCGGTGTTCCGCAAACGCGAGTGTTGGCCGTGGACCAGGTACTCCAAGAAGACCGGCGAGTGGCGGGCCAGGTTCTTCGAGAAGGATGACCCGGTCCCCGGCGAGCGGGCGATCCCCGCTGGCCTTGAGGCCATTGATATGACAGTGGTCCTCGCCGGGTTGCGCATGGGCAACAGTTGGCCGTATCAGGTCAAGGTCCACGACCCACAGCAGATCTGGAAGAACCAGAAACTGATTGACCAACACCCCGACATGTTCTCCAGAAAGAAAGACGGCACGCCGAACTTCAGCATGCTCTGCTACAGCTCGCAGAAGACGTTTGAGTTCCTTTTGGCCGGGTGTGAGGCCGTCTGGGACAAGGGGCAGTTCAAGCTCCCAGGTTGGCAGAACCATGGGGTCAGTTGGGTCACTAGCACGTCGGTGACAATCTCCCCGTTTGACCAGCCTTTGGACTGCGCCTGCGAAGCCTGCCAGACTTCGCTGCGCGACGGCGGGCCAGCGAAACACCTGGCCCGCTTCGTCAAGAAGTTTGCAGAGGAAGTCAAGCGTCGCTGGCCCGGCAAGATGGTGCTGTACCTGCCGTACTGGAACTATGCGAAGTGCTCAGAGGACATTGAGTTCCCCGACAACGTACAGATACAGCTCTGCACGACGCCCTTCGCGACAATGAAGGACCCCGGAGTACGCGAGGGAATCGAGAAGAACCTTGCGGCGTGGCGGAAGAAATCGCCCGACAAGGTTCAGACCTGGGAGTACTCCAACGGCGTGACCGGGTGGACCTTCGCCCCCGTGCAGTACCCGCATGTGGTAAAAGATTACTATGCGCGGAACCGCGACTTGATCGCCGGCTCATTCATCAACGGCGAATTCCTCAACGAGTGGTCGAAGACAGCTCCCACACTCTACTGCTGGATGAAAGTGCTCTGGAATCCGGACGTGGACGTGGACGCAATCATGGACGTGTTTTGCGAGCGCATGTTCGGCAAGGCGAGCAAGACGTCGCGCGAACTACTGCGGCTAATGTGCGACCGTTGGGAGAATAGCCGGTTCTCGGCCTTTCGGAACACGGGCAGGCCCGATAGCGGCGGCTTCGCCAAGACTTGGCCGCCGGAGGCGGTCGAGAAAATGGCCGGGCTTTGGGGGCAGGCCCGTAAAGAGCTGCAGGACGATCCCGTCGCCCTCCAGCGATTCGAGTATTTCACCTGGACGTTCGAGCATTTCCTGAAGGAAGCCCAAGAGGCCAGCGGGAACAAGCAGGGGAGATAGGAGATGGGCCGCATCTTCTTCCGGAAAGAGAGGGCAAGAGCCATGAAGCAGAGAGCCGCGGAAGCCGCTGTCCTTGGCCTTGCGTTGGCCGTCGTGTTGCTCGCCGTGGCGACGGCTTACGCTTACGTGGCGATCGTCAACAAGACCGATCACACGGAGATCCACATTGTGCCCGCGCCGGGCAAGATCGTGATTGACGGCGGCCTCGGAGACTGGGACCTGTCAGGCGCAATCCTGATGTTCATAGATGAGGCGAGCAAGAACGCCTGCTCGGTCCGAGGGGCCATGATGTACGATACGGAATTCCTGTACGTCGGTGGCCAGGTCAAAGACCCCACGCCGATGGTGAACAACTATGCCTTTGGCGGCGACTGGGGCTCGGCGTGGAACGCCGACGCGGTTCAGATCCGCTTCATTTCCAACCCCGCCATCAAGTCCACGGCCTCGATCCAGAGCGGTGGCCGCATGTCCCCAGAGGACCAGAAGTATGTGAACCACATCACGCTCTGGTACTCAACGCTTGACAAGAAGGCGGGTTACGCCGCCGCGTACACGCTCGGCTTTCAGGACGGGGTTCTGAACCCCGAAGGTGTTGAAGGAGCATACAGGAAAGACGCGGACGGCAAAGGATACTCGTTCGAGTATCGAATTCCGTGGAAGGTGCTCCGTGCGCCTCGTCCGCTTCAGGGCGGGGACGAGGTGCAGACGTCGTGGCAGATCCATTGGGGGAACGATCTGGGCAAGGAGGTGCGTTGCGGCATGACAGACGTGCGCAATCCGGCCAGCGGCGATCTGGGCTACATGGGGCCGGCCTGCTGGGGCCAGGGGATCTTCGAGAAGACGGGCAACCTGAAACTCGTCGAGAAGGAGGGGGGCGTTGGCCGGGCGGAAGGCCATATTCCGATCACCTTCAAAGTCGCTCAGGACGGCAAGGTCAGCCTGGCGATCTGCGACGGCAAAGGGAAGCTGGTCCGGACGTGCCTGGGAGCCGAGCCGTACAAGGCGGGGGAGGATGCGTACCTGTGGGACGGGCTGGACGATTTCGACAAGCCGGTTTCGGCGGGGACGTACACGGCCAAGATCCTGACGCACGCGGGGGTCAAACAGAAGCTTGTATGTGACGTGGGCGTGAGCGGGACGCCGCCCTACCAGACCGAGGACGGCAAGGGCGGCTGGGCTGGCGACTACAACAATCCCCAGTGCGTGGCCGTCGAGGGCGAGCGCGTCGTGCTTGGGACGGCCAACGCGGAAGCGGCTCCCCATTCAATCTGCACGGACCTGGAAGGAAGGAAGCAATACGGCACGACGGCGCACGGGCTGGCATTGGCGCTGCACAAGGGATACGGCTACTTCGTGACCAGCGGGGGCGGGAAACTGCTCAAGTTCGATTTCGGCAAGGGGCTCCTCGCGCCCTTCCCGAGCGGCCGGCCCGAGGCGGAGATCGTCACGCGGGGCGCGAAGGAGGATGACAAGTCGTGGGGCTCGCGCACTTGGCAGTTGTTTGCGGTCACGGCGGCGGGCGACACGCTGGTCGTCAGCAGCTTGAGCGACGGCAGGCTCGTTCTCATGGACCCCGTCAGCGGCGCGATCAAGGGTGAGGCTCCGCTCGAGAAGCCTCGCGGGTTGGCGGGCGACTCGTCGGGGGCGCTCTACGCGGTGAGCGAGAACGCTGTGGGCCGCTACGATCTGTCGAAGAAACAGTTCACGCCCATCCTTCAGAACCTGGACATGCCGCAGCACCTGGCCTGCGACAAGGACGGGAACGTCTACGTCTCGCTCCAGGGCAAGACCATGCAGGTGTGGAAATTAGCGCCGGATGGCTCGGCCCTGCTCAAGTACGGCAAAGCCGGAGGGCGGCCGCTGGCCGGCAAATTCGATCCGGCCGGCCTGCTCAACCCCTACGCCATCGCCGTGGACGCCAATGGCCGGCTGTGGGTGGCCGAGGCGGACGTCATGCTGCGCAGTTACGTTGATTGCGATCCCAAACGCTATTCCGTCTGGAATCCGGACGGCACGTTGTGGAAGGAGTTCTTCGGTTCCCTGTCCTATTCCACGCGCGCGTATGTGGACCCGGCGGAACCGCAATACGTCTACGCCAACTCGGTGCGCTATGAGGTCGACTACGAAAAGGGCACCTGGAAGGTAGACGCCATCGTTATGCGCCCGACCGAAGACGGCGGCATCAAATTCGACTGCCCGGCAGGCTCGGCCGTGACGCGCTTCGTCAATGTCCAGGGACGGAAGTTCCTCTGGGTGCCAACCGGGAAGCCCACGCTGTACGAGTGGGTGAATGATCGTTTTGTGCCGCGCATGGCCTTCTATTCGCCAAAGAAGGAGAACTGGTGGTTGGACGACAACAACGACGGCCGGGTGCAGCCCGAGGAAATCCGCAAGGGGTCATCGCTTCCCGGCCTCTGGAATGGCCATCCCATTGATGACAAACTGAACTTCTATTGGATGGAGGGTGTGCAGTGGCACGGCCAGGGCGGCCCGAAAACCACGCAGCCATACAAAATCGTGCGCTGGGATTTCCTCGGCTTCAATGGGAAGGGCGGGCTCCAGTACGGCGATCCCTCGAAGCCGACGCTGATCGGCGAGGATCCCGATGGCGGCGCGGTGGCGACTTATGTACCCGACGCGGAGGGCAACGTCTACGTGCTGGTCTCCGGCGGCTCGCTCGAACGCGGCGTCCGCGAGCAGGGCTCCGGCCACCGCGTGGTCGCCATGTCCGCCAAGGGCGCCAAGCTCTGGGAGTACCAGAACGCCCACTGCGCCTTCGCCTGGACCTCTGACGCCTATCGGCCCGGCGCCCTCGTCGGCGCCTGTGGCTTTGCGCCCGGCCCCACTCGGGACCTCGTCGGCGTGACCGGCTACTACGGCCAGTACTTTCTGCTCGACAAGCACGAGGGCCTGTTTGTGGACGCGCTCGGCGAGGATCAGCGCAGCGTCTATACGCTCGATCAGCACATGGTTCTGACCGAGAACTTCAACGGTACGCTCTTCCAGCACCCCACCAACGGCAAGACCTACTTCCTGGGCGGCGACGCCGACTGCCGCCTGTGGGAACTGACGGGCCTGGATACGATCAAGCGGCAGACCTTACTGGTGAACGTGACGGCGGCGATGGTCGCGCAGGCGGAGAAGAGCGCCAAGCAGAACGTGGCTGCGCAGCGGGCGCGCTCAGGCTCGAAGCTGGCCAAGGTCCCGCGCCTCAAGAACGCCGCGGCGGACGGCAAGTACGACGAATGGGCCGCGGCGCCGGCCTTGACCATCTTCATGGAAGGCAACCGGCAGGCGCAGGCCCAACTCGGCTATGATGACCAGAACCTCTACGCCCGCTTCCAGGTGGCCGATGACTCGCCCCTGATCAACACCCCGACGGACTACAAGCTGCTCTTCAAGAGCGGCGACGCGGTGGAGTTGTACCTGGGCATGGACCTCGCCAAGCGGGAAGTCCGGGGGCAGAACCAGCAACGCATGGCCGTCGGCGACACGCGGATCATCGTCACACGCACTCCGGAAGGGAAGATGGTCGCGACACGTTACCGTCCTGTGACCGCGGACAAGGACAAGCCCAACAAGGCGAGTTTCACGACGCAGAGCTCGGGGACCGATGCGTTCGACGAGATAGTGGCGTGGAACGGCCTGCCGATGCACTGCAAGGCCGAGAAGGACAGCTATGTCGTCGAGGTCGCCGTGCCGTGGGCGGCGCTCGGGATCACCCCGAAAAGCGGCCTGACTCTCATCGGCGACGTGGGCGTGATCTACGGGAACCAGGGCGGCACCAAGAATGCGATCCGCTACATGTGGTCCGACAAGAGCCCCGAGGTTTCCATCAACAACGACATTCCGTCCGAGAGCAGGCTGCACCCGAACAATTGGGGCTCGCTCACCCTGGAGTGATGCGCGGATGGCGTATCGAAAGAGACAAGAGAGTAGTTTCCCCTAGTTTCAGTGCAGCGTTCTGCGGTGTGGAGCGGGTGACGGGAATCGGACCCGTGTAACCAGCTTGGAAGGCTGGCGCACTACCATTGTGCTACACCCGCGGGTGGGCGAGTTTCGGCGCCGGCCTGCGGCACTTCGGGAACCGGCCCTCTACTCAAGGACACCTTGTTAGCCGCTACGGCCGCTGTTGTCAAGAGGCGCTGTACTAACCCGGATTTCTCACCGCAGAGGACGCAGAGGAACGCAGAGGGGATTCATACGAAAGGATTTACTGCTCTTACCGTCGGTTTTTCCTCTGCGCACTCTGCGTCCTCTGCTCCGAAAATACAGCATGGCCGCGGCCACTCAGTCCACTTCGTCCACGGTGTCCACTTCGTCCACCGTGTCCACTTCGTCCACCGTGTCCACCGCACCAGGTGCAACCATCTTCATCCTCTCTGGGTGAGGCGCGGCCTCATCGCGACTGTGGTGAGAAATCCGGGCTAACTAGCGGAGTTCCTTCAACGTGTTCGCCACCGTGATGCCCTCGACCTGCACGTCCTTCTTGCCGGCCAGATCGATCCCCTGCTCCCGCACGACCGTCTCGAAAACGTGCAGGCGCGGGTCGCCGCCCGTCTTCACCATAATCCGCCTGGTGGCCTTGTCGTGCGTGAACTCGGTCCACGGCTGGCCGTCACGCAGGACCTTCTTCGGCTCAGCGGCCAGCGGCGCCGACCAACTGCCGTCGGCGGCCCGCTGCCAGCCCTCGATCGCGTCCGCGCCGCTGATCGTCACCTTCTCCCCTCTCATGGCCCGCACGGTCACGCCGTCGCTGGCGGGTTTCAGCGTCTCGCGATACACGCCGCCGCGCAAGACCACGGTCTCGCCCGCTTGCGCCACTTCCATCGCCTTGGCCAGCGTCGCCAGCGGCACGCCCGGATAGCCCCACGCCGGTTCGTCCGCCGCCGCCGGATGGCGAGGATCAACGTAATACACGTTGGGGTACTCCAGGGCCCCGATCGTCACGCCGCCCTTGCCTGCCGCGCTGGCAGGACTACCCTTCATGAGGCGGAAACCCCGCCTCTCCGCGTCCACAAACAGGGGGTCCTTGTCGTTGAGGTTCTTCTCATCCGCGAGCGGCGCGGTCTTGAACGTCAGGTTGTATTCGACCACCGGCTTGGCCGGGGTGAAGTCCCTGTCGCCGTCAACGACGGCTCGCTGCGCCTCGCAGAAGATGTTGTTGCGGATCTGCCCGTTGGTGGATTCCTTGCCCCGCAGCCCCACCCCGCACCAGGTGATCCCGGCGAAGGTGTTGTTCTCAATCGTCACGTCGAGCGTCTGGATGACGTCCAGCCCCCACGCCCCTTTGTAGGTCGGCAGCTTGGAGGAGTAGATGTTGTGCCGCCAGGTCCAGTTCCGCACGCTGCCGATGTGCGGTGCGCTCTCCACCATGGCCCCCTGGCCCCAGTCGAAGCACGTGTTGAACTCGAAGAGCAGGTCCTGCGCCATCCCGCCGTTGTTCATGAACGTCTGGATGCAATCCACGTGGGCCGGCTTGCTCTCCGACGTGAGCGTCCCATGGTAATAGTTGTACCGCTGCACGCAGCCCTTGCCGAAGAACCGCGTGTAGTCGCAATCGGCGAACTTGTTGCCGCCGGGGAACATGAACAGCCGACTCACCTCGTTGTTCTCCACCAGCCAGTCCTCCCCGTTCAGGAGGAAGCCGTACTGGTTGTGATAGACCTTGTTGTAGGCGATCCGGTGGTGCGCCACCGCCGAGTAGTCACGCGTGCCGGCGGCGGTGGGGGGCTTGTTGCCGCCGGTCCCCGAGACCCCCTCCATCATGTCGTGAATGTAGTTGTCCAGCACTTCACAGTGGCTGGCGCGCAGTTGCACGGCCGCCGCGGGCTTGTCGGCCGTGATCTCGAAGCCCTCCACGCGGACGTAACTCGCATCCAGGTCGAAGCCGCCTACGGTCGCCGAGCGCCGGGGCAGCGCCTGGAACTTGATCGGCTGACCTTCCGCCCCGCTGGTCTTCACCTTGATCCGCTCGTTGTACTGGCCGGCCATCACGTAGACCGTGTCACCCGGTTTGGCCGCGTCGGCGGCGTGCTGCACGGTCTTGAACGGCTTCTCCTCCGAGCCCGGGTTGGTATCCGCCGCGCCGGGAGCCGCCGCATCAACCACGTAGGCGGCCGCTCGGGCCTGCCCGGCCGTGCCGGCCAGCCCGGCCCAGCACAACCCTATGCAACTCGCGACTAAGACGGCGTGTTTTCGCGGGGCCATTCTCGTTCTCCTGATGCGGGTTCCGGTCGGATATCATAGGGCGAAACTCGAAACCCGAAACTCGAAATTCGAAAGAAACGAAAAACCCCAAACTCTAAATCTGCGAATCCAGATGGCGCGCTTTCGTTGCGGTCTTTTCTCTTTCAGGTTTATCCTTTTCCTTCTGATTTCGGATTTCGAGTTTCGAGTTTCGTCAAGAGGAATGCGCCGCACATTAATTGCGGCTCTGTCCTAGAGGCTCTGAATCAAAGGTATCCGTAGCCGTTCCAGGACTGCGGCTTCCCTGCGCATTCGCGCCTTGTGCCCTTGACGTCGTGCCACTGTCCGCAGACAGTGCTCTCCCAGGGCATTAGAGGCGGAGTAATGGCGCAGATAGCTGTAGACAAGAACAGGATCGCGGCCTTCTGCCGGGAGCACCAGATTAGCCGCCTGGCGTTGTTTGGGTCGGTCTTGCGGGGGGATTTTCGCCCTGACAGCGACGTGGACGTGCTGGTCGAATTCGAGGCCCAGTCTGTTCCGGGTCTTTTCGGCGTCGCGCGCATGGAACGGGAACTGGCGGCGATTTTCAGCGGGCGCAAGGTTGACTTGCGCACACCACAGGATCTAAGCCGCTATTTCCGTCAGAGCGTGTTGAAGGAAGCGGAGGTGCAATATGAGCGGGGATGATGCCATTCGCTTGCGGCATATGCTGGATGCAGCCCATGAAGCCTTGCGGTTCGCAGAAGGGCGGACTCGCGCCGATCTGGACCGTAACCGCATGTTAGTGCTCGCGCTGGTTAAGGACATCGAGATCATCGGCGAGGCCGCCTTTCAGGTTTCCCGCAGTGCGCGCAACCAGTTGCAGAACATTCCCTGGGACGACATCATCGGGATGCGCCACCGGCTGGTCCATGCCTACTTTGACATCAACCTGGATATTCTGTGGCAGACCGTAGAAGATGACCTTCCAGCGTTGCTCAGCGTCCTGGCGCCTCTCCTCCCCAAGGGGTAGTGCGGCTTATCTGTGCCCCCCGCGTAAACCACGCCCACCCGCGCACCCACAAACAGTCAAGGCGCGAGCGAGGGTCCAATCCAAACCGCGCCCACCCGCCAAAGTGGTTGCATTTGTTCCACGCGCGGTTAAGCTGGATTCTAACGCTCCAAAACAACCGGCCAACGGTGGACGGTATGTGGCCGGGCAAAGCGCAAAGGAATAAGTGAAATGGCAACGGGCAAAGTGAAGTGGTTCAGCGATCAAAAGGGTTTCGGATTTATTACGCCGGACGATGGCGGCAAGGATCTGTTCTGCCACCATAGCGAGATCCAGGCGGAAGGATTCCGATCATTGGCTGAGGGACAGGCGGTCGAGTACGAGGCCATCCAGGACACCAAAGGCCCAAAGGCGACGAAGGTTCGCCCGGTAAAGTAATCAACCCGAAAATCAGGCTTTACGAGTGGAGCGGCCGGAAAGGCGCTCCACTTATGTTTTGGGCTGCCGCCTCAACCGATCCAGTCCGTGAACGCTCGGGCCAGGCCGCCCGTCAGCTCGCCTTTGACGGCCAAGACACGGCTGGTGTCGGCGCGGAAGAGCGGCGCGCCGAGCACATATGACGTGGTTTCAAGGCCGGTCGCGGCGAAATCGGGATCGTCTTCGCGAATCAGGAAGTGCTCGCCGTGCCGGTACAGGTCCATCTTCGAGGAGAGCGCGGCCAGCCGCAGCGTTGTGCCTTCGACGGTCAGCACCACGCAGGGGGCGGGTAATAGGCTTCGCCCACTCGGACCCGCACCTGGCAGATTTGCAGCGGCGCGATTGTTGCCATGCCGCTCTATTTCCGGGGTTCTTCCGGCCAGTAGGGGAAGTCGAGGTGCTGCGCGTCTTCAATATCGTACACCGGGCGGCCTTTGTAATGCTCGACCGGCTTGGGCACCGGCACCAATCTCACCATGTCGCCGTCAGGGCCAGTGACAACGACCTCCTCGTGGGTGGCCGAGACCTTCTCGGCCATTTCCCCCAAGGACCGCTGCCGTGCTTCCGCCATCGAAACGCGCACCATCTTTCGGAACCTCCACACCTTCCATATTGTATCCCATATTGGCGCCACAGGGCAAGTTGTTTGGCGGCCACTTTGATGAATGATGAATGAGGAATGGTGCTGGAACGGGCTTGGTCTACCCAAGCGCTTCCGCATCCACGACATCCTGACTCTTTGGCCAGCCAACGGCGCGCCCATCATCCGGCTACGTGAAAGAGCAGATGGGCCACGCCAGCATCCAGTGGGGCGACCCGCCGGGTCGCCGGACGATCCGGCGGATCGTCCTACTGCAGACGACGGTGGACATCTACGGCCACCTGATCCAAGGCGCAAACCGGAACGAAGTCAACCGGCTGGACGACGCGGCCTTCGGCGGTGCGGAGCTTTTGCAGAAGGCGGGGTAGACTG
>Ga0315279_10003387_pt1 | contig 22289 bp, 37 predicted proteins | sample YL17G06_20_MG_FD_203694 | JGI IMG/M metagenome (GOLD analysis project Ga0315279, IMG submission 203694) | Sediment microbial communities from Yellowstone Lake, YNP, Wyoming, USA - YL17G06_20 | ecosystem: Environmental > Aquatic > Freshwater > Lake > Sediment | place: USA: Wyoming | collected... | reverse complement strand
ATCCGGGGCAGGCTATTGACATGAAAATGACAATTTCAGGGAGTTCCAACTCGACATGCGATGATGCAACATCTAATCACCCATTCCATTGAGCTTAGGGGATACGACGTTCAGATCTGTAGCGTTATACTGAGAGGTTTTTCCTATGTTGTAATGTCTGAGGATTTGGCGTGATCCGATGTCATTCTTGTGATTCTACGTATTGGATACTCTGCTCGGTGAGATCATAGGATTCGCATGGTGCTCTTGGATATCAGTTTCGGCGATGTCCGTGATTCCGTGTTCCATCCCTTTCGTGTCTTATCCACCAGACTCTCTCCTCTGCGTTCGTGGGAGTGCTGATGGGGAGAACGATACCGTCATGGCGTATCGTCGTCGAACAAGAAATCGCGGCGATGAGCAGGTTCAAGCAGTTCCTCGGACCGGAAGACCGAGCGGTCTTCGATGATCTCCTCAGTCAATGTAAGCTCTACGCGTCGGAGGCTGGGTGCCTAGCCTCACCCGTCAAGGAAGTGCCATTGCTGTTGTCGATGATCTTCGCGCAGCATAAGAGGCTCACAGAACTCGAAAAACGCCTCAACGAAACCCAGAAATGATGTAGCACGAAGTGGCAGTCTCGTTTGGGCCTGTCCGTGTGAGTCTGTTCTCCCATCGTCAACGGAGGGTATGCAAATGTCACCCATGCGCAGCAGGTGACGATGAAATCACGTTGGACCAGCGAGCTAGATACCGACCATCGAATATGGGATACTCGTTAGTCACGAGCGACGCTGCGGCTGACATTTCGGTTAGGATATCGGCCGCTGGCTCCGAGTTGATGCGACCTATCTGTCGAGCCGTAACATGTAGGAAGTGCTCCTTCATCACTCGCCTCAGGGCAGAACGTTCAGGCTTAATCTTGTTGGGCATTGTCAGAGGCGAGTAACTCGAGCAGATCTGGCAACTGCAGCCAAGCGAGCCGATTTGTCCTATCAGCCTCTGCGCATCTTCTTGGACCAGCTTTGAGTGAAGCTCTGGTATATAGTAGCGTGGAATAGGGCCTCCAGCGGGGCCTCCGGACTGGATCCGAGGTACTGCGGACATCTTGTCGCGCGTGCAAATCCCGGAGGCGTAGGCATACAATCCATAGTAGTTTAGAAGTGCTGAGAAATAGCCTCCGTACAGATTGAATACGGGCTTCTTCGTAGAAGATAAGCCTTGAACGAGCTCGAGGAGACCTTGGAGTGTCTGCTCGTTTTCCGCAAACTCGTCGAACTCGTCAATCCATATTAGGTATCCGTCGATCCCGTCGCCTTCGAAATCGGATAGTATAGTGCGAACCTCGCTCTGGGCAAGGCAGCTCTTCGGACACATGATCAGAACGTAAAGCTTCTCATTTCCCTTGCATTTCACTGCGGCCTGGTTTGCTCTGATCGCTAGGTGATGCCACCTATCACCAGCGCCTGCGAAGAAGAAGTGAGGTGCAACCAGGAATTCCGGCAGGGGAGCTTCGGACCTTGTTGTCGGAAGCAGTCTCCTCAATGCTCTTAGTGGCTGCACCAAGCTGTTCCTCTGAAAATCGAGAACACTTGATGCGAATGCATCCACGTCTGAGTCGGACTTAAAATCGTCTGGATCCAAAGACCTGTGTTGAGCCAATGCTTTGTCCACAACTCCAGCGTACGCCTTGCGAAGCTTATGCCATGAAGTTCTGAAGTCTCCCTTTTCGCTGATGAAAAGCTCATCTGTGTAGAATTGAAAAGCGTGAACGTCTGGGATCACGAAGAAAGGTTTGGGATGCTCTATTTGGTAAGCTAGGAAGGCTTTCGCATTGTGTGCCAGAATATGTGCATTCACTACAAATCCATCGAAGCACTCTGAATCATTTGCATAATAGTATTGATCTTGCGGGTTATACCACAGATAGTGTTTCAAACTCATTCCCACCAATTACAGGTGCCATCACATTCCTTCTGACAGCGAACGGGGTTTCTCCGTTGAAGAGCCCTGACGGACGGGGTTCTATGTGAACTATCACATCTCTCTTGACAGACATCAGCCCGACTCCTAGCTTCCTGAAAAACTGCTCATGTTCCAGCGCGGAGCAAATGCATGACCTGTGCAGGGCAACATAGCTCAGATCCGCAAAGACTTGGTACGTAGCTGCCTGTCTGAGAGCTCGTCGCCACTTGTCGACCTTCAATTCTACGGCGACAGTCCCGTTATCTGTCCTTGAAACTCCATAGATGTCGACGACCTTCGAACCGATGGGGACCTCACGCTTCGTAAGGTAGCTTGGATCCAAGAATCGCTCAACGGGCAAAAACAATCGAGACTCGCGAATCATGGAAGACTCCCTCACAAGACCATGATTTCATCGTATTTTTCGGAAAGGACACGCCTCGCTTTGTCTTGTGCGCTGAATTGTGGAACAAGACGCAGCACGACCACCACCACCGCTGCATAAACAACCGCGGTCCCAAGCAACTGATCGAACATGACGCTTCCGGAAGGGCATACGTACATCACTGGAATGGCTACTAGACTGACCACCCCAAGATACAACAGCGAGCGCGACAGGTCGAACATAGAGCGCTTCATATCTGAATACAGATTTTTGACCGAATCTATTTCGCTCTGCACTTCAGTGATTGACCGAATCTCCTTGGCGTACACCGTTTTCGACAGAATCTCGCTGACATCCGTGCCAGGACTCTTGGATTGATCCGCGCTGAGGTTGGCGAAGAGCTCCAATATCTGAGGGACGAGACGCGAAGAATAGATCTTGGCTTCCATTGAAGTGAGGTCATCAACGTAGTCTCTCTGAGCAGACCTGACCCAGCTCGACAGTTTCCAGTATCCAGCAAAGAGCGCGGTGGAAGCAGCCAGCGCGACTCCAGTTGCCAGCCAGAACTGATCGATCATACTAGAACTTTCCCCGGAGGTCAGAGACCTCGGCATATTTCGCGTACTTTGTGTAGACGAAGTGCAACAACTCGACAAGAGGCATGTTGCCGAAAATCGTCTTCACGTTGGTGACTCGTTTGATTACGTCTTTCGGGGCGCTCTGGGCCAATTCCCGGGCTTTGGCCATACCTAGAGGTGTCAGTCTGTACTCAGTACCAGCGTCGTAGGCTTCGACAGGCTCGGCATCTGGCTCCTGATCCTCTTGGTCCGAAGAAGGAGACTCCTGGACTAGACCAAGTTCCTTCAGTGCCTCAAGATCATCGTAGACATCGGCATCGAATGGCCCATATCTGAATGGTATGAAATTTTGCTTCTCAGTTAGAAACTCATCGATCTTCGCTTCCTCTGACAAAAGGAAGAGAAGTTTCATCAGGCGTGTCTTCCCCACTACAGGCTCAGCGGGCTGTCCTCTGGGACCTGGCTGATAGAGAAGAATCATCAGAAGTTCGGGTCTAGATACTTTCGCACTTGCCAGAACTGGTGCCAATACACAGCCCATCACTGGATTGCATCATGGCAGCATAACTCTTTCGCCAACTACCACAGCGTATGGCCTCTTCCTGCGGAATTCTAACACAAGGCCGCGGGAGTTCCAGACAATTGGGCTCTCCCACGCTACAGTATCCTCGATCAAGGATTTTGATGGACTGGTATCTTGGGGAGCAGCGACTCAGCGTGGGCAAGGTTGCGTTTCCGGTTGGGTCTCCCTGTAGCCTTCGCATTCTCCTATCCGCTAAGTATGGCACTGACGTCAGTCGCTGCCATGAATGACTATGCAAGAGGCGCATTGGAGGCCTTGGCTTATGTGGAGTCCTTGATGACTCAGCTTGACCGCTCCAACCCAGATGAGAAGTGGAAGCAACTCCAATCTGAGGTCATCGGCGCTAGGAGCGAAATCTTGCGCGGCGTAGTTGTGGATTTCCGTGACCGGCTACGCGCGTCCTGGGCGTTCAAGTAGTCTAGTTCGCTCTATCTTCTCGCGAACGGCAGACTCTACGAACTGTTGACGTGTGTAGTTCATCTCCGGATGCTCCTCCACGATTCTGTCAATCTCTGCGACCATCGGGTTCGGCAGGCCGATACTTGTGCGGCCTGGCGGTTTGCCACGTTGAGTCTTGGGCATCGGATTTACCTCAGGCACACCTATGACACATAGATGTTATATAACCGTGGTTGTTACCTATGAGACATAGGTGCTATTTGTTGCCCAAGGCCAAGAAAGGAAAAGGCATCAAATGGATACGTGTCCCCCAGCCCGCAGATCTAGTGGGTGAAGTCGAAGACGTCGTGGCCAGTCACCCCGAACTCGGCTACACCAGCAGCCCAGAATTCTACCGAGCAGCAGTCAGAGAGAAAATCGAACGAATCCAAGCCCACAGGAAGCCCCTGGAGGTTTCAGCACAATGATCGCAATAACGGCACCGCCCATCCAGATACGCGGCCGACAATATCCCTGCTACTGCAAAGCGCCTGCCAGCGAACTATTCGCGCTCACAGAACGAGAACGCGCCAGAGCATGGAACCACATCCTCCAGCACACCGCTAAGGAGTAGTCTGCCGCTTGCTGACTTTCGACCCGACAGTGAATCTGCGCGTCGGCGACCGAGTGGTTGACCAACGCCAAGGTGTCGTAATGATCTGCCGGGGCTGCCATAACGGCTTCACTCGAGACCCATCCGGTCTCTGTGCGTCCTGCAGATACGAACGGGCATGGGGTCGACGCTGTGGAAGATGCGGGACATACCTCGGCCCAACCGGACGACGAAGATGCCAGTGCCGGCGACGGCGAAGCCAGGAGGACGCTGAGAGGGTTGCGTAGTCGCTGGATCTACCGTGACCACCAAGTGAACTGCCCGACATGCGGCTGGATCCCGGTCACAAAGTTGCGGGTGACAACTGAGTCGTTGAAAGGCGGGATTCGGAGAATCAAGTGCTGCCCCGACTGCGGACGGCCAGCACTTCGCGTTGACAGCCACCCTCGGAGGCGCAGGCGACCGTGACGAGTCCAACTCAGCATCGTAACTGGCCCGATGCGGGTCCTCTAGCTTACTTTGCCACATTGATCGAGAATCTCAGGTCCGGCGCATGGCGGGAGAACTGCCGTGAATACGAGGGACGGCCAGCATGAGCGCCCCGGATCTTCGTCAAGCGAAACTCTTTGAGCCGTTCACCGCCTTGACACCTGAAGATCGCGAAGACTTCGGCGCTCTGCTCAACAAAGTGAACACTCTCAGACGTGTAGAGGAAGCAATCGCGAAGGGCCACGTGCAAACACCAAGCTACATTCCCGAATGGTACAGAGACAAGGACTACATCGAGGCCCTGCAGTGGCTTGCATTCTTCAGCATTCGCGGCTACGTTTCGGAGCACCGAAAGCCCGCAACGCTCTATGACATCTACTACCGCGTCGTCGAGAAGATCAGGAGCGCCATCCGAGAGGGCGCGTGGCCGAAAGACTGGAAGATCCCCAGCAAACGCACCGTTGACAGACGCGTGAACGAGGTCGCATCATCGAACCTGACGGACAACCAGATCATGCGTGGCGGCAAACCCCGCGTAATCGCCACAAGCGCGGGCAACTATATTCCATCACCCGCACTCTACGAAGACGTCGCCAAGATCTTGGAGGGCAACGCGAAGTGACTCGCGCCTGCGCGAGATGCGGCGCCATGCTAGAGTATCCCGTCGTGACGGTGATTCTGAACAGCCAGTACAGTCAGGAGACCACGTGGTTCTGTAGCAAACCGCACGCCCTCGAATACCTCGAACAAGACATCCTCGACGACGCAAGGGAGGCGCAGCAGAAATGACCGGGATTCTTCTCGGCCAGACCGCAAAGGGCGCCAATGTTGAACTTGACCTGCAGGAGCTCGTGACGGGCCGCACATTCCTTTGCGCGATCAGCGGGGCCGGCAAGAGCCACACGGACCGCAGGATCATCGAACAGATCTTCGGCCAAGTAGGCGTCCTTGTGGTCGACGTGGAAGGCGAGTACGCAAGCCTGCGCGAAAAGTTCCCGTTCCTAATCATCGGCAAGGATGTGCCTCTGGTCCCTGAAGCCGCTGAGTTTCTAGCCGACCAGGTCCTTGCGGAAGAACTCAGCGTCATCGTTGATGGCAGCGACCCTAACCTGGACGATGCCACGTTCCAGGAATTCGTTCAGCGGTTCCTCGACCGATTCATAGCCCTTGAGACTGCGAAGCGCAAGCCATACCTTGTCATACTAGAGGAAGCTGACGAGCTCGCTCCTGAACACAACTTCGCCAGATCTCTCTGCGGCCCCGCCATCAAGAAGCTAGCCAAGAAAGGACGCAAACGCGGCATCGGCATCATCGTTGTCACACAGCGCCCCGCCTCCGTTGAGAAAGGCGTGATCAGCCAGTGCCGCAACAAACTGATCGGCCAACTAGATTGGGACCCAGACAAGGAAGTCGTGCACAAATTCGCGAGGATCCCCACCGAGATCACCGACAAGCTGGCCGCGTTCAAGCGAGGCGACTTCTACGTCTCCGGAGACTTTGTCGCTAAGCCCGGCGTCGTCCACGTAGGCAGCATCGTCACCAAGCATGTGGGAGAAACTCCTGAGGTCGTTCCACCGGCGCCAAAAGAACTCGCCGCCATCCTCGCCCAACTCACCGAGAAACTGCCCGCCATCACCCAAGAGAAGTTGGTGCCTGAGGTTCCGCGGGTCGCCGAGATCGAAGCGAGGATCAAGGAGAAGTACGAAGCACAGTGGAACGCCAGGCTCGTAAGGGTGCAGAAAGAGAGAGATGCCGTCAAGCGCAGGACCGAGGCCAAGTATGAGGTCGAAGTCGCGGATCTCAAGCGGAAGCTGGACGACGCAGTCCGACATGCAACAATGAAAGGCGGCGTCAGGGATCTACTGTCGCATCCGCTCGTACAGAAGAACCTTGAGAAGCTGAACGCGAAGCAGCGGGCATTCGTAGAACTCCTGGAGACTAGGGGCTCTCAGGATTCCGAGCACGCAAGTCTTTTCCTCGAGATCAAGCCGAAGAGCGTGCCGGACTTTACGTATGATGTCAATCGGAAGATACCAAAACTCATAGAGAATCAGGGAGGCCGCTACGTCAGCAGACTCGCGAAACTTTTCCCCGTCACCCAGGAGGCACAAGCAGAAGCCAAGGAAAGCGATGAATTCCGCAAGAAGGTCGACTATCTCGGAGATCAACTCAAACAAATGACCGTCGAAGCTGTGAGGCTCAAGAAGGAACGCGACGAGCTGGCCAGTAAGGTACGCCTTCTGGAGACGGAGGGTAAGGCTCTCAGAAGCACGAATCAGCGACTGATAGATATCGCTCAGGGCGGCTCAATCCCTGCGGAGACCGCTCAGGAAACGCCGAATGTATCAGCCACATCGGGTGCGCCTGAAATGGTCATCCCGGTTGAGGCCACGCTACGCAGAACCTTGACCAGCTTCGAGGTGGCTACGAACAAGGAGATCCTCGATGCCGATGAATCCTCACCGATCGGGCGCCTGCTAGCCAGCGGCCTTCGGGGCTTCTTCAAGCAGCCACAAGGATTCGGCGCCATCATGAGCGAACTCGAACGTCGATATGCGATATCGCGAACCAGCGGTGGCACACGCCAAGCGGCACAGTCGGCTCTCGATGAACTCGTCATCAAAGGCATACTCGACAGAACGATGCGCGAGAACCAGTGGGTCTACTTCGAGTCGCCCGAGTTCAGCGAACGCGTCAAGAAAGCATCATGATGTCAGGTCGAAAGGTGCACCACTTGTGGGCACAGCGAAGCGGGGCATTGCGATCAAGACAGAGATGCAGACCGAGATCTACCGCATGTCGCGTCTCGCCGACATCAGCGAGAACAAGGTGATCGTGCGGATGCTGCAGATCGCTCGCGAAGACTTGGCCGCCTTCGATGATGCTGGTCTCAAGAGGATCCTCCGTGAACCCTGGGAGACCGCACGCAAACTGCCAGCGCTCGCACGTCGAATCGAGAAACGAAGTCACAGCCACTTGAGCGCCGTCACCGCGACCAGGCTCACAGTCGCGGACAAGCACGCACTGAGAAAGCTTGCCGAGAAACACGGGACCACAATGGCTGGAGTCCAACGTCAAGTCCTCGAGGGAACACTCGCAAAGGAGACTGCGTGAGATGCCCATGCGGTTGCGTCCTGGCCGTAGTGGTCCCAGCCGAAGTGCAGGATGGGCGAAGCATGATTGGAAGACCGTGCTCCACTTCTTCGAGACGGGGCAGATCATCTCGCTCTGCGGCCGGGCCCAGTTCGATGATGAATACTGCACGGAATTCTACACCCCGCGCATAGTGGTCGAGAAATCGAAGCTATGCACGCAGTGTCTGCGAGAACTGCAACGCCTGCCGAAGGAGGCCGCGTGATTTGCAGTACAAGACGCCGGTTTTTTGCGACGGATCATGTGTCGAGGAACTGGATTTCTTTGGGGCATTAGGTATCGAATACATTCACCCGAGTAGCCGGCAACAACCCGCCATCATGTCCACTGGACAATTGGGGGAACCCCCTACCCCTACCGGCCTAACTGGTAACTACAAGGTAACAAGTTACCAAGCGCTTACCAACACATCTCGCCCAACCAAAACGCCCACGTCGCAGACTCCACCGGACCCGGAGGGGCCTTCGCAGTGAAAGACAAACACTTCAGGATCCCCGAGGACCAAGCTACGGACTTTGAGGTCCTCTGCAAGCTCCTGGGCATACCGGAGAAGCAGGCAGGACAGATCGCCCTCCGGGAGTGGGTTCGAAGAAACAAGGCCCAGGTTTCCCTCGAGGTCTGGACGGAGACGCGTGGATCCGTAGCGCCGATGAACAATGCGCTCATCAAATTGCAACTCACCATCCTGAAGGCGGACCTGCGTGAAGTCAACGAGCTCCTGGGGAGAGTGGCACCGGAAGATCAACTCGAGTTTCTCCGGAAGGCACAGAAGATGATTCCCACGGCGCTAGCTCTCATCGCGGAAACCGACGACCAGGAACTCAGAGGGATAGTGTCGGAGATCGTGCAGAAGGTCAGCAAATGAAGAGGGAGAAAAGTCTCACGGAGCGGGTGATCATCAATCTGTCCCCGGATGACTTGAAGAAGTTGGATGACTACTGCAGGGAGCATAGGGAGGATCGAAGCGGCTTTATCAGGCGCACGGTGATGGAGAACGTGGATCGCGGCGATCAAAAGGAGAAGATCCAAAATGAATGATGAAGCTGTCGGACTCGTCGCTCAGCGCATCAAAGACCTGAATCTGCCCCAGCCCATAACGGCAAACCAAGCGATCGGCAAGACCCTATCGAGAGTGGATGAGATCTCACTGAGTTCTTGTGGTTTCATAGAGTTCAGCGACAATACCGTCCTGTTCATCAAAGCAGAACATGGTTATGAGGACTCTGAACTTGTCATCGTTGACTGGCCTCAATCTGTCGACTACTATGTCTATCGGTACCTCGAACTGCGTCATCCTGAGGCCGCGAAGCAACTTGCAGACCAGATTAGACTGATCGAAGACAAATCACGAGTCATAGAGCAAGAGCGTCACGAGCGAGAGACATACGAGCGGCTCAAGGCGAGGTTTGAGAAGACATGATGGGTTCACCAGTTGTACCACATCCCCCCCTAACCAAAACCGGGTTGAAACGATTCAAGAAATTATATGATCAAGGTTATTCCGCTTTTGCGATTTTCATACTGCTTGGGCAACCATATGAGGACTCCTTCGTAGGTCATGGTACAGCACATAGTCGAATGGTGCATTATCGTAAGGTCCTGAGCCTTCCTAAGAGACGGCCCGGTTTTCCCTCGTTAGATTTCAGAACTATTTCCGTAGAGCATCGGCAACATGTCAAGGAACGGCGAGATAGAAGAATTGACGAACTCGCGGCTCGAATAACCACAGCACAGCAGAAGATCAGGATTTGGAAAACCGAGATTGTTAGACTCAAGCGGGCAGGGCCCCACGATCGAATAGGGGCGAAACAGAAATGATGGGTCTGAATGAGATTATCTTCGGCGCCTTCATTCTAGTGCTATGCCTTGGTGCATGGGATGTTGTCAGAGAAGCAGACCCAACATCAATAGGGGACCTTTTCACGAAACTCGGGGAGGGTTTGATCGGACGCCTCGCAGGCTGGTGGCTTATCGCTGCTCTCATCTTGATGCTCGTGCATGTCGTACCTTAGACCTTGCAGGGCGTCCCGGGAGAGGAAATGATGTGTCCGACGCATCTCTGGCATGACATTCTGCATGTCGCCGCTTAAATGGGATCACCATCACAGTTTCTCTCACTTGCTGTTGCCTTTTGGTTCGAACTTCACTGGCTAGATTGCCCGCTAGCTTTCTAGCAGGGTGATCCAGGAGAAGGCTCCATCAAATGCCACACAAACATCGACATCAAAGGCACGAGTGGATCAGGGGATTCCTAGCCTTCGCCAGGTGGAAAGGCGACCGCCGGTCCAGCAAAGCAATCATCGACGAGAAGAAACTTCGCGACGAGGTCATAGACTTGGCGTTTGAGGAAGCCTACAGAGACCTTGAGATCAAGGAGACCGTTGTGAACAAGGGCTGTGACTATCCCGTCGTGGGTCTGCGTGAGGGTGAGGTTTTGACGCGTTCCCTCTGTTACATTCACCCAGCACTCACTCGCTGAACCGAAAGGCCCGAAAGAAAGGAAACGAGTATGCCCCGCTTGTGGGCGACCAATTCTAAAGTGAGGTGAAACAGACAATGGCGAAAGATGACGCAGCCGCAGAATCCGCTGGAGACGTCAGCAATCCGCGAGAGGTCCAAGGAACCGTCGCGCTGATCACTGTCGGCGGATTCATGGGCGTGGCCGGAGCCGCAGCTATTGCAGTCGTTGTTCGAGGCGGTGACCCAACTCCGATTCTCAACATCATCGCGCCCCTAGCATTCGGCGTTGTGGCTTTCTATTTCGGAGCAAAGAAATCCGAAGCGGCGACATAGTCCCGACACTTGCGCTCGTAGGCCTCCCAAGTTCAGGCATCGAATGATCAATCATACTTTAACAATCCCTGCGAGCGCAAGCGGGAGAACTTCATAGTCACAAGACCGAGACCTAGGCTACTCGGATTGACAGTTTGTGACGGAGCGAGGAAACCCGGCGATGAACAGGGATGAAACTTGCACCGATCATTCTGATAGGTGGTGAATTGCATGGACAATAATGGTAATGGCGATCTGAAAGCCCTCATCAAACTCAAGACCGGATATCGCGCGAACATCGCGGAGATAGACCTTCAGATCACAGAACTCCAAGCCTCGAAGAAGAAACTGCGAACAGACTACATCGAAGAAGCCGTCGATATCGCTGACCGAATATTCCCCGAAACTCCCAAGGCACCGGCGGCTCCGGCTCCCGAACCTGAACCAGAGAGCGCCCCCGAAGTCGCACTCTACACGAAGCCTGCTCTGACGAAGTGCCCTGAATGTGACTCGAAGGTCGGGCCGAACGATAAGTTCTGTTCCGAATGTGCGTATCCGTTGAAGGAGGAGAAACCAAGTGAAGTCGAAGGAGACGGAATCTTGGGTACTGCAGGTCGCCAGCGCAGGACGAGACGCCGCCCATAAGATCATCGAATCCGATCTTTCGCAACTGGCAATGACCCTGACCACCCTTGTGGCTGCAGTAACCTACGGTTGGATCGAAGGATGGGCACTCGTTCCCGCAGCGAACGGAACGGATCAGTGGCTTGCGACTCAGAGCCTTTCAATTCTCGGCCACTTCAGCGTCTACAGCGTCGCGATGGGCCTCTTGTTCGCATGCATCACAGGCGGCTTCAGTCTCATCAAAGGAAGCAGCATGTTCAGGCATGGCAAACGCTACTTCCTGATCACATTCGCGGGCAACTATCCCTTCGCGTGGTTCGTTGAGGACTTCTCATTCTTCTGGTTCTACCCGCCGGCAAGACTCAACGATACGGCTTGGACGAATTGGGCTTTCGGCGGCACATGGCTTCTGGATCCTTGGCGTTCAGGCGTCCGGATTTGGCTGCCGAACTGGTACGGGATCGTTCTCGTCTTCTGGGCCTGCATGATGTTCCTTGCGCACCGTTGCACCGTCTACGATAACCTGGTCAAAGACGAGATCGCACGCGAGATCCTGCCTGACACAATCAAGATTCCGCAAGTCGAGGTGAAGAAACCTGAATTGGAAAGAGTGGCTCCAAGGGTTGAGCCGGAAGTATCTCTGCCTAGGCCCGAGACCGAAGCGCAAGTTCCCCGAACCCCCGACACCGCAACCCAGACGCTTCCTGAAATCAAAATCGAACCCACGCCGGAAGCGAAGCCGAAAGCGCGTTCACCCGAAGCGCAAGCAGCCTTAGAGAAATTGAAGAAGCGTTGGACTCTTGATACAAATAGACAAGCAACCTAGGCTCGCTCTGACATACTATGTGCTGATGTTTCTCCTCCTGCTCTTCATAGTTATCTCGGAACTGCGTGACCACTTTCCGATAGATGACCCGCTAGATCTGTGTGTTCTGGCAGTCTCGTTCGGTCTCTGTGCCCTTCTGATCTATGCGATCTATGCAGCATGGAGTGTGAGGAAATCGTGAGCCTAGCGCGGGAACTTGCAGCGTTCCCTTTCCGAAAGTTCAGGCCCGACGCTTTCAGACTAGAAATTGCAGGACTCACTCCGCAGCAACTTGACGAGCGAATCGTCAGAACATGGGTCAAGACATGGGACATTCCTAAGACGTTGAAAGCGCTCGGGTCAGCGAGAGTGATCCGAAGTTTTCCTCATCTTGACTATGTGTTCATCGAGGCCTCGGCAAGCCAACTGATCGGACTAGACGGTGTTGAATCAGTAACCGCAATCTGGAATGATGTTGTTTCACGAGTTGACAATAGTGTGGTCGATCGATCAGATCAGAGCCCCCGCCTTGTGGCAGCTGGGACTCACAGGTGAACGAGTCAAAGTTGGAATCGTAGGCACCGGGATCGATCTCTCACACCCGGACTTTTACAATACCTCGCTCAACGCCTTCAGCGTGGTCGGCTCTGACATCAGCGATCAAGTCGGTCACGAGACCGGCATCACTTGGATAACCTCACGCATCGCTCCGAGAGCAGACATCATCGTCGCCAAAGCGATGAGCACAAAGTTCTGCACTATGGAACACATGGTCGAGTGCTGCGAACGCCTCAGACAGATGAATGTTGACATCGTCAACATCTCTCTCGCAGTTGATACGCCAAGCGACGGGACAGACCCGATCAGCGCCGAAGTGAATTATCTCGCACAGAACGGGATTGCTGTCGCTGTCGCAGCAGGAAACAAAGGCCCCAGGTATCAGACCGTAGGTACGCCTGGCGCTGCGGAACTCGCGGTCACTGTCGGGAAATCGAACGAACACGATTACGTCATTTGGGACAGCGCACGTGGACCGACACTGGACGGCCGAATCAAACCTGATCTAGTCGCGCCAGGTGCTCGGATAACTGCAGCTGCACCGCTTCCCTTGAGGCGGGGAATGTACGTCTCCTATGAATGCACGAGCTTCGCAACGCCTCACGTGACAGGTGTTCTCGCGCTCTTGAAGGCGGGCTTTCCGCAAGCAACCGGCGCCGTTCTCAAACAGGCGCTCATGGAGTCTTGCGATCCTGCGAAGGCGAGTCTTCTGCCGGCGTTGGCTGAAGGTGCGCCTCTCCGAAAACGTGTCACTCAGAAATTGAAAGCCGCGTTCTCATCGCGGAACGACCCGCGTTGGACTACCGGGGCCGGACGCTTGAACGCCTTACGATCCTACGAGTGGCTCAAAACAAAAGAGAAATGAGGAAAGATGACCGAACGCAAAGCATCAAGAGGCGAGGCCGTTCTCTTCGTCAGCCTTCTTGCTAGTATCGCAACGGGATTAACGACTCATGGATTAGGCTATCGGCTATCCCTTGTTCTGGGGCTTTCAATTTTCGCGTTTCTCCTTGCGATATTTATTGTAGCGCAGTTGGTGGAATGAGAGAATGAGTCGAAGAGCTCTAGTTGAGCACATGCTCAAGCATCGGCAGTTAATACTTCCCCAGATTGCATCATCCACACCGAATGATCGTTTCGCTTCGCTGAAGAACTTGGAGCGAGCGGAGAAGCGTTTTCTCATATCATTCATCATGAACATTGTCGGCGGGACCTACTTTGTTCTGACATCCGAACTGTGGAGTCTGAACTTGGCGGGAGTCGCGTCTCTACCGATCCCGCGCCTCATGGCAGTCATCCTTGCGGTTGCCATGCTTCTCGCAGGACTCTTCGCAGTCCTCGCGTATCTGTCGATTGGGCTTGTGATTCAGCGGGCCGTAGAGATTCGGCCGCGTGAGGAACGTGAACCTCAGTGAGTCCCGTCATGCATCCAGTGTTCTTGATTCTGATGCTTGCGCTCGGGCAGACAGGCCCGCAGGTCACGGTCACGACTGACCGGAGTTCTTACGGGCCAGGCGACCGGGTTCAAATCACGGTTTCCGCTTCGGGGGTCGACGCGAACGAGACGCTTTCGCTCTGGCTCTACGTCGACAAGCCTGACCTGCATAACCTCTACTCTGCTGAGTTGCCTATCACTGGGGGCGTGGTCGATGTACTGCTTCCCGAGGATGCGGTTCAGGGCATGTACACGGTCACGGTGATGTGGAGCCACCAAGAAGTGGAGACTAACTTCACGGTCGCCGTGCAAACCCAAACACAGACCACGACAACCATGATGTTCACGACGACCGCGACATCCACGACAACCACAACGAATACTCCGCCTACCCTGTCCACCTTGATGGCGCCCGCGAGTGACCCCTCGAATCTGTGGCCCGCCTTTGCCCTCATGGGTTTCGTTACGGGATTCTGCGTCGCCGTGGTAGTACTTGCAATCGCGAAGCGGAGCAGACGATGACTCGAAAGCCAACGCATCGCTTGAAGATCGAGTATGTGGATCCGCACTCGCTGAAGCCCTGGAAGGGGAACCCCCGCGTCATGTCTCCGGAGGACCATGAGAAACTGAAGAATGGCATGCGCCAGTTCGGAGACATTGTCGAGGGTGGCATCGTGGATCCCCTCATCGTTCGCAGACGCGATAACCTTGTAATCGGTGGTCACCAGCGCCTCGAGGACGTCCTCAAACTAGGCCTGCCAAGGGTCCCAATCGTTCGAATCGACATCTCAGAACGCCGAATGAAAGCGCTCAACGTGGCCCTGAACAAAATCCATGGCGACTGGGATGAGGGCAAGCTGGCCAGCATCCTGGACGAATTGAAGGATCTGCCAATAGTTGAAGCGACAGGCTTCACCGACGCCGAGATTGAGAAGATCATCGCCAACATCCCATCTCCAGAGTTGGAGAGGGCTGACTCGAATGGGCCCCGTCTGAGTCTGCTGCCCTACATGGGCGGCAAACAGAACCTGGTCCCGCGTCTCATTCCTCTAATTCCTGATCACGTTGCGTATGTGGAAGTCTTCGGAGGTGGCGCCGCCCTCCTGCTGAACAAGCCGCCAAGCCCCCTCGAAGTCTACAATGACATCGACGGCGAGCTCGTCAACCTCTTCGAGATCGTACGAAACAGACCCGACGACTTCGTGAAGCACGCCTCCTTCATGCTGTACAGCAGAGAGCTCTATGAGAAGTGGCACACCGAACTGAAGGAGAACAAGGTGCCGGAGGATCCGGTGGAGCGGGCCTTTCGCTTCTGGTATCTTGTCAGATCCAGCTTCGCAGCGCACCCGTACAAGGGCTGGGCTTTCTGCGAGACTGCTGACCGCAACCGCGCCGAATCAGTCTGGAACGCGCTCGTAGACTTGAAGCCCATCCATGAGCGCCTCAAGCATGTGGAGATTGACCACCTAGACTTCGAGCGCCTCATCAAGAACAGGGACAGCCCTGAGACCTTCTTCTTCCTGGATCCACCGTACTTGGATGCGGAGGAGTATCGCATGGGCGTCTTCACGATCGAAGACCATCAGCGACTCCTCAAGACACTCCAAGGATGCAAGGGCAAGTGGCTCATGACCACAGGCAACCACCCCGACATCAGACGCCTCTTCAAGGAGTACGGCATGATCCTGGCCAACACAAGCCTAGCCGTCCCCAAGGTGATAGGTGGAGAACGAGAGAAGTTGGGTCACCTGATCGTAGCAAACTATCCCCTACCAGAGAAGCGTCTAGAAGGAGCGATCGCCCCTGCCCAAGAAGCCTAGGAAGACCAAAGCGGTCAAGGCGCCGCCTCTTGGGGCAGATCCCTCCAATAAACCGAAACCCGGTGCCAAGGGGGGGGCTGTCGGAGAGCGGCTGAAGCAAGCGTACACGGCCACTCAGATCAAACTGATGCAGCGTGACCTGACATCACAGGACTTTCAATTCTCATTCGGCACCTTGGAGAGCATTCGCGAATACAATGAGAAGCTCGCTCACCTCGTCTTGGATCGGAAGCTGGACGGCCGCGACCACGGCAGTTTGCAGAACGGCATCGCTAACGCTATCCGAGCGCTGATCGGGCCTCAAGATGTGACGCAGACAGTACAGGTGAACACGGGAGCGACCAAGGTCGTCACCTTGGATGAGCTCACGGATGTCCTTGGATCCTTCCCTCTCGAGACGCAGGATCTGGTGATTAATGCTCTCAAACAGCGACGAATTGGTATCGCTCCTGGAAGCCAGGCTCAACCCATCCAAGTTCGCTGAGTACCTGGGCTACAAGAACGCCCCCTTCCATGAGACCCTGTACAGCCATCTCAGACGGGAAGAGTGCAAGCGGATCCTCGCAATCCTTCCCCCAGGACACGGCAAGTCGACCTGCTTCACCGTGAACTATCCAATCTGGAAAGTCGGCCGCAACCCTGACAGGCGGTTCATGATCGCAAGCCACACCGCCGACTTCGTGAACAGCTTCATCCGCGAGATCTCCGCCCGAATGGAGTCACCCAAGTACGTTGAGGTCTTCGGTGAACTCAAGCCGGCGCGGCCGAACAAGTGGGCTCAGAATGAGCTCATAGTCAAGCGTGAGGGAATAGCGAAGGATCCCACCTTCAAGGCGATCGCTACACAGCAGGCAACAATCGGGCCGCGAATGCATGAGATCGTCGCGGACGACATCGTAGACCGCAGACGTGCTTGGAGCGCAACCTACCGAGCTGATGTCAAGTACTGGTTCAAGAACGAGCTCCTCTCACGTCTTGAGCCGAACGGTCGCGTGATGGTCGTTGGCACGCGGTGGCATCACCTCGACCTCTATGGCGACTTGATCAAGGAGAAAGACGAGCAGGGCAAGCCTGTCTGGACGCTCCTGCACTTCCCCGCCATTGATCCGCAAACAAACAAAGCGCTCTGGCCTGAACGATGGCCTCTCGAGGTCCTCCTAGGCATCAAAAGAGATGTCGGATCTCCGATGTTCTCTGGCCAGTACCTCGGCAACCCCACACCGATAGAAGGCGGGGAGTTGCTGGACGCTTGGCTCAACTACTACGGTGCCCCCGTCGACGATATCGAACATCGGCTGTTCCGTCTGCCACCACGTCAAACTATGCGCCTGTACCAAGTCTGGGATCTCGCAATCAGCGAGTCACCCGACGCTTGCTATACCGTCGGTTTGACCCTCGGCCTAGACATGGAACAAGGCAACATCTACCTGCTCAACATCTCGCGCGGGCACTGGAGCTTCCACGCAATCATGAAACGGATCGAAGCCGACGCGCTCGCTTGGAACCCATTCAAGATTGGGATTGAATCAAACGGCTTTCAACGCATGATCGCACAAGGCCTCAGACCCAAACTCTTGCCAATCATTGAGATACAGACGAAGAAAAACAAGGAAGAACGCATACGAGGCTTGAGTGCAAACTTCGAGAACATGCGCATTCGCATCGACAAGAGCATGGACGAGTTAATCTTGGAATACCTGCAATTTCCGAAAGGGGAAACCCGGGATGTCCTCGACGCTCTGGAAATGGGCGTGAGCATGATCATTGAAGAGTCGACCTATCCTCGCATAACGCGTTCTCACGCATCATCGTTCGATCCCTCAAACCCGTCATGATTCAATACAGGAGTCAGCACGAATGAGTCCCCACGATAGAAAGTTGCGAGGTCATGCAGGAAGCTCAGGCCAAGCGGTGTCGGGTCGCAAGCACCTGGTGATGACAGTACGGGGAGCAGCCGGCTCCACCGTCACATTCCTGCGCAGAAGCGAGTCCATGTGGCGTGGCCTCGATGATTATTACCGGGAGTATTGTCGCAGCTTCCTGGTACGTGGCTCAATTGACGCGCGAGCCTTCTGGTCCACCAAAGAAGGATTCGACACCATCGTGGAAGACGTAGGTACCGGCGGTCTGTCAGAGCAGAAGAAGGCGGAACTCAAGGCCTACGTGGACAAAATCAACGGCAACGTGCAGTTTGATAATCGCTTGCGTTTGGCCCTGGTCAAAGCCCCAATTTGGGGGAAGGCAGGGTTCGAGATCGAGTTCCAGAAGAAGGGCGCCCCATGGGCCACAGGCAACGAACCCGTCCGTCTGAACTCTCTCAAGTCAAGGCTCCTTGTGCCCAAGGTCGATACGGCGACTTGGAAGCTCACATCTTTTGACTACGATGGAAAGCCAGACTTCTACAAAGCCGAGGAAGTACTGTTCTTCGTCCGAAACGAGATCGATGACGACTGGCAGGGACGAAGCGATGTCGAGCCTGTCTTGGTCGAGTCGATAGTTGACGATCGCATAATCCGCGAAGACCTGATGGAAGCCGCAACGACTCTGTGGGCAGGCATCGCCGTCCACCAACTCAACCTCGAGAAAGCAGCGAAGGCAGGCATCACCACCGATGAAGCCATCGACAAAGTCATGGAAGATTACCGAGCCCAGTTGCGTCCAGGCAAACACATCATCACGGACGACCTATGGGACATCGAAGTGCACGATCTCAAGCCTGACTTGGAGCAGTTGCTTGCGGCGTCCGACAAACTCGAGCGGCGAATACTCGGCAACTTCAAGGTTCCCCGTTTCCTGCTGAACATCGAGAAGGAACTGAACCGAGCCACCGCAGAGAAAGAACTCGAGGGATTCGTGGAAGGCCCAGTGACGGATGATCAACGTTGGGAGAAGCGGATAGTCGAGCAGCAATGGTACGACCGCCTCACACGACAATTCCTACAGTTGAAGCCTGAGGATCCCCTGACGGCCCGCGCGGTCCACCGATGGCGACAGATCAGAGTCGAAGACTGGCTGAATCTGTTTGACACCGCGATCAAAGGCTACGGCGAAGGCCGCGGCCCGCTGAGCCTACCGAAATTCTATGAGCTCATGCGCGACGGCAGAGCAACCAAGTTCGACCCACAGGAAGTCGCCTCGCAGCCGGCCGGTCAGCCCGTAGAGATCCCGCTTGACATAGTCGCCCGCCCAAAGAAACGGATTGATCAGAGCAGCCAATCACCCGAATGATGCGAACGGAATCTGTTTCACGGTGAAACACAATGCCCTGGGAAGAAACCGACCAGTATATTCGTAGTGGACATCGTAGTCCGAGCGAGTTTCAAGAAGGCAGTCTACGAACGATCATGCTCAGCGAAGCACAGGGAATCAAAGCGATCATTGGAAGGCCGAAGGGCAAAGACACGACTGCAGTTCAGAGCTACCTGTTCGCCAAAGAGAAGGGCTGGACCATGGCCAAGGCCAAGGAGTGGTTCAGCAAACACAACGTCGCCGCCGCACTGCGATATTGCGTCAAGGCACAAGCGCTCGAGAAGGACGGGACCAAGTACGCGCTCGTCGAAGTCATAGATGAGAACACATCTAGGCCCTGTGAACAGCCGCCCGCTACAAGAGTGCGGATCAACCCCGCTGGAAAAGCCAGAGCTCTCGCCGACCTCCTTGAGAAACCCCTGCGTGGTCCACCCGAACTAGGACATGATGCCACCGAGATTGTCGGGCGCCCTGTTGATTTCACGAGCAATCATGCCACACGCGTCCTTTACGAGATCCCGGATCCCAGTGTGTGGGCGCACATAGAGTCACATGATTGGGGTCCCGTCAGTCCTCGAATGAGCCCGCTCGAGGCGCACTACGAGGATGATGTGCTCGTCCTCGACGAATGGAGATGGGACGACATCGCCTTCGTTCCAGCAGGCGCCTTTCCGAATGCAGGAGTCAGATCTACCTGCATAGGCGATCCGCGACTCTGCGGCTTCCAAGCGGACAAACCATGTGGTTTCTCACGTGCAGTCGCCGCAGCGCTCGTTGACAGTCCAGGCAGCAGGCCACTAGATGGCCGAGAGCCGAGACAAGATGTGGGAGCCTATTCGCCCGATGAGGGCAAGCAAGGGTCCCGAGAAAAAACCAGAGGTCACCCCGAAACGGGCGTGACCCAGAAAAAACCAAAGGAGGTCGCATGTATGACATGCGAACATGAGAAAGTGATCGCTGAACTCACAGACCAGAACAAGAAACTCGACACTCAAGCGAAAGATCTGACGACAAAGACCACAGAACTGACTGAGAAGAACACGAAGCTCGAAGCAGAGCTCAAGGACCTCAAAGCCAAACCACCCGCACCCGTCGCCGCATCCGACGCGATGGTTGCTGTCCAAGCGGAACTGAAAGCCATCAAGGCCGAATACGAGGCCCTGAAGACTTGGAAAGTCGCCGCCGAAGACGCTGACCACATGCACCGTGTGCAGGATGTGGTGGATCTTCAAGCCAGCAACGGCTTGCTTGACGCGAAAAAGGTGCAGGCAGCCATCGAATCTCTCAAGAAACTACCGAACGACGCGCTCGATGCGATGAAAGCGCAGCTCGAAGGCGTGAAGGGCAAATTCGATAGTTTGCCCAGCGGTCCGAAGGCTCGCTTGATTCCGTCTGTGGCCGCTCGTTTCGATCCCATGCAACCGACTGTCGGTGACCTCGTTGGCAAGAAGCCAGGTGAGAAGTAATGCCATTCACAGCACCAAGCGGCCGTAAGGTCGTAATCGCAGGCAACCCAGTCATCGAAGAACTCACCGTTGAAGGCGCAGGCATCAAGCCTAGCCTACTCTGCAAGAAAGGCACCCTCGCCACACAGGTCGTTGTAGTCACAGCTGCCACCGACAAGCCGTCAGGCTGGGTCGGCTGGGACGGCGAAGGCGCCCACCCAGGCGCATCGCCGGCAGACCGCACCACCGCCTACACAGCAGCCAAGAAATGCCCAGTTGTCTATGGCCCAGGAACCATCCTCTACGGCCGGCTGGCATCAGGCCAGAGCGTGGCCAAGGATGACCCGCTGATTCCCGCAGCTGACGGCGAGCTTCAAGCCGCAGCGACTATGTCGCACACGGGCTCGTCAGGGCACATCGGAGCAACCTCAGAGGGTTCGTTCCCGCCAGGAGGCATGATCGTTGCCCTCGCCAAGGAGACCGTCAATGCATCCGGCGCCGCAACCAACATCATCGTTGAGAGTCTCATCTAAGGAGGCTGACTGGATTTGGTTACGTTAACCGATCAGCAGTACAAGTACATCGATGAGGCGGTACAATGGCCTCCACGACAGATACTCATAGGCAGACGACTCGCTCGAACCTTCGGCCCACTGGGCGAAGGCAAACTCACGGTCGAGTGGAACAAGATCTCTGAAGTCGGCGCGGCTCAGATGTTCCGCAGCCAGAAGGTCACGCTGAGCGAAGATATCATCGACAACACCGTCGGGTCGCTGGATGTGCCGGCACTTGCGAGAGGATTCAGGATTCCGCGTAGGAGCCTTGAGGCCTCACGCACCTATGGCACACCGCTTGATGTCGCCACCGCGAAGTCAGCAAGCTACCAGGTCTCGATCCTTGAGGATACGCTCGTCCTGAAAGGGTCAGGAGGCATTAACGGCCTCTACGACTCTGCCGGGAACGACTACTCGACCGCGAAGCACTGGAGCACTGCGACGAACATCATGCCATCCATCAACGGCGCCATTGCTCTATTGAAGGCTGACAAGATTTGGCCGCCCTACAACCTCGTAGTGAACGACGCGCGGTTTGATGAGCTCTTCGAGTTCATCACGAGCACAAGCGAGTTCTACTACGATGCTATCAAGCGGAGAATCGGCGGGGAGATCTTCCAGACTCCCGTCTTGGACGCAGCAACCGGCATGCTCGTACCCATGCCTGACACAGGATTCTTTGACCTACCGCTCGGCGTGGACATCCACGCTGAAGTGGAAGAACTACCGCTCGACCAGTTCAAGGACCTGTACGGCGTCGTGTGGGAAGCGATCACTCCACGCATTCGAGAAGCGAACGCGATCTGCAAACTATCCGACATAGCCTAGTCGATTTGGAAATTCGCGACACAGCCGCAAGGCCGGTGTCCGTGTAAAGTTCTTTCCGCCATCTTTCTTGACTGGCGGC
>Ga0315279_10003386_pt1 | contig 22299 bp, 20 predicted proteins | sample YL17G06_20_MG_FD_203694 | JGI IMG/M metagenome (GOLD analysis project Ga0315279, IMG submission 203694) | Sediment microbial communities from Yellowstone Lake, YNP, Wyoming, USA - YL17G06_20 | ecosystem: Environmental > Aquatic > Freshwater > Lake > Sediment | place: USA: Wyoming | collected... | reverse complement strand
CGGTCAAGTTCAGCCTCAAGAAGGTCCTCGTCCCCGGCCTCGTCGTCGCCGGCGTCGTCATCATCGGGCTCCTTTATCTCATCAACAAAGCCGCTGACCGCGTCACACCGGCGAAATCCCGTCAAGGAATTATTTTCACGCCCGACGACACGGGCGGGCGGAGGCCACGGCTCGACGCGAAGAGAGCGGGCATACCGCTTCCCTCGCACCCCGATGAGGCGGCCCGGCCCCCCCTCACGGGTGGCGGCGCAACGTCCGGGTTCATGAGTTTCCTCGCCCCCTTCATGAAGGATCCGTCCAAGTTCCTCGGCGAGAAAGATGCCCAGGAGGTCGAGAAGATCCTGGCCACGTTCAAGGAGAAATACCCCGCCGAGGCGGCCTCCTTCTCCAACTACATCGATAATATCCAGACGAGGATCGAGCAGGGAAAAAAACAAAAGGAGGCGGGCAACGTCGAGGCCTCGCGAAAAAGCTACGACCGGGGCGAATCCGAGATGCGCAAGCTCCTGGCCCAGGTCAGCGAGCGGGAGCGGGCCGAAACGGCCTTCAAGGAGCTGCAGGACACGAAGCAGAAGATCGAGGCCTCGCCCCGTCGGAACCGCCCGAACCTTCTGACCTGGATCGCGACGGAGAAGGAAAAGGACGCGGCCGACGCCTTCGCCAAGAACGATTTTTCCGGGGCCCGGATCCTTTACGGCCTCCTCAATCGGGTCCACGGCCTGAGCCTGAGGGTCGAGGACGAGGAGCAGGGGCTGGCCGCTCTCCAGGAGCTCACCGGCTCGATCCGTAAGGAAGCCGAGACCGCCCTCGCCCCCGCAAAACAAGCCTGGCTTTTCGACCGGGCCAAGACCGAAGAGGAGGGAGCCCGGAAAATGGCCGGGGATAAGCTCATCCCCCAGGCCGCGGAACAGTACATCCTGTCCGCTTTCCTCTTCGAAAAGGCCAAGGAAGTCGCCCTCGAAAGCGCCCAGGCCGGACGGGATTGACCGCCGCGCCGTGAAAAAGAAAAAAAACCGCCTGCTCTTCGTCTGCTACGGGAACATCTGCCGCAGCCCCATGGCCGAGGGCATCGCCCGCGAGCGCCTCGGCCCGTCCGCCGAGGTCGCCAGCGCGGGGATCGCCGCGACGGGCGGCCCGGCCTCGGAGGAGGCGGTTCTGGTCATGAAGCTCGTCTATAACGTGGACATCTCCTCCCACGTCGCCCGCCCCGTGGGAGTCTACGACATCCGGGCGTTCGACCATGTCGTCGCCATGGACGTCTCCATTTTCAACCACCTCAAGGACATCTGGAGTGTCCCGGAATCCGTTCTCTACGGCTGGGACATCGAGGATCCCCTGGGGATGGGGTACGACGCTTACAAGGAGACGGCCCGCAAGATCGAACGCCGGCTCGATCAGTTCCTGGCCACGCACGGCCTCGACGCCTGAGCCGCCGCCCTACTTGTCCATCATCGTCTCGAGAAAACGGAGCGACGGCACGTTGGCGAAAACGATCTTCGTGACCGCCAGGATGGGGACGGCCAGGATCATGCCGGGGATGCCCCACAGCCAGGCCCAAAAAAAGAGGGAGAACAAGACAAGGAGCGGGGAAAGGTCGAGCTCTTTTCCCATGAGCCGGCGTTCGAGGAAGCGGTGCAGGGCCACGTGGACGGCGGCCAGGACGGCCAGGACGAGCCCGACCTTCAAGCTGAACGACCTTTCGATGAAAACGGCCAGAAGAACGGGCAGGGCGACCGAGACGACGGCGCCGAGGGTGGGGACATAGTTGAAGAGGAAGGCCAGCACGCCGAAGACAACGGCAAAGCGGACCCCGAAGACAACCAGGACGGCCGTGACCAGGACCCCTATGAGGAGGTTAACCAGGGTCTTGACGGCCAGGTACTTTTGGATCTCGCAATTGATCCGGACCGCCGCCTTGCCCAGGGTCGAAGCCTGGTCGGGAGGGAACGCTTCGGCGAACTTCTTCGTCATCCGGCCGCGCCCGGCCAGGATGAAGATCATGAAGACGAAGACGAGGAGCAACTGGGACATGAAGCTGAAGAAAGGCCCGAGGGTGGAGAGGAAAAAGGTCCCCAACTTGCCCACGTTCAGGCCGTTGACCCAATCCGTGAGGCCGACCTTGAGGCGCGGGTCGGGGACGACGTGGTCGATCCTGTCCAGGGAGGACTTGACCATCTCGTTGTAGGACGGGAGTTCGGCCGCGAAGGATTTGCCGCTCGCGTAAAACACGGTCCCGATGAGGTAGAGGACCGCGAAGGTCAAGAGCAGGATGACGACCAGGGCGACGGACTTCGGGACCTTCCGCCAGACCAGGAAATCGAGGGCCGGCGCGACGGCGAAAGCGAACAGGAGAGCCAGGCAGAAGGGGATGAGGATGGGCTTGGCCAGCTTCAGGAAAACCCCCAGCAGGAAAAGGACGACGACCCCGACGCCGAGCTTGACGAATCTGTTCTTATCCATGCGGCCTCCTTGTTCCCGTATCATAACGAAAATCCGTCAAAAAATGAAAGGGCCCCGGGCATCGCTAGAATGAATCCATTTAGTATCGCACGGGGTTTTCCCGCCGTCGGCCGCGCTGGGGCCTCGGGCCCTGTTCCTTGCTTGGATGGGTTTGACGAAATCTTTCGGCGTATGGCATAAGCCGCTGGGATCCCCACGGGGACACGGGAACCTGATGGAGAGGACGATGTACGACCGGATAACGAAAAGGACCGGACTCCTGCTGGCCCTCGCCTGCCTGGCCGCGGGAACCCTCTGGGCGGCGGATCTTAAAAACCTGACGAAGAAGCTTTTCGTTATCCCCTCGACGACGGGGAACGAGGACCTCCTGGCCGGGAAGATCCGCGGGCTTCTGCCGCGCGGCGGCCGCGGACCAATGGCCAGGGCGCTCGGCGCGGTCGACATCCCTCTCTCCTGGCCCGGCTCCTACGCCCATTCCCTCATCGAGAAGATCGACCGGCGCGACCTCGAGGCCCTCTCCGACCTCATCCTGGCCGTTATCTCGGATTGGAAGTAAGGCTTCGGGGATCCGCTCGTCCGCGCCGAAACAAAAGCTTTTTCTCCCAATATCGGGGAAGTCCGGCATGAGGCGGCGATGGATATCGCCCTGAAGACCCCCGTAGCGGGGGGGGACCCGCCGAAGGTGGGGGGACCGCCGGGACTGGTCCCCGGGGGCCGGGGGGCTAAGGGAGATATCCTTCGCCAAGCCGAATAAAGGACTTCCCCCAAGATGGGGAACGGGCCGTGAGCTTCGGCCCAAGTTCCGAAACCCATCCTCGATGGGTCGGACAGCCCGGATTCCGGGATCACGGACGAGCCTTCGGCTCGCCACTCGCCCGAGTCTCATATCCACGGGCGAGTACTGCGGAAGTGGACCCCCGGTCCTGGCAAGGCCGGGGCCCCGGCCGCTGTTGACGGATTGCCGGATTTTGGCTTATACTGAGTTCTCCACGCGGGCATGAAGAGGCGCCGACCAGGCTCGAATGGCGTGGCAGAAAGCGCGGAAAAAGCATGGCCGGTAACGAACAAAACGGACCTCGGAGCGCATGATCATGGAGAAGAAGACGGGTTCCTTCATCCGGGTCTACTGTCCGGAGTTAATGGACACGATCACGCCGGGAGAATGGACGGATTGCCCTTTTTATCGTGGCCAGAAGCTCGATCTCTCGAACACGGAAGAGGCCATCAAGCAGATTTTCCGCTGTCACGTTCAGTGCGACTGCAAAATTTTATATCAGTACTACGACGGGGGCAAGCTCGTCGAGAAGGTCGAGGAGTCCGTCGAGGATCAGGAGAGCCTGCGGCGAATCCTCTCCGCGGTGACGAAACAGGGGAAAAAGCCCGACGACAAAAGGGCCAAGAGAGTCTTCATCGTCGACGACGACCTCGATTTTCTGGAGATCCACTCCACTGTCCTGAAGAACAGGGGCTACGAGGTCGTTACGGCCCAGAGCTCAAAAGATTGCCTGGAAAAGTTGGAGACGGTCCGGCCCGACGTGGTCGTTTTGGACGTTATGATGGAGCAGTTCGACGCCGGCTTCGAAGTGAGCAAGAAGATCAAGAAGAAGTACCGCGACCTGCCCGTGATACTCCTGACGGCCATCGGAATTCAGACGGGCCTGGAATTCTCTGCCAACGCCGACGTCTTGGAGGTCACCGGAGCCGATGTTCTTCTCGATAAGCCGGTCAGCCCCGAAGTCATCGTCGCCGCGATCGAAAAATTGACCGCGGCCAAAGACTAGCGGACAGAGATCCCTGAATTCCATGGACATCCTCAGCATCTCCGAGACGAGATGCCGCAAGTGCTACCGTTGTGTCCGGGAGTGTCCCACCAATGCCCTGAAGATCGACCAGGGGACGGTCAAGCGCAGCTGGAACCGATGCATTCTTTGCGGGATCTGCTATCGGAATTGTCCCCACGATGCGGTGAGCGCCCACACCGGCGTTAACCATGTCCAGGCGCTTCTCGAATCCGGTCAGAAAGTCGTCGTCTGTCTGGACCCCACGTTTCCGGCGATCCTGGACCGGGGCACTCCGGGCCAACTCGTCACGGCCCTCAAGAAGCTCGGCTTTTCCGAGGTCTGGGAGTCGGCGGTCGGCGGCGACCTCGTGGCTGGGGCTTACCGCTCCTGGCTCGCCCGGAACCCGGAGCCTTCCTGGATCTCGTCGTTCTGCCCGTCGTTGGTCTATTATATCGAGAAGTTCGCGCCCCATCTGGCCGACCGGCTCGTGCCGATCGTATCCCCGATGATCGCCTGCGGCCTGGCGATCAAGCACCTCAGGGGGGCCGATACGAAAGTTGTCTTTGTCGGGTCCTGCATTTCCAGGATCTGGGAGCGCATGGACCGCTTTGGGAAAAAGGCCATCGATTATGTCCTGATCTACCACAACATCACGAGCCTCCTCGAGGCGAAGGGGATCGACCGCGAAGCGCAAGAGCCGTCGGATTTCGACGGACCGGCGAGCAGCCTGGGCCGAGTCCTGAGTGTTTCCGGAGGAATGAGCAGGTGCGCCGGCTTTGATCAGGACCTCCTGAGCCTGGATCACGTGGTCGAATCGGGGGCCGATGAGGCCATGCGGGCCGTGAGGCAGCTCCAGGAGGGAAAGATCCGCTCCCATTTCTTGGACCTGTTGTTTTGCCAAGGCTGCATCAACGGCCCGGTGACGGACAAAAAGATCTCGGGCCCCAGCCGAAAGCAGATCCTCGTGAACTACATCAAAGCTCAGGATAAGCCGGTTCCGGCCGAGGAAGGAAATACCCTCAAGGCGCTGGAACATCTGGATTTCTCCAGGAGATTCGCGGCCCGCGACATTTCCGTGCCTGACCCCGCGGCCGCCGAGATCGAGGCCATCCTGGAACAGATCGGGAAAGCCTATCCCCTTCAGAACTTGGACTGCGGGGCCTGCGGCTATGGTTCCTGCTGGGAAAAGGCCAGGGCCGTCGTCCAGGGCCTGGCCGAGACGGAGATGTGTTACCACTACCTTCTGGAGAGCCTCCAGGGCCTTTATTCCCGCCTGGAAAAGTCCCACGCCCAGCTCAAGAGCTCCCATGAAGAGCTGGAGAAAGCCCAGCGGCAGCTCATCCAGACCGAGAAGATGGCCTCTCTCGGGCAACTGGCGGCCGGCGTCGCCCACGAGCTGAACAATCCTATCGGAACGATCATGATGTTCAGCCGCGTCGTGCAGCGGGAGATGGATCAGAACAGCAAGTGGCAAAAGGATATCAGCCTCGTCGTGCAGGAAGCGGACCGGGCGGCCAAGATCGTCAAAGACCTGCTGAGCTTCGCCAAGGAGACTAAGATCCGGCCGGGACTCGTCAGCATCAACCGGGTCATCGAAGAAGCCCTCTCCCTACTGGTCAAACAGTCTCTTTTCCTCAATATCGAAGTGGTCACCCATTTGGACCCCTCGCTCCCGACGACCTTCGCCGATCCGGACCTTCTGAAGCAGGCCTTATTTAATATCATCCTGAACGGCGCCCAGGCCATGGATGGCCGAGGAGCCCTGACCGTCAAGAGCTTGAGGGTCGACAATGGCCGAAGGATCGAGATCCGGATCGAGGACACGGGCAAGGGGATCCCCGAAAAGCACCTCGCCCGGCTCTTCGATCCGTTCTTCACGACCAAGGAGAAGGGAACGGGGCTCGGCCTGGCCCTGGTCTACAGCATCGTCTCCAAGCACAAGGGGGCGGTCTCTGTGGAGAGCCAGCTGGGAAAAGGGGCCACGTTCATCATCCTGTTGCCCGTCCTCGGCCAGGACGAATGGAACAAGAGCGAGGGTCCGGTCGAAGAGCTGAAGGACGTTCCCGAAGGAAAAGGTTATGAAAGCCAGCGGAAAGATCTTATTGGTTGATGATGATCCCGATTTTCTGGAGATGCACAAGGCCGTCCTGCAGAACCATGGCTATGATGTGCTCACGGCGACGAGCGGGCAGGAAGGACTCGAGCGCGTCCGGGCAGAGATTCCGGATCTCATCATCTTGGACCTCATGATGGAGAAGCACGACGCCGGCTTCTCTTTCAGCAAGACGGTGAAGACCGACCCGCTATTCAGGAAAATCCCCATCCTCATGGTGACCTCCGTGGCCGAGGCCACCGGCTTCCGCTTCTCCCTGGAAGAGGACGGGTATTGGATGAAGACCGACGATTTCCTGGACAAGCCCGTCATCCCCAAGATTCTCCTAGAGCGGGTCGACAAACTCCTGCGGAAGCGAGAATAAGGACATTGAACGCGCCCGCCAAAATACTGGTCGTCGACGATGAGATGGGGATCCGGGAGGGATGCCGCCGCGTCCTGGCCGAGGAGGGATACGACATCGACTTGGCCGAGGACGGGACGATCGGGCTCCAAAGGGTCCAGGAGAAGGCTTACGACCTCGTCCTGGTCGACCTCATGATGCCGGGCATCGGCGGCCTGGACCTGATCAAAAAGATCTATGAGATCGACCCCGAGATCATCCTCGTGGTCATCACCGGCTACGCGACCATCGAGACGGCCGTCGAGGCGACCAAGCGGGGGGCCTACGACTACCTGCCGAAGCCCTTCACTCCGGAAGCCCTGGCCGTCCTGGTCAAGAGGGGGATCGAAAGACGTGAGCTGCGGCTCGAGGCCCAGAGACTCTACCACGAACGGGAGCAGAGGCTCCTCGAGCTGGCCGGCGAAAAGAGCCGGCTGCGCAGTATCATCGGCTGCATGGCCGACGGCGTTCTGGTCACCAACCTGCAGCGTCAATTGGTCCTGTGGAACGCCGCGGCCGTGAAGATGCTCAGGCTCAGCGGCACGGACGAGCCCGGCAGGCTCATGGACCATTGCCTCAAGGATCGCGCCCTCATCGAATCTCTTGGCCGGATCCTGGGCTCGCAGGACGAGAGCTTCTCGATGATCGGCCAGGAGATCCAGACGGATAATCCGAAGTCGGTGCTGATGGCCCAAATGGCCCCCGTCCGGGACGAACAAGGCCGGCTCCTGGGGGCTGTCACGGTCATCCGGGACATCACCAAGCTCAAGGAGATCGAGACGATCAAGTCCCAGTTCGTCTCGATGGTCGCCCACGAGCTCCGCTCGCCGCTGGCGGCGATCGAAGGCTGGCTGGGTGTCGTGCTCTCCGGGGAAGGCGGCGGCGACGAGGAGCAGAGGCGAAAATGGCTGCTGCGGGCGAAAGAGCGGGCCAACTCCCTGCTGGCCCTCGTCCAGGACCTCCTGGAGATCAACAAGATCGAGGCCGGGAAGGTCGCCCAGAAGATGGAATCTGTCCAGTTGACCGACCTGGTCGGCAAGATCGTCGAATTCTTCAAGCCCGAAGCCGAACGGCAGCATGTCTGGCTCGAGATGAAACCGTCCGTCCCGCTGCCGGCCATTCAGGCCGACATCCAGGACATGGAAAAGCTCTTCACGAACCTCGTCAGCAACGCCATCAAATACAACGTGGAAAACGGTTCCATTACGATCGAGACGTCCCTGGATGCCCATTTCGTCGGGGTCCACATCCGCGACACGGGCATCGGGATAGCCCCGGCTGACCTGCTGCGGATCTTCGAAGATTTCTTCCGGGTCGAGACGAAGAGGACGAACAGAATCAGCGGGACCGGCCTGGGGTTGACGATTGCCAAGAAGATCGTGGACTCCCACTTCGGGCATATCGAGGTCGAGAGCCAGCCGGACCGAGGAAGCACGTTCTCCGTATACCTTCCTTACAAGAAATAGACGAAAGGCGCATAGAACGGCCATGTTTCCCGCCACAGAACATCAGTTGAACGAGATCCTTAGAAAGGAATATCCGGCGCCGGGCATCGCGCTTTTCGAGGTCTATACGCCCCTCGTCGCCCGGACCGTCCTGGCCGGCCAGTTCGTCGTCGTTCGCGCCGATGATTATGCGGAGCGGATCCCGTTGACCGTGGCCGACCGCCACCTCGAGAACGGGACGATCACCCTCATCGTCCAGATCGTCGGCCTGTCCACGCGAAAAATGGAGCGGTTTCAGGCCGGCGACGCGTTTCTCGATATTATCGGACCCCTGGGCCGGCCGACCGAAGTCCGGAAGGCCGGGACCGTCGTCTGCATCGGCGGGGGCGTCGGCGTCGCGCCCGTCTACCCCATCACCAAGGCCTTCCGAGAGGCCGGGAACCGGATCATCTCCATCATCGGCGCCCGGAACAAGGAGATGATCATTTTAGAAAAGGAGATGCGGGCTGTCAGCGATGAGCTTTTCGTGACGACGGACGACGGCACGGCCGGCCGTCACGGGTTCGTGACCGACGAGCTCCGGCGGATCATCGCCGGCCAGGTGCCGATCGACCTCGTGGCCGCCGTAGGTCCGGGAATCATGATGAAAGCCGTGTGCGATTTGACCAGGACAAGCGGCATCCCGACGATCGTCAGCCTGAACTCCCTGATGGTCGACGGGACCGGCATGTGCGGCAGCTGCCGGATCACCGTGGGCGGCCAGACGAAATTCGTCTGTGTCGACGGCCCCGAATTCGACGGCCACCTTGTCGATTTCCCGGAACTCCTCAAGCGCTCGGAAATGTATAAGCGCGAGGAGCACCGGGCCATGTGGGACCATGAGTGCCGGCTCTCGGCCGCCGAGAAAATTCTGGAAAAGGCCAACAAGCGGGAGGCCATGCCGAAGCAGGACCCCAAGCTCCGGGTCCAAAACTTCAACGAGGTCGCCCTGGGCTACACCAAGGAGCGGGCCCTGCGCGAAGCCTCGCGCTGCCTCGCTTGTAAGAAGTCGCCCTGCATAGCCGGATGCCCCGTCGATATCGACATCCCGGGTTTCATCGCGCTCATGCGGCAGGGCGATTTCATCGGGGCCATCCACAAGATCAAGGAGAAGAACAGCCTGCCGGCCATCTGCGGACGCGTCTGTCCGCAGGAGGTCCAGTGCGAGGCCTCGTGCGTGCTGTCCAAGAAAGGCCAGCCCATCGCCGTCGGCCGGCTGGAACGATTCGTGGCCGACTACGAGCTCCAGCAAGGCGACATCCGCGTGCCGAAGAACCCGCGCCCGACGGGAAAAAAAGTGGCCGTCATCGGGGCCGGCCCGGCGGGCCTGACGGCGGCCAGCGACCTCATCAAAATGGGGCACAGTGTCACGGTCTTCGAGGCCCTCCACAGGTCGGGCGGCGTCCTGGTCTATGGGATCCCCGAGTTCCGTCTGCCCAAATGGATCGTCCAGCGCGAGAGCGAATATATCGCCAAGCTGGGAGCCGAGATCCGGGTCAGCCAGGTCGTCGGGAAATCCTTCACCATCGATGACCTCTTCCGGAACGGCTATGACGCCGTCTTCGTCGGAACCGGCGCCGGCCTGCCGCACTTCATGAAGATCCCCGGCGAGAACCTCAACGGGGTTTACTCGGCCAACGAGTTCCTCACCCGGGTGAACCTCATGAAGGCCTACCTTTTTCCCGAATTCCAAACGCCCGTCCACTATGGTCGGAACATCGCCGTCGTGGGCGGCGGGAACGTGGCCATGGATTCCGCCCGGACCTCGCTCCGCCTGGGGGCCGAGAACGTCTATTTGATCTACCGCCGGGCGAGAGAGCAGATGCCGGCCCGCGATGAGGAGATTGAGAATGCCTTCGAGGAGGGCGTCCAGCCGCGCTTGCTGACGACACCCACTCGCATCCTGGGGAACGAGCGGGGCTGGGTCAAGGGGATCGAGTGCCTGGAGATGGAGCTGGGCGAGCCCGACGAATCAGGCCGCCGGCGGCCTATCCCCAAGAAAGGCTCGGAACACGTCATCGATGTCGATATGGTCATCATGGCCATCGGCCAGGGCCCCAATCCCTTGCTGACTTCGACGACACCCGATTTGGAGCTCACCAAGACCGGCAACATCGTCGCCGCCGAAGCCACGGGCAAGACCTCGAAGAAGGGCGTCTTTGCCGGCGGCGATATCGTCACGGGCGCGGCCACGGTCATCTTGGCCATGGGGGCGGGCAAAAAAGCGGCCCGAGCGATCGACGCCTACCTGAAAGATGGGCAATGGTGACGCCCGGGACATTTCGGCCGCAGACGGTAAGCGCCCGATAACCGGCAGAACGAGTGAGCGGGCAGGACGCTGGAACGCGCGGCCTCCGGCCTGGCCGCAAGATGGATCGTCAGCTGGCTTCCGCAATAACGGAGGTCCGGGCCGCCGTCAGGCCAGAATTTTCTCGAAGAAATCGTTCCCCTTGTCGTCGACGATGATGAAGGCCGGAAAATCCTTGACCGTGATCTTGAAGACGGCCTCCATCCCGAGCTCCGGGTAGGCCACGACCTCCTGGCTGGTGATGCAGTCCCGGCCCAGCCGGGCGGCCGGGCCGCCGATCGAGCCCAGGTAGAAGCCGCCGTTCGTCTTGCACGACTCGGTCACACCCTTGGAGCGGTTGCCCTTGGCCAGCATGACCAGCGACCCGCCCATCTTCTGGAAGAGGGGCACATAGTCATCCATGCGGCCGGCCGTCGTCGGTCCGAAGGATCCCGATGGATATCCGGGCGGAGTCTTGGCCGGCCCTGCATAGTAGATGATATGATCCTTGAAATAAGCCGGGAGGTCCTCGCCCTTGTCGACCTTTTCCTTGAGCTTGGCATGGGCGATGTCGCGGGCGACGATGATCGGGCCGTTGAGCAGGAGCAGGGTGGCCACGGGATACTTGCTGAGCGTCGCCCGGATCTCGGACATCGGCCGGTTGAGGTCGACCGGGACGGCGGGGATACCGACCGCGGCGGGCTGGGGAAGGTACTTGGCCGGGTCCTTCTCGAGCTTTTCGAGGAATATGCCGCCGCGGGTGATCTTGGCTTTGACGTTCCGGTCGGCGTTGCAGCTGACACCCATCCCGATCGGGCAGGAGGCGCCGTGGCGGGGCAGGCGGATGACCCGGACATCGAGGCAGAAATATTTCCCCCCGAATCCGGCCCCGAGCCCGATCTTGCGGGAGGCTTCGAGGAGCTTGGCCTCGAGTTCGATGTCGCGGAAAGCGTGGCCTCCCGGCCCTCCCGCCGCCGGCAGGTGGTCGAGATAGCGGGCGGAGGCGAGCTTGACGGTCTTGAGGACGAGCTCGGCCGACGTGCCGCCGACGACGACGGCTAGGTGGTAGGGCGGACAGGCCGCCGTTCCGATCCCCTTCATCTTGCCGACGAGGAATTTCTGCAGGGCCTCCGGGTTGAGAACGGCCTTGGTTTCCTGGAAGAGATAGGTCTTGTTGGCCGACCCGCCGCCCTTGGCGATGAACAGGAACCCGTACTCGTCGCCGTCGACGGCGGCGATGTCGATCTGGGCGGGCAGATTCGTTCCGGTATTCTTCTCGTCGTACATCGTCAGCGCGGCGTTCTGGGAGTAGCGGAAATAGTTCTTGGTGTAAGCGTTGAAAACGCCGCGCGAAAGGGCCGCCTCGTCGCCGCCGCCCGTGAAGACCCGTTGGCCCTTCTTGGCGTTGATGATGGCCGTCCCCGTGTCCTGGCACATCGGGAAGACGCCTTCAGCCGAGATGACGGCGTTCTTCAGCATCTCCAGGGCGACGTAGCGGTCGTTGGCCGAACTCTCCGGGTCTTTGAGGATCGCGGCCAATTGCTCGAGATGCGACGGCCTCAGCCGGAAGGCCACGTCACGAAAGGCGCGCTCGGCGAGAAGGGTCAGGCCCTCGGGTGCGACCTTGAGGACCGGAAGTCCGTCGCATTCGCCGGCGGCGACCTGGTCTCGCGAGACGGCCTCGTACTCGGTCGTGTCTTGTCCCAGGGAAAAGAGGGGCGTGTAGACGAATTCTGGCATGGCACTCCTTCCGTCAGCCCGGCGATCCGCCGCCGGATCAATGGGCCTGGACTTTGCCCAGGCCGTACTCGTAGCCCTTCTCGAAGGCCAGCAGGTTGAGCCCCTCCGTCCCCTTCGGCACGGAGGTCTCGACGGCCTTGCGCATGGCGTCCTTGGACACGAGTCCGCTCACGGCCGCGAAGAACCCGGCCATGACCATGTTGAGAACGACCTTCCGGCCGAGATCCTCGGCGATCCGTATCGCCGGGATGCCGTAGACTTTGACCGTCGGGGGGAGCCCCTTAGGATCCACGAGCTCCTCTTCGATGAGGATCATCCCGTTCGGGTCGATCTCAGGAGAAAACTTTGTGAACGCCTCCTGGCTCATGATGACCATGACCTGCGGCTTCTTGACGTAAGGATAGCGGATGGCGCCGTCGGAGACGATGACCTGGGCGCTGCAGGCGCTGCCCCGGGCCTCGGGCCCGAAGGCCTGGGTCATCGTGGCGTCCTTGCCGTCGAAGAGGGAGGCCGCCTTGCCGATGATAAAGCCGGTCAGAATGACGCCCTGACCGCCGAACCCGCCGATCTTGATCTCAGTCTTGGCCATGTTATCCCTCGTAAACCTTGTACTTCGGACCGAGGCGTTCCTGGTAGTGGGTATTCATCGCCTCGAGGTAGGTGGGCCGTTCCTTGTCCACGAACTTGCCGACGATCATCTTGTCGTGGAGGCGGATGTCGGCCTCCTTGGTCTTGGCATTGGCGCGGATCTCGCTGTTTTCGCAGTACCAGCGCAGGCGGTCGAGGCCGTCCCCCATCTTCTGCTGGCGCTCGAAGATCGTCGGGCAGGGGGCCACGATCTCGATGAACGAAAAGCCGGGCTTCTTCATGGCCTCGACCATGGCGTTCGTCTGGTTGTAGACGTGGAGCGACGTCCAGCGGGCGACGTAGACCGCCCCGACGGACTCGGCCAGGAAGGGCAGGTTGAAAGGGAACTCAAAGTTGCCGAAGGGCGACGTGGACAGGATGGCCCCTTCGGGAGTCGTCGCGGCCACCTGCCCCCCGGTCATGGCGTAGTTGAAGTTGTTGATGCAGATGACCGTGATGTCGATGTTCCGCCGCGCGGCGTTGATGAAGTGGTTGCCGCCGATGGCGATGATGTCCCCGTCGCCGCTGAAGACGATGACCTTGAGTTTGGGGTTGGCCAGCTTCAGCCCGGTGGCGAAGGGGATGGCCCGGCCGTGGGTCGTGTGGAAGGAGTCGACCTTGACATAGCCGGCGACGCGGCCGGTGCAGCCGATGCCCGAGACGACCACCACGTCGTCGAGCGGGAAACCGCATTTCTCCAGGGCCTTGGCGAAACAGTTGACGCTGACGCCGATGCCGCAGGTCGAGCACCAGATGTGGGGCATCCGGTCCATGCGCAGGAAATCGTCCATCGGGTGCTTGTCCGGACCCGTCAATCCGGCGGTCGGACTCAGGGATGCTTTCTGAAGTTCGTTCAGGATCGACACTGGTGCGCCTCCTCGATCTTTTTGACGATGTCCTCGATGTTGTGGACCGTTCCTCCGCCGTGCCCGGCCAGGACGACCGGGGCCTTGCCCCGGGCCGAGCGGTCGACTTCGTAAAAGACCTGGCCGTAGTTCATCTCGGCCACGACCAAGGCCTTGCCCTGGCTGGCAAGCTCGAAGATCCGCTGCTCGGGGAAGGGCCAGACGACGACGAGCCTCAGCAGGCCGACCTTGATCCCCTTTTTCCGGGCGATGTCGATGGCCTCGACGGCGACGCGGGAGGTGATGCCGTAGGTCACGATGACGACGTCGGCATCCTCGACGCCGGTTTCTTCATAGCGCCAGATCTTCGGGGCGTTGAGGCGGATCTTGTTGACCAGCCGGTGGACGAGCTGCTCTTGGACTTCGGGGTTCATCGCCGGATAGCCGCGGAAATCATGGGTCAGCCCGGTGACGTGGAGCCGGTAGCCGTCCCCGGCCTTGAACATCTCCGGGACGAGGTCCTCGGCCGGCTTGAAGGGCAGGTACTCGCCGGGGGGGAGCTTGGTGAAGCGCCGGGGCGTGACCTCGATTTTGTCCGCCGCGGGGATGACGACCCGCTCCATCATGTGGCCGACACATTCGTCCATCATGAACATGACCGGCACACGGTACTGCTCCGAGAGGTTGAAGGCCTCGATCGTCAGGTCGAAGGTCTCCTGAGGGGAGTTGGGCGAGAGGGCGATAATTTCGTAGTCGCCGTGCGACCCCCAGCGGGCCTGCATCATGTCGGCCTGGCCGGGCAGGGTCGGCAGGCCCGTCGACGGCCCGCCCCGCTGGACGTCGACGAAGACGCACGGCGTCTCGGTCATGGCCGCCAGGCCGATGTGCTCCATCATCAGGGAGAAGCCGGGCCCGCTGGTCACGGTCATGGCCTTCTTGCCGGCCCAGACGGCGCCCTGGATGGCGATCGAAGCGGCCAGTTCGTCCTCCATTTGGATGAACAGCGCACCGTCCACCATCGGCGCGCGCCGGGCGAACCTCTCCACGACCTCGGTCGAGGGCGTGATCGGATAGCCGGCGATGAACCGGCATCCGGCCGCCAGGGCTCCTTCGCAGCAGGCGAAGTCGCCGTCGATGAAATGGGACCCTGTGAGAACTCCTCTGGGATCGGCTTTCATGGTTTTTCCCCGGTCTTAGGTTCGTACGTGTAGATGGCGAACTCGGGGCAAATCATGCGGCAGAAGCCGCAGTTGACGCAGAGTTCGACCTTGACGATCTCCGGCGGATGATAGCCCTTGGCGTTGAACTTCTTGGCGTTGACCAGCACGCCGTGGGGACAGTACTCGATACAGAAGCCGCAGCCCTTGCAGCGCTCCTCGAGGATGACGATTTCGCCGTGAGGCGTCTCCGGCCTGGGGAGCCCGAACGGTTTTTCGCGTTGCCTTACCGGCATGGCTGAACCTCGCTCATGGATTACCGCAGCGTTCCGTGATATTTCGTCGTCAACTGTTTTTCCCGGACGTCGGGGTTGGAATAGTGCGGCAGGATCATCGGCGCGACCTGGCCGTCCACGGGGACGTGGCCCTGTTCGAGGGCTTTGTGATAAGCCCGGACGTGGCCCAAGGACAGGACGCCGTCCTTGTGCGCTCCCTTGGCGTACTCGGCCGCGCTGCAGCCGGCGATCCGGCCGAAAACAACGACGTCGAGCAGGGAGTTGCCCATCAGGCGGTTCTCGCCGTGGACGCCGCCGCTGACCTCCCCGGCGCCGAAAAGGCCGGGGACGACGGTCTCGGTCCGGCTGTTGATCTCCAGGCCGCCGTTCTGGTAGTGGAGGGTCGGGTAGACCAGCATCGGTTCCTTGGTGATGTCGATCCCGTAGCGGTGGAACAGGATCCACTTGCCGGGGAATTCCTTGCGGACCGTGCCCTCGCCCTTGAGGATGTCGATCATGGGCGAATCCAGCCAGACGCCGAATTTCCCGGTCGGCGTCGGCACCCCCTTGCCCCGCTCCAGGCACTCCCGGATGAAGGCCGCGGCCTCGACGTCGCGGGGCTCGCGTTCGTAGACGAACTGCTCGCCGTCGATGTTGAGGACGTTGGCCCCCGCCCCCCGGACCTTCTCCGTGATGAGGAGGCCTTCGGCCTGCTCGGGGAAGACGGCTCCCGTCGGATGGTACTGGACGGTGTGGAGGAAGCGGAGCGGCACGCCGGCCCGGTAGCCCAGGACGAGGCCGTCGCCGGTCGCGCCGTAGTGGTTCGTGGTCATGAAATCCTGGATGTGGAGGCGGCCCGACCCGCCCGTGGCCAGGATCACGGCCTTGGCCTTGACGACGATGTATTCCTCCGTTTCGAGGTTGTAGAGGACCGCCCCGGCGCAGGCGCCGTGCTCGTTCAGGATGAGCTCGACGGCCGGGGAGAATTCCAGGATCTTGATGTCGGCGGGGTGATTCTTGACCTCGTCGCGGAGGGTCCGCATCATTTCGGCGCCGGTGATGTCGCCGGCGTAGTGCATGCGCTTCCTGGAGGTACCCCCGCCGTGCATGGCCTTGAGGCGCCCGTCCTCGTACTTGGAGAACAACGCCCCCAGCTTTTCCAGCCAGGCCATGACCTTGGGTGCTTCGAGGACGAGAGTTTCGACGAGCTCGGGGTCGTTCTTGAAGTGCCCGCCGCCCATGGCGTCGAGGTAATGGTAATAAGGGGAGTCCTTTTCGGTCTTGGTCGCGGCCTGGATGCCCCCCTCGGCCATCATCGTGTTGGCGTCGCCGATGCGGAGCTTGGTGGCCATGAGGACGCGGGCCCCGTTCTCCCGGGCCAGGAGAGCCGCCGCCGAGCCCGCCCCGCCGGCGCCGAGGATGAGGACGTCGGTCTCGAAATCGACGCGGCCGAGGTCGATCGTGTCGGGGTCGAGGCGGCTCTTGGCATGGAAAAGATTAACCATCTCCTTGGCGATCCGGTAGCCCTTGTTGGGGCCGACGAGGATCTCCGTCCGCCCCTCTTCCTTGAAGTCGGGATGGTACTTCAGGATGGCCTCGCGCTCCTGAAGGGACATGGGCGTGAACTCGACGCCCGCCCGCTTCTTCTCGACGCGGGCCGGCCTCGTTTTTTCAACCCTCTTGATCAATGCTTGAAGTTCAGGGGTGTACGGCATGGGTTATTCTCCCAGATAGGATTTATTTTGAGGCGTCCAGGATTCATCGGCCATGTCCGGCTCGGCCTCGAGGCCCTTGTAGAGTTTCTTGAGCTCGTCCAGGCTCTTTTTCTTGAGCTCCCGAAGGGACTTGTCGAAAACCTTGTCCTCCACGGCCTTGACCGCTTTTTCCAGGTGCTTGGCCTTGGGGACGAGATGCCGGGCATAGAGGCGGCGGGCCAGAATGGCGATATTGAACTGGACCTCTTCGGCCGGACAGCGGGCGGCGCACAGGCCGCACATGACGCAGTCGAAAGAGCCTTCGGCCACGGCCGCGATGTCGCCCTGGATGGCCTTCGAGATGTAGCCCAGGACATCGATGTCCATGGGGCAGCTGCGGGTGCACGTGCCGCAGCCGACGCATTTGAAGACTTCGGGGTAGAGGGCGGCGATCGTGCCCCCCACGGCCGGCAGGCTCTCGATGTCGTAGACGGCCTTGTTGCCCGGGAAGAAGGGGATCTGGGCGATGTACATGTCCGGCTGGACGACCGTCTGGCAGGCCAGCCCGACCTCGATCCGGTAGGAATTGGGGAAGCGGTAGACCGTGCCGCAGGCGCCGCAGATCCCTCCCCGGCAGCCGCAGCCCCGGACGAGCAGGTAGCCGGCGTACTCGAGGGCTTTCTGGATCGTCAACGTGTCGGGCACTTCGTAGCGTTTCCCCATGACGAAGATGGGGACGAGACGCCGCTCGGCGGCCTTGTCCTTGGCCGCAGCCTTTTTGGGTTTGGATACTGTCTTACTCATCTTTGACCACCTCTTGGACTAGAGCTTTTTCGTTCAGATGGAGCGGCCCCAGGGCGCGGATCTGTTCCGTGAACTCGTCCATCGTTACGGCGTATTTTTTCCCTTCCGCCGCCGAGATCCACTCCAGGCGGAGACGTTTCGGGTCGATCCCCAAGTCCCGGAGCATGATCTGGAAGAGAGTGATCCGGCGGAGCGTTTTGTAGTTCCCCTCGACGTAGTGGCAGTCGCCGGGATGGCAGCCGCCGAGGAACACCCCGTCGGCGCCTTCCTTGAAGGCGTAGAGGATGTGCTGGGGGTCGACGCGGCTCGAGCACATGACCCTCATGTTGATGTTGTTGGGGGCATGATGGATACGCGAAGTTCCGGCCGCGTCGGCCGCCGAACTCGTGCACCACTTACAAAGAAAGCACATGATTTGCGGTTCGAACATGGTCACTCCCTCAGCATGGCCCTAAGCATGGAGAAGATCTGGTCGTCGGTCGTGTTGCGCTGCTGGGCGGCGCCGCTCGGGCAGGCTGCGGCGCAGGCCCCGCAGCCCTCGCAGAGGATCTCGTTCACCACGACGACCCCCCGGGCCGGGTCCAGGGTCCGGGCGGCATACGGGCACATCGTGATGCAGATGCCGCAGCCGGAGCAGAGCTCGTCGTTGACCGGCACCGTCGTCGGCTCGTGGAGAAGTTCCTTCTGGGCGAAAAGGTCCCCGACCTTGGCCGCCGCGGCCGAAGCCTGGGCGACCGTTTCGGGGATGTCCTTGGGGCCGAGGGCGCAGCCGGCCAGGTAGAAGCCGGCGTTGAGGCTCTCGACCGGCCTCAGCTTAGGATGCGCTTCGGCCAGAAAGCCGTGGATGTCGGTCGAGATCTTGAGCTTCTTCAGGAGGTCCTGAACCCCGTCGGCCTTGACCATGGCCATGGCCAGGACGACCATGTCGGCCTCGACCTCGACCTTCTTCCCGGTCAGGGTGTCGACGCCCCAGACGATGAGCTTGTCGCCCTCCTTGAAGATCTTGGAGACCTTGCCCCGGATGTAGAGGACCTTGTCCTCCTCGACCGTCCGCATGTAGAACTCGTCGAAGGACTTCCCCCCCGTCCGGACATCGATGTAGAAGACGATGGCCTGGCCGTCCGGGACGCGGTGGCGGTACATCATGGCGTGCTTGGCCGTGTACATGCAGCAGATCTTCGAACAGTACGGCAAATGCTTTTCCGTGTCGCGGGAGCCGCTGCACTGGACGAAAACGATCGACTTGGGGACCTTGCCGTCCGACGGCCTCCGGATCTCCCCCCCCGTCGGCCCCGAGGCGGACAGGATGCGCTCGAACTCGAGGCCGTTGACGACGTCCTCGTACTTCTCGCCCCCGTATTCGCCGAGGGCCTGCATCGTGTAGAGGTCGAATCCGGTGGCTACGACGATCGCCCCGACCTCCTCCTCGACGATCGTCTCCTTCATGTCAAAATCGATGGCCTTCTTCTCGCAGACGTCCTTGCACTTGCCGCAGCGCACGGGGTTCAGGCCGAGGCAGTGTTCGGCGTCGAGCGTGAAGGTCCCCGGGATGGCCTGGGGGAAGGGCATGTAGATGGCCTTGCGGAAGGACAGGCCCATGTTGAACTCGTCGGGGACGACCTGGGGGCAGACTTTTTCGCACTCGTTGCAGAGGTTGCAGAGGGTCTCGTCGACGTAGCGCGGCTTTTTCCGGATCCGGACCTTGAAATTGCCGACGAAGCCCGAGACGGAGTCGACTTCGTGGTAGGTCAGAAGCTTGATCCGGGGGTGGCGCGAGACCTCGACCATCTTCGGCGTCAGGATGCACTGGGAGCAATCGAGCGTCGGGAACGTCTCCGAAAGCTGGATCATCTTGCCCCCGATCGAGGGGTTCTTCTCGACGAGGATGACCTCGTAGCCGTGGTCGGCGATGTCCAGGGCGGCCTGCAGGCCGCTGACCCCGCCCCCGATGACGAGGGCCCGCCTGTTGACGTCGACCTTGATCGGGTCCAAGTTCTCGTTCAACCGGGCTTTGGCGACATGGGATTTGACGATCTTGATGGCCTTCTTGGTGGCCTTTTCCTTGTCCGTATGGACCCAGCTATCCTGTTCCCGGATATTGGCGATCTCGATCTGGTAGGGGTTGAGGCCGGCCAGCCGGGCCGCCTCCTGGAAGGTCTTCTCGTGGAGCGTCGGCGAACAGGCGGCGATGATGATGCCGTCGAGATGTTTCTCCTTGATCGTGTCGATGACCATCTGCTGGCCCGGGTCGGAACACATGTAGACGTAGTCCGCGGAGAAAGTCACCCCGGGATAGTCTTTCAGCGCTTGAGCGACTTTTTCAACGTCCACCACGCCGGCGATGTTGACGCCGCAGTGGCAGACGAAGAGGCCGATCCGTTTCTCTTTGTTCTTCGCCTTGGCCGTCATGTCCTCACCTCATTCGCCGGAGTCTCGCCGAACACGCCGTCCGCGGGGACGCGATGTTCGCCAAGCCCGAGGACAGATCTGTCCACCCCCAGCGCCCAGGCCAGGAGCTGGGTGAAGAATACGACCGGGAGCCCGGGGAAATCCAGGTAGGTCTCCTTGATCGCTTCCTGGCGATGGTCCATGTTATAGAAACACAACGGGCAGGTCACGGCCACGGCCTTGGCCCCGTTCATCCCCGCCGAGCGGAGGACGCGGTAGGAGGCCTCGGTGGCCGCGGCAGGCAGAGAGACGGAAAGATAGGACCCGCAACATTCCTGCTTGAACGGGTAATCGACGGCCGCACACCCCACGGCTTCGAGGAATTCCTCGAAAAGCCGCGGAGATTCGGGTTCGTCGACCGCCATTTCCTTCTGCGGCCGGAGCACCCGGCACCCGTAATAAGGGGCGACTGCCAGACCCTTCAGGTCCCTCTTCAGCCGTTCCCGGATCTTGGGGTAGCCGACCCTGTCGCGGAGGAACTCCAGGAGGTGGAGGACCTTGACCTCGCCGTTGTAGTCCTCGAAACCCGTCGTCCGCTCCTTGGTCAGGGGATCGATCTGGATATCGTCCCGGAGAAAGGCGTTGATCCGCTTGTGCTTGAGCGGGTCGTCCTTGATGGCCTTGTCGGCCCGTTTCAGGACGGCGAAACAAAAGGAACAGGTCGTCACCAGGATGTCTCCGCCCTCTTCGCGGACCTGGCGCAGGACGCGAATGGGGGCGGCCAGTCCGGCGATCTTCTCCTCGGTCAGGGGGTATTCCGCGCCGCAGCAGGTCCAGCCCTCGGGCTCGACGAGCTCGATATCCAGCCGCTTCATCGCCTCCCGCGTGGAAATATCCAGAGCGGTAGTTTTTTGCTTGAGCGTGCATCCCGGATAATAATGGATTTTCATGGGCATTCTCTATTTCGAAAACTTGCGGAATATGGCCACCAGGACCTGCTGCGGGACTTCCTGGGCCAGTTCCGGCGAGATCTCGCCCGGACCGAAGGCATCTTTTCCCTTGGGGTCCAGGATGTGGCGGACGGCCTCCATCACCCGGGCCATGTCGATGCCCTTCGGGCACCGGGACTCACAGGTGAAGCAGGAGGCACAGAGGAACAGGGTTTTGGACCGGAGGACATCCTCGGCGAGACCCATCTGGACCAGACGGATGATCTGGTTGGGCAGAAGGTCCATCTCCGGGGCCATCGGGCATCCGGCGGAGCATCGTCCGCACTGATAGCAGGCGAAGACGTTCTCGCCGGAGAGCTCTTCGATCCTCGCGATGAACTTACGCTGGTCGCGGCCGGCCTTGAGCTTGACTCTCATGCTCTCTCCTTGCTGGAGTTTTTACCGAATCATGATATAGGACTTGAAATGAAGGCAGGATCCGCGGTCCGAGCTCGAGAGTCAGGTCAGCCTCCTCAGCGAGACTTCGATGACTTCCCGGACGTCCTTCCTTTCTCCTCGACGGGCGAGGGCGTTTTCGAGCGGGGCAACGGCCTCGGGAGCCCCGATCTCTCCCAAGAGTCTGGCGGCCCGTAAACGGGTCGTCCACGACGCGCTCTTCAGGGCCCCGATAAGAAGCTCCGCGGCATCGCGGCCGAAGTTGAGGAGCGCTATCCCGGCGCTTTCACGGACACTCCAGTGGGGGTCGGCCATGGCCTTGAGCAGGGGGAGGATCGACTTCGCGTCCTGGAATCCGCCCAGGAGCCGAGCGGATTCGACCCGGACCCCGCGGGAGGAATCCTTGAGGCCGCGCAAGGCCGTCGCCAGGATATTGGCTTGGCCCTGTCCCGCCGTGCGCAGGAATCGGACAGCTTCGCGGCGGATGAAGTCGCGATCGTCCTTGCGGGCGATACGGACGAGATGCTGAACGGCTTCGGCGCCTGCGACCTTGCCCAGGGCCCGGACGGCCTCGAAGCGGACGTCGCTCGAATCATCCTTTAACGACGGGACGATCTGGGGCACGACGGACGCGTCGGCGACCTCGGCTAAAACCTTCAGGGCGCAGCACCGGCCCCAGAAGGCGCAGCCGATCTGGAACAGGGCCTGGGAGGCCGCTTCCTGGACGTCGGGCAGCCCCGTGTCGACGAGTTCCTTGAGGCAGGCGACGGCTCTGTGGTCTTCCAAGCCTCCGAGGGCCTTGATGGCTCTCATCTGGAGTTCGGGGTGTTCTTGATCGCAGGCGTCTTTTTTCAGGCAGTCGATGTCGGACGAATTG
>Ga0315279_10003385_pt1 | contig 22301 bp, 20 predicted proteins | sample YL17G06_20_MG_FD_203694 | JGI IMG/M metagenome (GOLD analysis project Ga0315279, IMG submission 203694) | Sediment microbial communities from Yellowstone Lake, YNP, Wyoming, USA - YL17G06_20 | ecosystem: Environmental > Aquatic > Freshwater > Lake > Sediment | place: USA: Wyoming | collected... | reverse complement strand
AGATTCCCGTTGAACTCGCAGACGAGGTAGATAAGATTCTTGAAAAGAAGCTTCTGGGATACCGTAGTCGAGCGGAGTTTGTCGCAGAGGCGGTTAGAGACAAGCTCATTCAAGTAAAGAAGTAGTTGCTCTTGTTTTCTCCAAGTTTCAGCGGGGTTAGCCTACATATCTAGCCAAGGAAACATCATGGCGACGGTCCTATGGTTCGCCATAACAACAGGCGCAACAGCAGGACTAAGCTACTACAGAGAAAAAGAATAACTTGTCATGGGTGAATAGTGAGTTAATTTTCAGTGATTAAGGAGCCTATCCCGCAGGGGTTCGTGGGTCCGAATCCCACCCCCCGCACCAACAGCCCGGGGCTTCCCGCGGCCTCCTTTCCGGCTTCGGGCCCATCCAGCCTCCTTACGGCCTCGACCAGCGCGTTCTCGGCCACCCGCGACAGGTTCAGGCCCGACCTCCTCGCGGCTTCCACGACTTCCCTGCTCATGTAAAGGCAGGTCGCAACTTTGTTACTCATATGACCATCTTCCTCCATATGATACCATGCGATGCTGGGCTACTTAATGCCCACTAAGGGAAACGCTGAGGCGGTGGTCATGTGTTGGTTCGGGCGCTATAGTCCGTTTGGAATGGATAGGAAGTCTATGGCTAATTCTAATTGAGGACTTTAGATCGAGACCTACATTATCAAGGGGGTTACAGATCATAATTTGATGGTCCATTTGTTCACATTGGTATAGAACATTTTTTCGGGCTCTGGTAACTTAGCGTCTGATACTTCTAACTGTTAACTTTCGTCTGATAGACTGAAACGAGCCCGTATGCGGTTTTAGGATTTTTCTTCTGAGGCGCGAAGTAGATGCATAGAAAATTCACGAAACATCAGAAGAGACAAGCCAAACGAAGAATGATGGGAGTCTGCCACTAAAAAGAGCCCATATGCGATTTTCTTCTGGAACAGAAAGTACTGGTGGTCATAGATTCTATTTTTCCTTTGAGGCGTTAGACCAGAAAAAGGGGAGATATAGGTGCCTGATGTTTCAGCCACTAGCACCTATATCTCACGTTTGGACTCTTTGAGAACCCAAAGGAAGACAGCTATCGCCACAACAATCCATCCGTCTGTTGTCAAAGTGGAATTTGCCGTAGCGGTCTGTATCCCAGTTCCTAGTAGCACAAGAACTATTCCAAAGAATAGTAATAGCTCTAGGAACCTTTTGGGGTTCTCTAATCTCAGTGTTGTTTTCATGGTTTACACTGGTTTTTGTTCAGAGCAACCCATATGGACACATCTTTCCACCCTGTTGGGAGAGCGAAAATTTAAATGCATTAAATGCATTATATATATCGCGCAATATGACTCAGAGTGGCGATGATATGAGTCGCTCTGATTTCTACTCACCCCTAGTTCTATTTAAAATTAGCCATTCATGGTTCTGTGTAGGGGTTCATGTGAAAAATCGTCGGATTGCTAACTAGTGAGACTTGTTTCTGACCTATCTTTGACCTTTATTCCAGCCACAATGATTTTGCGGTCTTTGTCTGACGGTCTTATGTAAAGTTCACGCTTCTTTCCTTCATTGCACAGATTTGTCCACCAATCACTATCCTCTTGCTCATCTTGGGTCGGCGGGCGAGAACTTAGTTGAGGTGCCTTTACGTAGCCTTTGTATGAACCTGTCGCCTCCAAATTGCGAGCGGGTCTGCCAAAATCACGATGTTTACCTGAAGGAGCGAGGTCGGATACTTTGCCAAGAATTATTTCTTTACATTCATCGCCATATTTGTCGGTGAAGCTCTTTTGTCTCAATATTTCCTGTTTCCACTTTTCCCAATTTATGTCTTTAACCAATAGAACCATTTTTCATCACAAGAAGAGTCTTCTGAGTTACTAATATTCATCGCTTGTTGCATTTAAGATTTCTTTAGATACTCCATATCATTCATGTTTCTTAGATGCATTTTGAATGAGGGTCAACCACTTGTTTTTTCCTTCGATTTTGATTCCGCATGCTTCTGCAGGTGTTTTTCCGTCTAACCCTTCGTGTGGTCTAATGTAGTTGTGGAAAATCTGATAACCCGTCAAAATCGGTGTTTCTTTTGTCTTTAAGCCTCTCATGGTCTTTTCTCTGTCTCGGATTTCTCCGTTGAACCTTTCCATTTTATTGTTGTTTCTGTCTCCTCTGATAGTTATGTGGCGAATGTGTTCTGTTCTTGTTTCTTTTTTCATTGTCCAAAACTCTTTATTGCATGCATTATGATAGGCTTGTAACCCGTCAGTTATCAGAGTCATAGGCTTCTTGCCTGTCGCTTTCACACCTGCTCTAAAGAGCGTTCTTGCATCGTGAGTATATTTTGAATCCGCGATTTCTTGAGCTATCCAAAACCGCGTTTCATCATCCATGAGAGCGAACAGATATTTCATGTCGCCCTTTATTTTCACGTATAATTCGTCGGCTCTCCATGTGTCTGAGACTTGTGGCTTAATTTTCTCTAAGTATTTATTCATCAAAGCAACGTACTTTCTTATCCACTTCAGAATTGCAACATGGCTAACCTTCACACCCTGCAATCTGAGGAATTTCTGAACGTTTCTTAATGATTCTCCTGTAAAGTATAGTTGCATGGCAGAAGTGATTATTTGCGGTGTAGCGTGCATTTTCTCGAAGCCTATGTTTATGGTGAAGTAGTGACCGCAACTTCTACAGAGATATTTCTGCAAATCTCCGTTTCTGTTGTGTCGCATTCCAGCCCGTACTATTTGGTTTGAGCCACAGAATCGGCAAGCTTGAGCATTTGTTTCTGGTTCAATCCTTCTGATTTGAACTTCTTTTCTTATTTGGCTTGAAAACTCAACCGCAAAAATATGTTTGCATTTGACACCACGATAAATATGGTCTGGGCATTGGCACATCCAACCAATAGAGGTTTTCAGAACTTCATAAACACCATGATTGGATTGCGATAATACTGCGTACTCCTTTTCGTTTATGCGTTTGATTTGGTTTGATGCTTCGGTTATTGCCTTTCCCCTTTCCTCACGGATATTGTCGGTTGTCATACCACTTTACCTCAAGTAGTATTATAACACACATCTGGTATATAACCCTTTACCCATAGACTTTTATACCACTTAGACTATCTGGACTAAGTGATGATGTGTATGTCAGAAACAGAAATCGAACAACGAGAAGCCACTTCAATAAAGATTAAACCCAAAATATGGAAAGAGGCAAAGATTGAGGCAATAAAACATGACAAAACCTTATCAGAACTAGTGGAAGAGGCAATAACAACATGGATAAAAGAACATAAGAGGAGTGGAAACTAGTTGGCAATGAAATGGGAAGAATGGTATAGACTCACACGGGATGAGTTAACGGAGAACATAGGTACAATCACAGCATTTCAAGTACGGCAAACAGGCCCTAAATGGGATAAGTATATACTCGAACGGATTAGGGACTCTCTTGATGCGATGAATATCGTATGGCAAGATATTGAAGAGCTATTCAAGCAAGACAGTGAGCTAATCAAGCGTCTTGAAAAACGGGATAACGACATCGCAGATGTTTTGGTCAAAGTCCAAGGTTGGATGAAGAAATATCAACCAATTGTAGATGCAATGGATGAAGAGTACGACGTACTAGAGAAAGTGAAAAAGAAATGACTGATGTGACTGATGAGAGGCTTAACAAAGTTCTCAAAGAGTTTAACAGAATGCTCAGTAAGCCTAAAGAAGATGAAGATGTTTTGGACAAGCTTATTCATCTCGGTCTTACCCTTAGTGAAGCAAAGGGATGGCTTAGAAAAGAACCGAATTACGAGAAGTTTGTTTTTCGCTCATCTGACGGCAGTTACCATGAAGGCTCAAACAGACGAAGAGTTAACAGAACCTTTTTTCGCAAAGTTTATTAGGAGTTCAATTGCAACAACAATACGGAGGAGTTGCGGACACTTTCATTGATGATTTGCGCACATACACGTCTTGAATGCTTGGTGTTCCCTCTTCTCTGAATCAAAGTTAGAAAGAATGAAAGGAGAATGTTTTGATGACAACTACGCAAGAGAAGGGAAAGGTCCTAGTTTTGGTCTCCCTAACGCTTACATTGATGCTTATGGTCTCACTGTCCCTGCCAGTTTCCGCTCCGATTTATCATTCGCCCAACTGGAGCTTTGAAGACGGTACATTATGTACCGTTCCTGACCACTGGGTAATGAAAACATTGGACTACACCAGTTCTCCGCCACCAAACAGCATGTACATACATGACGTATGTGAGAATGATACTCACTACTTCAATGGAAGTAGGTGTTGCTGGATACATTCAAGAGTGGTAGACACTGATGGGACGATGAGAGACAGATCCAGCTGGACATGGATAGAGCCAGAGGACTGGATCAATCAGCTACAAGCAACTGAAGTACGATTCTATGTAAGGGATATTCAAGCTACTCACAGCCCTCTTTCGTGGGGATGGAACGACGAGATATGGCTTGGCTTCAACGACAGCGTTACAACACGACAAATACACATCTACAACAATGGAGAAACTCTCAACTTCCATTACTACAACAGCACCAAAGTGGGAGCGGATGGCGCCACTTGGTACGAGTACAGATATCCCATCCCGGCAGACATTAACAGAGCGTATATGAAGGTACAGATCATCTGCATTGCAGGCGACTGGACTTTCTATAATCCCTCATACTTCGCTGACATGCATTTCTGCGTCGACAGTATGGAGATTCTGGCGCCACACTGCCTTAACATCACAACAACAGAAGGAGGGACAACAAACCCAACACCCGGAAGCCACATCTATAACTATGGTACAAGTGCGACTGTAACAGCTATACCATCTGCCGGGTTCTATTTCAACCACTGGGAACTGGACGGCGTTAACGGCGTTTACGGCGTTAACGCTACGGCGCCAAACCCAACAAGCGTGACAATGGTTGATAACCACACGTTAAAAGCCGTCTTCTTATCATACGATTCGTTTGAACAGTTCGGCCCTAGAATCGACAACTTACTTATGAAGTGGTACTCTAATCCAAAGCAGGAGTTTGAGGATCTTGAACAGGGCAACATTGACATTGTTGGCTCGCCTCTTACTCTAGCCTATTACACCAAATGGACAACAGCCCCATGGAATGAAACCATACAAGTCGTGGGTTCATCGCCTCCAGCAATGTGCATGGCTCACAGAAGATTCTATGGCGGTTGGCAGGGCGAAGGCGCATATTGGGACCTTGCTTGGATGGGCATGTTTGAACACCCCGAACTCGGAATAGGCGACTACAGAAACTTCTGGACATTCATGAGTGTTCATCCTGAAGGCTTCAAGAATCCTAGCACTGGTTCACGCATCAGGTGGGGCTGGAACGCGAACTCGCCGAACTACCCCTACCTGAACCCTCTATATGGCAGCGCATCTCAGGACTGGGCACTAATGAACTGGATCTACGACACATTGATGAAAGCCAACCCCAAGGTTGCTAGTGAATACATACCTTGGATTGCCTACCAATACACAGTAGGTACCTGGAACAACCCAGACAATCCCTTGTTCCCAAAGTCAACATATGTCACCTTCAAGATTCGCGACGACGTGTACTGGCATGACGGCCAGAAGATGACCATTGAAGACTTCCGCTGGATGATCGGCACAGGACCAGGCGACCTGATTTATATAATCAACGACCGCGGTTTAGAACTTCCATGGTGGTACAGCGCAATAGCCGACGTTCACGATGTTCAGGTCCTAGACAGCCAGACGATAAAGATCCGCTACAACGTGAAGACTGGTTCTGCGCTTGAGGAACTCGGCACTCTACCCATCATTCCGAAGCACATCTGGGAACCGATATTTAACGACTTGTCGAAGGACCCGACAGCACACTTGGCTGACCCGACGCTGACAGGTAGCGGACCCTACAGATTCGTCGTCTACTATCCATCCGTGGGCGCACTCCTGACGCGATACAACGACTACTTCGCATTGAACCCACTTGGGATGAGAATTACGGCTTATAACACAATGTATGGAAATCCGAAGACTGCCATACGCATCACACTCTCTAACTACGCGCTGGAAACCACGGAAGGCAATGTCACAGTGATCCGCGACGACACAAGCGCGACGCTACTTGAAAAAACGTTCAGCATCGCCACACCAATTGGATACGGAGCATATCCGAAGACTGTCGACATAGTCATAGGATCAGGCATATCACCACCAATCCCCAACTGCACTTGGATAAGATTTAAGTTATGGTTTAAATACTGCACGCAATGGTGGTACGTGGAATATAGAATACACCTCTGGACCCTCCAACGCCAGACAATCGTTCGACCCTCTTGGTATCCACGCGCCTTCAACGCAAACACGATTCGAGAAGACGTGAACTGCGATGGCTTCACAAACATCAACGATGCACTAGTAGTAAACATTGCTTTCGCCTCGAAGCCAGGTGACCTCAGTTGGGACGCGAGAGCTGACATAGTCACTGATGGCTTCATAAACATTAAGGACTGTGTTATGCTCGGTACATGGTTCGCTTGGCCCGGATCTTGCCCAGCCTAAAGGCAACAAACCAACTATCTCCCCCCTTTTTTCATTAGAAACTTGAGGGCGCCCGTCTGGTGACTTACCAAGACTTTTGCTAGGGTTCTTTACGCGCTGCCTAACCTCAATGTGAAAAGTATGCGCTATTTTGGAAGATGCATTTTCCTCCATTTTTTGTCTCTTCAGGTCTTGGCACACGCGGGAGATTTGAGACGTTGGAAGCCTCTTGTCTCCGCTATTGATTTCGCTTTGGGACTGACCGCTCAAGAACGCAATTCTATGAGTAGCGTGCGCCCCACGCGGACCCCTCCCCGGCCCCTGCAGGGAGAGCAAAGCGGTGCCCAAGCCGTAAACTGCTGTTCAGGGCGAAGCATGCCCTGTTTGCTTGCGTGATGCGGCCTTGGGCGTTCGCCGCTTCCTGCCCCGGCGAGAAATCATGTCATGGCAGAGTCGGCCGGCTTCCGGTAGCGAAGCCCGGGGGCATGAACGCGCGCGCTGAGGCTTTCGATAACGTGCGGGAGGGGCATAAGAGTACAGGCGGTGGGGGCTTTTGATAACATAAACAAAAAGCCGGATGCAAAAGGTAAAGTTCTATCGGAAGGGGCCCCTCACGCCCTCCCACGACGCTATCGAAAGCCCCCTTGCACGCATCCGAGGCGCAAGCGCTAAAAGACCTACGTCTTGACAGGTTGGGGTTCTGGGGGCGGCGTCTGCGTAGTTCTCCGTTTCCTTTGCTGATTATATCCAACTGCACCTATAATGATGAGCGCAATCACAGCGAGTATGATTATCAGAGCAAAGGGGTCGAGACCGAAGACTGCGGGCGACCCAATTTCGTAAGTCAAGGTTACTGTTTTTGCGGTGAACCATGAGAAGCTATTGTCAAAGTGCAGAATGTATGCTCCATTCTTTTGTGCTGTAAATTCAAATGATCTGCCTTGAGCAACTCTTCCCAAGCCAAGAATAGTGGTTCCCTCAGGGTCTGTTACCCAAAAGTCGATGTCGTTGCCCCCTCCAGTAATTGACAAGGACCCTGAGAATCTCTGTCCATTATTCAAGTTGTAAGTCACCGTGGCCCAGCTGAGGGCGTCCACATGGACAGTGTGGACGTTTGCTGCTCTTGCCATTGGAGAAACGGCACTCAAAAGAACCATGATTAAGAACATTTTCGGGCAAGAATGTTTCACTTCTGATCAGCCCTCACATGAAACCAAGTGGTTCCTCTCTATTAAGACTAGCGAGATATGTGGCTGGGAAAGCAAGGTGAGTCAGGGTGTGGCAAGCCATAATCGCTTGCAGTGAAATTGTCCGATTTCCCACTTCCTACGATGCGCGACGCGGTCGGTTAGCGTGCCCTCAATTGCAGCATGTGAAAAGAAAGTTGCGGGTGGGTAACGCGCGCGCAACGTCGTAGTGTCGCAGAACTTCTAAGGCGTCGTCAAACAATTTCTCTTTCTCAGAATCGGTCACGGCATCCGGATGTTTGTCGTACCACGCGCTCATGTCTTCTTCTGTGGATTATGACAGCTAGTAGTGTTGCTATCATGAATAGTGGCAGAATAAGGAGGGACAGAAACTCGGGCACAACTTGATAGGTGTAGTAAGGCTCAGTTCCGTCGAAAGTGGCATTGTTACCCACGCAGTCATACGCGGCCATCTTAAATCTCACCCATGCTCCTGCTTGTTGACCTGGTATTGCTGCTTCGTAGAGGCTTGTCGATTGGTTGAAACTCATTGTTAGATTTTCCCAAGTTGTCCCGTTATCTATCGTGTAGAACAGTGTTGCGTTCTGCACTCCACTTTCTGTGTCCGTGACGTTGGCAGAGACTCTTACGTCTTGGTATGGTTGCACATCGGTGTCAGGCACTCGAGAAGGCGTGCCTACTGCGGGGCCGGTGTTGTCCTCGTCTAGTTGGATCGTGAAGTTTGCTGTTGCACCTATCCGGTCATCGTAATCGTAGGCAGTATAGTTGACGTGAGCCCAGACTGATCCTGAGATCATTCCTTCAGCCGTTATGTTCACCGTGCCTATCACAGGGGAATCAGCGATTAGCATCCAGTTCACCGTAGCATTAGTTCCTGCCAGCAAAGATCCTGTGCCTACCGTTTTCTTCTGAATCCCGCCTTCGGCTAGGCTCAGGTTGGCAGGTAAGGCAATTGACGCATTGCATGAGGAGGCTGGATAATCAGACAGGGCATTTGGAGGCGGTTCCGGATATGTAATTGTCGCGTTTATCTGAAATGGTGTTTCAGGCTTGATGTATCTTGGGGAGGAAAGGTCCACTTTCCAAGGAGATACGAGGAGAGCCCAATTGTCGTAGTATGACCAAAGGTCCATGAATTCCGTGTTATTGAAGGGTATGTTTGGACCACCATATCTTCCACCCCAAGTCACGTTATCCCATGGGTCGTGGAGGAAGACGTGGGTTTCGTTGTAGCCTGTTGCAACACGGTAATGGGTCGAAACGTGATAGCCGCTATACCACATTAGAAGAATCAGCGGTCCACTCTCGTCCAAGGTTTCCTTAAACATCGTTAAGTCCATGCCCTGAGCCTCGAAAGCTGCATAACCCAACGTGCGCAACGCGTAACCAGTAATATTTTCAGGCATCTCGTCGCCCATGGAGGTGCTCTGGTTGCTAAAATGTCCGGCTCTTCTCAACTCGTCGGTGAAAGTGGACCAAATTGGCTCACCTATGGTTCTTGCCACATCTGCTATCTCAGACTGCGACACGTTTTCGCCATAGTAGTTGAAGACCATCTGGAGTGCAGCTGGACCGCAATAGTAATCTTTTTCTTGGTAGTAGAATGGGACGTTAATGTGAATCTCCAACGCCATTGTGCTTTTTTCTGCGGAAGTTTCAGCCTCTATCTGGTGTACGCTCAGGACACATATGAGCATGCTTACTAGGAGAGCCTGAGCAATCAGTTTTGCGATTTTTCGGCGCATTTTGCATCAATTACTGAGTCTGGTACTCTGGTTTTTATGATTTGTGGAAGAGTCTTCGATTGAATTTCTACAAGTCCACTATCTTTTGAAAAATTCTTATAATAATGCAAATGCAAGCTAACATGGAATAAAACTGTTGTGTCGGGCATGCTAGAAGCATTGGACTCTGCAGCCTCTGTTATGAAAGCGCCCCCAGGATATCTTGCTGGTGGATCTGGATGATCAGGGCAAATGGAAAATCATGACTAAAGATCAAATAGACAAAGCTACGAAGCGTCATTAACTATTGAGCTTTTTAGGCGGCTTCGCTTGTTTCTATCCCTTAGCGCGCTATTTCTTACGTTTATCATATTCTGCGGGGAGTTCAACGTTCCGTCTCTCTTTCCTTTCCAGTTCCTTATCTCTCTGCAATTTCATGTGGTGTTTATGATCCATAGCTCTCTCTTTCTTGCCTTTGGGCAAAATCCATCCTCCTTAAGACGTTAGACTCTGTTCTTACGTCTATAAAAATTGCACGCGCTACCGAGCGGAACCGTGGAGAAATCCGAGACGACCTTGCGGTTCAAGGAGCATCCTGTCTATAGGCATTTTCTGACGTAAAAAGAAAAAAGGGGAGAATTTAGAGGGGAAGAGGTGTCGGTGGGTTCAAGTGCCTCAGCGTCTTCCTCGTTTTCTTGAGGTCAATCAACGCTGCCATTAGGGCGACTGTACTTGCCACTGCAGCGGCTATTACAAACATTAGTGGGGGGCTCAGTTCGGGAACGATTGGCGTGCCCAGGTAAGCCACGTAGGTTGGGTCGTGTTGAAGCTGGTAGCCGCTCCAGACTGGGTAGCATACTCTGTAGAGGAAAGAGGAAACGTTGTAGTCGAGGTTTATGGCTGCTTGCATGCTGCTTATCTTGGGAAAAATGCTGGTAAGCGTATCTTCGAGTAAAGAGAGAATCCATTCGCTGCGCTTCCCGCCTTCGGACACGCTTTGATTGGAAACAGCCGTGCACTTTGATTCGTAGACTTCTTGCGTGGAATCTCTGAAAAGCGTGTAGTTCTGTCCAAACAAGAACTTGTAAGCGGTAGCCTCAGCGATTTTTATCTCACTCGAATCTGTAGGTTCAACAGAGGCTGGAGCCGTTGTAGAATTGTACGGATTTCCATTAACCATCGTAACATATGGTTTGGAAGTGATGACGATGGTTCCGTAGAAGAGAGCGATGCTCAAACCGTTCAAGGACACATTGCCATAACCGAAGGGAACTATCTGCAATATTTTCCCTAGTCCGAAGTTTGTCTTCAGATAAGTCACATTGTTTTGAACGTAGAAGTCATAGGAGAAATCCATATAATCGACCATAACCATCGCGGCTGTGAATTGGTCGTCAGCGGAGTTCAGGAAACCGTCGATGGTCCCATAGCGAATGCCCCACTGATAATGCGGCAAGCCTTCTATGACAGTTTTGTTGATGGGTTTGACGTCGAAGCTTGCCGAACTGTTGACAAAGAAATGGTACAGTATCTCGCTTTGCCCAGAAGTGTAGTTGGCGTCAGGCAAGCCGTTTCCATTAGTGTCGTTATATAGCTCCATAGCCTCCAAAGTGTTTCCAACGAAGACCTCGGTGCCGTTGTCTGCAAAGTAATGTTGACCCAAGAACGTGATGACCGGTGGATTTAGTACGTAGGACTGATAAGCCAAGAATATAATTTGGGAGCCACTCGTGTTTATCCACGCATACCAGAGAGTGAGCCCTGCAAGGTCTGTACCAAGGGTTCCGTTGGAGTATTCAATATTTGTGTTTATGTTTCCCTCTAAAGAACCATACGCTACTGCCAAAGGCGCTAGCTGAATCAGTCCAGAAGTGACTATGCTTACGGCTAACAACGCTAAAGCCATTATCACCAGGATTTTTTTGTTCATCAGGTTCACCATTTTTCATATTGTTTGCGCGGGAATTTAATCTATGGATTCGAACAGTTTTTCGAGGCTATCGAACGCTCCCTTTGAACGAGGGCAGACTTGCCCACAGCCTGATTGTTTCATACCAGAAGATGCCGGAAGCCACGACGCTAGGAAGCAGGGCAAGGATAACTGTGAGTGTTAGAAACTTCCAGAAGAACGCTAGGAAAAAAACCCACATGACTGTTGATGCCACTGCGTAGATGAGTTGTCTCGGAAAGACAAACCCGCGAACAAAAATAAAAGGGCTGACCACACCGACTTTCACCTTGCTGTTGACCACGTAGTTTCCGTAAGCGTCCTTGGTCAGGAGTCCCTTGTCCTCCAGCTTTTCTAGGTGATAGTGCGCTGTGCTGGAGCTTGAAAAGCCCAATGCCCTCTGAATCTCCCTGACACCGCAACCGTTCCCTTTTTTAGAGATGTACCAGTACACAAGGAGTGTGTTTCCGGAAATCTCGGTCTGCTCTCTTCTGTCGGTGGGGGGCAAATAAGCGCACCTTTACTGGCCGCATCTATTGATTGTGTGTGCTAACCATATTAATCCACACTTTCGAACGGTGATTTCGACAGTTTCGAACATGCACCAGACATCAAGAACCTCGTTCTTATAGCACGTGCGCGCATTAGAACATACGTTTTTGTAAGTTCTATAAGTCTGTCATAAGAAAGCTAACGAATTACACAACTGTCTAACTACTTGCAGTGAACCTTTTATATCTCCACTAGTCAAGGGAAAGATTGAAGGAGATGTTTCCAGGTGGGAAAAAAGGAGAAATTGGCCATTGCGATTATTGGGTTGTTAGCGGCTGCTATCGGAGCTTGGAAGGCTTTTGATTACTTCGTACAGAATGGGGTGGGCCCTGATTTTGCTGCAGGATACGCTGTTGTAGTCTTTGCGTTGGTTCTTGGAGCCTTTGGACTGATCGCTGTGAGAGTGGATCTATAGTGTCCTCAGAGAATTTCCGTAAGAAACTGGATGAACTAGACAAGGCAGGAGAAGCATTAGCGCGCGCTATTGTCAGAATACAATGAAAAACAGCTTCTATACGTAAATTCCGCAAGACTTGGCGACGTCTCCCGCACAATCCCTTTTTTTATTAGCGCGCGCTCAGTATTCTTCTCTCTTCCAAATGTTGTACGGACACTGTCTCCAACAGTACGTGCTCGCCTTGTAAATACAACCCTGGCATTCGAGCCTGTCAAACCGTCTACGCCTGCTCATAAACAGACTCTCTCAACACTCTTATGAAACGCCTTCCTCATTAACTCTAGCGCGCGCGAAGAAGAAGAAAAAGGCGAAATGCTGAGACTATACAATGTCATGAAGTCCTATTTAAGACGAGAAAAGCTGAAGATTGAATGCTCTGTAGATGTAAAACAGAAGAAACTCTATCTATACAAGGCCTAGATGTGAAGGAATTTGAGATGAGCTTTAAACTGTTACTCGTCTGCTGCCTAATCATTGTATTGACAACTGCGGTCACAGCACCTCTATACTTTTTATTCAAAGGCAAACCAGTCCTGCAGTACACTTACCAAATCGTAAACACCTATCCACATGACGAAAACGCTTTCACACAAGGACTAGTGTTTGAGAATGGAGTCCTGTATGAAGGCACTGGACGCTATGGAAATTCCACACTACGCTGTGTAGAGCTAGAAACTGGGAAAATCGTACAAACCTATGCTCTGTCAAAGGACTTCTTCGGTGAGGGAATCACAATTTTCAAGGACAAAATCATACAATTAACTTGGGTAGAGCACAAAGGTTTCATCTACAATAAAACTTCTTTTGAGCTGTTAGGAGAGTTTAACTATTCTACACAAGGATGGGGAATCACGAATGACGGCCATCGCCTAATAATGAGCGATGGGACAGAAAATCTCTACTTCCTAAACCCCGAAACCTTCGAGAAAATTGGACAGATTGAAGTGCAAGACAAAGGAAACCCTGTCATTGCGCTCAACGAACTTGAATACATCAAAGGCGATGTTTACGCTAACATTTGGAGACAAGAAAAAATCGTCATAATTAACCCTCAAAGTGGACAAGTCAAGGCATGGATAAATTTCACAGGAATCCAAAAGATGATGAACCGCGCAGGAAGCGATGTGCTTAACGGAATCGCCTATGATGCGCAGGAAGATAGACTCTTCATTACTGGGAAATGCTGGCCTCAACTTTTGGAAATCAAGTTAGTCGCTGTGCAATAGCTACTCTACTTCTCCGTGCTGCAGTTCCCATACCTCGTGACTGGCCCACGTCCAAAAGTCAACCTCGCGCTTGTGATAGTAAGGCTCATCCCAAACATCTGCAAAACTAGTGCGTGTTCTCTTGATCACTTGCTGATGCGGTAGGTGTTTCTGACTATTGTCTCCAGTATTTTGTGATGTTTCTTTTCGTCTTCGGCGATGTGCTGCAGCAGTAGTTTCAAGCCTTCGTCCTTCGTCTGTTTGATCTCCTCCTGAACGTGCGCTAGAACGTCGCTTTCCATTTTGATGTGATTCTCAACTGACCTCCTGGCCACCATTGGGTCAACATAGCTCTCGAGGCGGTATTCCCAGAGGCTTTGGTTTGCAGGAGCCCCTTTGAGCATGTCAAGAATGCTGGTCAAGATTCCAGCGTGTTTTTGTGAATCAAGTTTCATCTCAAGCAGAAGCAGTTTTGCAGCTGCGTAGCCTGTTGTTCTTTCGAGTTCAGTGAGTTGCTTGACCTGTTCTTCTTCGATTTTGATGTGAGTCTTAACCAGTTTCATCAGATTTTCTCTGTTGGACATGTAGGCTCCCTCATGTTTTGCTATGAGTTGAAGTGAGTTGTTTATTAAGGTTTCTCGTTTCGCCAGAGAAATCCTCTCTAGACGTATGCTAAAGCACGCGCCCTATCATCAATAGAAACAGACGTCATGTCTCCAAAGTGGCAAACTAAATGGTCATTCGTTTCATTTACGCCTCTGATGGTTGGCTTTAAAAGTGTATGAAACATCTTACCACAAATTGTATAAGGCGCTTATGAAGGCAACTATTTAGTGAAGGGAGAGGCAAACATTTCTGTAAATGGGGTTGGATTCTGCAGGGGAAGCCATCAGAGTCAATAAACGAGTTCAGCCAGAGGTTTGCGTCTCTCAGAGCGCTCAAAAAAGCGCAATGAAACAGTGTCCAATAGAAGAAGAGGAAAGATGAGAAAAACAACATGAAATGTAACACTAGAGCAGCGAAAAGAACCTGTCTCTTCGTAATGACTTGTACATTTGTGCTAGCAATTGCAAGTGTTCCAGACGCTTTGTGTTATCCGCCTGCTGGTTCCGATTACATGGAGCACACGACTGCCACCATAGAACTGCAGATATATGGACCATCTGGGTTCTATGAAATAATAACGGCAACAGGCCCAACCACCGTTAGCAGGTCAGATCAATATGATCCTGGCGATGGGCGCATTATGATTGACACTGAAATCGTTCTCATGAACCTTGTGGGAACCAGTTCTTATGTAGGGCCAATAACGGTGATTGAGAGTCCGTCTAAAGCATCGACTGGAGCAATAAAGCAACAGGCTGCTGGAGTAGACTTTCCTGCAGATAGCTTCTTTGACGTGTTTATTGAGATAAAAAGTGGGCTACCTTTTCCGCTTGGAACCCTTCATAACGACGACCCGAAAAACATGACCGCCGTAATCTACAGTATTCCTCCTTTTGGATCGACCTATGAGAGCCCAGAAATCATCTATCTGAAAGACGAGCTGGAAAACATCGTAGGTGCAATGCTGGCTACTAGGCACAAAGTCGAAGCACCCGTTCATGATGTATCCATCAGCGACGTTACTCCCTCTAAAACCGTGGTAGGACAAGGATACACCGTTTCCATTAACGTAACTGTTGAAAATCAAGGTGACTTCCTAGAATGGTTCGGCATCGTCGCCCCCTACTTTGACAGCGTAGTCGTCCCTACATCTGTACAGTGGGAAACCTTCTGGAGCATGGGAGACTGCTCTAGAGACGGCTACATCGACCAAACAGACCTACATATCCTAGAGGATAACTGGCTTTGGCATGGTCCTCCAGGCGAGAACCCAGCCGACATAAACAGTGATGGCGTGGTGAACAACGTAGACCTCGGTATTTTGGGGAGTAACTTGGGCAAAGACATCTGGACGCACTTCGGACTACCAGTACCACCCAAAGGAACACAAAGAGGTGTTAGGCTACACTCCGGCAACCAAAACACCCTAACCTTCACCTGGAACACCACAGAGGTAGCCAAAGGCAACTACACCATAAGCGCTGTGGCAGACACCGTTCCAGGCGAGACAGACACGGAAGACAACAACTTCACGGATGGTTGGGTTTTCGTCACTATTCCGGGCGACGTTAATGGCGACCCGTACGTAAACATTAAAGATGCTGTTCTACTAAACGGGGCCTTTGGCGCTGTACACATCACAGACCCCTCAGACCCGAGGTACTGTCAGTACTGGCGAGGCAACGAAGGACCCTTCAGCCCGAACGTTGACATCAACGGCGACGGCTACATAAACATCAAAGACGCAGTCCTACAGGGCGCACACTTCGGCGAACACTGGTAATAGACACTCTTTCCTGTCGCGCGCTAGAAAGACGGTTGCATTGAAAAAACATGATGCGAATATTTGCGTCCAAATTCGCGCGCGTGTTCTCTTGTTCTCCAAATCAACAGTGTGAGGTTAAATGGGAAAATGAGACATTAAATTTATTAGTGGTACTGGAAAAGCATTAAGGTTAAAGGCGCAGGAGAAATTTCTCTCCATTCCAAGACTGGCGCAGAAGTGCACTCTTCATTCACACTCTCACTCACCGTGTGCGTGTGCGTTGTATGGGTAGGTATAGGTATAGGTAGGTATAGGCAGTGGCATTGGAGTTGTGATTGGAGAAGTGATTTGTAGGCAGAGTCAGTGATGTTGGTTGGGGAAGTTTTATCCCAAACGCGCGAGCCGCCAGAAAAGGTAAGCCTTCGTCTGCATCAAGAAACCGCAGATCTTGACAAGTCCTGCGAGCTGCTCCGCGCGCGCTAGGGTAACCATAAATCGTTTTCTGTGTTGTTTAGAAACGCCAGACACAGAAATCTTAAATCTGCACAACAGACAATTTCCTTTTTACATAACTTAGGTCTTCCAAGTTTTCCACTTCCATTCCTTGCTTGTTATGCTTTCAAGCCATGAGGCTTGTTTTTTGCTTATTATGAGGTCTGAACCCCATTTAGGAAGTCGATTAATCAAACTCATAACGAAATTTCTTTCAGTATCATTCCTAGCTAAAGCATGAGCGTTATACAAATACGCTTTTTTGCTATTCCATCTTTTAGGATTGAATTTCTTTATGCAACAAGAACCGATGATAAGCGTCTTCTTTGTTTTCACGTTATAAACATAGTAAGCCATCCAACCAGCTTTCAAATGCTGACCACAAACGCAATCCTCTTCGTTTTCAAGAGGTTCCTTGTCTTTTATTATGAATTCATCTTGAAGAACATCCAGAGTTTTCGCTTGGCTATTCCTCAAGACGTTCTTCGAAAATCTCTCAGGCTTTTTCATTTTTCGGTGACTCCTTACAAATTAAGACGCAATACAACTAATAAAAATATTCCTCGTTCTACCCTAAGCCATCGCATTCAAGAGGCTCTGCGACAGTCCTAAACTTCAGAAAATACCCATGCCAGACAAAACCACGGAGCCTAGCCATTTTGCCCATGTCGATTATACTGAAGGGGGGGATGGGTTGAACTTGATGTTTGGCATTTTGCGTAAGTGCGTAACGGTCTCGTTCGTATTGTTTGATTTGGTAGCGCGCATGCCTGTTCCGAAAATGGTTAAAAATGGTTTTAATTCGCCTTTTGTGATTTGGGGGTAATTTTAGGCCTCACGTCAGCTTTCGGTCTTCTTGCCGTGTCCGCCTTTCTCGAACTGTGGAGGGTTAAGCCGAAGGTCGCGGTGTAAGGCTCCGCGATGATCAGATCGGCTTGATGCCCGAATCCATGATTTTCCATCCTCAGCACGGCCAAGACTTGACTGCAAAACAAGCCCGTATCGGGCGTGAACAGGCAAAAGAAGAATAAAAACCATTTTAGACCAATTTAGGAACACGCATGCGCGCTAGAGCATCGCACGCGAACCAAGAATCAAGGATTGACCTTTTCCCATTTGTACAATTTGTGTGCTACTTCCATGCAATGATTATATGTGGCCCTTGACCTAAGGAACGAGTATCTCTCGTCTTTCAGGTACTTTGTGTATCTCTTGTCTTGGAGCGCTTTATTGATGATGCGGCGAATCTGGGTTAAAGCAATCTCCTTCAGTAGTTCTGTGAAATCTCCTTCAATAACAAGTGAGTTCGCATAGTCATTCAGATATGTATCAAACCTTTCGTTGTTCAAAAGGCCTTGAATAAGTAGTGCCCAAAGCAGGTTTCTGGCTTTGTCGATGTAGTCATATTTAACCCATTTTTCCTTAAACTCGTTGATGACACTGGATAACCTAAACTGAATTTTATAGAATAATACCAGTTTTCTCGCATCGACTCGAAGATATTTTTCCTTGAATGTCTCGTTATAATAATTCTGATTTTCGAATACCTCGGGTATCGAAGAGAATTTCTCTATTTCTCCCTGCATAGCAAGAAGAGTCTGTGCAAATTTTCGTATCTCTATACTCTTAGAATCAACTATTCCCATTTCTTCTAGGTCTAAGTTGGTAAGATTTCTGAATGCATTCTCTTGTCTTTCATAGTAAATCTTGAGTTCGTTACGGAACTTGTCTTCAAAATGCAGCTGAATAATGTCATTAGCTCTTAAGTTCCATGGCATGACGGGGTTTTGTCTGTTGTTGTTAATCGTAACATTTCTGATGAAATCATCATCGTTTGAGTGAACCACTTTTGCCAAGACTTTGATGGCGCGGAAACGGTCTATATTTTGGTTAAAGCTATTGTTTCCATGGTTCTTTTCGACAAATTCTTTAAGACTTGTAACGGTCTGAGCGCCGTTCAGAATTCTTGGTTCTACTAAAGATATGATGTTCTCTTTTTCCTCTACTTTCTTGGCAGTCAAAGCAATTCCGTTGTGATAAAAAGCAAAGTTGTCCGCTGTTTCCCCTTCGAGTACTATTTTTTTAAGCGACCTTCTTATCTCTCGATTTGTGTTCTTATCCTCTGGCAAACCAGACCTTATGTTTTTATCAAAAAACCTGAGACCTAAATCGTTGTACATTTCAAGAAGTTTGTGGACGGGCACAAAGAACACATAGAGCTTCTTATCAGGATAATCTAGATTGATTTTGCCAGTAATTTCAAACTCGTATTTGTGCGCGACCTTCACCTGAACTATCTTAGTACGGTCTTCTGTCGCATTAGAGATGTATTGAAAGGTCAAACCTACCTTTTGTCCCTCAAAACACTGGTCTATCAGAAATTTCTTGTCTTCTAGGTCCTCTCGGAGTCTATCCAAAACTCGGCTTTTTTCTGCAACTGCTACATCACCATTGAAAACAAAATGAACAAAAACTTTGTCAGTTATTGACCGATTTTCCTCAAGACGAGTTTTCAGTTTTATTAAGACTTGGTTCTGAGCTGGGTCTTGTTTTGGATTTCCGAAGATTCTTTCCATACCATCATCAATTAACCTTTGAAAAGATTCTTTGAATAACATCGGGTCAACGGACCACTTGAACTGGTATAGGTAAAGGTTCTTGCGTTCTTTATCAAAATGGAAGGCGTCGATTCCGTAATCAGTTCCTCCGAAGGCAACTTGATTGTTTGCCACCTCTTCTGCGTCTAAGCCGAATTCTTTAACGAGGTATAGAAGTGCAAAATAATCTTCCTTAACTCCTCCGTATTTCGGCTGCAATCTCTTGTAGATGTCGTCAATTTCGATTTTTGTTATTCGCATTGGCTCACCACTGAGAATTTACATCTAAACGTATATAGCGCGCAACTATGTTGGTGTTACCTGAAGGAAACCTAGCCCAATTAGCTCTTTCATCAGTTCAAATGCCTTAGCATCAAGTTTGTCCTTTTCGAAAGTTATGTGTCCATAGGCCGTAAAATCGCTCCCAAACGAAACCTCTTCCTCCCTAAATATCACAATCTTTTCACCATATAATATAGTTCCTGCACCAAGTTCAAAGACAACATTATCACTGGGTCTTAGGATTTTGTTGTTTTGTGCATCAGTTGTCTCTTCATCAGCCGTGAAAATGAATATACCTGAAGTGCACTCTCGCATTAATTGAGCGACTTTTGCACTTATAGGGCGCCCTTTGTGCGGTTCATCAATTGCAACCTGAAATGGAACTTTAAATTGAGTGAGGATTGTTTTTAGTTGTTCTAATGGTTTCTTGTTCTTGCCATGAGCAACAAAAATCTGCTTAGGAATCTGTGGTTGAGGTGCTTCGACCTCTCTGGCAGGGGGCACTTCTTCTTCGATGGGTTTCTCTTCCTCTCTTCCCGCAACCTCCTCCCTTGTTATTGGCGGTGCTATTGTACTTAGTTTATCCAATCGAAGATATTTAATACCCTGAACATCATCAGCAAGACCGTAATCAGTTATATTTTGCGTGAATACTAGAACGAAATAATCTACATCTATCTGTGGAATACCAAAGCCACCCAGTTCGGGTGATTTCACTATGGTATTTCTGAAAACATCGTCCCGAGGGATGGGCTTTCTGTCCATCCAAGAATACACCTTTCGGAATATATCTGGATGCAATAGCGCCTCGCGAAGTTTCGCTTTTACATCTGTTCCTACGGTAGGTGCAACGATTGAACTTCCGAGAGGTGTAAGACTGATTACTTTTGTTGAGGGACTTCCTTCAGTTAAGCCATATCTATAAGATGAAGCAAGTAGTCGTTCGAAGGCACTACTAGTTGGTGACTTATTGACTGCCTTTGCCACATCTAAAATGTCAAACGGATTTCCAGCATTTTGTTTCCAGATAGCCTCTGGTATAGACAATGCCTTCATAAGCGGGTCTCGCGGGAAATAAATTGTGCCGGGTTTTCTTCCTCTCTTAGAAATCGATTCATCTGGTTTCTGAGGCGAGGTCGCCTTAGGTTCCTTTGACATATCAAACCCAAAGTTAAATAGTGCGTGCTAAACTTAGAAACTTTCTATCAAGTTCGCGCGCAGTTGTTCTAACAGCTTACTAGCAGATGTTCTTGGCATTCGGTTCACCTCCCGTTTCGTTAGGTACGATTTTAATGACGAATTCCGTGTCTTCAGAATAAGGTCGACATATTTCGCCATGCCACCTTACACACGAGTAAAACTTTAGAACGTAATGAGCCCACTCGAAGCAATAAAAGACTAGCTACAGCAGTAAAAGACTACTTTTGCTTTTTTACTTACGTTTTCTGAACAGCTTGGCTCCGTCCGTATCAGTCACGTACTCAAAGCCAACTCAAGCAGAATTCCATTCCCATACGAATGTGGAAGCGATGCTCATCGTAACTCTAAAAGCTCCATCTTCGCCTGCACGCAAATTTCGCTTAAGGCTCATGCTATTTTCTCACTCCTTTTCTGGTTGTGAGAATCCTTTGATGTAGATGGACTTAATGTTATGTGATTTACATTATTGCGCTTGAAAAGTGGTGTTGCTGCAATTGCCTTGAAGTTATTTGTTAACTTTTGCTCGCCACACTTTGGGAGTCCAACGCAGACTTCAGGTTAAACCAAACATGGATTTTCAGGCGTTTGGTAAACGCTGCCTTTACACACGTCTATTTTCTATTTGGAGCCTATTATAAGCCTTTTAATAGTTGAACTGCCTATTATACTATTGACAAAGCAGGCAAAGCAACACCCAGCGCAGTAAAGGCACACGTAAAGCGTGCAAAAGCAACCCCATTGTGGCATGGCTTAGCACGCACATATCGTGTAACGTACACCGGGCTGTTAAAGCAACGTCAACACCGGCCAAGCCAAGTTTCCCCGTGTCTGCAACGGGCCCGGGTAAAGACGCGGTAAGGCGCACATGCAGCAACAAACCAACAACTTAACGCAGGCGCAGACCACCTCAAGTAGAGGCGTGACGGCTGCGTTGAGTACGTGTGTGTTGCGTATTGGCAGCGCATGGTCGCGTTGACAGGTTTAGGCAAAACCCATTGGATGTGCAAAGTACGCTTAAAACGTGGCAAGCGGAAAAGCAGCAAAGTTTACGCTGTTTTGTTACGCGGGTGTGAAGGTCTTAACACCCGCTGAACGAAAAGCCTAGAACACATCCTTTTTTCTAAACCACGTACACCTACGTGGACGTGAGAAACTACGTGGCTTAAGGTTGTAAGCGCAAAACGTCTAAGTTTTTGGAGGATTGAAAAATGGACAACACAAAACCGCATAAAGTGCCGTTGCCTAAGGAAGTTCATAAAGCGTTAGAGGAAAAAGCCAAAGCGCAAGGTAAAACTGCAGATGAATTAGCCACCGAAGTTGTTAAGGAAAAGGCTAAGCCAAAACCAGAGAAGCCCGTAACCCCAGCCTTTCCAGCAGACGCAAAGATTAACGACTACAACTTCCTACACTTCAAAAACGCATGGTTGGAAAACTTACGCTGGACAAAAGGCATGGCTTTGAAAATAGACAAAAACTCTGACGGCAGCGTAACATTGAGAAAGGCATAGTTTGCATGCAGATACAAACAGAAACCTTTTTCTCAAACGTCACTTTTAGGTGATGGTTATTAATAAGAACATCCATATTGCAAGTACAACTTCGAAAAAAAGGTTGAAACTGACCGGTGAAACTGTTTGGCAACTCAGAACCCGCAAAAGCATTGGGTCATGAGATGGACAACACTTAGAGGACT
>Ga0315279_10003383_pt1 | contig 22309 bp, 13 predicted proteins | sample YL17G06_20_MG_FD_203694 | JGI IMG/M metagenome (GOLD analysis project Ga0315279, IMG submission 203694) | Sediment microbial communities from Yellowstone Lake, YNP, Wyoming, USA - YL17G06_20 | ecosystem: Environmental > Aquatic > Freshwater > Lake > Sediment | place: USA: Wyoming | collected... | reverse complement strand
TCTCTTGTCCGGCATGGGTTGTTCCTTTCCGGCCCTCGGGCCAACGGCTTAACTCGCCTTAAGGATAACCCATGCCCTCGACTTTTTACAGCATTATAGGGACATCACCCAACTTTCGTTGCATAAGTTGATTTATGTAACGCGTTACATAAAGCTAGCCTGTCAAGGCCGGGGTGACTGATAATGCGCGCACAACGCGCCCAGACACGCCCACAACAGCGCGACGCGCCCAATAGGCCCAGGGCTGGACCGAACGCGCCACACAAGCGCCCACGGCGCGCCGTTCGCGGCCACATGCGCAGGGCGACATGCTCACCGTGGCGATTCGGGGCCACCTCGCCGACAGAATGCGCGCGCTCGCCGAAACCACGGGCATGAGCCTGGCCAGGTTGCCCAAGGACCGCTGCTGGTGTGCGAAGCAGGCATCGAGGGCGGATATGATGAGCCGGGCTCGAGGTTGTGCGCATGGGACGAGCGGCAGGCGGAGGTAGAACGCTAGCTGGCTTGCTCCCGGTGGCGCGTAGTCGCGGCCTGCGACGAACATGAGGAAACGCGGCTCGGCCAGGCCCCGCCTGGCGCACCCCGCCGCTTTAGCTGAAGGAGAACCAGCCACCGCAGCGTAAGTGCTGACAGCCCATATACGCCGTGACGCGAGGACGACGTGAGCAGTGCCCTTGTCGAGGTCGGCCAAGTCCTCATAGGGCCGCAGTTCGCCGAGCCGGTTCGGGTGGAGACCGTCCATCAATCCGGCCCGGACAGTTGGCACGTGGGCGTGGTCGGCCTGCGAACAGAGCGGTTCCGGCGGGTCACCCTCACCCTAGACGATTTCAAGTCAATCTCAGTCCAGTCGCCGACCTCGACATTCAGCGGCGACGCCACCCTCCTCCGGTTGGGCCTGCAGGCCTACTCCCTCGGCATCGCCTACGAGTTCGATCCTTACTTCGGGCTGTCAATCTCCCGCGTGGACCCGCTGCCGCATCAGCTCGAAGCAGTCTACGACTACCTCCTGAAGCTCGCCCAGGTCCGATTCCTGCTGGCAGACGACGCAGGCGCGGGCAAGACGATCATGGCGGGCTTGCTCCTGCGAGAACTCAAACTCCGCGGCCTTGCAGATCGCACCCTCATCGTTTGTCCCGCCAACCTGACCTTCCAGTGGCAGCGCGAACTTCGCGAGAAGTTCGACGAGAAGTTCCTGGTGCTCAAGGGCGGCGACCTGCGCACCCAGTTCGGCGTGAACCAATGGATCGAGAACGACCAGATCATCACCTCGCTCGACCTGGCAAAGCGCGATGATATCCTACCTGGCGTGCGTCAAGCCCGTTGGGACTTGGTCGTCGTGGACGAGGCTCACCGCATGTCGGCAGCCTCGGAGGACAAGAAGAGCCTGCGCTACAAACTCGGCGAGTTGCTCCGCGAGAGCACCGATCACCTGCTACTGCTTACTGCTACGCCGCACAAAGGCGACCCGGAGAACTTCTCGCTCTTCCTGCGCTTGCTCGACGCCGACGCCTATGCGGATGTCAGCTCCATCCGTGAGGCGATGGATCACCGCCGCGCGCCTTTTTACCTGCGACGCACAAAGGAAGCGATGGTCTATTTCCCTGAGCGCCAGGAAGATGGCACCTGGCAGGCGCGCAAGATCTTCACCAAGCGCATCCCGCATACCGTGCGCTTTACAATAGACGGCGCGGAGTTCGACCTTTATCGTGAAGTGACTCGCTACGTGAAGGATCAGAGCATCCGCGCCGCCGCCCGGGAGGACGATCCCCGCGCGCGCGCCGTCGGCTTCCTCATGTCCCTATACCAGCGGCGGCTTGCCTCCAGCACCTATGCCGTGCGGCGCTCGCTGGAGAAGCGCGCCGACCGGCTCAAGAGCAACCTTCGCCGCGCGGTCGAACTGGCACGGGAAGCGCCGCCCCAGCTGCCCGATCCCGAAGAACTTGAAGAGATGGAAGAGGCCGAGCGGGAACGCCTCGAAGCCATTCTTGAGGCGATTACCCTCGCACAGAATCCGAGCGAAGCGAAGCAAGAGATCGCCGATCTCACCGAACTTGCCCAGCGCGCCCGCGCGGTGGAGGACGCGGTAGTCGAAGAGAAGCTCTCGCGCCTCAGGCGTCTGATGCAGGAGGAAGGCTTCTTCGACGACCCCAACCAGCGCCTCCTTATCTTCACCGAGTTCAAAGACACGCTCGACTACCTTGTCGGGCGCCTGCGGGACTGGGAGTTCCGCGTCGGCTTCATCCACGGCGGAATGAAGCCCGGCTCGCGAGACGACCCCGGCACCCGGCTGTACACGGAACAGCAGTTCAGAGACGGTGCGATCCAGGTTCTCGTAGCGACCGAAGCCGCGGGCGAAGGTATCAACCTGCAATGCTGCCACATCATGTTCAACTACGACATCCCCTGGAATCCCAACCGCCTCGAACAGCGCATGGGCCGCATCCACCGCTACGGTCAAACCCATGATTGTCTGATCTTCAACTTCGTTGCCGCCAACACCGTCGAGGGCCACGTGCTCGAACGGCTCCTGGAGAAGCTGCAGGGCATCCGCGACGCGCTCGACGACGATGCCGTGTTCAACGTCGTGGGCGAGATCCTCCCCGCTGCGCACATCGAGCGCATCCTGCGTGACTACTACGCAGGCAAGCTCGGCGAGGCCGACCTGGAAACGCAGATCCTCGGTGACGTTGAGGCGGACCGCTTCCGCGCCATCTGCCAGAATGCTCTCGAAGGCCTGGCGGCCAAGAACCTGAACCTCGCCATGCTCGTCGAGCGTCGCGCCAAGGCCCAGGAGCGCCGTATCGTGCCCGAGACGGTCGCGCGCTTCATGACCGAGACCGCGCAGTACACTGAACTGCCTCTGAAGCCCGTGCCCGCGCTGCCTCATACCTTCGATCCTGGGCCGACGCCGCACCGGCTCCGCCGCTTTGAGTCCGGGGGTGATTGGCGTCTGCCGACTCTGGCGCGGCGCTACTCGCGGCTTTCTACCGATAGGGTGACTGCGGAGAAGCACAACCTGGAATGGGTCACCCCCGGCCACCCGCTGTTTGAGGCCCTACGGCGCAGCGTGCTCGAAGAGGCTCGGCCTGTCTTCTCGGACGGCGGTTGCTTCTATTCCCTCGACCATGCGACACCCGTTCGGCTCGACTTCTATCGCGCCCGAGTCGTGGACGGTCTCGACCACTGCATCCATGAGCGCCTCTTCGTCGTCGAGGTCGGTGAAGACGCGCAGCCGCTTCTGCGCGAGCCTGGCGTACTTGGCAACATGCAGCCCGCCCCGCCGCCGAACCCGATGCCTGCCGTCGGGTCGGCGCCCGAAGCCACGCGTTTCCTGCACGAGCAGGCACTGGCCGCGTTTATTGACGAGATACGGTCTGAACGCATCGAGGAACTCCAACGCATTGCCCATCACGTCGAACTCTCGCTGACCGAGCTGATCGCCAGGGAGGACGATCGGGTTCGCCGCTTCAGCGAGCAGGCGGAGCGCGGCGTCGAAGGAGCCGCCGGCAACCTGAAGCAGGCCGAGCTGCGCCAGGATGATCTCATTCAGCGTCGCGAGAAGCGGCGACAAGAGCTCACCAGGCAGAGATCTCTGACGCTCCAGAACGTTGAGCGCCTGGCCGCCGTGCTGGTTCTGCCTCACCCGGAGCGGGAGACGCCCGAGATCAGCCGTCTCCGCCCGGACCCGGAGACGGAGGCCGTGGCCATGCGCGTCGCCATCGAGCACGAGAAAGGCGCGGGCCGTGCAGTCGCGGATGTGCACGAAAAGAACCTCGGCTATGACCTCACCAGCCTCGATACCCGGTCGGGCGAGCTGCGGTTGATCGAGGTCAAGGGGCTGGCGGAAAGCCAGGGGACGATTGTCCTCACGCCTAATGAGAAGCGGGTTGCCGAGGACCGGCGCGACTGCTATTGGCTCTACATTGTCACAAGCTGCCGGGCCGAACCGCGTCTCCAGCAGCCGATCCTCGATCCGACGAGGTTGGAATGGCACGAGGTCATCACCGTCGCCCACTATTACCTCTCGGTGGACGCGCTGACGCAGCCGATGGAGGTGCGTGAGAACGGGCGACCCTACGGCGGAGATTCATGAGCATGGCAATCGGAGCGCACTCGGATGCCGAGGAAGAGCCTGGACTCGACAACTCTCGAAGTGATCGCTGAGACCATCTGTGGCTCCGGCGAGGGCGCAGGTGGCGGCTACTCCGCGCCGGGTCCATACCGCTCGAAGTCGGAGGTGATCCGGTTCTTTCAGAGAGCAGCCGTAGAGCCACAGGGTCAGTCCTCGACACGAAAGTGGTTTGCCCTGGAGTCCTTGCAGGCACTCAACCAAGATCAGCGGGGCGATCTGCTACCCGCTTCGCTCGAGAAGGTAGTGCTTCGACTGGCTGACCCCCGGGAATACCGTAGCGATGCTGGCACCACGCGCGCTGTCATCGAGCACCTCAACAGCGCTCTCAGGGTTGAGGGTATCGACGTCATCCTTGACGGCGTAAGCCCTCGAGTACGTCAGGTGAGCCCGGGTGTTCCCAAGCCGAAGCCCAAAGCCCCGGCACACGTGCCTACTCCCGACTTCCAGGCCATCGTGGGCGATCCGCGTCTTGCGGAGATCCTCACGTTACGATGGGAGGAAGCCCAGCGATGCATCGGTGCAGAGGCCTTCCTTAGCGCGGTGGTCATGATGGGGAGTGTCCTTGAGGGAGTGCTCCTGGCAAAAGCAGAAACGAACAGGTCGAAGGCTTGCCAGGCATCCCGGGCCCCGAAGGACAAAGCTGGCAACGTAAGGCCACTACAAGACTGGAACCTTAACGCTCTAATTGACGTAGGCCATGAGGTGGGGTGGCTTGGTGGCGATGTCAGGCGCTTCAGCCATGCGCTCCGGGAGTCTCGCAACATCGTTCATCCATACATGGAACGAGCACTCTCTGAGCGGCCAGACGCGGATACCTGCTCCATCTGTTGGCAGGTAGTCCGTGCTGCGGTGGCTGACCTGCTCGGCGGTGACGCGCGGCCTGGCGATGGAGGGGGCACAGGTTGATTCCACGCGAGTGCAAGCGACTGGCGGAGGTGGACTTCCCGATCGCGGCGGTGAGCCGCCATTCCGCGCGGGAGAGGTCCATCCGCCATGGTCACCCGTCCACACTGCACCTTTGGTGGGCGAGGCGGGCGTTGCCAGCATGTCGCGCGGTGCTTATGGAGCTGTTGCTGCCAGACCCGTGCGACCCCCACTGCCCGCTGCAGTTCAAGATGAAGGCCCGGAAGGCACTCAAGGGCATACCAAACGTCGGAGCCATGAAGGACGATGAGGCGCTGAGGAAAGCCCTTCTGATCTTCGTCGGTGACTTCGCCAACTGGGACCACTCCACTACCGAGGCGTACTTGACGGCAGCTCGCTCGCTCGTGAGAGCGGCACATGGCGACCAGCCGCCGCTCGTGGTTGACCCGTTCGCTGGCGGGGGCTCGATCCCACTGGAGGCGCTGCGCGTCGGCTGCGAAGCTTTCGCCAGCGACCTGAATCCTGTCGCTTGCCTCATCCTCAAGGTGCTGTTGGAGGACATCCCGCGACGCGGTGCCAATCTCGCCGAGGAACTACGTCGCGTCGGGGCCGAGATGAAAGCTGCGGCGGAGAAGGAGCTTAGCGAGTACTATCCGACTGACCCCGACGGCTCGAAGCCAATAGCCTACCTCTGGGCGCGGACTGTGCGGTGCGAGTCGCCGAATTGCGGGGCCGAGATACCACTCGTCCGTTCCTTCTGGCTCTGCAAGAAGGCAAACCGTAGGCGCGCGCTGCGCTATGAAGTGAGGCGTCCGGAGGGTAAGCCGCCCTATGTCGAGTTCGAGGTCTTTGAGCCCGGGGCAGAGTCTGACGTGCCCCGTGCCACGGTGGCGCGGGCCAACGCGAGTTGTCCCTGCTGCAACACTGTGTTACCTGCCTCGCGAGTGCGCGCGCAGCTTGTGGCTCAGCACGGGGGAAGCGAAGTATCCTTCGCGACCGATGGGAAGCGGGCCGGTGGGGCCACACTGCTCGCCGTAGTAACGGTCAACCGGCGCGTGACCGGCCGGCACTACCGCGTGGCCACGCCCAGTGACTACGCGGCGGTGCACGCCGCGCAACGGGTGGCCGCAAAGCTCCCCAAAGGAGCAGTGCCGGATGAGCCGGTAGACGAACACCATCATGACGTAAATCGACTGCCCATGTACGGGATGCCAGCCTGGGGCGATGCCTTCACTGCTCGACAGAAGATCGTTCTTGCCGAACTCAGCCGCGCGGTGGCCAGGCTCCATCTGAATGTGGATTCTGCGGCCTCACCAGAGGCAGCGGCCCTTGCTGTTGATCGGCTTGCGGACTACAGCAGTAGCCTCTGTCGGTGGGTCGCTCGCGGCGAGTATGTGGGCAATAGTTTCTCGCGTCAGGCGCTTGCTGCTGTTTGGGATTTCTGTGAGATCAACCCCTTTTCGGACTCCACCGGAGGCTTCCCGGGTGCAGTGGAATGGATCGCGTCAGTCGCGGAGAGCATCCCTGGCGGCCTCCGCGGCCAGGGACAGGTTCAGTTGGCAGACGCAAGGACATCGCCACTGCCGCTCGAGGCCGCTGGCATCTGGTTCACAGACCCTCCCTACTACGATGCCATCGATTACGCACATTGTTCGGACTTCTTCTTCGTGTGGCTTAAGCGATGCCTCCCGCAGCACAGACTCCTGAGGGATCCGCACGATCCCGCGAACCCACTCACTCCAAAGGCGGCCGAGATCGTCGTCGATAGCACTACGACCAGGGGACACGGCGTTCGGACCCCGGCGTACTACGAGGAGTCGATGTGCTCTGCCTTCACGGAGGGTAGTCGGGTCCTTTCGCGTGGGGGAGTTGGCTGTGTGGTCTTTGCCCACAAGACTACAGAGGGCTGGGAAGCCCTGCTTTCTGGCATGATCCGGGCGGGCTGGGTAGTCACTGCCTCCTGGCCCATCACAACTGAGATGAGCACGCGTCTGCGCGCCCACGACTCTGCCGCCCTTTCGGCCAGCATCCACCTCGTCTGCCGTCCGCGACCGGATGACGCGCCCGTGGGCGGCTGGGAGGACATCCTCCGCGAGCTGCCAGCCCGTATCGGCGATTGGATGGAGCGCCTGGCCGGTGAGCGTATCCGTGGCGCCGACCTGGTATTCTCATGCATCGGCCCGGCAATGGAACTCTTCAGTCGTCATCCGCGCGTCGAGACCGCCGAAGGTCGAACCGTGGAACTGCCGGAGTTCCTGGAGAAGGTATGGGAAGTCGTGGGCCGCACAGCCCTGGAGCAGGTGCTAGGGACTGCCGAAGCCCGCGCCCGCAACAGCGCCGCCGGGGCGCTGGAAGAAGATGCTCGCTTGACCGCCCTCTTCCTGTGGACGCTCCAGAGCACCAACCACGATGAACAGCAGAATGGCGGGAATCGCGAGGCGGACGAAGAAGCCGACGAGGAAGAAGAGGGCGGGGCCCCGCGCAAGCGCACGAAAGGGTATGCGCTGATTTACGATATCGCCCGCCGCTTCGCCCAGCCGTTGGGCATTCATCTCGAGGAATGGGAAGGGCGCGTCATCGAGATTGAAAAGGGCGTGGTCAGGCTGCTGTCGGTTTCCGAGCGCGCCCAGCAGCTCTTCGGCAAGGACGGCGCGGCGGCCATGGCTGAGGCCTTCGAACTCGGCCGCGTAAGAGACCCACAGCTCATGCTCTTTCCGGAGGAGGAGGGATCTGTTGCCCCGACTGTGCGCGGCCGTGCCGCCCGGAGGGGTCGCTCCAGAGCAACGGAAGAAGAGCCGGCGCGCCGCCGAGAACCGACTACCCTCGACAGAGTGCACGCCGCCATGCTCTTGCAGGCAACCGGCCAGTCCGGCGCTTTACGTGCTCTACTCGAGGATGAGCAGCGCCGCGGGCCGGACTTCTTCCGGCTGGCCAACGCCCTGTCGGCGCTCTACCCGAAGAACAGCGAAGAGAAGCGCCTGGTCGACGCGATGCTGCTGGCCGTCCCCAGATAGGAACGAAAGCCGAGACGGGGGCCTTACGATGTGGGATGTCGTCCTTGGAGCTTGCACGGTCGTTGGAGGTGCGACAGCCGGATGGCAGATCTACCTCTGGCTTACCGAAAGAGCAGGGCAGTTCGGCTGGTACAGGGTTACACGCGCAGTCAAGTTGCTTCTAGAAAGTATCGGGATATCCGGCTACGAGCCCGATGCCATTGTGGGGCTCGGTAGGGGCGGCTTCGTAGTGGCTGGCATGCTATCTGGTAATCTCGGCATTATCACGCTCGCCGGTTTGGACCGCCAGTATATATGGAGTGGGGGCGAGCGTGAGGTGAGAATCATTGACCTCGGCAACATCGATGTCTCCGGGAAAGAGGTTCTTCTCGTCGTAGCAGAGCCTTACACGGGTGAGACCCTACGAAAGGCGTATGAATACCTTCAACTCAGAGGAGCCAGAAGGATCAAGACCGCGTCACTCTTCAGAACAGAGGCGTGCAATTTCGTTCCGGACTACTATGCGTACCGAGTGAAACACGTGACGAAGCTACCGTGGAGGTTGTCCCCTCTCTATGTTCGGGACAGCACAGACCCAGATCACCATGTGAAATACCTGAAAGCAGCCAAATAGAAGGAGCGTCCACCAATGGAACCCTGGTATAAGGTAACGCTTCCCCGTGCAGAAGTTCGAGAGGGGCGCTCGTTCAACCCGGACGAGTTCGCTATCGCCCTGGACCAGGTGGTGGCAGGGACGGCGCCAGAGGACTATCGGGACGCGAAGAAGTTCTTCAGCCGCACGTACTTCACGGAGGCGCTGACCGAACACACTGGGATGGTCTTGCGCCGTCTCGCGGGCGAGACCGAGAACACTGCCCCCGTCCTCACGCTTGTTACCCAATTTGGCGGCGGCAAGACGCACACGCTGACTGCGTTGTACCACATGATCCGGCACCGGTCGGCATCGGCGTCGGACCCAGGCGTGCAACGCGTGCTCCAGGCGTCCGGACTGTCCGAACTGCCAGACGCCAAGGTCGCGGTGTTCGTCGGGAACGCCTGGGACCCCCAGGAAGGGCTGGGCAACCCGTGGCTGGGCATCGCGTATCAGCTCGCTGACGACAAAGGCGTTCAGGCTCTGGGCCCACAGGCGGCGGCGACCCCGCCCGGCACGGAGGCGCTGGGGCGCCTCTTCCAGGTCGCGGGCGGCCGCGTGCTGATTCTCTTCGACGAGGTGTTGAACTTCATCAATCGGTATCGCGACCGTGCCGACAGTTTCTACGCCTTCGTCCAGAACTTGACCGTCGCGATGACCGGCACGACCAACAGCTCGGCAGTGATCAGTCTGCCGCGTAGTCAGGTCGAGATGACCGATCACGACCTTGAATGGCAGGCCAGGATCACGAAGGTCGTGCGCCGTGTCGCGCAGGATCTGATCGCGGTTGATGAGAGCGAGATCAGCGAGGTCGTGCGCCGCAGGCTGTTCGAGGACCTCGGGAAGGAAACGACTCGCAAGGCCGTTGCCCGGGCCTACGCCAACTGGTGCTTCGAGCGTCGAGCGCAACTGCCAGCTGAGTGGACAGCGGTGGACTCGGCAAGCACCGAGAAGAAGGCGAAGGAGTTCCTGGCGGCACGCTTCGAGGCGTGCTATCCGTTCCACCCGTCCACGCTTACCGTATTCCAGCGCAAATGGCAGGCGCTGCCGCAGTATCAACGGACGCGCGGTACGCTGGCCATGTTCGCGCAGTGGATTTCGTGGGCTTACCGCGAGGGGTTCCAGAGGGCGCGGCGTGAGCCGCTCATAACCCTGGGATCGGCTCCGTTGGACATCTCGGACTTTCGAGCGGCCGTCTTGGGGCAGATCGGCGAGGAACGACTGGAGGCTGCGATCCTGGCCGATGTCGCCGGCGAGACTAGCCGCGCCCGGGGTCTCGACGCCGACACGAAGGGCGCTCTGCGGGACATCCACAAGCGCGTTGGAGCCGCTATCTTGTTTGAATCCTCGGGCGGCATGACCGACAAGTACGCCCACCTGCCGGAGCTTCGCTTTGCCCTGGGCGAGCCGGAGATTGACACGACCACGGTCGACAATGCGGCGGTCGCGCTGGAGGATCGAGGCTTCTACATCCGCAAGGCGGGCACGGATGGTTTCCGGTTCGGCTACACGCCCACCCTGAAGAAGGTCGTGAACGACCGGCGCGCATCGCTGGACGGCAGACCGGGCGGCGAGGTGGACAGGGCCTTGCGCACCACTGTGAAGGCGGAGTTTGAGCGCGGGGCGAGCGTGCCGCTCGTCTTCTTCCCGGAGGATGGTTCTGCGGTGCCGGACACGCCGAGACTGACCGTCGTGGTGCTGGGGCCGGATACCGAATGGGCCGAGAAAGGCGATTTGCGGGCGAAGCTGGCGGCGTGGACACGGAGGCGCGGCGAGTCCTCGCGGCGCTACCCCGGCGCTCTGGTCTGGTGCGTGCGGCGGCCGGGGCGGGTGCTAAGCGAGAAAGTGGAGTTGTGCCTGGCGTGGCGGAAGGTCGGGCATGAGATACAGGCAGGGGAACTGGGCGGTGAGTTTGAGCCGAGCGAGCGGTCACGTGTGAGCGCCAGCGTGCGAGAGGCCGAAGAAGACCTTAGAGACGAGGTCTGGGCGGATTACCGCTTTGCGCTTGTGACAGATCCAGAGCAAGAGGCCGGCTTGCGTCTCATTGACCTTGGCGCGGGCCACGCGAGTGCTGGGGCGACGCTGACCGAGCGTATTGTGACCGCTCTGAGGGCCGAAGGTCTGCTCAACAAGTCTGTCGGCGCAGCTTACCTCGACCGCAACTGGCCGCCGGCTCTGAAGGAGTCGGGCGCGTGGCCGCTCGACGGGCTGCGGCAGAGCTTCGTCAACGGCGTCCTGACACGGCTGCCCGACCCGGACGAGATCCTGCGGACGCAGATACCAACATTCGTCGCCAGCGGTGAACTCGGCTTGGCGTCGGCCGCAAAGCCGGACGGCACGTATGAGCGGGTGTGGTTCAGGGAAGAGGTCGGGGCAGAGGAGGTCGTTTTCGACGCGCACACGTTCTTGCTGCGGAAGGACCGGGCGGCAGCGCTGAAGGCGCCGGTCACGGCGCCGAAGCCGCCAACGGGCGAAGAGCTGCAGCCGCCCGAGCCTGAACCGGTCGGTCCGCGGCCTGAGGGTGTGCCTAAGCCTACGCCGCCCGCGATCACACGACTGCGCATCCGCGGCCCGATCCCGCCGGAGTTGTGGAATCGGTTCGGTTCCCGCCTGATACCCAAGCTGCGCGGCGGCGAGGGGCTTGAACTGACCGTGGAAGCCGTCGTGAATGTGCCGACCGCGGAGGCCGAGAACACGCGCCGGGAAATCCAGCAGGCGCTACGGGACCTTGGCTTGATGGCCAACATAACCGTCATTGCTGAGTAAACTGGGTGATATGCCTACCGCGCTGAGAGGCGCACTAGTTTTGCGTGCTCTGTTGGCAGCTAAGTGAGAAAGCAGCCATTATCACTGCAGAAGTCGGGGAGCTGTTCCGCAGAGGCGAGAATCGACAAGCCCAGCGTCTTATGGGGCAAACGCTCGGCGACTAAGGCTAGGACGCGTCGCCAACAACCATGGGGTCACCGGAAACCGGAACTCTAACCTGCTTCGCGTGTGCGCATCTGTGGCACGTTGGACTTGGATGGCAGTCGCAGACAGAACACGAAAGCTTCTGTGGGGGCGTTCAGCGAACCGCTGTGCGATCTGCAAACGCGAACTCGCGGTCGACGCCACCTCCCGGGACCAAGAGGCGCTTATTGGCGAGGAGTGCCATATTGCGTCGCCCACGCGGGGCGGCCCGAGGCATGATCCCTCGTTACCCGCGTCTGAGATTGATGCCTACCACAATCTCATTCTCCTCTGTCGGGTTGACCACAGAGTGGTGGATGAGCAGCCTCGGACCTACAACGCGGACGCACTGCGAGGCATTAAGGCTGCCCACGAGAGGTGGGTCTCGAACAGCCTGTGCGGTATTCCGCAAGCTGAACGGCCAAGGTTGAGGTGCCGCAGGAAGACTGTTCCTGACTACCTAGTCAGGTTCACAACCGGCACAGAACTGCTGAACCTGATAGTGGGCTGCGACGGCTTCGTATTCGACCACGACGAGGTCAGCACCGAGCAGGAAGGGATACTGGTTGGGGAGTTCTTGCAGTCGGCCCGCGACTATGGCGACTGTGGGGAAGATCTCGAACCGAGCCAACGAGTTCAGGCTAGCATGGAACTTAGCCGGTCCCTTGAGGAGCTAGAACGCGCTGGCTTCTTCGTATTCGGCGGCAGGGAAGTGCGAGTGCTGGAGGGGGGCGTGGGAGGCCCTGCAGACTTCGTCATCGCCATCGTCCACGTCGTTCGCAAGACGAGCGATACGATAATCAAGTTTGGCTTCCGCGACGAGGTGGGACAGCCTCAGACGCTGGACAAACACGGCGATAGCTGATTGTCCCGGATCGGCGCGCGCGCGTTAAGTCAGTATGGGACACCCACCGGGGCCCGCTGCATCGGATCTTGACTCGCAAGGCGTTCGACGATGGTTCAGGACTCCGACGTATACTGTGACGAGAGCCATAGCGGACGCGCCGATGCGCTCTTCATCGGCGGGTTGGTCTGCACTGCTCGTTTCCCTCAATGCGAACGGTCGTTCCTTTTCTTTCGAGCAGAGCCTCCGAGCGCAAGCGACGCTGGGCGGCAACAGAACCGATGTTATCGAACCCCGGCCTCCAGCAGCGAGAGAAGGCACTAGGCGGCATCGGGTGATGTCTACCTGGGCCGCAGGGAAGCCGTCCTCGCCCGCCGAACAGCGCTTCAGATTCGGATCCTGGTGACCAGGTGACCTGCCCCCATGGATGATACCACGGGCCATGTTAGTCCCAGGGCGTACGTGACGAATGATTCTGTGTTGCGCGGCCGCGGCCCCGCAGGGGCCGCGTAGGGGCGACCCGGCGGGTCGCCCTCCGGCCCTTCCTCCCGCCTCCCCGCCTCCCCGTGGCACAGCCGCCCCCGGTTGCGGACCGGGGTGGGGCAGCATTCCCATCCTGCCTTGCCCTGCCTGCCCTGAGCGCCCTTCAGGACCCCGAATGGGGCCCTCAGGGTCCCGGAGGGGCAGCCGAAGGGAGCCAGGTCGAAGGGGGTCGCCCTCCGGCCCCTCCTCCTCGTCGCGCACTGACCTTCGGGGCGCGGCCCCGGGGTTCCTTTCCGCCGAACAGGGCCGGCGCGCCATGGGGTGGAACGACGGATGCAGGAGAGTGCCGATGACCACAAGGACACTCGCGTTCGCACTGGCACTGATCTGCACGATCGGCGCCGCCGGCTCTGCGGCTCCGGTGACGGTGAGCAGCCGCAGCCTAGAGGCGGCCTTCGACGACGGCTGCCTGGTGGGGCTGCGGAACCGCCTCACCGGCGAGTCCTATTTCGGCGCCGGCGAGCCCGAGACGCTGGTCGGGCTGACGGATCGCTCCGGCCTGCTCAAGGCGCCGAAGCTCACCGGCCGCAGCCCGGTGCCCGGGGGCTATCGGTGGGTCGCCCAGACCGAGGGCGCCCAGCCGGCGCGCATCACGACCACGGTCACGGCCGATGGGGACGACCTGCTCGTCACGCAGCAGGTGGAGCGGCCCGAGGGCGGCATCGGCGGCGTGGGGTGGGGCTGGCGCGGTCTCGACCTCGGCAAGGTGCGGCTCATCATCCCCGGCGTGGGCGGCGTGGTGGTGGATCCGGCGCGCACCGAGCCGCAAGCCAACTACGAGTGGCCCGGCGCGTGGCAGGCGGCTGCGGTGTTCGCGCAGGGGAAGCGCGGCGGCTTCTGGCTCTGGACCGACGACCCGCAGCGCCACTTCAAGGACCTGCGCTACCAGCGCACGGGCAAGACGGCGACCCTGCGCTTCGCTGCGGAGACCGATGGCCCGGCCGCCGGTCATCGCAGCTTCACCTCGGTCGCGTGGCGGCTGGCGGCCTACCGAGGCGACTGGCGCACTCCCGCGGCGCAGTACCGCGCGCTCATGGAGCGCTCGTACCAGCTGACTCCGCTCGCGACGCGCAAGCCGGAGTGGGTTGACCGGATCGCCTTCGTGGTGACGATAGGGAATCCCCCCGAGCGCGCGGACCTGGAGCGGCTCGCGCGCGAAGCGCCCGCGGACCGCACCCTGATCTACTTCCCCACTTGGCGCTCCTTTGGCTATGACGTGAACTACCCGGAGTATCAGCCCGGCGCGGGTGTTACCGAATGGGTGAAGATGGCCCGCGCCCTGGGCTTTCACGTGATGGTCCACTGCAACTTCGCCGGGGTCAACCCGCTGCACCCGCTGCGCAAGCAGGTGGACTCGATGCTGCTGCGCGACCGCTGGACGGGCGATTACGTGGGCTGGTACCTCGACCGCCCCCAGGATACCGACCACCAGATCATGGTGCTCGATGTGGCCTACCCCGAGGCGCGGCGGCTGCTCATCGAGCGCATCGCGCAGGCGCAGCGCGAGGTGGGCTTCGACGCGGTGCATCTCGACTTCCCGGTGCTGGTCAACAGCACGCAGGGGCGAGTGGGCGGACTGAATGCGCTCGGCGGCGCGGAGGTGTACTTGCGCGAACTCCAGGCCGCGCTGCCGCGAGTGGCCATCGGCACGGAGGGGATTCACGAGGTGCTGCTGGGCTGCTCGTTCGCGCAGGCCGGCGAGATCTTCTGGAACCAGAACGAGCGCCTGGGCACCTTCCACCCGGTGCGCGCGTACCTGTTCTCGCCGTTCGTGCACCTCTACGGCCACCTGGGCATGCCCGACGCCAACACCGCGCTGCCCGCCTACGTGGATGCAGCCGTCGTGGGGCTGCGGCTGGACTCGCTGCCTACGCTGCCCACCCACGACCAGCAAGTCCCCTGGGATGCGGATGGCGTGCGCCTCGCGCTGGACCTGGGCAAGATGTGGGCGAGCCACGGACTCCGCGCCGACTTCGACCTGAAGCCCGGCGAAGCCCTGGCCTGGCGCGGCGGCGACGGCTTCCGCGCCGCCCTTCGGAAGGACCCCGAGGGGTGGGCGCTGCGAGGCCCCGACGCGCTGCCGGTCTTTATGGTGGCGGAGGGTGTCAACACGCTCGCGGCGCCGTGGGCGGTGGCCGGCTGGCCGGCGCAGGACGCGCGCGGCGTCTTCGGCCTCGACCCGGCTCGACGCTACCTGGCGCGCCGCTCACGCAACCCCTCGCAGCCGCCGCGGCTGAACCGGTTCGCGCAGCCGCTCGTGGTGCAGACGTTCTACCACGGCGCGAAGCGGGTGGTGGCCCAGGTGGGACACTATACCCGCAGCGTGTGGCAAGCCGCCGACACCATGGGCGAGGCGCGTCCGATGATCCTGGTACGCGGGAAGCTGGCGCCCCTGGGCGACGGCGCGTCGTTCAGCTACAGCGGCGCCACCGCCCACGGTGAGCTGCGGGCCGGCATCTTCGCGCATCCGCCGTGGCAGGGCAAGTCAGCCGGCGGCGCGACGGTCGGCGAGTTCAAGATCGCGCTGCCCAAGGCCGCGCGGCTCACCCTGCGATTCGCGACGGGCCTCGGGGACATCGTGCACGATCCGAACCTGGCCGACAAGGGCGATGGCGTCACCTTCAGCGTTTTGGCAAATGGCGAGCGCCTCTTCAGCCGCCACCACAACAGGGACCGCGGCTGGTGGGATGCCGAGGTGGACGTGACTCGCTTCGCGGGGCGCAGCATCACCCTGTGGCTCATGACGGACCCGGGCCCGGCGGGCGACGTGTCTTTCGACTGGGCCTGCTGGAACAACGTGCGCATCGAGTCGGGCGCCGAAGGGAAGCTTGCTTTCGATCTCGTCTCACAGGCGCCGGCAGTCGCGACGATTCCGTCGGCAGCGCCCCGCGCGAAGAACCACTACCATTTCGAGGGGGCGGGGCGGTCGCTGTGGGCGGCGCTGCTCTACGAGGTGCAGCCGGTGTCGCTGCCGGCCAAGCTCATTGGCCTGCCCTTCAGCACGGCCACGGTGTCCAGCGGGCTGGGCCAGGACCGCAGCGTCTATGGCAGCGGCACCGTGTCGCAGGTTGAGATACGAGGCGTTTCCATGCGCGCCCTCGGCGGCCATCCACCCAGCGAGGGGCGCACTCAGCTCGAGTGGGGGCTGGCGTTGCCGGGCGAACCGTGCCGCTTGCGGCTGCACTACGGCGTGCGGGACGGCGGCCAGAGCGTAGTCTTCCTCGTGTTGGTGAACGGCGAGACGCTGTGGCAGGAGCGCGCCCCCGAGCCCGCGGGGTGGGCGGAGATCACCGTGGACCTGGGCAAGTGGGCGGGGCAGCCGGTGCTGCTGGGCCTCATCACCGACTCCGACGGCGTCAACACCTGCGACTGGGCGCAGTGGGGCGAGCCGATGCTGGAACCCAAGGGCGGCGTCTGACCCGACAGCCAAGCGCTTGGCCGCGCTTCGGAGCCTGCTACTTCACAACTCCCAGCCCCGCCGCGTGACCTTCCCCCCTGGAACGAGTCCAGGTTGAATGCTAGTATTCGCGCCCCTGGTGGCCCGGCGCGTGAACTATCGTAAGCTCGCGTGGACGGACGGGATGCACGAGCAGGGACGCCGGACCTGTACCTTAATTCACCCCCGGATTTGTGCCGCTAACGCGGAGGACGGACAGGGGAGGGCGAGCTGGTCCGCTTGGGGCGACCGAAGGGCGTCACTATCCTGTGTGGGTGGGCACAGGGAGTTGGTGCGGGGAGTTCACAACCTGGGGCGGGGCCGTAACCAGGGTTCTGTCGCCTGGTGCCTGTGGCTTTACCCGTGATAGCCAGACGAGGACGCGCCAGTGACATGGCTGCTTTGGCCGCAGGGAGGCCATCCCCGCGCGGCGAAAGGCGCTGCAACTTCGGACCCTGGTGGCCCGGCGTGAGAGCTATCGCAAGCGCGGGACCGCCCAAGAGGCGGGAGCGGGGAAAATGACTGCACCTAGATTCACCCGTGATTTGTCCCGGCAACGCTGAGGGCCGGCAGAGGAGGCGGCTATGCAAGTTATGGATGCGATCAGGGGACGCTACAGCGTGCGCAAGTACGAGAGCAGAGGGATTGAAGCAGACAAACTACTGAGAGTATTGGAGGCAGCGAGACTGGCTCCCTCCGCCGGGAATCGCCAGGAGTGGCGCTTTGTTGTTGTCCGTGATGAAGCTAGGCGGCTGGCGCTGGCGAAGGCAGCCAATGGGCAGGCTTTCGTCGGTGAGGCGCCGGTAGTCATAGTCGCGTGCGCTGCGGACACGGAGGGCAGTACTCTTTCTGGGGTGCCTCTCTTCGCGATTGACGTGGCGATTGCCCTCGAACACATAGCACTGCAGGCAACCAGCGAGGGTTTAGGCACGTGCTGGATCGGCGCGTTCGATGAGGCGAAGGTGAAGGAGGCGGTGGGGATTCCGGAAGACGTGCGCGTTGTGGAGTTGATGCCTTTGGGCTATCCAGCGGATACGCCAAGGGCGAAGCAGCGCAAGGCGCTCAACGAAATCGTGATGGACGAGCTGTGGGGCACGGCCTGGTAGGGCGTGGCAGCCACCACCGCGAGGCCCTTGGGGAACGGTAGTGTCTACCTCGGGCGGAGTGAAGTCCTCCTGGCACGGCGAAAAGCGGCTCAGCCTGGAGAATCCGACTGGCGACACGGGAATAGCTTACGAGTGTGGGCCACAAGGGCGAATCGAGGCGCAAGGACTCTGGCGAGGTGCATCACCTTGCCCCGGCATGTGCTGTCGTCGCTCAGGCCTGCTACATGCGCAGGCCTGCTGCTGCTCACCGGAGGGCTGGCCATGATGGATCTGCCATGCTATGCAGACTGCAATGTCCCCGCTCCTTATACGCCGCTGGGCGCATCGGCGACGCAGGTTCGCTGCCTGGGCAGAGCGACCCGCCTTGGGCCGCTGCTTCTGCCAACGCAGATTACCTCGGCTGGGAAGAATCTTCTCGCGTCACCAGTTCGCCTGATCACCACCCCGGCGTCCGCGCTGGACGGGCTCAGGGGCAATGGGAAAGTGGTCGAGAACAGCGCTGATCAAGCCGTCTGGCAGTGGGAGGGGCGGTCGGGCGCCCTCGACCTTGCAGCGCGCATGACCGGCGAGTGCGATGGGTTGTGCTGGTATGGGATCACCCTTACGCCCAGGCGGCCCTTGAGGCTGTCTGGCCTGCGCCTGCTCCTGCCCTTGCGGGCGGAATCCGCGCGGTACCTCCACGCAACCCGGTTCACCTGGGGAGAGCAGGTGTCGCGGGGACTGAAGGAGCTGGGCGGGCGCTGGAAGAGCTCCTTCATGCCCTACGTCTGGTTGGGGAACGAGGAGCATGGGTTGGCCTGGTGCTGCGAATCAGAGCAGGGGTGGCGGGTGAGTGACGAGTCCCAGGTGCTGGCCGTTGAGTCGGGTGGGGGCGGGGCGTCGCTGGTTGTCACCTTCCTGGATCACGACGAGCAGGTTGACTCGCCGATCAGAATCTCGTTTGGCCTGCAAGCCACCCCGGTCAAGCCCCTTTCGTTTGCGTGGCGAGCGAAAGCCCGCATCTGGCACGGAGTGCGGTACGCGATGGCGCAGGCAGACGCCGCGGGCAGGACCGATCTGGACGCCTTGCGCGACGCCGGCGTGAGAACCGTCGTGTACCACAGCCAGTGGACCGATTACTATGGCAAGGTGTCCACCCCCTACGGCGAAGCGCTGCGACAGCTCATCGTGCGGTGCCACCAGCGAGGCATGAGGGTGCTCGTGTACGTCGGGTACGGCCTGGCGCGCACGGCGCCCGAACTCCAGGGACACCACGACGAGTGGTCGGTGATGCCGTTGATCCCGTGGACCACCACGGACGACCCCGAGCACAACAACTTCGACGCGACCTGCGCGCGCAGCGACTGGTCGGGCTGGCTGGTAGATGGGATCAAGAAGCTCTTCACTGACTACGAACTCGATGGCATCTACTTCGATGGCACCACCGAGGCCTGGCGTTGCCAGAACACGTCCCACGGCTGCGGCTGGCGCGACCGGGAAGGTAGGCTACACCCCGCCTATCCTCTCCTCGCAGTGAGAGACATGATGCGCCAGATCGCACAGGTGGTGCGCGCGCGCCGCCCCGATGCCATCCTCGATGCCCACATGTCCGCCAGCCTCACCATGCCCACACTGTCGTTCTGCGACAGCTACTGGGACGGCGAACAGTATGAGATGTCCACCGCTGCCGACAAAGTGGAGATCCCCCTGGATGCCTTTCGGGCCGAGTTCATGGGCTGGGCGCACGGGCTCGACGCAGAGTTCCTATGCTACGAAAACCGTCCGTTCCGCTTCGAGGAGGCGGTTGCGATGGCTTGGCTGCATGGCGTGGAAGTGCGCCCGAGCAGCGAGAGCCAAGTGTGCACAGTGGCGGCCATATGGCGAGCGCAGGACCGGTTCGGTGTGGTTTCGGCCAAGTGGCTTCCATACTGGCGGGGATCGGGTGTGACCACGCCTGACGAGTCGGTGAAAGCCAGCAGCTTTGCCGGACCAAACGGGGCACTGATTTTCGTCAGCCACCTGGCCCGCGAGCCACTCTCCACTCGCGTGCGGCTGGACAGGAGTAGATTGGGGCTGCCCCCCGGGAGGCTGACTGCAACCGATGCCATCAGCGGGCAGGCCCTGGAGACGGTTGGCAACACAGTAGGGGTCTCCTTTGAGGGCATGACGTATCGCCTGATCGAAGCGCACTCTGGGCCATGAGTCGCCAGAGCCGTCCTAGGCCTGCTCAGGGCGGCCGCCACCAGTTGCGGCGGGGTAGGCACAGGGTGTGGACCTTTCTGGCCCGGCGACAGCGTCATCGCCACATGAGCAGGAGCGGCCAAAATGCACCGGCAGGGACGCGCGAAGCGCACCCTAGTCCATCCCCGGGTCTGATGTCCCAAAGCGCTGTAGACCGACGACTAACGGAAGGTGCTGGGTGCCCACCCATCACGTAACGCCTGAGGAGTTCCGCAAGATCGCCAACGAGGCCATGAGCCACGGATTTAGGGCTGCATTCCTTCTTCTCTGGCCATACTTCCTGGGGGCCTTGATCCTGGCGTTCGTCATGCTGTACGTCAAAGGACGCATACGGCGTGCAGAACGCGACGCCGAATATCGGCGCATGGCGAAAACCTTCCGCGAGGTCAACGACGAGCAGCCGTCAAACGGAAGGTAGGCGGCGTGGACGCGGCGCCAACCAAGGGTTGGCTCACAGTAAGGAGTCATCGGCTCGGGCGAGATAGACGACGCTACAGGCCCACAACAACGGTCCTGTGACTCATGCGGAACCGGTGTTATTGAACTGCGGCCCGTAGCGGCACCACAGGAGCTCGGCAGTGCTATGCGGAGCGACGAGGAATCATGCTGAGGGGTGCTCCCGATGCGGACCCTGGTGGCGAGGCGCGAGAACTATCGCAAGCTCGCGCGGGACCAATCAAGATGCGGGAGCAGGGACACCAAGACTGTACCTTAATTCCCCGGATTTGTCCCACAATCGCTGGAGCTGGCATCCAAGACCTACCCTGTGCGCAAATCGCGCGCGAGTCCCTGGAAAAGAGAGGAGCGACTAGCGATAGCTCTCGGCCTTGGCGCGCAGGGCCTCTACGGCCTGATCGGGCACCAGCGGCCGCAGGGAACCGCCGCGCCTTCCTTCTTCGGTGTCGGGCGGATAGGGCCCGTGAGAATCGGAGCCGCCGGCCGGCAGCAGGCCAAGGCGGTCGCCCCAGCGCAAGATGAACTCGATCTCCTCGGGCGTGTGGCCGCCGCGCCAGCATTCCCAGCCGTCAACGCCCATCTCCAGGATCTCGCTGAAATCGGCAGGCTCGGTCCACTTGCTTGAAACGAACTTGGGCTCACCGTTGGCGTTCTTCTCCACGGTGTGCGCCAGTACGGCGACGCCCCCGCCCAGGTGCACCAGGTCGCAGACCTCCCCCGGCGAGAGCGGCATGGGCACGAAGCGCGCCTGCGGAGGGCCGTATCCCCAGCCGCCCTTGGTGGCAATCGGGCCGTGGTAGCCCTTGCGCTGCAGGGCGTCAACCAGCGCGCCCCCCACCGGCACGTCGCCGGCGAAGTAGAGGTCATCCCAGGGCACCTCGATACCCGTCGCGCGCCGATACTCCTCCAGCACCTCCAGGCACCACGCGCGCCAGCGATCCTGCAGGGCGATAAATCCCTTGATGAAGTCGGGCCGCTCCAAGTCGAGAAAGAGGGCGACGATGTGGGTGTCGGTATCGTGGTAGTTGCAGTCGAGTTCGGCGCCGGCGATCACCTCGACCCCCCAGCGTTCGGCCACGGATTGCGCGCCCGGCACCGCGGAGATGGCGTTGTGGTCGGCGATGGCCAGCGCCGTCAGACCGGCGGCGGCCGCCAGTTCCACCTGGCGTGCGCCCGACATCGCGGCGTCCGATGACGTGGTGTGCACATGCAAATCGGCGGCCAAAGCATCCTCCTTCGAGCACCTCGTACGGGTCGAAGCAGGTTGTTCTGCGGCGGCGCCCCCTAGACCTGCGCGCAGGCGTTCGGGGCGGCGAGGGTCCGGTCGGCCGCAGGGAAGCGATCCTGGCGCGCAGAAGAGCGCTGCAGATTCGGACCCTTGTGGCCAGGCGCGAGAACTATCGCAAGCAGCGCGGGACCAATCAAGATGCGGGAGCAGGGACACCAAGACTGTACCTCAATTCATCCCCGGATTTGTCATAGGGACGCTGAGCACCGACACCAGGGGGCCCGGATACCTTTACTCCTTTCATGCTATCTGAGGACCGACGCGGTATGAATCGAGGGGAGGTCGCTCGTGGGTGGAGTGCTTGTAGTGCTGACGCTGCTCGTGCTCGGTTGCGCGGCATCTGGGGTCCCGGGGGCCGATGGCCGCTCGCGGGCCATCGGCGTGGAGGTCGCCGACTACCGCCAACGCACCATCTACCACTCGCCGGAGACTCCCGGGTACACCTCGTGGGTCGGGGTCTGGTTGACCTCGGATGGCCGGCTGGAGTGTTCGTTCGTGCAGAGGACCGGTCCACAGGACGCGCCGCGGGAGAGTGTGCCCGTTCTCGAATCAAAGGACGCAGGCCTAACGTGGACGCGAGTTGACGGAGACATCCCGCGCGGTGGTGGCAGAGGGATGGCGGTGCTCAAGGACGGGACTCTCGTCGCTCCCCGATGGGCCAGCGACCCAAACGATGCTGGCTACGTGCAACGTTCCAATGATGGGGGCAGGACCTGGAGCCCACCCATCCACTTCCTGTCGCCTGCGGAGTATCGCGCCTGGCCGACGATCATTCGGCCGCTGCGTGACGGTCGCCTGGTCCTGATGGCTGGGGCCTGGAAGCGCG
>Ga0315279_10003382_pt1 | contig 22315 bp, 19 predicted proteins | sample YL17G06_20_MG_FD_203694 | JGI IMG/M metagenome (GOLD analysis project Ga0315279, IMG submission 203694) | Sediment microbial communities from Yellowstone Lake, YNP, Wyoming, USA - YL17G06_20 | ecosystem: Environmental > Aquatic > Freshwater > Lake > Sediment | place: USA: Wyoming | collected... | reverse complement strand
TCCCTTGTAAAGATGGTTATTTTTGCTGCAAGCCATCATATCAAATCCAGCGGCACAAACAAGATAAAACCTCTCTCAATTAGAATATTCTTGACATCTATGCCCTACCTTTTTAGAGTGGACTCAAAATTCAAAAGGCAAAATGCAAAATTTATGGGGCAGCGACCAGTCAGGCCCAAATTGAGCTGCTGACCGTCCCATAAAATCTGCCGAGTTAGTGACCGGTGGATTAAACCAGCAAGAGTTTTTTGGCTCTCGCCCCTTTTTCCCGTATATTTTATAAAAAGGAAGGCCGTGCACACTATGCCTTGAATCCGCGCGAAGCGGGGTCCCTCTTACACTTACTGAACGGGAGGAGTTTATCAATGGTATCTGGATCAACTGTCCTGGACGCGCCAAAAACCAAGGCTGGAATTCTCTTCGGTGAATTTCTCGTCTCCAAGAATCTGCTCAGCCACAACGAATTGGTCGAAGCCCTAAACAAGCAGCGTGAGCAGGGCGGTCGGCTTGGCGAGGTACTGCTGCAATCCAAAATGCTAAGTGATGAAGACGTGACTTATGCCCTGGCTGAATATCTCTCCATAGAATATGTTCGCCTGAATGACATCAACAAGGTGGATGTAAAGTTGGCTCGAATGCTGCCTGAGAGCATCGCCAAAAGATTCTGCCTTGTAGTGGTCGGCGAAAGAGACGATAAACTTGTCGTGGCGATGGCTGACCCGCTCAATGTCATCGCTATTGATACTATCACTCTGAAGATGGAACGCCAGATTAAACCAGTGATTAGCCAACCTCGAGATATTTGCCAAGTGATAGAGTTGATTTATCACGGCTCTGATGTCGAGGAACAGTCGCTTCGTGACCTGGTGCAGCTCGAAATCGGGCAGGATGAGATACAAACAGAGCTGGTGGTAAAAGATCCTGAAGAGGAAGAAGCGAATAGTGAAGCGGCTGCAATCCAGCCGCCGGTGATCCGTTTTGTGGACTTACTGCTCAGGCAGGCGGTCAAGAGTAGAGCAAGTGACGTTCACATCGAGCCTCAGGAACATTCAATCGTCATCCGCATGCGGGTTGATGGTCGGCTTCAAGAGATGGTTCCGCCGGCTAAGAAAATGCAGTCCGCCGTGGTTACCAGAATAAAGATTCTCGCGGAAATGGATATCGCTGAGCGGAGATTGCCGCAGGACGGACGCCTGAGAATCAAGGCCAGCGGCAGGGCAGTGGATGTCCGCGTATCCGTTATTCCTACCATCTACGGCGAAAAAGTGGTCATGCGAATTCTGGATGCAGCATCGGCAAGCCATAACCTGGATCAGCTTGGGTTTGAGCCCGGACTGCTGGAAGAATTCAAGAGGATGCTGTCGCTGCCGCACGGTATCATTGTTATCACAGGCCCCACCGGCAGCGGTAAGAGCACCACATTATACTCGGCGTTAAATTACCTGAACGACCCGACAGAAAATATTACCACCGTTGAGGACCCGGTAGAATATCGGCTGGCTGGTATCAACCAGATTCAAGTCAAGCCGGAAATCAACCTTGACTTTGCCCGGTGCCTGCGGGCAATTCTAAGGCAGGACCCGGATATAATCCTGATAGGCGAAATCCGCGACAAAGAAACGGTTGAAATCGCCATAAAGGCGTCCTTGACCGGCCATTTGGTGTTAAGCACGTTTCACACCAACGATGCGCCCAGCGCTATAAGTAGATTCCTGTATATGGGAATCGAGCCATATCTGCTGGCTTCAACGCTGAATCTGGTGGTTGCCCAGCGATTGGTAAGAAAGATATGCGATCGCTGCAAAGAGCCTATACAGTTAAGCGAGCAGGCTCTTAAGCGGCTCTCCATCGATCCTGAGAAAGCGAAAACTGCCGTGTTTTATCACGGTCGCGGCTGTAACAACTGCGGCGGCATGGGTTATCGCGGCAGATTACCCATATTTGAGTTTTTGCCGATAGACCACGAGATATCCGAAAAGATAATTGCCGGCGAGAGCGAGAGCCAGATAAGGGCATTGGCACGCCAGAAAGGCTACGGCGGATTGCTGGAAAGCGGCGTGAGCAAGATATGGCAGGGTCTAACCACCGCCGAAGAGGTTCTTAGCGTGGCATCTTCAAGAGGATAGAGGACAGAATACAGAAGACAGAATACAGGAGACAGGCATCGCGACATAAGGTCACAGTTGCGAATTCTGTTTACTGTATTCTGACTCCTGTATTCTTTTTCCTAAACTTGCACTCTGTGCACGCCGATTGTGTGATAAGTGAAAAGCTACAAATACATCGCTCGCGATCCTTCGGGGACGCGAAAGGAAGGGCTAGCGCAGGCTGCTTGCGCAAATGGCGTACTCGGCTGGCTCCGACAGCAGGGTCTGACCCCCATCTCGGTTAACGAAATTAGTGCCCCCACAAAAGAAAAGCACATCGCATCCAGACGGAAACGCATCAAAGCTGCTGACTTAGCAGCCCTTTGTGCACAACTGACCGCAATGTTAGAGGGGGGTATTCCCATTACCTCGGCCTTAGGTATTGTCGCCGAGGATATTGAGAATTCGCAGCTTCAGCAAGTGCTGCAGCAGGTCGTGGAAAGAATGCAGAAAGGTGAGCCTTTCTCCGAGAGTATTGCGAAATATCCCAAGGTATTTAATCAGCTTGCTTGCGCTATAGTTTTGGCAGGCGAGATAGGCGGTAATCTGCCCGGCGCCCTGCAGAGACTGGCGGATTATTTTGAGAACCGCGACAAGCTCCTCAGTAAGGTTCGCAGTGCCATCAGCTATCCTATCTTCATGTTCACATTTATTGTTATATTAGTGATATTCATAATGACTTTTATTGTTCCGCGGTTCCGCTCCATATTCGGTGAGCTCGGCAGTGATTTGCCTGCTTTTACAAAGGCATTCATGGGGTTTTACGATGGGCTGCGGTACAACGCCCTCTACATTATCGGGTCTTGTGTGCTTCTGGTAATATCAGCCGTACTTATCTCAAAAACTAAGAGAGGCCATCATGCATTCTCCAGAATGGCTTTAGCCTTGCCTTTGCTTGGTAAGGTGTTCAGCCAATCTTTTGTGGCGATGTTTTGCAGAACGATGGCTACTTTGCTGGCGGCCGGCGTCTCGGTTCTGGAGGTGTTTGATATCCTTGCTGTTATGACGCGCAACGACATCATAAAATCGGCGATCATACGAACCAAAGAGCACATTGTCGGAGGTTCGGACGTTTCTTTGAGTATGTCTGCGGCTGGATTCTTCCCAAACATGGTGATCAAAATGGTGCAAGTCGGAGAAGAGAGCGGCTCGCTTTCGACGGTCCTGGAAAAGACCGCCCATTATTATGAGCGAAAAGTCGATGCCACCATAACACTCGTGATGAGCTTGCTTGAGCCCATAATGATTGTAACCGTTGGCGCGGTTGTGATGGTAATAGTGCTCGCACTGTATTTGCCGATATTCTCGATGTCGAACATAAAAGGAGGATGAAAAAAAAGATGAAAAAATAGTCAATTGGTACAGTCAGCGCCAGATTTGGCCGATTTCCATTTACACGTGTTGTGCGTATCAGCAGGAGCAGTGTATTTAGAAACCCCATTTTTTAGGAGCGGTTGAACATGAAGAGCAGAAAAGGTTTTACGTTGATTGAACTGATGGTCGTAATTCTGATCGTCGGTATCCTTGCAGCGGTGGCCGTTCCACTCATGCGCGGTCGCATCGACCAAGCTAAGTGGACGGAAGGAACCGCCGCGGCTGGGTCCATCAGAACTGCGGTCCGCGCCTACATCGCCGAAAAAGGACCCAGTTACAACTACAGCGGACTTGTCGACACCCTTGACACGCAGGCAGTCTATGAGGCCTTGGGGTTCAGCTCCAGCGACCTGGACGGTAAGTATTTCAACCAAGAGGACTATTCGATTACTAGTGTTACCGCCGACCCGCCAAGCTGTGCTATCTCAGTTACATCGACAAAAAGTGGCGGACCATCCGGTACGGGTAAACTGGATGCTAACGGCGATTGGACAGTAACACAATAACTGCTGAATGGACCGGGGTTTGTCTAAATCCTTCAAGGATAGGGTTCGGTCTGAGGCGATTGTGGGTATGGCTATCGTAGTATAGCCATACCCGCTTTGGTTAGAAAGACCTCGACATTTGGCGTATGAGATGTAACTTTCAAAATCGAGTGCAGCGGTGATAAAACTGGCAAATTGTCATTTCTAAGTAAAACAGCCTGGTTTTTAAGCCGATAAAGAATCCAAGTAAGCGGACAGCGGACAGCCCGACAAGTCGCGGCTCTACGCTGAGCTGGTGCGCAATACGATATGCTCAATCGACTCACGAAAATAAATTGGAAGCGGTCGCTTAATCTTAGGCAGGATGAGGCAGTTGGTTTGGATATTGGTTCATCCTCGGTAAAGGTTGTCCAATTGCGCAGGAACGGCCGCGGCTACACGGTGACCGCAGCCGGCATTGTGCCGATCCAGCCAGACCAAGATGCCTCCGATCAAGTCGGGGGTCATCATCTCGACGCGAACACAGCCAGGGCTATAAGCCAGTGCCTGCAGTCGGCGGAGGTTCAGACCAGACTGGCGGTTTGCAGCGTGTGCGGTCCGGAAGTGGCGGTACGGGATTTTAAGTTTCCTTCGCTGCCCCCAGAAGAGTTGGAGGGAGCCGTTACGCTCGAAGCCGGGCAGAGTTGTCCGTTTGATGTGGCAGATGGAGTCATCGACTATCAAGTGACGTCCCAGGACCAGAGTAGTATCCGTGGCGTTTTAGTTGCGGCTACAAACGCGGTGATAGGAGAGAAGCTGCAATTTGCCAAGAAGGCCTCTGTTGACTGCATCCTGATGGATATCGACGGATTGGCTCTTTTGAATTGCCTGGGTGAATATGAACCCCGGCAGCCGGGATACGCAGCCGCTATTTTGAATGTCGGACACTCTTATACAACTCTGGCCATTGTGGGCGACAATGAATTGCCCTTTATTCGTGACATGGCGTATGCCGGCGACCACATTATAGAACAGATTGCAGCCCAGACGGGCCAGACCATAGATACGGTGACAGGCATTTTGTCCGGCCAGCAGGAGTGCCAATTTGATCTTCGCGACCACCTGGAAAAAGCCTGTGAGAGACTGATTATCGACGTTAATGAAACGCTGCGCTTCTACACGGCTCAAGAAAAGTTGAGCATTGCCAAAGTACACGTTTGCGGCGGTTTTGCACTGGTCGGAGAGTTTATCGAAATACTGAACAGACGGCTGGCGGTGAAAGCTGTATTGTGGAACCCGTTTGACGAAAATTCGAAATTCGAGATTCGAGACTCGAAGTTCATCAGCGCAGATATCCTGCAGAAGAATGGACCGGCAATGGCAGTGGCGGCAGGTCTGGCGACGAGGTCGATTTAATATGTTCACCATAGACTTGTTGAGAGGACAGGGCATTCCGAGAAAGACTAAGCCTGCGGGCATGGCTGTGGCTGCCGTAACCGTCGCGGTGCCTTTTATTGCCGCCACGGCAGTGCTTACTTGTTATCTTTGTAACGCAACTATCATCTCTATAAGAAAGCAGGCCATCGTCGGTTACCAGGCAAAGCTTAATAAGCTATCGGACGCCGTAAGACTGCATAAATCACTCGCGCAGGAAAAAAACCTGTATATAAACTGTTTGTCCGAGGTTAAATCCTCCATTGTTAACCATACTCAGTGGTCTGGTATTTTAGCCGCAGTCGTCGAAAACCTGCCCGATGCGGTGATTCTGACCAAGCTTGAGGTGACACAGCAACAGGCAAAGAGAAAGGTCCCTAAGAAGGACGATCCCAAGAAAACCGTCGACGTTAGTGTTCCTATTAAAACCTTAAAGATAAATGTGGCGGCTAATCCGGGATCGAACTGTGAGGAGGTAGTCAGAGAATTCCGTAATCGCCTTCTTGATTCGCCATCTCTGCAGCAAATCTTCAACAGCATTAACGTATCTCAGACCTCCAGTACGCTTGGGGACCAGCAGGTAATCTCTTATGAGATAGATTGTATCTTTAAGCCGCCATTGTAGCTGGACAATTATGAAATCAGTTCACAAAACATATTTCGTAGTAGCGGCGCTTGCTTGGGCAGGCTGTCTGACCGCGTTGTGCGTCGCTTATATGTTGGTGTTGGTCCCCCAAGGAAGAGGCAGAAAGCAGATCGAGAAGCAATTCGTTGAGACCAAGGATGCGTACGACCAGACACTGGCAGCAGCCAGGGACGAAACTAGAGCCCGCTTAACTAAGGAAATCGAGGATTTACAGGGTAGATTGAAACACTTTGTCATTGATTACGAGGATTCGGCAAATTTGACACTCGATATAAGTCAAATTGCCAACCAGATCGGTGTCAGTTCGTTCAGTATCAAAAGCAGAGATAATGCCGGCGCTGCTGCGGCTACGCCTGCATCGGGGGCCAATGTAGTCGAGAAGCAGATGCAGGTCAGTTTCACCGCCGGCTTCAATCAGTTTGCCAGTTTCTTGAATGCTCTGGAGAGGAACCGCCCGGTACTATTTGTAGATGAATTCAGGATCGCCCCCGCCGAGCAGGGCAGCTCCGGGCATCAAGTGGATATGGACCTGGCAGTTTTTGTCCGAAAACGCCAGGGCACTTAGAAATCTATAACCGGTGATGAAAAATGAGAACTACAGTAATAGCAAATCAAAAAGGCGGCTGTGGCAAAACAACAACTGCCGTGAACCTCGCCGCGGCCTTTGCTGAAAGAGGCAGAAGGGTGCTGATGGTTGACCTGGACCCACAAGGTCACGCCACGCTCGGATTTGGTTATGAGCCTAATGCCTTGTCTAAGACCATCTATCACTGTCTTATCAATGCCGATGTCCCACTATCGACAGTCATACTGCCCAGCAAAGTCCAAAACCTAAATATAGCGCCGAGCAATATTCTGCTTTCCGGCGCCGAGCTTGAACTGGCCCCAGTCGTGGGCAGGGAATTTGTCTTACGCGAGCGGCTAAGGATGGTAGAGCAGCAGTACGACATCTGTGTTATTGACTGTCCGCCGTCGCTGGGCTTATTAACCCTCAATGCACTTATCGCCAGCACAGATGTAATTGTCCCTGTTCAGGTCAGTTACTACGCAATGGAAGGCCTGAAACAGTTGCTGGAAACTGCCGACATTATCAGAGTGAACTTCGCTCCGTGTCAAGTGAGGTTCCTGGGTCTCCTGCTGACCTTTGTAGAAGACAGGCTTCTTTTCTGCAAACAGATCCAGCAGCAGATGCGGCAGTTCTTCGGCGATCTGGTGTTCCGTACGGTCATTCACCGAACCGTAAGGCTGGCTGAAGCCCCAAGTGCCGGTGAGTCAATTCTATCTTATGCGCCTCAGAGTACCGGCGCGACTGAATATCTCAGCCTGGCCGACGAGGTAATTAGCTGCCCTGCTTGGACTGGGCAGCCACGCCAGAGCGAGGTTTTACCCTTCAACGAACTCAGAGCCTGCCCTGAGCCTGCCGAAGGGGCAGACCCTGAGCAAGTAAGTGCCTGTGAAGTTTTTGCCGAGCAAAAAGCGAGCGACCAGGCCCCCGCCTGTGCCGGAGTGGGTCTGCCCGTGCCAGAGCACGTGGTAGGCGAGCCGACAAGTGGTAATGGGGTATTGGTTGAGGAGGTTAGCGATGCCAAAACGTAGAATAGGCTTGCAGAAGGACGTCTCATCGATATTCAAAACCGTACCACTCTCAGCGGATGACCAGGTTGCGACCCTGCGCCGTATGCCCATATTGGACCCCCCACGTTACGCTGCCGCTGCGCCGCAGCAGACTGAAATCCCTAAGGAATCGGCGACACCCGCCTGCGCAGGGGCAAAGCTTGCCCCCGACCCTGCTTTAGCAGGGCTAAGCTCGCCCCCCCAACAAGAGGGGGCGGCAGTCGAGCCTCAGCCCGAGACCTCGGCAAAGCCGGAGCCGGCTGTAGCCGAGCCTCTTGCGAGCGCGCGTTTCTCAGAGAAGCCTTCTTCTGCGGAGCCGCAAGCTGGGGGCGACACAGAACCTGTCAGCGGCGGGTCGGTTCCGAAGGCCTTTGCCGGTGAAAAGCGAAAAGCTGCTGCGACCATAAAGGCTCCCAGGCACGCCAAGGGCGGGATGCTGAAGAGTCTGCGGCAGATGAAAGCAAAACTCTTTGCGTCAAAGCCGCGCCTCATTTCGACTAAGCAGAAGGCGATGGTGGTGCTGGTGCCTGCTCTGGCAATCGTGTTGGTCTTTGTGCTCACTCAAGTTGTGAGGTCTCCTTCACGTAGTGCGGCCAGGAACAAGCAAAAGGCCTCGGCAACTACTGCTGATTTGGGCGGCGAGGTCAACTGGAAGGTACCGGCGCCTTATCCAGCCAGGCTTCGCGACCCCACGCAGGCCAGGACGCCCCCACGTGCCCAGGCTAAGCCGCAAGTGCCGCAACCACTCGAACCGGAACCCGAAAAGCTAATCGTAAGGAGCATTCTGCATACCCAGGATAGGTCATCTGCGGTGGTCGGCACCCAAATAGTGCACGAGGGTGACGTAACACTGGGAACCACCATAGTAAGAATATACAGAGATAAAGTCGAGTTTGAAAAGGGCGGCAAAACCTGGACGCAAAAAATTGAAAATTGACAATTTGCAGTTGAAAATTGAAAAGGGACTATTATGAGACGTCTTACAGTAAAGTTTAGTGGGCTGAAGTCTTTGATGTTCGTTGCGGTTGTATTGGCAGTTCCTGCGTCCTGTCCAGGATGGGCCGCTGAGATCAGCGATCCGAACGCGGCACAAAAGGAGGTTTTAAGCGAGCTTGAGCAGCGGATGCAAAAAACCATAAGCATTGAAGCCTCTAACTTGCCCATCGACCAGGTGATAAGGCAGTTGGCCGAGCAGGCGGATGTGAACCTCATCATAAGCCCTAAAGTGACCGGACAGGTCAACGTAGGCCCGCTTACCAATGTGCCGCTGGCAGAAGCCCTGAAGAACATCCTGTCCACACATGGCTATGACTATGTGATTGACAAGAACATGGTGCGAATAGTGGCCGGCAGTGACATTGCCCAGGTAACAGAGAAGCTCGTTAGCAGAATTTATCGAATCACCTATGCCGATGTCGCAGAGGTCGAGAAATCGCTGCAGAAGTTTATGTCAAAACAGGGGTCGTTGTCTTCCAGCCCGGGGACCAGCAATATAATCGTCACCGACGCGGAAAGTAAAATCAAAGCCATCGACACATTCATCGAAGAGATCGACCGCATAACGCCCCAGATATTAGTGGAGGCAAGAATCTACGACATAACCAGCAAAGACCGGCTGGACCTCGGCGTCAAATGGGATGCGGGTACCAATACAACTTATGTCAACGGCGAACCCCCGACCACGCATCTGGACAGGGCTGGCAACCGCGACCCGTTTATAAAGAGCGGCTTCACAGGCACTACGAGCAAAACACCAGCTACAACCGCAGACATCCGCTTCGGCTGGCTAAACCAAAACATTGATGTGGACATGCTGTTGAAAGCTGAACAGGAAAACATAGATGCCAAACTTCTTGCCAACCCCCGAGTGCTGGTCCTTGATAATGAAAAAGCGCTCATCAAAATAATCACCGAGATACCGTATCAGGAACTGACTGAATCTGCCTTGGGCGGAAGCATCGGAACCACCGCGTTCAGAGAAGTAGGTGTGGAGCTTGAAGTCACGCCGCACCTTACCCGCGAGGATATGATTCGGTTGCAGTTGAAGCCCAAATTCAGTGTCAAGACAGATGATGTTGTAATTGTAGGCGCGGGCGGGGTTTCTTCTGCCCAGCCTGTAATTGACAGACGTGAGGCTAATACAACTTTGTTGGTTAGGAACGGCCGGACGGTGGTTCTGGGCGGCTTGCGCAAAAAGGAAGTCACCAAGCAGGTCAACAAAATACCGTTGCTCGGCGATTTGCCGCTTGTCGGGCTCTTGTTCAGGTTTACAGGCGAAGATACGGTTACCAGTGAGCTGGTTGTCTTCATAACGCCGCGGATTATTATTGAACAGCCGGTTATGACCGAAACTGAGCAAATGCAGTTTGAAACGACCGAGTTCAGCGGACCGCAGCCGGTTACTACCGGGGCGGAGACGGCCCAAAAAATTGAAAATTGACAATTTGCAATTGAAAATTGAAAAGGACAGGGAATCTGGCCATCAGGTAATCAGGTAATCAGGAGTGCGCGGTATCCTGGGCTGGCCTGATGTCCTGATGCCCTGGTATCCTGTTAGCTGTTCCCCTGATGTTCTGATACGCTGCTACCTGGTCCGCTGCGCTGCAGCCTCGCCAAAGCAGCGAACTTGTCCTCCACTACGCTGAAAAAACCGTCAAGGCCAACCACGTTGAGCAAACCTCTGGTCGGCAGGGCAACATTACAGAGAATAAGCTGGCGGCCCTGCTCGTGCAGCAGATTACGCAATATTACCAGATTCGAGATGCTTGAGGAGGTTAGAACTTCCACTCTGGTAAAGTCGATCACTACGTCGTTGTTGCCGTCGTTGCTGACGGTCTCGTTAATGGTCTCAAGCTCCTGGCGCAGTTGAGGCTCTTTAGGTAAAACAGCAAAGAGGACCTTGTCTGCCAAGTATTCAACACTCATATATTTTATATCGTCACAGATTTGACCCTGCTTGAAGAATTGGCAATTGACAATTGACAATTGTACATTGAAAATGACGCCTGCGTTAGTTCCTTAGCAATGAAATTGTGCGCAAGATGGTCAAAAAATTGAAGTTGGACATACATTATTTGGGCAAATCCTGCCGAAGATTTGCTCAAATAATAGAGGTTGGTCTCCTGGGTCTGTTTCTGATGGTTTGAAAAGCAGAAAGGCTACTGCATTTCTGCTTTTCAAAATATGCCCAACTTCGATTTTTTGAGAACTCATCTTTGGTTCCGGCTCGTCCGGGCTTGGTAGCAGGGCGAAAAAATTGAAAGTTGACAATTTCCAATTGAAAATTGAGATAGCCGTGAGTCTGCTGCTTGTGGCGGCAAGCACAGCAAATGCTCTGGACTATTATAGCAACAAATCCTTGGGCAGACGTTTGCCGTCCGTCGCTAAGCGAGAGCCGAATCTTATCCGCGTACAAAGCGTTGCACAGTCGCTGGGCAAACGCAAGGTCTGGCTGGTCGAAATAGGTCAGGGTGCTGAGGCGGACCGTAAGACTCGGCCGGCAATGCTCATGGTGGCAGGGATAGAAGGCAACGACCTGATAGGCTGTTCGGTGGCAGTTTCCTGGATCGAGCATTTGATCGAGCAATACGAAAGCGACAGTAAAATCAAAGAACTTCTGCGGACAACGACACTTTATGTGATCCCGCGGCTGAATCCAGATGCCGCGGAGCGTTTTTTTGCCAAGCCCAAATTCGAGACGAGCCTTAACGATAGGCCGGTCGATAGCGACCATGATGGGCTGGTAGATGAAGACGGCCCGGAAGATCTCAACGGCGATGGCCTTATTACCTCGATGCGCGTCGAGGACCGCCAAGGGCAGTATATCGTTGACCCGGCAGACGACCAATTGCTGGTTAAGGCTGACGCTCTCAAAGGAGAAATTGGCAGATGGCGATACCTTACCGAAGGCATTGATAACGACCACGATGAGCAGTGGAATGAAGATGGTCCAGGGGGCGTCAACTTTAACCGCAATTTCCCATACAATTATGAATTCTTTGCCCCCGATGCTGGTCTGCATCAGGTTAGTGAATCCGAGACGCGAGCACTCGCCGACTTCGTAATCGAGCATCCAAATATCGGCATCGTTGTCACCTACGGCACTGCGGATAATCTTCTAAAAACTCCTGAAGCCGCGCCCTCTGCCCCCGCGCCTTCCGGCGAAGGTAAAAGCAGGGGCCGAAAGCCCACGGCAGCGATTGACCAGAACGATTTACCCTACTACCGGGTAATGGGCGAGAAATATCGAGAATCGCTCGGATTGAAAAAAGAGATGGAGGGCGCTTCTTGCCCAGGCACGTTCAGTGATTGGATGTACTTCCACCGAGGCCGACTGTCGCTGGCGGCCTGTCCCTGGAGTCCGGCGATTGGTGTTGAGCTTGCCAAGCCCGGCCAGGCAGAACAAAAATCCGAAGATGATGAGAAAAAAGTGTCCGGCAAGTCCAAGACAGACCAGGAAAAGCACAACGAACAGCAGCGCAAGGAGCTAAGGTGGTTTGACGAACATGCCCCCGAAGCGTTTATCCGGTGGCAGCCGATAGAGCATCCTGACTTTCCAGGACAGCGAGTCGAGGTCGGCGGGTATCGTCCTTTCTCGCACACCAATCCCCCCGCTGCAATGGTCGAGGACATCGCCGCCAGGCACGCGGATTTTCTGACAAAAGTTGCGCAGCAGCTTCCGCGTATCGGCATCCGAAAGGTCGAAGCCAAGCACCTGGGCGAAAATGTGTACGAGATCAAGATTCAGGTAGAGAACACCGGTTTTCTGCCCACCTCGCTGGCGCACGGCCAGACAACACGTGAGGTCTATCCGACCCGCATAATCGTAGAGATGGACAACAAGTGCTTTCTGTCGGGAAACAGGATCACGAATCTGCCGACAATCCAGGGCAGTTGCGGGATGGCTGAGGTGCGCTACGTAATTTATGCCCCAGATCGCGCCGGCATCAATTTCAAAGTCGTCTCGATGCTGGCAGGGCAGGCTGAAGGAACTATCGAGTTTTAGCCCTGCCACCCCTGTCCTGAGCGAGGTCGAAGGATGTGGGCAGGGCCTGCCCCCGGCACAGGCTTGCCCTGAGCGAAGCCGAAGGGTCCGGGGGCTAATAAAGGTTTTTCTGATGAACCAGCAAATAAAGTTAAAGACATTCGTCGCTCTTTGGTTCTTTTTGCTTGTTATCTTGCCGCCGGCGAGGATAAGTCTCGCCCAGGTTGGCGAGCGTCAACCAAAGCCCGGTGACCCGGCGGAGCACACATTTCCTGCGCTGGGCGCCTCAGCAGAGCAGAAGGTTCCGGTCGCCTGGAATCGATATTACGACCATGCGGGCTTGGGGGCTATCCTTGCCCGGCTGAACGAGGCCTTTCCCGAGCTGACCAAACTCTATTCCATCGGCAAGTCCTCGCAAGGGCGAGATATTTGGTGCCTGGAGGTGACCGCGCGCAACGTGGGCGACCCGAATCGCAAGCCCGCTATGTATATCGACGGCAACATTCACGGCAACGAGATTCAGGCAGGAGAAGTTGTGGCGTACACCGGCTGGTATCTTTGCCATCAATATGGCCGGCTGGAAAAAATCACCGCCCTGCTGGACGACCGCGTCTTCTATCTGGTGCCCACAATCAATCCTGATGGCCGCGACTTCTGGATACACGGCGGCCAGTTCGCTCGGTCGGGCCTTCAGCCCACAGACAACGATCGCGATGGCCTGTTGGACGAAGACGACTGTGAAGACCTCAACGGCGACGGTTTTATTTCAATGATGCGGAAAAAAGACCCAGAAGGTCGGTTTAAGCTGCACCCTGACTATCCCAAATACTTAATGGTTCGGGCAAAGCCTGACGAGCCTGGCCAGTACATACTGCTGGGGTGGGAAGGGATTGATAATGACGGCGATGGGCGGATCAATGAAGACGGTCCGGGCGGCTACGACCTTAACCGGAACTGGGCGTACGATTGGCAGCCAGACTACATCCAATATGGCGCCAAGGACTATCCGTTTTCGCAGCCGGAGACACGTGCGGTGGCTGAGTTTGTCCTTGCCCATCCCAATATCGCTGCTATGCAGTCATACCATAATTCAGGCGGTATGATCCTGCGAAGTCCCGGCCGGGAGGGCGGTACGATGACAGACCAGGACGAGAACGTGCTGAGAATCATTGCCGAACGCGGCGAAAAAATCCTGCCCTTTTATCGCTCGATGATTACCTGGAAGGACCTTTATACTGTCTGGGGCGGCGAAGACGATTGGTTTTATGCCGGCCGCGGCGTCCTGTCATTCACAAACGAACTGTGGACGCCGAAAAACTTGTACAAAACTGAAGATGGCCCCTCGGATGTGAACGAGGCTGAGTTTGTCCAATATGTGCTTTTGGGTGACGGCGCTGTCGCCTGGCAAGAGTACGATCATCCCACATACGGCAAAATTGAGATTGGCGGTGCGAAAAAGCAATCGTGGCTGCCGCCGTCGTTCTTGCTTGAGGAGGAGCTGCACCGAAATATGGCGTTCACGCTGTATCACGCGGATATGATGCCGCTGCTGCGAATCGGTGACATCGAGACAGAAAAACTTGCCGACGGTTTATTCAAGATTTGGGTGACCGTGGAAAATCAGCGTCTTATACCGACGCGAACGGGTCAGGATGCGGCACATCACATCAGTCCGCCGGATGTTGTTTCCATCCGGGGCGATGAGCTTGAAGTTCTGTCCGCAGGCCGGGTCATCGACCGCTTCTTTAAGAAAGTTGAAGCTGTCAAACGGCGTCCGCACCGAGTGGAGCTGGATACTATCGCCGGCATGAGCGCCGCGCATGTGCAATTTGTCGTCAAAGGAAAGGGGAGCTTCACGGTGACGGTCGACTCGGCCAAAGGCGGCGTGCATACGAAAAATGCGACCCTGCCCTGACGGCAGGGAGATATCATGAAAATCGCAGAAATCAGAAAACAGAAGTCGGAAAGAATATATCTGTCCTCTGTCTTCTGTTCTCTGTCATGTTCAGCAAAGTTCACAGCATTGCCCAAATTGAAAAAGGAGTAAAAGACCATGTTGAAATTAGGCATGCACGTAGACAATTGGCGGCATTTTGACGTTTCTTATGAAGTCCCCTGTCAATTTGCCAAAGACCACGACATCGATTACGTGGAGTTCGGCACCATTGATGGCGACTACTTCGTCCAGGCTTTGGGCTATAACCCGCATATTCCGCTGCACACGGATCCGCTGAAGCTCAAAGGCTACCTGGACTCGCTGGGATTGCAGGTTTCGCAACTGGATGCGGCTTATCCGATGTCGTGCCCGGAAGGTCAGTATCGCGGCATCGGCTACACCATCAGGGCCATCCAATTCGCCAAGGCACTTGAATGCCCGTGTGTGGACACTACAGATGGTGGCCGAAAACCCCAGGGGTACACGGATAAGGAAGTGATGGCCCTTATGAAACAGTACTACCGCGTGGTGCTGGAGTGGGCGGAAAGATACGACATTATCATCAATGTTGAGCCGCACGGACCTTATACCACCAATCCGGATACTATGGAGCAAATCCTGAACTTCTTTGACTCGCCCTATCTGAGGATGAACCTTGATACGGGCAATACTTTTATCGCCGGGCAGGACCCTGTGAAGTTCCTACGAAGATTTCAGGACAAGCTTTCGCATTGCCACATCAAGGACGTCAGCGAGGGTCTGGCTAAGGCTGCCCGCGGCGAGCAGACCGGTATCGCCTCATCGGTAATAGCTATTGGCGAAGGGGTCAACGCGGATAATATCGCAGGCTGCATCGAATTCCTCAAGGACACCAAGTGGGATGGAGTTCTGTCGATAGAATGTGAAGCGGCGCCGGGCAACGTCGAAAAGAGCGTCCAGTGGCTGCGCAGCCAGATTTCCCGATAAGGCGGCCCCGCTTGTGCAGGGTTTCTTTTACCGCCGAGAGCGCAGGGCTCGCAGAGAAAACGCTGTTTATAATGTTCTATCTCGGCGCTCTCGGCGCTCTCGGCGTGCTCTGCGGTTAATCTTGTACAGGGGCAAGAGGTACTTGTAAAAGGATAGCGGTTACGTTATAATCCGGCACAAAATAGATGACGTAGAGAACTTTTTAGTCGTAACTGGTAGATGATTCGGGGCCAGGTCAGGAAGAGATGAACCGCGAAGAACGCGTTCAGTTGTTGGGTTCGCTGTACTTGCTGTACAAATTTCATGCCGAGGAGCTTGCGAAAGTCGGATACACCACCAAAGAGGCTTTTTGGCTGAATTTTACATGCCTACCCTTTTTGCCTTGGGATGACCAGTCTGGGGACAAGATATACTTGACTGAAGTGCTGCGGCTGTACCTCGGGATATACCAGTACAACACAAAGAGCAGCATCAGCCCTGAGAACGTGCCGGCGTTTCTTGAGATGCTGGTGGATCGGTACAGGATGGGCAAAAACATCGTAACAATCAAAGACCAGTCGCAGGTGAATATCCAGTTGGGGCGCCTGGCTTTGCCTGAGGAGCGAGACACCGACAAATTGACTAGGGCCGCGTCAATTGTACTGCACACCATCGCCGAATGGCAGAGCCAGATGGGACAGCAGCGCCTGCCCTGCATGTTGGCCGAAGACATCTGAAAGGTTCAAGTTGCATATCTGAAGAGCCCCTTTCCAAGCAAGAAAAACGGCTCAAAAAAATTTATATTTTCCCCTCAAAATTACGTAGTTACCACAATAGACAGCCCGACCGGTGGATTCTACCATAAGCTCGCTTAATGTACAGGTACGTCCGGGGGCCATGAAAATGGCTGACGAGCATAGAACAACGATTCAGGACGTGATCGGGCGGATGCAATGCCGCAAAGGCTTTGAATGCTGCGGGCCTGGGTTCCAGAAACCGTGCAAGGTGCGGAGTGTCCTGGGCGGCAAGCTCATTGAGTGCTTGGAAGATGGCCAGAAAGAGTGCGAATTCGCAGTTGATTTTGGCTGTGGACGTTTCTGCGAATGTCCCCTCCGAGATTTTCTGCTGAGAACGCTTAATATTTGAAACATCTCCGCGGCCACGAGCAGAGCTACTGTCATCCAGCGGTGTCACCGCCGATTTGCAGCATGGTTTTCAGAATGGCACCGGGAGGGTCTAATTGTTTTTAATAAGCTCCAGAAGATCACTGGCGAGCTTGGAGTCTAATGTCTGCAATGTTTGTTGTTGTTCTATAGCCAGAGCATGGTCGCCGATCTGAAGATAAGCCTTGCCAAGATTGAAGTATGCTTGTGCGTGAGCCTGGCCCGCCCCGATCGTAGTCGAGGGGTCGGTTAGGATAACATCCCTGAAACATTGTATGGCCCGTTCATAAAGGCCTGCCTGCAGATAAGCCTTGCCTGACAGCAGGTGAACTCCCGCGACATCAGGGTCAAGCTCTTTGGCCTGTCTAAAGGCCTGCATCGCTTGCTCATAAGAGCCGCAGTTGGAAAAAGCCAGGCCGAGCGACAGGTATGCAAAAGCAGAGTCCGGCTTTATTCTTATGGCTTGTTTGTAGGACTCTATGGCTTCGGCATGGCGGCCCAATCCGGCATACGCCTCACCAAGCCCTAAGTGCGCATCGAAACAATTTGGGTCCAGCGCGACAGCCTTCTTGTAGCTGTCAATTGCTTCCGGGGGACGGCCTGCCTCGTAGTAGGCATTGCCCAGCAGTGCGTGCGCGGAGGCGTCATTCGGCTTGATTCCAACGAGTCTCTCGCAGGCCTCTACCGCTTCTTTGGACCGGCCGGAAGAGCAGTAGTGTTTGCCGAGCAAGGTATAGGCGCCAGCCTTATCAGGATACACTCGCGCAACTTGGCTGATGATTCCTGCCTTGACGGCGGCCACATCGACTAATTCTAACTTGATGGCCCCGATGACTCCTAAGCAGAGCAGCACCGCTATTCCAGCAATTTGCCAGACCCGGAGCCAATGCTTCTTTTTTTCCATAGGTAGAGTATACAAAATAATCCGCCCGGAACAAAATCGCCCCCGCGTCCCGATGCATCAGGATACAGGGGCGATTCAATTGGATTCGACAAGCTCACCACAAGTTTATCCGCCAGACGTAAGGCAAATCAATCATCGGGCAATAGGGGCAGGCTTATTCTGCTGCACCTTCTTCAGCGGCGCAGTCCACAGATAAACTGTGTGTTCAGTTTGCCCGCTGGCAGAAGTAACCTCGACCACCTTGTCTGGTGTCACTCCTTTCATGTCAAAATCGTGCGAGACAATTCGCGAGCCGGGCTTGAGCTTGTCCAACTGCGGAATCAGCTTGACATTCAGACTCGGCAGCAGATAAAGGGTGACTACGTTTGCCTTGCTCAGGTCGAGGGTGAAGATGTCCTTCTGCTGTATTGTAACTAAGTCGCCGACCTTATTCTTCTCAACATTTTCCAGCGACTCATTGATCCGCTCTGGGTCTACGTCGAAACCCATAGCCTTACAGCCGTACTTCTTGGCTGCCGTTACCACGATTCGCCCATCGCCGCAGCCCAGGTCGTAGACCAGATCGCTCTTTTTGACTTCCGCCAGTTCCAGCATTTTCTCTACTACCTCTTGGGGTGTAGGAACGAAGATTACATCCGGCTCGCGGGTTTCCTGGGTTTCCTTTTTTATCTGTTTGCGAGTCTTCGGGGGAGTAATAACTGCCGGCGGACGATTGTCCGGTTTAGTCAGCGATATGCCATCGAGCGGCGGCGTGAGCTTGCTTACGTCCACGCCAAACGCCTCCACAATCGTCGGGGCTATATCTTGACGGCGGCCATCGCGGTTGACTTTCTTATTGTTGGTGGCAAGAAATACGTACGGTGCAAAGCTGTGCCCGTTTGCATCTTCGTTGAAGCCGTGGTCGGCCGTGACGTAGAACTGCGTCTTATCGGCCAGGCCCAGCTCCCTAACCTTGTCCATGATCTTGCCGGTCCACAGGTCGTTGGAGATCAGGGCATCGTTATACTCCTTGGAGTTCTCGCCGAACTTGTGGCCCTGGTGATCGACCTCGGCGAAATGTACAAAGAAAAAGAAGGGTTTGCCTTTGTACTTTTCCAGAAGCTCGATAGCCCTTGTGCCGACCTTCTGATCCTGCATCAGGCCGAACTCCCACACCTCCAGCGCGGTGTACATGTTATAGTAGGGTGAGCCAGGAATAACGCGGTACTTCACGCCGTTCTCCTCGACAATCTTGCCCGCGGGGGTTTTGCCAGCGCCGGGCTGGGCTTGTTTTTTCTTTGCTTTGGCCTTGGCTTCGGCCTTTTTCTCTTCTTCGTCTAAACGGATCTTCTTAGGCGGGTCGATCTCACCGCAGTGCCTTAGCTTGCCGATAACCGCAACGGTAACAAACTTATCGGCGCCAAACTGTTTTTCGAGCCTCTCGAATATACTTAGGCCCTTGGGAATCGGCTGATACCGGCCGTTACTATAGACGCCTGTCACTTCAGGGTAATAGCCGGTAAGGATTTGGGACCACCCGGCCTTGGTATCGGTCGTACCCTCGATGTCGATCTTTACGTATGTGCCCTGGTCAATGAGTTTCTGCAAATTTGGCAGCTCTTTCCGGCTGAGGCATTGATTCACGTGGTCACGCTGTGCCCCATCCCAGCCGAATAGTATGATGTTTTGTGGCTTGTCGACAGCCGCAATTGTCGGCGTGACAGCAAACATCACAGTCAGAATTAGCAGCAGCGCAATGTGTCTCTTAGTCATTTCATCTTCCTTTCCAAATCGCGTTCTTTATGTTCTGCCATACAGCTTGCCCGCCATACGTCTGGTGGGCCGGGCGTAAAAACATTTATGCTACCGTATCGAACGGCTAAAATCAATTCGATTGTGACTTGTGGCTGGTCCAATCCTCCAACAAGAGGTAACCTGTTGCGGCTCAATGAGTTGCAACTCTCGATTCTGGTTGCATATGCGGCTAAGAATACTGTATTTAGACGCAGATGCCAGCTCATTTATTGCACTTGTCAAGAGCAGCACCCTCGCCGTAATAGATTGACAATGGACAATGGACGATTGACAATTGATGCGAGCATACCATGAAAAGAGTATTTGTAACATTCTGGTCTGGCGTCTTGCTGGTGTCTTTGGGCTGCCAAAGTCACCCTGCCGGGGGTCAGGCTGACCCGTCGCCGCTGGCTGAGGCCGATCCTCTAAATCCCCTGATAGGCATTACGAGCGTCTACAAGGTGGACGAGAAGGACAAGATGGCATATACCCTTGTGAATTTCGCCTATGTCCAAGCGGTCGCTGAGGCCGGCGGTGTGCCCGTAGTGCTGCCGACCATTGATGATGACAGGATTCTGCGGCGGTATCTGCAGAGCCTGGACGGTTTGATTTTGGTAGGCGGCGGCGATGTGCCCCCTTCAACATACGGGCAGCAGCCCCACCAGACGGTCAAGCCGCTGCCCCCACAGCGATACGATTTCGAGCGCAAGTTGATCACCCTGTGGCTGGCGAGCGGCAAGCCCATCCTCGGCATTTGCCTGGGAATGCAGTTTACAAATGTTGTTGCCGGAGGCACACTCATCCAGGACATCCCTTCGCAGATAGGTACAGATGTGGATCACCGCGCATATCATACCGTCAAGATTGAGCCAAATAGTTTACTGGCTAAAATCCTCGGCGCTGAACAAGCGCGCGTCTTCTCGAGTCATCATCAGGCCGTCGGTGACCTAGGCATGGGGTTGATAGTTGCAGCCCGCAGCGAGGATGGGATTGTCGAAGCTCTGGAACGGGTCAATGGCGGGTTTGGCTTGTTCGTGCAGTGGCATCCGGAACTGACCGACGATATAGAACATCGCGATGCCATATTCAGTGCTCTGGTACAGGCATCCGCACCGCGGAAGTAGTAAAAAGGGAGTTGAGAATTTAGAATGCAGAATTATGAATTGGACTTTTTCTATTCTTAATTCTTAATTCTCAATTCTCAATTCCAGTGTGGCAGCGGTTATGATAAAGGTGCTTCTCGAAGAAATGTAAAAGAGCCGGTAGATCAATTGCGTGCCCTTCTTCATGCACATCCAGGACGACATTCTCAGGCCTGTCCAAATCTCTGTATATCGTTCTGATTTCCTCCATCGCCTGACGGGCAAGCGGAACGTAGAACTGAGTGGGAGGTTCCAACAGGCCGTTCTGGCATTGCAGCGGCCTGGGAGCAATCAGAGAATAAATGTCTGCATAATCGATTAGCTCTCTGAGACCTTCAAATTTCCAGCACATGCAGTGATTCTGCTCCATACTGTCCATCGTAGTAAGAAAGCCGGAGCTGACAGTCGCGGCGATTCTTTCATCCATAGCCCCCAACCACATGGTCATTTCGCCGCCCAGAGATAGCCCGGCACAGCCAATCCTGGAGCCATCCACTTCAGGCATTGATTGCAGGTAATCGACACAGCGAATCAGGTCCCACAATCGCTCTGCCATCAGCAGTCGGCCGTCTTCGTATACCTCGTGCTGGCTTACAGTGGTGGAGATGGTCACATATCCTTTCTTGGCCAGGATAGTGCCGAATCCTCTGTAGATAAGGTCTGCCTTTGCCTTGGAACTGTCTTTGGCAACGGTCTGTTCGTCATAAGGGCTGTATTGATTGCTGCCGTGTCCGCCTATACAAACAACTGCCGGCACAGGCCCTTTGCGCGAGCTGGGCACAGTAACGATAATTCGGATGCGCCTGCCCGGCGTAGAGTTTATGTTGAGTTCTTTAACAAGATGTGTACCTCTATCGGCAAAAGAGATTTCCTTGGCGTCGAAGGCAAATCCATCCCTTTTGGCGAGGAGATCTTCTATCTTGAGTATTTCAAAAAGTTTAGCCCTGACATCTCTTTGCCAACTTCTGGCATCGCTTGCCGGTCGCGAAGTGTATCTCATCGTGCGGTACTGCGGTGCAGCCTTTCTGCCTGACTCTGTCTGGGGACGGGCTAAAGTCACGTGGCTAAAGGCAAACATGACAGTTAGGATGATTAAGTTGTATGGTTTCATCTGTAATTTATCCTCACTCTGTTCACACTCTGCACTTTCCAAGAAAACGACCTTTATCCGCCATATATACGGCGGACTTAGTTCAGCTCTTTGACAAACGATATTGTCAATAAAAATGGCTCATCCTTGCCGATGTGTTCAGTAGAAACAAAACGCACATTTGCAAAGGAGAGCCTATGTTTGATAAATGGATTTTCCCGGACAACTGGCAACTCTGGGTAGTTGCTCTTTGCAGTGTCCTGCATCAACGCTCGGCCTGGCGATTGGCTGTAATCTTCGCTGGAATTAGCTTTGCCAAAAGCCGAAGAACCATAACCAGTTGGTTCCGGGCCGCTGGTATACAAAAGCGATATAAAGCGTTCTACTATTTCATCGGCTCTATCGGCAGAAAAACTGAAGTAGTAGCGACTGTGTTGTTTGAAATTATGATAAGTCTGACTCATAGCCAAGATGACAGGGTCTTGATGGCTATCGATGACAGCCCGACAAAGAGATATGGGCCTAAGGTCCAGGGGGCGGGAATCCATCGTAATCCAACGACCACCCCTGATGGGGCTAAGCCTGTGGTGAGCTTGTCGAATCCATTCATTTACGGCCATCTGTGGGTAACTATCTCGGCTGTGGTTCGCCATAAGCTTTGGGCAACGATCGGCCTGCCTCTTTTGGCAAGGATGTATG
>Ga0315279_10003380_pt1 | contig 22323 bp, 17 predicted proteins | sample YL17G06_20_MG_FD_203694 | JGI IMG/M metagenome (GOLD analysis project Ga0315279, IMG submission 203694) | Sediment microbial communities from Yellowstone Lake, YNP, Wyoming, USA - YL17G06_20 | ecosystem: Environmental > Aquatic > Freshwater > Lake > Sediment | place: USA: Wyoming | collected... | reverse complement strand
ACACAGATCTTTTATGAAACGCATCAATATCCTCCTATTTAGTAATCAGTCATAAACATTTTGGAGGATAATTATAACCCAATTGGGCGTTTCAAAACAAGAAATTTATTTTGCTATATTACTTACATCCATGTAATTGATGTATATACGCTAAAGGTAAACTAGATTCTATACCTTGATTTGCATTCAACCAATGTTTGTTGAATTTTCCTTTATTATCAAAATGTGTTCGAAATCTTATATTTTTACAATGCAAAGCTAAAACTTGATAAGAACAATCATAGTTTGTTGTAAAAATATGCAACTTACCAGAATTGAGTTCTGCCAGTTCCTCTAAAAGTTTTAAGGTTGTTTGGAATTCTTCACTATTGTAATTAACACTTTCTGGACCATATTCCTCTATAAGTATTTGATAGCATCTTAATAAAGCATCTTGCCATTTTTTTTCAAATACTCCACTGTCAATATCAAGCAATAATGAACCAAGTTCCTTTCTGAAGGCGAAGTCTGTGCGAAGCCTTTTTGCTGTATCTATATAGGATCTTATGCGAGGGATTATATCTTCAAAAACTACTATTCTATATTGATCTGGTTCCGCCTGAATCGCATCGCGAGTATTCTTAATTCTATTAGCAACATCATAATTACCAAGATTAGCTTGTGGCAAAAGCTTACCTAAAGTAAGAAGTCCCAAGTAGCTTGAAGCTCCTGCACCAGCTAAAAGCACTATATCATCACCTGGTTTTGAGGTAGAAACATTGCTATCATCATTCATATTTTTTCTCCCTTGGGTGGAGATGGTTCTTCAATGAGTGTAGAATTTTACATCATAAGCATACAACACTATATAAAGATTATCAATCAGTTCTTAATCTTTAATTTTGAATCTTCAATCTTCAATTTCCTATCCTATTTTCGTTTTGCTTTAATTTCAGCCGCAAGTTTTTTGGTTTTCTTTTTGTAACCCTCAACACCATCTTGGAGATAGGTCAATTCTTTTCTAAAATCAACGGATCCATTTGCATCCAAATGTAAATCCTGCAAGCGTCCCTTAACTGCAGCGGTATCCATAAATATGCGCATCAGTGCGTTTACATTTTCTACATCACGCTTCGGGATAGTAAGGGTTATGTTGGGAATGCCTTTTTCTGTAAAATCCTGTGAAGTTCCATCGTAGGAAGCCGTTTGTAGTTCACTTAGTTTCAATCCACTTAATACAGCGAGTTCCGGGTCTTTCACGTCATCATAATATGGTATCTCAATCTCCGAGTTACCATCAAGGTCTTTCCACTGCAGGAATAGCAAGACCTTATCTTTTGGCCCTCTCAAGATACCATTTAAGGCTGAATGGTTGTTCGTTGGTCCTCTAAGCGGTCTAACTGTAAGCCCTTGACCACGCTCTTGAACAGACTCATCATAGAGTTGTACGAACCAATCAGCAAGAAAACGCTGATCAGCATAATCATAAAATTCCATTATGGATTTACCGGTAGCCTCCGCCAGATGTAGCCATCCCGCAAGACGATAGGCGATGTTGTGACAATCATGGTATGGCAATCTGAACAAATCATCTGCGCATTGAATACCATTTATTGCTTCCAGCAAACGATCTTCTGGTTTTTCTGGTGAGAATGTCGTAACTGCTAATAAAAGAAAACCAACTGACGTAAATGCGGAGAATCTACCTCCAACACCGTCAGGCATTATTAGCATACGACGAAATGGTTTCTCATTATTCATTTGATAAAGTACACTGGATGGATTTCCACCAGTAGTAGCGACAAACTGATTCTGCCAATCTCTTACCCCGATGTCATCAAGCCATTTGCGAATGATTAGTGTTGAGCCTAATGTTTCAGCAGTTCGTCCCGCTTTACTGACAACGTGGAAAGCTGTTTTATCCAGCAAATCTCTGTCTTTGAGACTCCTTAGTAATCCATTCAGATTACGGGGATCAAATGTATCTCCTGTAAAATAAACCTCTGGAGATTTTCCCCTCTTCCCTTTAGACAGTTGATTATAGTAAGGTGGATTCAAAAGTTCGTGATATAATCTTGCGCACAGATCAGACCCGCCTATGCCAATTGTGACAAAAGCCTCGAAATTATTGCGGATTTCATTAGCACATTCCAGTATTTTCTTTATATGCTCATCCCCTAGTTTTGGAACGATTGACCATGCACGATTATGCAATGCTAGATCATTTGTTTTTTCATTCTTAAATAATTCTTGAACGTCTTTAAGTTTCTGAGAAACCTGTTGAGACTTGGTCTGAAATTCTGACGTGGATAGGTCGCCAAGTATTGAACCTTTTCCTGTATTAAGTTTTATTTGTTGATTTGCCATTATTTCCTCCTAAAACGCTATTTTCCATAAATATAAAAGTGACAGATTTGATACTATTATCTCACATTTATATTCACGTTTCAATATCGTTGTTGATCGTGGTTAAGATTCTTTGTTATAATATATTTGTTTATTTGCCTAACTATGATGATAATGCACACATTATCGAAAGGAAAGATGATGAGTGGTTTACTTTACCGTAAAGATATGGACGAAGTACGCAAAAAAATGACTATCTGGTGGAACGGTGGTGACATCGGTAGACCTGCAATGCAGATCACCGCTCCAAGACCGAAATCAATCGAGGATATACCTGTGATGCCTGAACCGAACGGATGGGTAACGAGTTACTCAACAACGGATTTCGCATACAGGGTGAATTTATCCGCAAGAACCTGCATCAACACGTATTACCTTGCTGATGCTGTGCCGATTGTCGCACCTGACCTTGCGCCGAACTGCCTTGCGTTATATCTTGGATGTAAGGGCATAGAAAGTCCCGGAACCGTCTGGTGCGTCCCATTCATTGATGATCCAGAAGAAGCAAGATTTGATTATGACCCGGACAATTTCTACTGGAATTTCAGTCGTAAACTTGGTAAGGAACAACTCCGCATAGGGAAAGGTAAATTCCTTGTCCAGTTCCCTGACCTTATCGAAGGATTGGATACGCTTGCGGCAATGCGTGATACTCAGAGTTTGCTTGTAGATTTGATCGAAAGACCAAATTGGGTTCACAAATGCCTGCGCCAGATTACGGATCGCTACTTCCGTTATTATGATGTATTCTACGATATGTTCAGAGACGAGGTTGGCGGATCATATTTCTGGGCATGGGCGCCGGGACGTATGGCAAAGTTCCAGTGTGATTTTTCCGCAATGATCTCGCCTGAAATGTTCAAGGAGTTCATGGTTCCCGTACTGACAGAGATGTGCGAGCGTGTATCTTATTCCATGTACCACTGGGACGGACCCGGGGCGATATGCCATCACGATCTCTTGTTGTCTATACCAAAGTTGAAAATGCTACAATGGACACCCGGTGCGGGTGTTGATCCTACGTGGGATAAAAAATGGTGGCATCTGTACCACAAGACTATTGACGCCGGTAAAAAAGTGCTAATCGGATGTGACACAATCGAAACGCTGAAAGTTCTGAAAAAAGAGTTTGGAGAAGGATTCAAGCAATTCTTGATCGGTATGTGGGCGCCATCACCAGAACATGCCGAAGAAATATTAAAAGTCGCCAGTGATTGACGATAGTAGTTTAACACACCCCCGGACCCCTCTCAAGAGGGGAATTTGGCAAATCCCATCTTGAGAGGGGAAACATGGATGCGAAGCAAGACATGAGGGGTGTGTTCAAAGGGAGATAAATTTATGTTTTCACAGGAAGATCGGACTATAATTCGTGACCTTGCAAAACAGGTCGTAGAGATCGCTGATCTGCCGATTATGGCAGAACGCAGAGAGCTATGGAAAAAACACAACAGTCTTCAGCCAGTCAGACCGTTAGTTCTCATGTTCCCTGAAGGCTCATGGGGAGAGCTATTACCTCATACAGTCCTGAAATGCACAGACGGAGGCGCAAGAGGTATCGAATGGAACTTGCGAAGCAGAATATACTATTACGAGCATTTTCAGGATGATACAGTCATTGAAAAAGAATGGATCATCTCAAAGGCAATTGGTAATACTGGATGGGGATTACAACCGAAACACATCCCAAGCACCGAATCCAGAGGGGCATGGCACTTTGATCCTGTCATAAAAGAACCATCCGATCTCAAGAAAATAACGGTTCCTGAAATAACCTACGATGAAGAAGCATCAAAAAAGACTCTTGCTGATTATCAGGAATTATTTGGTGACATACTCAACGTTAAACAGAAAGGCATCGCTCACCTATCCTTCCACTTTATGAATCAATATACTGGACTGAGGGGGTTAGAGGAAACCATGCTGGATATGTACGAGAATCCGGGTATGTTGCATGATGCCATGTCATTCTTTGAGGAAGCACATAAGCATATCGTCAAGCAGTACGTTGACCTGAACCTGCTTAGTCTGAACAACGACAGTACCTATCATAACTCAGGTGGTAACGGATACACCGATGAACTGCCAAAGCCCGGATTTGACCCAAACCGTGTTCGCCTATGCGATATGTGGGGAAGCGCAGAAGCTCAGGAAATGGCGCAAGTCTCACCCGAAATGCACGAGGAATTCATTCTGCAATATGAGAAACGTATGCTTGAACCGTTTGCATTGACAGGTTACGGTTGCTGTGAGGATTTGACAAAGAAACTCGATTACGTTTTCAAGATACCGCACATCCGCCGAATATCAATCGCACCAATGGCTGACGTAGATGCTTCCGCTGAAAAATTGGGGAATAAGTATATATTCTCGTGGAAGCCACAACCATCGCACCTCGTGGGAGATTTTGATACAGAATTCCTGAGAAACTATATCAAGCATACGCTGGAAGTGACGAAAGGGTGCGTTGTGGAGATGATCCTTAAAGATACGCACACCTGCCAGTTCCATCCAGAACGTTTTGATATATGGACACAGATCGCCCGTGAGTTGATAAACGAGTTTTATGGATAAAATAACACACCCCCGACCCCTCTCAAGAGGGGAGTTAAAGCCAATTCCCCTCTTGGGAGGGGATTAAGGGGTGGGTTAAATATTGGAGGTAAAAAATGGGACAGACGGGAATCCAGAGAAGGTTATCTAGCTTATTACCCGATTATTGATTTAACCTTCATGAAAGGTGGAAAGGACTTATTCTCACAATATCCACAAATTTGTGGGTAAAGATTAGCTTTTCAAGGGGGAATAGCAAATCCTTTATCCATAAGGTTTTACAGACTTGTAGGTAAAGAATAGAAGATGAGGAGGTGAAAACTCAATGAATGAAAGTAAATACATTGCTATCAAAGTCAAGTGCTTTAACTGCAAAAAATCCTTTAACGTAAAAATTAATAAGGAAGAAGAGATCAAAGAAGGTGAAAAACCAAAAAGTCATTGTCCATATTGTAAAGAAGAAAATACTATCAATATTCCAGATAATCCTGAAATTGATCCAATATATCGGTACTGACAAAAATTTAAACACGAAGACACAAAGGACACTAAGCTTGTTTTCAACACCTGTTGAAATCCTATTGACAGAGACGTGATTTCTAATGTCTTTTTATGAATTTTTAAGCTCCGTAGGAGCGGAATGTTTATAGAAAATATTTATATAACTTAAACTCCGTTAGGAGTGAAATGTAAAAAATCATGAAAATTCACATTTCGCTCCTACGGAGAGAGTATTTATCGTATTCTATAAACATATCACTCCTAACGGAGTTTAGGATTGCGAATTTAATAACTTCCGTGCTTAATACTCGAAAGTTGGGTTTCGTTCCTCAACCCAACCTACTTTTTCTCTATCTAAAGAGGAAAGTTATTTAATCATGAATCCTTAGTAACTAATATTAGGATTTTCATGGGTGTTGAAAACAGGCTTAGTGTTCTTTGTGCCTTCGTGTTTAAATTTTTTACAGTGCCGGAATTAAGGTAACAGTTTTATGAATGAAGCCAAAGATTGGATTAATGATACAAAAGCGATTATGATTTCATTTCTTGTCAGCTTATTGGTTATAGCAATGCCCAATTATAATACTAATGCAGAGGAGATCAATATGCTTAAAAATGGTAGTTTTGAAGTAGACACAAATGGAGATGAGATGGCTGATTATTGGCAATTCGCTGGTGATAATGGAGTGACTGCAACGTGGTCACGAGATAAGGGATTCAAAGGAGAATACAGTCAGAAACTCGATTGCACAAACTTTGAATATCTCTCCCCTGCCAGTCACGTAATGCTATGCCAGATAAACACCATACAACTAGAAAAAGGGAAATGGTATAGGATTTCCTTTAATGCAAAGCAAGAAGGTATTCGTGGTCATACAGTGCAGGTTGCTATCTCAAATACTAAGCTCTGGAGTAATTGTGGTTTGCAGGATTCCTTTCGTGTATCTCAAGATTGGAAACAGTTTGAGTTTGTATTTCAGGCAACAGAAACGATCACAGAAAACACTCGCCTTCAGTTCTGGTATACTTCGATTGGTACTTTTTGGCTAGATGATGTTCAGCTAGAAAATTCCGAGCCAATATCAAAGAGATTTACAGAAGTATTGCCTGTTACTGATGCTGTAAACCTTATACCGAATAGCAGTTTTGAATGTGGAGCCAGTGGATGGGGAAGTATTGCCGATCTTCCGGGCTGGGGTGGTAATCTGAATCAGCTTGTTGGAGAAGTGGATAAATCCACTCACGTTCCGCCGTGCAACGGAAGAACAGAAGCACAGAATCATGAATCAAGCTTTAAGATTGCTCTCACACCAGACAATCTTCCTATATACTACTTTGACTATTTCCAACTCTATCGCATACCGATAAAAGCGCCGTTGCTGGCAAATCAGGGATGGGTCTCAGTACAATCAGATAGTTTGTATACTTTATCCGCCTATATGAAAGCTAATTCCGAAGGATTAACTGGAGTGCTTTCAATTCAACAAGCCTTTCGTGGAACTATGAAGAAAGAGATACAACTCTCTACTGAATGGAAACGCTACTCTTTTACCTTCAAACCGCAGGCAGATCAAGTTTTCATTGCTCTGGGTTTGGATTTAAACATCTCAAAACAGGAAGCAGGAACAGTCTGGATTGACTCGGTACAATTGGAGAAAAATTCTGAAGCAACACCTTATCGTCCAAGAAATATGGTGGAGATCGGATTGGAAACAAGCCAATTGGGTAATCTATATCATTATGGTAATGAGCCTATAATAAAAGCTACGCTTTTTAACGCTGATGAGTCAAGTCATTCCGTCACTTTACAATGGCAAACCACAGACTTTGATGATGCTGTTGTGTATGAATCCAGCTATACAGTTGATCTATCGTCGGGTAAATCGGCGGAAGTTCCTATTAATTCTGGTGTGCAGAAAAAGGGCTTTTATCGTCTGCGTTTACAGAGCAATGATACAGAAGTGGCACTCAATCAATCATTGCGTTTTGCGATTATTGATCCTTATGAAAAAAACAAGGTTGAGGAATGTATTTTTGGTATGAATCATGCCTATCCATGGTCGCATCTATTGGATTTGAGCAATCAAATAGGCTTATGCTGGTTTCGTGATTGGTCACTGAAATGGCAGGATGTGGAGTCAGAAAAGGGGAAATTCGATTTTACAGAAACCGATTTTCAGATCAACCGTGTTCTAAAAAACGGTCTAAATGTTTTGCCTTTATTACCTTTCCCATCAAGTAACTGGTCATCTAGTGCGGGAGCGGATGTGGGGTCTGATCGCTATCCGGGGAACAGAGAGCGTATGGCATATATGCCAAAGGATTTAAAGGAATTCGCCGATTATGTTCGCACAACGGTGAAACATTATCAAGGTCGTCTGCATGTTTGGGAGATAATGAATGAACCGATTTACACCGACTATTCTTTACCTCGTGCTAAAAATTACAAAGTCGAGGATTACGTAAAGCTGTTAAAGGTAGCCTATCAGTCAGTGAAGGAAACTGATCCAGAGGCTTTGGTCATCGGTGGTATAGCTGGTGGCGCAAACACGTACACTCAAGAATTCATTAAGGTTGGCGGATTGCAATGGGTTGATGCTCTCAATCTGCATATTTACCCGGGGCTATCCGATCCGGAGGAATATGAGGAATCTCTGAGAAAATTGCATGAGCAAATAGGTGATAAACCCATCTGGTTCACCGAAGGCGCATATTACGCTGATGATGATATGCCTTTTGAGCCTTATAGCGCATGGCTAAAACCATTGGATAGTGAGTTAGAAGCATCAGAATGTCAGGTTAAGTTCAACACAATACTGATGGCTTATGGGGTAGAGAAGATAATTTACCATTCAGGGACACCCGGCAGTCTTAATAATGAAAGCCTTGATGGAATATTCTTCGAGTGGGCTGGTACGCCACGAAAGATGCTGGTCGTACAATCTGCGATGTCGAATCTGTTTAAGACGCCAATACGCTCACTTGGGCGAATAGATGCATCTGAAAAAGTAGAAGCTTATGGATTTGAGACTAACAACCAAACAGTAATCGTAGCATGGGCAAAAGAAGATACAAAACTTGAAATATCACTTGCTGGTAAATCATGGCGAGTAGTAGACATTCAAGGCAACGAATTAAATGTAGACAGTGTAGTATTGACAGAACGACCTGTTTACTTTATATCGAAAGAAAAAGGGTTAAAAGATTTACCATTTAGAAAGGTTGATGATCTTATGATCGGTTATTCTGAATTTCGTACAGATTTACCCGGTGGCTTAACCGCCAATCGTTATACTACCAGAGCATATCTGGTGAATTCTGATGGCACTGGAAGACGACCTGTTGCTGAGGAATTGACCAAGAAACCCAATACGTGGACACAGTTCGCTGGCTGGTCACCTGATGGCACAATCGCTATTATCGGCTGTGGATGGGAAAGTCCAGAGAATGCGGTATGGGAAGAAGAACACAAGGGATTCCGTATGACAGAGGGGTATCTTTATGATATGTACCTGCTGGAAATAGCAACAGGAAAACTAACGAATGTCACTGCTGTTGATCGGGTTAGTATCTATAATGCAGGACTATGGTTCTGGCCTAAAAATCCCAATAAACTGGGATTTAACCCTCTCATCAATGGAATACAACACCCGTTTAGTATGGATATTGATGGACATAATAAAAAGGATCTATCCGAAGGTGAGGAGGGCTTTACTTATGGCTACAGCGCTTCACCAGACGGAGAGAAGATCAGCTATCACAAGGATTATCAGGTATATATAGCTAATGCTGATGGAACTGATTCGATGCTTATAGAAACTGGTAATCCATTTAATTTCGCTCCTCAATGGTCGCCTGACGGACAATGGCTTCTGTTTGTCAGCGGTGAGCATTATGATTGCCACCCTTACATTGTCAAAAGAGATGGTACAGGTTTGCACAAGATTGCTGACAGGCAGGGATATTCAGGAGTTATGACAACAATTGACGTTTATAACTTTCATGGTGGAAGCAGTGACGTTCCAGTGTGGTCAAAAGACGGACAATGGGTCTACTATACAGCCCAAGTCGGAGATAGTGTTGAAATGATGAGGGTTGATCTGAAAGGAAACATCCAGCAGTTGACGTATTCCAAGCCCGGTGTATTCAACTATCATCCCACGCCATCTCCAGATGGAAAGCTCTTGATCATCGGTTCGACCAGAAGCGGTATAAGACAATTGTATATAATGAAACCAGATGGAAGCGATATTTATCCAATCACGAATGTAGAGCAAGGTTATGGCGCAATGCACCCAGGTTGGCAACCTCGCAAAAATTAGATAAGGAGGAAAGGTTTCATGACTTCAGAAACTGAGTATCGTTACAATCGCTTAACATGGGAAGAAATGAATGAAGCTATCGCAATGCAGAAGGTTGTTATCCTGCCAGCAGGATCGACAGAGCAACATGGGCGTCATCTTCCCCTTGATACAGATACTTTTTTAGTTGAATCAGTCTGTTTGGAGGTAGGACGTCAAGCACCTGACAAAGTGCTGGTCTTGCCAACAATCTCTTACGGTCTGAATATGCACCACATTGATTTCCCCGGTACGATACACATTGAGCCTGAAACGTTCATCGCATTTTGTCTTAACATTACCAAGAGTATCGCTTATCATGGATTTAAGAAGATGCTGATTGTAAACGGTCATGGCTCAAATGGTCCTCTGGTTGATTTAGTAGCAAGAAAGACTGTTCTCGCCACAGAATCTATCTGTACTGCTGTGAGCTATTTTTCTCTGGCGATGGCTTCCTTCAATCAGGTCAAAGACACTCAGGTAATAGCTCATTCAGATGAGTTTGAGACGTCTCTATACCTATATCTTGCTCCAGAGCGTGTGAAGATGGAAAGGGCTGTGACTGGTAATGATGTAATGGGCAAATATATGAGTTCCGACAGCACAAGCAACTATCCTGTTCGATTCAATGATTTCTGGGGAAGATGGACAAAGTCAGGTGTTCATGGAGACCCTACCACTGCCACGCCTGAAAAAGGTAAGATCATCTTTGATGCGGTAATATACGCCTTAATCGGTATAATAGACGAGTTACGAAATTGGAATATTGCAGAGAGAGCAGATCAGCACACTCAACCGATTCAATCAAAAATTCGTTGGTAAATAAAAAAATAGATAGAGGTATCGAAATGCAGATTAATTATGGTGGAACGGATACAGTTATAGATTCAAACAAAAAGAAAGATTTGTTAGCAGAAGCCCTGCAAAAGATAAAAAACTACTCAAAGGTTCTAGTCTTACCACCTGATATAACAAGGCTTCATTCCGGTGCAGGTGAACTGACAAAGATGCTTTATGATATACTCGGCAAAGATAAAATGCGCATCATGCCTGCCATCGGAACACACGAAGCCCTTACAGAAGAACACATCAGGATAATGTATCCGGGCGTACCTCGTGAGCTATTTATGGTTCACGATTGGCGCAATGACGTAGTGCCGCTGGGTGTCGTGCCTTCTGATTTTATCAAAGAAGTATCAGAGGGTAAGCTGGATTATGAGATACCAATTCAGGTCAACAAGATTCTTTTGGAAGTCTGTTCTTCCATTGCTCTTTTCCCCCGTCACTCGGCGGAACGAGATCGGCGGAACGTGAATGGATACGACCTTATAATTTCAGTAGGTCAGGTCGTACCCCACGAAAACACAGGATTTTCCAATTACAGTAAAAACATCTTCATCGGTATCGGCGGAGAGGAGACTATAAACAAAAGTCATTTTCTTGCGGGCGTTTACGGCATGGAGCGCATAATGGGACGGATTAATACGCCTGTCCGTAAGGTATTAGACTATGCAGAACAATTTATCAAAGGCATACCAATAATTTACATAATGACTGTAATTGGCAGAGAAGATGCGAATCACGTTCCGCCGTGCAACGGAAGAACAGAACTCGTGACGAGCGGTTTATTCATCGGGGATAATAAGGACACTTTTGTAGAATCAGCGAAACTTAGCCAACAGATAAATTTAACTAGATTGAAAGAACCATTGAAGAAAGCTGTTGTCTATCTCGATCCAGTCGAATATCAAAGCCATTGGTTAGGTAACAAGTCCATATACAGAACCAGAATGGCGATGGCAGATGGTGGAGAATTGACCGTCATCGCACCGGGCTTGCGTATGTATGGCGAAGACCCGGAGATTGACAGATTGATAAGAAAGTACGGCTATCATGGCACAGACGAGATACTGCAAGAAGTAAAAGAAAATCAGGAACTCAGGAACAACCTTGTTTCAGCGGCGCATCTCATTCACGGCTCATCAGAAAGGCGATTCAGGATCATCTATGCACCCGGTCATCTATCAAAAGAGGAAACCGAAAACGCAGGCTATGAATGGGCAGACGTCAATTCACTAATGAAGCAATACGATATAAATAAGCTAAAAGACGGCTATAATGGTGATTTCTACTACATAAGCAATCCGGCGCTGGGTTTATGGACTGCGGAATAATTAAGGGGGATATATGACAAATTATTGGGAAAAAGAGTTTGGTATAACCAAGACGATAGTTGTCGCTATCTATGTGTCAATGGTAATTTACGTAGCAATGGTCAATTATAATATTCCAAGTATTCAATACCAATGGGGACAAAATCAGGATATTATCTTTATTGCGTTATTAGCGTTGGCACTTGGTACGTTCGCAGTATCCATATTTGTACCAAAGATACTAATGAGTTCCGAAAAGTTATCAGAGAAATTTCGTACCAGTACCGATCGCATACAGGGATTAAAGTCAGTTCTCAATCTTGTCCGTGTTGGTGCGATAATAATTTCAGCGATGGGAGAAGCAATAGCAATCTACGGTCTGGTTCTTTATCTGTTAAGCGGAGACATGGTTCGTCCATGGATATTCTTTGTATTAAGCGCATTTCACTATGCCATAACAATGTCAACGCTTCGCAGAGTGAGAGCAGACGTTGAGCAATTATCAAAAGGATAAGAAGCATTGTCTTGAAATATTAAGAGTTTTGTTATAATCAAAATAAGGAACGTATATTATTACTTAACATTACTGTATTTACAGGAGATGAAAAATGGAACGTATTACCAAGCGATCTTTCGTTAAAAGGGTTATTGGTTGGATTGGTAGCATTACGATAATTAAGTCGCTTAATTCAACAAGTCTAGCTCAACAACTTGAGGATAAGAGCAAAGTTATCATTGTTAAACATAATGAAGCAACAGATAACGTTAGAAATATCAACGCAGAAAATGTGCCATTTATGATGGATGAAGCCATAAAACAACTTACCGGTATTGCAACGATTAGCGACGCTTGGTTAAGCTTACTGCCCAATTATAAAAAAGAGCATGTGATTGCAATAAAAGTAAATCCCATAGGAGGCTATGTATTTACCCATCCTGATGTTGTAAAAGCTATTGTCTCTGGTTTGACTTCCGCTGGTGTGCCTGAAAACAACATAATCATCTATGATAGAACCAGCGCTGAACTAAATTCTGGGGGATTCCAATATAATATCGGGGATACAGGTGTGAGATGTTTTGGGACAGATGAAGCTGGATGGGGTTATGACTGGGATAACCCATTTCAAATAATGGGACAAAATAGAGCAATAAGCAAAATAGTAACTCGATGCGATCATTTGATAAATGTTCCAGTATTGAAGGTGCATTTAGAGCAATATGGAGTCACGTTAAGCCTGAAGAACCATTATGGAAGTGTTGATAGCCCTTCGTCTCTTCACGGAAATTTCCCAGAATCTTGTGCTACTCTCAACAGTCATGAAGCGATCAAGAACAAAACTCGCTTGGTCGTTATAGATGGATTGTTTGGTTGTTGGGGAAGCGTTCAGACTACATGGGTCATTGATTGCGCCCCAAATAGTTTAATCATAAGCAAAGACCCGGTTGCTGCTGATTATATAGGTACAGATATGCTTAATCAAGAACGTGCTAAACATGGATTACCTCCAAGGAATGTTCCTTTACTCGAAAAAGCATCTCAAATGGGATTAGGAACAAACGATCCAGAGAAAATGGATTTGATAAAAATGGAATTTGGAGAGCCAGGTAAATCTATTGATCCAAAAGGAAGCTATAAGACACAACAGGGAAAAATCAAAAGGTATTAGTTAGCTTTCAATAGAAATCTGAAATGTAGATTGTGCATCCATATATGATATATTCTGAATAGGAGGCGCAGATGAGTTATTTTACGTGCTTACTGGCGACTTTGGGGTGTATTATGTCACAGATACCAAATATGCAAACAATGGAATATCACGGCATCCGATCAACTGACCCCGGTGGAAGGAACGGACTGCGCAATCCTGAACGTGGATGGCGTATCGAAACTCTGATCGCTGAACCATCGGGTGCAAAAATATGGGGTCGTTCAAGCCATCTTAATGGTAGAGTCTCTCCCGGCTACAATGAAAACTGGTGGATTCTCGATACTGACCGTTATGAGCCTTACGGTTTAACACTTGCACAAACTTACTGCTACCTTGATGATTTCATCGGCAAGCCAATATCTGATGAAAAGCTGGCTTTATTACAAAAAAGCCTTGATAACCTTCGTAAACGTGGACTAAAGGCTGTTCTCAGGTTTGCTTATGAGAGGGATATGGATAAACGAGGCGGACCTGTGCTTGACAATATTCTAAAACATATTGATCAACTTGCGCCGATCGTAAAGAAAAATACTGATGTAATCTACGTCCTGCAAGCAGGATTCGTCGGCGCATGGGGTGAATGGCATAGTTCAGCACATAATCTGGAAGGCGATCACGCTAATCTAGCATCAATCGTCGCTAAAGTCCTTGATGTGCTACCGCCTGACCGAATGACGCAAGTTCGTGTGCCAAAATACAAGCGTTGGGTACTGGAACAGCCAATCCTCGGCGGAAAACACCAGATACTTGATGCCATGACTGCGCATACTGGCATATCCGCTTCACGCATTGGCTTCCATAATGATGGATTCCTTGCAAACAATACCTGCGGTGGAACGTGGACTGAACCACCATTATACTCAAATCCCGGTAATCCTGAATTTGACTACATGACAACAGAAAGCCCTTACGTTCAAATAGATGGCGAACTATTTTGGGCAGATATTGGTGGAAAAGTTGACGGAATGAGGGCAATAGAACGCTTCAGATTGCACCATTACACAAGTTTCAGCATAGCACACAGCTACTCCGAAAAGGAAGGAAAGCCTTTTTCAATAGACGAATGGATACAGACGCCTTTGACTGCTGAACAGTTGAATAAAGCGAAACTGCCGATCTCTGATGGTTATTTCAAAGATACCTTTGGCAATGACGTAACCCGAACAGTGTTTGAATACATCACCGATCATCTTGGTTATCGCCTTGAGATGCAGAAAGCGACTTTCCCAGCTACCATGAGGATTAATGATGGGTTGACCGTTGATGCAGAAATTATCAATCGAGGTTTCTCCGCAATTCACAATCCACGACCTGTATTTTTCGTACTCATTGATAGTGATGGTCAAGTCTATGAATTCCCTGTAAAAGCTGATCCTGCAAAATGGCAACCATTCCAGCCCGGTGATGAGGATTACAAACCATTGATACACAAACTCAGTATCAGATCGAAACTTCCACAGGAGATAAAATCTGGATGGTATCAAATTGGACTGTGGCTACCCGATGCTTATGACAGCCTTCGCATGAATCCACATTATGCAATAAGATTCGCCAATCGTGACATTCCATGGTGGGTTGATATTGATGGAAATTACGGTATTAATATTATGGGTATTATAGAAATTACACAGTAGACATTATTGGAAGGATTAAGAAAATTAACTCTATGGATGATAAAAAAAGTTCAAAAGGTATCGTTACAAGGGCGCAGGCGGGGATATATTACGTCAAGATTCAGGACGATAATCGTCTGATAGAATGTAATCTCAGAGGTAAACTAAAAAGGGAGTTCAAAACTGAAGATAATAAATTCATGTTCACAGACCCGGTAGCTGTCGGTGACGAAGTTGAGATAACTATCGCCGAAAGTGATAAAGGCGCTATTGAGACGATCCAACCCCGAAAGACAAAAATATCTCGTGCCGCAACTGGAACTGTGCCTATCGAGCATATTATAGTCGCCAACGCTGACCAAATGATCATGATAATGTCAGCAAAAATGCCCGCTTTTAAACCTCGTCTTCTGGATAGATTGCTCATTGTTGCTGAAGCAGGAGAACTAGAGCCCATTATTATTCTAAACAAAATGGACTTATTAAACGAATGGGATAAAAACCAGCTTCATGAACAAACTGAGGTATACGAGGAACTCGGCTATCGAATAATATACATCAGTGCCTTGAATAAAGAAGGATTAGAGGAAGTCGTTGAAGTAATGAAAGATAAGATGTCAGCACTGATCGGACACTCTGGTACAGGAAAGACCACATTACTCAATGCCATTCAGCCCGGTCTGATTCTAAAGACTGCCGAAATCGGTACCAAGACAAAAAGAGGTAAACACACAACAACTAACGTTCAAATCTACGAATTAGATTTCGGTGGATATATCGTGGACACGCCCGGTATCCGTGAAGTTGGTCTATGGGACGTTTGGAAGACGGAACTAGAGCTATATTTTCGTGAGATGAAACCCTATGCTAATAAGTGTAAGTTTTATGATTGCTCACATATATCCGAGCCCGGTTGTGCAATCAGGGAAGCTGTCGCACAAGGACGTATAAGAAACTCAAGGTACGAGAGTTACATTAAACTGCGTCTTGGTAAGTCCATAAAAGGTCAATAACCCACGACTAAAGCTCGTGGGCTTGTGGTGAAACTTAGACACAAGCCCTTATTGATTTAGCCTAAGTCTTTTCTGTTCTTCCGTTACTCGGCGGAACGAGAACGGAACAACGGTAAACGCAGGTGTTGGTTATAAAAAGTTAAAAGTGTTAGAGCAACGTAAAACAATTTTAATAGAAAGGAGAAGGGCAATTAAAAGGACATGTCCTCCAACGGCTAAAGCTCATTGGTGTCCTTGCCTGAAAAGATCATGAAAAAAGTCAGATATGAGGAAATGATGCCACACGAAGTCGTCAAAGCACGAACAGAAAAACCAGTCGCTTATCTTCCAATCGGCGGGATAGAATGGCATGGTGAACATAATCCACTTGGATTGGATACTGTTAAAGGTCATGAGCTTTGCATAAGAGCGGCACAAAAAGGCGGTGGGCTTGCGATGCCTCCGCTTTTTTGGGGTGAAAGCAGGGAAAGCGAACTACTGGAATTTGACTATAATGTAGAAGGCAAAGTAACAGAGAAAATGAAATTACCTGCTTTTACCAGAGGATATATGGGTGGTGTAACACCAGAGCAGGAACATGCCTTTTATGAACAGCTTTTAACTCATATTTATTATCAGTTAAAAAGTCTTGGGTTTCGAGTTATCTTTGTGTTATGCGGTCACTATCCTCTCAAAGGCTATGCAGTAAAGACAGCGCAGGAGTTTATGCAGAAGAATCCTGAAATTAAAATCTATGCAGGGATCGAAGCTGACCCTGTAAGAGACATCTATCCTAACGGTGGCGATCATGCAGGAAAATGGGAGACTTCCATCATGTCAACGCTTCGTCCTGAATTAGTTGATGTCAGCGTTTTGGGTGATGATAAATCCGTTAAGCCAATCGGTGTTTATGGCGAAGACCCACGATGTGACGATCTGAAAGAATTCGGTCAAAAAGTGACTCAAGACATTATAGACAGAATGGTATCCATAACTGATGGAATGCTCAAGGAACTTGGGTTACTTTAGAAAATTATATGTGATGGATATGTCCAATAAATATATAGGTGATTAAATGACTAAAAATATGGAAGTGAAGAAACATCGTGGAAGTAGAATACATATTTTAAAATGGGTAAAACGTCCAGATTTTACAGATCAATTGTCTCATTTGCTATGTCCTACTGGCGCAATTATAAAATGCACAGATAAATGGCAACCCAAGGGGTGTAGTAAATTTGATAAAGATGAAGTCCGTTTGAAGTGGTTTTGCCAAACACTTAATATAAATAAGGAAACTCTATGGAAATGGTGGCTTGTTCATTGGGGAAACATGCCCAACTGGGATTTAGCAAGTACATGCACAATAAAAGGTGAAAAAGGATTAATACTAATTGAAGCTAAAGCACACACCAATGAATTAAATACTGATGGTAAAAGACTTGCTCTTAATGCCTCAGTCAGATCACGGAAGAATCATGAGCAAATATGTCAAGCAATAAGCGAAGCAAGTCATGCCTTATCAGAGGTTGTCAAAGGTATTGATATATCGTGTTGCACACATTATCAATTAGCAAATCGTATTGCATTCAGTTGGAAGATTGCTTCTCTTGGAATACCTGTAATTTTGGTTTATCTTGGTTTTCTTGGTGATAAGAGTTGGCAAGACAAATTTACTGATAATAACCACTGGAATTGTGAATTACGAAAATATATGGATAAGCATGTTCCTGAAGATTTTATAGATCAGTGGATTTGTTGTGGGAAATCGAAAATGCAGATGATTATACGTTCATTACCGGTGGAAAAGTGTTACAATAGTGAACCACATACGGAGATACAGATTGAAGAGTAAATTTTATATTTTCTGTTTTCTGATTGTAATCCCAATAAATTTTGGCTTTGCCAGTGTAAATGAGCCGCTTATAAATAGTGAATGGGTGTATTCTACATTATGGAAGCTAGAAGCTAACGGAATCATAAATTCAATGCACATCAGCACCAGACCTTATGAGCGAGAAGAAATCGCAAATATCATATCAGATATAAAAGCAAATATAGAAAAAGGTATTATCAAACCAAAACCTTATGAGCTACATTTGATTAGGAAGCTAGAAGATGAGTTTTTAGGTGGATCGGATAAACTTCAAATGCGTCTATTAACCACTGCTGAATTAGGAACAAAGATAAATTCACTATCTTTCTGGGGATCCGCAAGCTATCAACCAACGGATTATCTCACCTTATACGAGGAAGTAGACGTCCGCAGAGGACGTGATATTAAAGGAACAGAAGGTACTACCGCTTCTCAACACCTGAATAAATGGAAATGGGATTATACCGCGGATTTTCAAAGGGCTTATCTACGCTTTCATCACAAAAATTTGAGTGGATTACTTGGTCGGCAAACTCTCTTCTGGGGACCCGGTTATGATGGAAGCCTGATCATATCCGATAACTCGCCATCCTTCGACATGATAATGGTGCAAGGTAATTTCTGGCACTTCAAATTTACGTCATTCTCTACAATACTTGATAAAATGTGGGGTGAGCATAGTGACCCACAATACAGATTTCTGGCAAACAGGTATCTGGCAGGACATCGGATTGATTGGCTAGTCAACAATAAAGTCGAGTTAGGGCTTTCCGAAGCTGTATTATACGCCGGAGAGGCACAATACATGGAATTGCAATATATCAATCCCATACTGCCGTATTATGCTAATCAATATAATTCAAATCTTGATAATAATTCCCTTGTATGTTTTGACGTTGCATTTAAGCCTGTAAGAGGATATAAAACTTATGTCCAGTTCATTGTTGATGATTTTGCTTATGCCGGTAATGATCCAAATGCGCTTGGTTACATAGCAGGATTATATATAAGCGATCCATTCGGCATATCAAAGACAGACCTGCGAACAGAATATACTCGTATTGACTCGTGGACGTACACTCACCTTGAGCCTGAAAATCAATATACACACTACGGTTGGGTGATCGGTGATCATCTTGGTCCAGATGCCGATCAATTACTGATCGAGCTTTGTCGTATGATGAACGCTGATGGACGAATAAAGCTGATTTACGCCTTTAAACGTGAGGGTAACAGAACAATAGCTGATCGCTATCGTGGTGAGGATTACAAAAAGATAAAGTTCCCATCGGGGAAAGTTGAGCGACAACACCGATTGGGATTCAGTTTTCTCTGGGAAACTCTGGATGGTTTACAAATTGATTTATCATTACAACGTTCTTTTAATAGTGATAAATCATCGGAAAATGAATTAAGTTTTAAGTTGGGTTATTTGTTGAATAAAAAATGAAAGGATATTTAATGATGAAGCTGGTTATTGATGGTGGTGAACCTTATCGTAAAGAACCTTTCCCCGGACGGACTCCGTTTGGTGAAGAGGAGATCGAGCTTGTCACTGAAGCGATTCGTTCACAGAATCTCTTTGGTCTTAATGGCGCAAAAGTAACAGCGTTTGAAAAAGCCTTTGCTGAATTCTACGGCGCAAAATACTCAATCGCATCCACGTCTGGAACTGCGGCGATCCATATTGCTATCGGAACAGTGAATCCCAATCCCGGTGATGAGATCATAACCGCACCGATCACAGACGGTGGTACAATTGTGCCGATAGTATATCAGAACTGTATCCCTATATTTGCTGACATTGATGACTCCTATAATATGGATCCAAAGGACGTTGAGAGAAAAATAACAGAACGAACATCGGCTATCATGATTGTTCATCTTTTCGGAAATTCTTGCAATGTGGACGAAATGCTTGATATTGCAAGAAGGCATAATATTCCACTTATCGAGGACTGTAGCCAATCACATGCAACAAAATATAAGGGACGTTATCTTGGAACGTGGGGTGACATTGCCGCTTTCAGCCTTCAGCAGTCTAAATACATGACCACAGGCGATGGTGGAGTAACCATCACAAATAGAGATGACTGGTCAAGAAGGATGTCTCTTTTCAGAGATAAGGGATGGAATTATAAACCGGGTTGGGGCGCTAGAAGTTATGAATTCCTTGCACCTTGCTACCGTATGACTGAGCTTCAGGGCGCAGTCGGTCTTGCGCAAATTAAGAAGGTGCGTAACGTTGTAGAAAAACGCATGGCTTTAGGTAATCGCCTGAGAGAACAAATAAGCGATATTGACGGATTAGTTCCTCCACCCATAACAGAAGACTCTGAACATGGATATTGGGTTTTTCCGTTACGCATAGAGGCATGGTCACACAAAGCATTTGCGGAAGCGTTGTCAAGAGAAGGTGTTGGGGCATCCGCTGGATATATTTCCGAACCAATCTTCCTCTGCATGGAAGCCCTTGCAGGTAAAAAGACCTTTGGTGAATCCACACATCCATTTGATGGGTGTCATGGCGGTCGAAAGATAGACTACACGAAAGGAATGTGTCCTCGTACAGAAGATGCGCTGAATCACATTGTTATCACTGGTTTCAATGAGAATTTCACCGAGAAAGATATAGATGATATGGCAGGGGCAATACGAAAAGTTGCACAATTACTTCCCAAATAATAGGGATAAGTCCAAGCCATTTTTCTGGCAAAGTAACGTTTAACTAAAAAATAGAATAAACCACGAAGACAAAAAAATATTCTTGGCTCTATGAAAAACCCGTTGACTTTATTTTTAGTTACATATATAATTGATAACAAAGAATTAAATGGAAAGAATTATACGTTCTAATTGGTTTGGTGTGAAATATTGATTCGCAGGTAAATGGATTTAAAGACTTATGCCAATCTTGAAAAATTTGACGTCCATGGGGTTGGATTTTTGAATTTGTTTGAGCTTGTCAAATAACGGTCTATGCCCTTTTTATGTTCATAGACAGGATCGGCATAAGTCATTGTTTATTCATTAATATTAGACGATAGGAGAACAGAAAGGTTGAGTCTTACAAACGCATATTCAATATTACCCGACACATACAAAGAAACACAGTTTTCTATTTCACCATGTAAAGATAGTTTTAATGATTCTGAGGTGATAGATGAGGGAATATCGCATTATGAGATTCAAGATTTAGATTGCATTAGTATATATTTACGACAGATAGGTAAAATCCCAATTTTGCGTCATGATGAAGAGATTCAGCTTTTCCAAATAATAAGAATCGTATCAGAAGCATCATTAGAAACTGATGAAGAACAAATTTATCAGGCACGGATGCGTGTTCTCGAAGGAAATCTTCGTCTAGTTGTGAAACTTGCTCTCAGGTATCGTAACCTCGGATTGTCATTCCTTGATCTTATACAGGAGGGGAATATTGGGCTAATCAAGGCAATTGATAAATTTAAGCCTGAAAAAGGCTATAGGTTTACTACTTATGCAACATGGTGGGTACAGCAGAGCATGATGCGCGCTTTAACAGACTACGGCAGAACCATTCGTCTTCCTTCTCACATTGTTGAGCGATTACAAAAAATGAATCGAAGTATAGAAAAACTTCAGCAAAATCAAAAAAATCAACCAACGATTGAAGACATTGCCAGAGAAACATCATTGCCAGTAGATAAAGTACGTCATACTTTTGAATTGTGCCAAAGTCTTACATATCTCGATTCACCCATCAATGATAGAGAAGAAAAAGACAGTATTATTGATCTTGTAGAAGATGAAAGTGTAGCATCACCAGAGGAAAGTTTTCTTGAAGAATCAATGAAAGACGAAATAAACAAGGCACTTTGTACACTTCATCCCCGTGAGGCAGAGATTCTAAAGCTTCGTTTTGGGTTATTTGATGGTAAAGTTCATACTTTAGAGCAATTGGGAAGCATATTCGGGATCACACGGGAACGGGTACGCCAGATCGAAAAGGAAGCTATATCGAAACTTCGTCATCCAAAAAGAGGAGCAAAGCTAAAAGAGTTTATATAGTAAAAATTCATTACTCGTTGATTATTTCTCAATTTTGAGGGTGTTAAAAAATGGGGTGATGGATGCAATAAGTCAACTGGTGGAACATTAAGATGAAGGGAGAGAATTGACAGTTTGATATTTTCACATAAAAGCATCAATTTTTCATAGT